>Ga0194119_10000570_pt1 | contig 70813 bp, 70 predicted proteins | sample TA2MahC100mmetaG_FD_148620 | JGI IMG/M metagenome (GOLD analysis project Ga0194119, IMG submission 148620) | Freshwater microbial communities from Lake Tanganyika, Tanzania - TA2015018 Mahale Deep Cast 100m | ecosystem: Environmental > Aquatic > Freshwater > Lake | place: Tanzania: Lake... | reverse complement strand
TCTTATGGATGTTCATCCGGACCTCCGGGAAAAGGTGAAGCTTCGCAACTCCACTTTCCTCGGCCTCGTCCGGATGGACAACCTATAGAAAGCTCACATCTAGCCGTCGCCGACGATCCTGCCTACCTGCAATAATCGATCGCGAAGACGTCGTTGGTGAAGGCGCCCGAATAGAGAATCTGCCTTGGAACCGACGTGATCAGCGTGATGCGCGCGTTCAGCAGTTTGCCGTAAGCCTGTATGATGTAGCCACCGTTGTCCCTTGTGATGTCTTCGACGCCATATTCGTCGGTTCGTCCATTGTCCGTTATGGCGAGCGTCGAACTCAATGGGAAATATGAGACTGCGTAAGGGACCGCATAGAGGTTGTCGCTATGCCGGCAGAGCAGCGTTAGAGGCCGTGCCTGCGCCGAATTTAAGAAAACCACGGCGGTCGCAACCGCTAAGGACGCCGCTGCAAGGTTCACCTTCGTCACCCGTGAGTTGCTCGAGCAAGTTCCGAAAAAGTTGACAGACTTTTTCGATGAGAATTTGCTCCAGCCTATTAACCTGGCGCGATTTCTAATCGATCAGGCGATTCCGTCTGATCGGAAAGCGCGCTAAGGGCGAGTTCAAGCATGCCCTGATTGCGCGACGACGACAAGAACGGAGCGCACGGCGCTGACGCAAAAGGACTAGGCGCCTCTAATCAGCGTCAGGAACGCGCCGATGAGCGCCACGGTCGCGGCAAGGATGATGACATTCTCGGTGAGCTCAAGGGCCTTTTGAGCCTCGGTCAGAACGGCGGAAAAATAGTTGCTGTGCAGCAGAGCGGCCATGTTTGTCCCTAAAAGCGCGCGCCACGAACTGGCGCGGCGATGTCATAAGGGTCAGACTCCGGCGAGTCCTTGGAGACTCAAGCAGGCGAGCGTATCGACGAGCCGCTCCAGCGAATCGTCGTCGAATGTGAGCGAGAACGGCGGCTGCCCCAGCCGTTCCGCTTCGCGCACGAAGAACATCGGCTGCTGGGCGAGCCACAGCATCGCGAAAGTAATGGTTTCCGCAGAGGCGTCTTGCGGTAGAAAACGCCGCACAACCCGGTCTGCGAGGCGAAAAATGCGTGGCGGCGACTGAGCGATGAAGGCGCTGAACACCTGACTCGGCTGCACGCTTTCCCAGGCGAAGATGCGCAGATAGCGGCTGACGCGATCACGCTTGACGAGCGGCAGCAGAAATTGGCGCAGATAGCGTCGAAGCGCGTCTTCCGGCGAGAGCGCGTCGAGCTCTTCGGCGTCCAGAAACGCGTTCTCTTCGAAGGCGCGCGTCGCCGCGATCAGCACTTCGCGATAGAGCCCGTCCTTGCCGCCGAAGTGGTAATTGACGGCGGCTTGGTTGGCCATCGCCCGTTTGGTGATGAGCCGCACCGAGCCGCCGTCATATCCAAATTCCGCGAAAACTGACGTTGCGGCCTTGATGAGCGCCGCCCGCGTCGTCTCCGTCGCGCGGGATACGACGCGGACCTGTTCGAGACTGCTCAAGCCCGCGTCCTCAAAAAAAGCGATAGGCGTTGACGAAGCTCGACACGGCGGTCGTGAGCGACGTCGCGCCGTTCCACGCTTTTTGGCCGAGCGGCGCCAATTTTGACGGTAGCCCTGTCGGGTCGAGCCTGGCCAACAAGCTCCGTTCCTGGTGCTCCGAACTCTCGCCCGTTGTCTGGGCGGAGGAAGCGGTCGGCTCGGCGTTAGCGGTCGGGAGCGCAGGCGGCGTCGACTCGACAGGGTTTTTCTTTTCCGCCGTCGCCTTACGCAAGGCGGCGACCTTGGGCGGCTTGACGGAAATCGTTTCAGTTTTTTCAGCGACGGCTTTGGTTGACCAGTCGGAAATGTTCTCCTGCGGATAAACGGCGAAGACCGCCGGCGCAGCGCTCTTGCGCTCCGATGCGTCCTGTTCGGTCTCCGCGGACAGGATCCGGTCGATGATTTTGCCGCTCACCGGGTCGGTGGTGAACACCATCTCCTTCAGCGCCTCGCCATTCTTCCATTGCGGCGGCAAGACGGCGACGAGCGAGGTCGCGACGACGCAAACGGCCGTGTCGATGAGAAGCCGGCGACACCGGGCGCTGGCTGTAGCAAATTTTTCTTCCAGATGGCTCCCCATGGCGAACCTCCGTTTAAAACGACTGATTGAATTTCAAACGCTCGTTTGAAGCGAAATTATGGCGTCCCGTTCTTGCGCCGGGCCGGCGGCGTCATTTTGGGCTCGCGGCTGCGGCTGGGGCCGCGACCGCGGCCGCTCTTCCCGTCGCGGCTTCGCCGTGATAAGCGACCCCTCTCAAGATGCGCGTCCTAAGGACCGGCTTCGCCGCTTAACGCCGGGAGCCGGTTTTTGCTTTCGCCCACCGCCGTTAGGCATAGAGGTCCATAGAAATGAGCCAATCCGGTTTCTTCACCGCCTCCGTCAGCGCTTCCGATCCGGAAATCGCCAAGGCGATCGAACTCGAACTCGGCCGCCAGAGGCATGAGATCGAACTGATCGCGTCGGAGAATATCGTTTCCAAGGCGGTACTGGAGGCCCAGGGTTCGGTTCTCACCAACAAATACGCCGAGGGCTATCCCGGAAAGCGCTATTACGGCGGCTGCCAGTTCGTCGACATCGCCGAGAATCTCGCAATCGACCGCGCCAAGAAGCTGTTCGATTGCGGCTTCGCCAATGTGCAGCCGAACTCCGGCTCGCAGGCCAATCAGTCGGTTTTCTTGGCGCTCATGCAGCCGGGCGATGTCTTTATGGGCCTCGACCTCGCTGCGGGCGGCCATCTGACGCATGGCTCGCCGGTCAATGTCTCCGGCCGCTGGTTCAAGCCGGTGAGCTATACGGTGCGCAAGCAGGACCACCGGATCGACATGGAGCAGGTCGCCGAGCTCGCCAAGGAGCATAAGCCAAAGCTGATCATCGCCGGCGGGTCGGGCTATTCCCGCATCTGGGACTTCGAAGGCTTCCGCAAGATCGCCGACAGCGTCGGCGCCTATTTCATGGTCGACATGGCGCATTTCGCCGGTCTCGTCGCGGCCGGGCTGCATCCGTCGCCGTTCCCGCATGCGCATGTCGTCACCACGACGACGCATAAGACGCTTCGCGGCCCGCGCGGCGGCATGGTGCTGACCAATGACGAGGACATCGCCAAGAAGATCAACTCGGCGGTCTTCCCTGGCCTGCAGGGCGGCCCCTTGATGCATGTCATCGCCGGCAAGGCCGTGGCCTTCGGCGAGGCGTTGACGCCGCAGTTCAAGACCTATCAGCAGCAGGTGAAGGACAATGCGCAGACATTGGCCCAGACCCTGGTCGACGCCGGCCTCGCGATCGTCTCGGGCGGCACCGACAATCATCTGATGCTCGTCGATCTGCGCCCCAAGAAGATCACCGGCAAGGCCGCCGAGGCCGCGCTCGGCCGGGCGCACATCACCTGCAACAAGAACGGCATTCCCTTCGATCCGGAAAAGCCCTTCGTCACTTCCGGCATTCGTCTCGGCTCGCCGGCGGCGACCTCGCGCGGATTCGGCCAGGGCGAGTTCAAAGAGGTCGGTAAGATGATCGTCGAGGTTCTCGACGGCCTGTCCTCGAAGGGCGAAGAAGGCAACGCAGCGACCGAAGCCGCCGTGAAGGAAAAGGTTCACGCGCTGACCGCGAAGTTCCCGATTTATTGAGCGGATGCGCCACCTCCCCCTCGAGGGGGGGAGGTCGGTCGCCGGAGGCGGCCGGGAGGGGGTGAAACCCGAGTCGTGTTGGTTAGTCACCCCACCCCGACTCCGCTTCGCGGGCTCGACCCTCCCCCTCAAGGGGAGGGTGTCGCGCGCAGCTCGAAGGACGACAGATGCGCTGTCCCTATTGCGGCTCCGCCGACACGCAGGTGAAGGACTCTCGTCCGGCGGAAGATTCGTCCTGCATACGCCGGCGCCGCGTCTGTCCGACCTGCGGCGGCCGCTTCACCACCTTCGAGCGCGTGCAGCTGCGCGAAATCATCGTCGTCAAGAAATCGGGGCGGCGCGCGCCCTTCGATCGCGACAAGCTGATGCGCTCGGTCGAGATCGCCTTGCGCAAGCGTCCGGTCGAGCCGGAACGCGTCGAGCAGATGATTTCCGGAATCGTGCGTCAGCTCGAAAGCCTCGGCGAAGTCGAGGTGCAAAGCCAGCGTATCGGCGAACTCGTCATCGAAGGCCTGCGCTCGCTCGACGCCGTCGCCTTTGTGCGCTTCGCTTCGGTCTATCGCGATTTTCGCGAGGTCAGCGACTTCTCCGCGGTGATCGACGAATTGGAGAGCGGCGGCGATGGCGCGATTTTTGCGCCGGACGCGGGCGACCCAGAGAAGGCATGACGGTTCACGAATCCTTTCCGCAAACGGCGACCGACGACGCCTTTATGGCGGCGGCCCTTGCGCTTGGGCGGCGCAATCTCGGCCGCACGGCGCCCAATCCGGCGGTAGGTGCGCTGCTGGTGCGCGACGGGATCGTCATCGCCCGCGGCTGGACCGCGCCGGGCGGGCGCCCGCATGCGGAGGCGATCGCCATGGCGGCGGCTGGCGAAGCCGCGCGCGGCGCGACGCTTTACGTGACTCTGGAGCCATGTGCGCATCATGGCGCGACGCCGCCTTGCGTCGATTCCATCATCGCCGGCGGCGTCGCACGCGTCGTCACCGCGCTGGAGGATCCCGACCCGCGCGTCTCGGGCGACGGCCACGCGCGGTTGCGCCAAGCGGGAATCGACGTGGTCGTCGGGCCGGGCGCCGCCGCCGCGCGCGGCGATCACCTCGGGCATATCCTGCGGGTCACCCGTCGCCGGCCGATGATCACGCTGAAACTGGCGCGAACCGCGGACGGCTACGCCGCCGGCGCCGCGCATGATCCGCGTTTGCACATCACCGGGCCCGTCGCCGACGCCTTCACCCATGTGCAGCGCTCGCTGCACGACGCGATCATGATCGGCGGCGGCACTGCGCGCGACGACGATCCGCTGATGACCGTGCGTCTGCCGGGCATGCAGCAGTGCAAGCCTCTGCGCGTCGTGCTCGACGAGAAACTGTCACTGTCGCCGCGGTCGCGCCTTGCGTCGACCGCGCGCGAAACGCCGCTGCTGGTGATCGCCGGATCGGATGTCAGCGATCAATCGGTCAAAACTTTCGAAAGCGCCACCGGCGCGGAAGTGGTCTGCATCGGGACGCGCGACGGCCTGCTCGATCTGCCGAGCGCCTTGAGACTTCTCGCCGATCGCGGCGTCACCCGCGTGTTCAGCGAAGGCGGTCCGCGCGTTGCCGAAAGTCTGCTCGCCGCCGATCTCGCCGATGAGGTGATTCTGCACACCGGCGTCAAGCCACTGGGACGTGAAGGGCGTCCCGCGCTGACGCCGACGGCGCGCGCCGCCCTCGAGGATGATTCGCGCTATCGTCTGATCGAAACGCGCGCGCTCGGCGCCGACACGATGACTCGATACGCACGGGTCGACTGATGTTCACCGGCATTGTCACCGATATGGGCGAAGTGGTTTCGGTGGCGCCGCGCGGCGAATTACGGCGCCTGCGCATCGCCTGTTCCTATGATTACGACGGCATCGCGCTTGGCGCCTCGATCGCCTGTTCCGGCGTGTGCCTGACCGTCGTCGACGTCGCCCGCGAAGACGTGCGAACGATTTTCGAGGTCGACGCCGCCGCCGAGACGCTCGCCGTGACGACGGTCGGAACATGGCTTGAGGGAACGCGCGTCAATCTCGAACGCGCCTTGAAGATCGGCGACGAACTTGGCGGCCATATCGTCACCGGCCATGTCGACGGCGTCGCGCGCATCGTGTCGCGCGAAGACTTCGATGACATGTGCCGCTCTTGGTTCGAGGCGCCGCGCGAACTGTCGCGCTTCATCGCCAAGAAGGGATCTCTCGCGCTCGACGGCGTCTCGCTCACCGTAAACGAGGTCGAAGGCGATCGCTTTTCCGTGCTGCTCATTCCCCATACGCTGGCCATGACGACGCTCGGCGCGCGCAGGGAACGGGATGCGCTCAATATCGAAGTCGATCTGATGGCGCGCTACGCGGCGCGATTGAGCGAGACGCGATAACGCGAACCGAATCACGCCGTCATGCCCGCGCTTGTCGCGGGCATCCACGAAATTTCTGATAGACATGGATGGCTGCGACAAGCTCGGCCATGACGCTGTTGTAGTCGGCGCGCCAAATTGCGTGTATCCGTCTCGGCGCGAGGAGTTCCCATGGCAGGTTTTGCACCCGACGACGATGACGCGCAGCCCGTGCCGGGCGCGCGCATTCTCGTCGTCGCGACGAAGTTCAATGCTCACGTCGTCGCCATGCTGCGCGAAGGCGCGCTTGACGCTTTGCGCGCGCTTCGGTCGCAGGCGACGGTGATCCATGTTCCCGGCGCGCTGGAGCTCGCTGCGGCGGCGGTGATCGCGCTCGACGAGGCCGAGCTTGCCGGCGCGCCTTACGACGGCGTGGTTGCGCTCGGCTGCGTTATCCGTGGCGAAACCTATCATTTCGAACTCGTCGCCAATGAGAGCGCGCGGGCGCTGACCGATCTCTCCGTCTCGCGCCGCCTGCCGCTCGGCAATGGCGTGCTCACCGTCGAGAACGAAGCCCAGGCGATCGTTCGCGCCGATCCGAAACAGGGGAACAAGGGCGCCGACGCCGCGCGCGCGGCGCTTGCGCTCGTGCGCCTCAAACGGGGCGCCGCATGAGTCTGGACCAACGTTCGGCGGCGCGTCTCGCGATCGTGCAAGCGCTTTATCAGATGGAGGTCGCCGGCAAGGGCCTCAACGAGATTTTCGCCGAATTCGAATCGCACTGGATCGGCCGCGAGATCGAGGGCGCGCAATACAAGCCGGCGGACGCGTCCTTTTTTCGTGACGTGCTGCAGGGCGTGCTCACCGATCAGGTCGCGATCGACCGGCAGATTGATCGCGCGCTTGCGGGCGGCTGGCCGCTGTCGCGATTGGAGTCGGTGATGCGCGCCGCATTGCGCGCCGGCGCCTATGAGCTGCGCTCGCGCAAGGACGTTCCGGCGCGCGTCGTCATCAAGGAATATGTCGACGTCGCCGGCGCCTTTTTCGGACCGACCGAGTCAGGCATGGTCAACGCCGTGCTCGACAAGATCGCGCATGAGGAGCGCGCCGAGGAGCTAAGTTAGAATTTGTTTCTTCCTTCTCCCGCTTGCGGGAGAAGATGTCGTCACGAAGTGACGACGGATGAGGGCCCTCACCAGACCCCGCTTCGCCGGCAGTCGAAGGCTTCCGCATGCCGCAACGCTATAGCGAAGACGACATCATCGCCCGCATCTTCGCGCCGATCGCCGGCGCGGCGGCGCTGGGCTTAAAGGACGACGCCGCGCTTCTGCCTCCGCAAAGCGCGCCGCTCGTCGTCACGACCGACATGATCGTCGCCGGGGTGCATTTTTTTGCAGACGATGCGCCGGCGCTGATCGCCAAGAAGGCGCTGCGCGTCAATCTCTCCGATCTCGCCGCCAAGGGCTCCGAGCCGATCGGCTTTTTGTTGGGCCTCGCATTGCCCGCCGACTGGACCAACGACTGGCTTGAGGCCTTCGCTGCGGGCCTCGCCGAGGATGCGCGCGCCTATGGGTCGCCGCTCATCGGCGGCGACACGGGGGCGACGCCCGGTCCGCTGACCATTTCGATAACGGCGCTTGGGCGCGCGCCACGCTTCGTGCCGCGCGGCGGCGCGAAGCCCGGCGACGCGATCTTCGTCTCGGGCCCGATCGGCGACGCCGCGCTGGGACTTGCCGTTCGGCGCGACGCCGCGCTCGCGGCGCGCCTTTCGGCCGGCGCCCGCGATTATCTGATCGGGCGCTATCTGCTGCCCCAGCCGCGCCTTGATCTCGCGCCGTGGCTCTCCGCCAACGCCAGCGCCGCGATGGATATTTCCGACGGTCTCGCCGGTGATCTCGCCAAGCTGTGCGGCGCCTCGGGCGCCAGCGCCGTCGTCGACGTTCCGAACGTTCCGCTGTCCCCCGCCGCGCGCGAGGCTATCGCGATCGACCCCGGGCTGTTCGAATCGGCGATAACAGGCGGAGACGACTATGAAATCCTCATCGCCTGCGAAAGCGGCGCGCCGCCTCCAGAGCCCGCGCGCCGCATCGGCGAAATCGTCGCGGGACATGCTCAGCCGATTTTTCTCGACGGACACAAAAAGCCCGTCTTTTTCAAAAAATTGTCCTTCCAACACTTCTGAGAAATACGGGGTCGCGCAGCATTGCCGCCCGGCCACGTTTCTGGCAGAAAGCCCGCCGGAAAGTCGCTGTCCCCGCCGATTCACTCGGCGGGGCCGCCACTCTTTTTTCGTTGCGCGACATCCGTTCGCCGCGACGCGACCAATTCGGCCATTCCTCGGTCGAAGAACGAAAAGGCGAAGCCAAAATGGTTCTGTTTCTAACCATCGTCTTCGGATTGATGTCCATCGTTTACGGCGTCAAGACGTCACAGGAATTGCTGGCGGCCGATCCGGGGTCGGCGCGGATGCAGGAGATTTCGGGCGCCGTCGCCGAGGGCGCGCAGGCCTATCTCAATCGCCAATACCGGACGATCGCCATGGTCGGCGGCGTGATCTTTGTGATCCTGGTCGTTCTGCTTGGATGGGCGGTGGCCTTCGGATTCATGCTGGGCGCCGTGCTTTCGGGCGCCGCCGGCTATATCGGCATGAACGTCTCGGTGCGCGCCAATGTCCGCACGGCGCAGGCGGCGACCAAATCGCTCGCCGGCGGCCTCGACATCGCCTTCAAGGCTGGCGCGGTCACCGGACTTCTCGTCGCCGGCCTCGCGCTGCTCGGCGTCGCCGTCTATTACGCGATCCTGACCTGGTTCCTCGGCCATGCGCCGTCGGACCGCACCGTCGTCGACGCGCTGGTGGCGCTCGGCTTTGGCGGCTCGCTGATTTCGATTTTCGCCCGCCTTGGCGGCGGCATTTTCACCAAGGGCGCCGATGTCGGCGCCGATCTCGTCGGCAAGGTCGAAGCCGGCATTCCCGAGGATGATCCGCGCAACCCGGCGACGATCGCCGATAACGTAGGCGACAATGTCGGCGATTGCGCCGGCATGGCGGCCGACCTCTTCGAGACCTATGCGGTGACGGTTGTCGCCACCATGGTGCTCGCCTCGATCTTCTTCGCCGGCCAGGAAGGGCTGGCGTCGGCGATGATCTATCCGCTGGCGATCGGCGGCCTGTCGATCCTCACCTCGATCGCCGGCACTTATTTCGTCAAACTCGGCGACGACGACACCGAATGGGGCAAATTCGCCGCGCCCTATTTCAAGCAGCTCGGCATCGACGATTCGATCATGGGCGCGCTTTACAAGGGCCTGATCGCCACCGGCGTGCTGTCAGTCGCCGGCCTGTTCCTGGCGACGACCGTCACCGTCGGCTGGGGCGAAGTCGGCAAGGTGAATGGCGAAGCGATTCACGGCTACGGCTTGTTCCTCTCGGGCGTTCTGGGCCTGATCGTCACCGGCGCCATCGTCTACATCACCGAATATTACACCGGCACCGGCAAGCGTCCGGTGGTGTCGATCGCGCAGGCGTCGGTGACTGGACATGGCACGAACGTCATCCAGGGCCTCGCGGTGTCGCTTGAATCGACCGCGGCGCCGGCGCTCGTCATCGTTCTCGGCATCATTCTTTCATACGAACTCGGCGGCCTCTACGGCACCGCGATCGCCGTGACGACGATGCTGGGTCTCGCCGGCATGATCGTCGCGCTCGACGCTTTCGGCCCGGTCACCGACAACGCCGGCGGCATCGCCGAAATGTCCGGCCTGCCGAAGGAGGTACGCCGCAACACCGACGCGCTCGACGCGGTCGGCAACACCACAAAGGCGGTGACCAAGGGTTACGCCATCGGTTCGGCGGGCCTTGGCGCGCTGGTGCTCTTCGCCGCCTACACGAACGATCTGAAGCATTTCATCGAAGCGGGCGTGCCCTTCTTCAAGGGCATCGACAAGGTCGATTTCGACCTCTCGAACCCCTACGTCGTGGCTGGCCTCATCTTCGGCGGCCTCATCCCCTATCTCTTCGGCGGCATCGCCATGACGGCGGTGGGACGCGCCGCCGGCTCGGTCGTCGTCGAGGTGCGCCGGCAGTTCAAGGAAAAGCCCGGCATCATGGCGGGCACGGATCGGCCGGATTACGGCCGCGCCGTCGACATGCTGACCCAGGCGGCGATCAAGGAGATGATCGTTCCGTCGCTCTTGCCGGTGCTGGCGCCGATCGTCGCCTTCGTCGTCGCCTGGATTCTCGGCGGCAAGGCCAACGCCTTTGCTGCGCTTGGCGCGCTGCTTTTGGGCGTGATCGTGAACGGCCTCTTCGTCGCGATTTCGATGACGTCGGGCGGCGGCGCCTGGGACAACGCCAAGAAATCCTTCGAGGACGGATTCGTCGACGAGGCCGGCGTCAAGCACGAGAAGGGCTCCGACGCCCATAAGGCGGCGGTGACCGGCGACACGGTCGGCGACCCTTACAAGGACACCGCCGGCCCCGCGGTGAATCCGGCGATCAAGATCACCAATATCGTCGCGCTGCTGATGCTGGCGATCCTGGCGCATTGAGGCGTCGGGCAGGCAGTTTTGAGAGGGCGGGGGAGACCCCGCCCTTTTCTATTTGAGCATATCTTGATTTATCAAGATGGAACTAGATATCGTCCACAAACCGGCTATTACGTCGACGTGATCGTGCAAGCGGCCGCGCTGTGGGAAAGCCTTTCGCAGAACCATGCTTTCGCCGACGGGAACAAGCGTGTCGCCTTCGCGGCCATGTTCACTTTTCTCGCTATCAACGGGGTTTCGCTTAAGGCGACTACCGACGAAGCATGGACATTCATTTCCGCCCTCCACGATAGCGGAGCATTTCGTTTTGAGCAGTTGGAGGAATGGCTTCGCCGGAATTGCCGATGAACGCGCTAAACTCGCCTCTTGAGCCAATTGTGCGCCCGCTAAGGCAGTCGACCCTGGCGTGTGACTTTCTTGCGGGCGTCTTGCATTATCACTGCGGACGAGCGCTCCGCTCGCAAACTCGGCGGCGCAGGCGGACTTCATGACCCACCCTTTCTACTGTCTGCACACGCATGGCTTCGTTCGCGTCGCCGTAGCGACGCCAAGGGTCAGAGTCGCCGATCCGGCGTTCAACGTGTCGCGGACGATCGAACTGGCGCGGGACGCTGACAAGCAGGGCGCCTCGCTCGTGCTGTTCCCCGAATTGGGACTGTCCTCCTATGCGATCGACGATCTCCTGCATCAGGGGGCGCTGCTCGACGCCGTCGAAGCGGCGCTCGCCGAACTTATCGAGGCGTCATCCGGCATTCATCCGCTGATCATTGTCGGCGCGCCGCTGCGCCATCGCGGCCGCCTCTACAATTGCGCCGTCGCGATTCTGCGCGGCCGCGTCCTCGCCGTGACGCCGAAGGTCTATCTGCCGAACTATCGCGAATTTTACGAACAGCGGCACTTTTCTTCCGGCGCTTTCATCGCCGATGAAGAGATCGAGATCGCCGGACAAACTGCGCCCTTCGGCTCCGATACGCTCCTCGCAGCGACGGACTTCCGCGGCCTCGTCATCCATATGGAAATCTGCGAGGACGTGTGGGTTCCAATACCGCCTTCGGCGCGCGCGGCGCTCGCGGGCGCGACCGTATTGCTCAACCTCTCGGCGTCGAACGCGATTGTCGGCAAATCAGAGTATCGCGAGACGCTCTGTGCGGCGCATTCGGCGCGCTGCCTTGCCGCCTATCTCTATTCGGCGGCGGGGCAGGGCGAGTCGACGACCGACCTCGCCTGGGACGGCGAAGCGCTGATCTGCGAAAAGGGCGACGTTCTCGCCAAGGCGCCGCGCTTTTCGGACGAACCGCAATTGACGCTCGCCGACATCGACATCGGTCGTCTTCTCGCCGAGCGGATGCGGCAAGGGACATTCGGGGCCTGCGCCGACGTCGAGCAGGGCGCGACGCGCTTTCGCCGCATCCCTTTCGAACTCGCCCCGACTTGCGATCGCGATCTCGGATTTCTGCGCGAGGTCGGACGATTTCCCTTCGTGCCGTCCGACGAGACTCGACTGGCCGAACTATGTTTCGAGGCGTTCAACATCCAGTCGCATGGGCTCGCACAGCGCCTGCGCGCCACGCAGCTGAAAAAGGTCGTGATCGGCGTCTCCGGCGGACTGGATTCGACGCAGGCGCTGCTGGTGGCGGCGACGGCGATGGGTGCGCTCGGCCTGCCGCGCGAAAATGTGCTGGGCTTCACGCTGCCGGCCTTCGCCACCAGCGAACGCACCAAGTCCAACGCCTGGCGGCTGATGCGGGCGCTTGGAATCACGGCGCAGGAAATCGATGTGACCGCCGCCTGCAAGCAGATGCTCGTCGATATCGACCACCCGGCCGCGCGCGGCGAAGCGGTTTATGACGCGACTTACGAGAATGTGCAGGCGGGCGCCCGCACGTCGCTGCTGTTTCGTCTCGCCAATCGCCATGGCGCGATCGTCATCGGCACCGGCGATCTATCGGAGCTCGCGCTCGGTTGGTGCACCTACGGCGTCGGCGATCAGATGTCGCATTACAACGTCAACGCCTCGGTGCCTAAGACGCTCATCCAGCACCTCATCCGCTGGTGCGCCCGCGACGCGCGCTTCGGCCCGGAAACCGTGGCCGTGCTCGAGGATGTGCTTGCGACCGAGATTTCGCCCGAGCTCGTGCCCGGCGAAACGACGCAGCGAACCGAGGAAACAATCGGGCCCTACGCGCTGCAGGACTTCAACCTCTATTATGCGACCCGATACGGATTTGCGCCGGCGAAGATCGCTTTTCTCGCCTGGCGCGCCTGGCGGCATGCGGCCGCCGGATCATGGCCGACAGGCATCGCGGAAAAAGACAAGATCGCTTACGACCTATCGACGATCAAACATTGGCTCGGCGTTTTCGTGAAGCGCTTTTTCGAGGCAAGCCAGTTCAAACGGTCGGCGTTGCCGAACGGCCCGAAAGTGAGTTCGGGCGGATCGCTGTCGCCACGCGGCGATTGGCGCGCGCCATCAGATTCTGTCGCGGACGCTTGGATGCGTTCGCTCGACGACATTCCATGATTAAGCCGGCCGCTTTTGAAGAGCGGTCGGCTCACAAATTTGATCGGCGATCCGCGATGCCCGCTCACGCGCGCCGGACGAGGCCGAGAACGACTGAAACGACCAGCAGGACCAGCGCGATCCAGAACAATATGCGCGCGCCTTCCATCGCGAAGCCGGCGACGCCGCCGAAGCCGAGAAAGGCGGCGACGAGCGCGACAATCAGAAAGACGACGGCCCAATACAGAAGGTTGCCCATTTTAACCTCCGCTTTCGAACTCACGTCATAGAACGCGGTTACTGGACACATGTTCCGCGGCCGAAGGGCGCGGATTGGCGGCGAACGCATTGCTCAGGTCTCGACGCCGCCAAATTTGGCGTTAGAATGGCTAAAAGCATCAACATCACTTGATCTTGGACGTCATGTGCTATTCGCTTGAGGCAAGCATCACCGCTGGGCTTGGGCTGGGACTTGCCGGCTACGGCATGGTTTGCAAGGCGTTGCGCCACGACAGGCGCATGTTGCTGTTCGCCCTGTTTCCGGTGGTGTTTTCGGCGCATCAGTTCGTCGAGGCGGCGGTCTGGCTCACGCGCAATGATCCGGCCGTGGGCCAGCCGTTTCGCTATCTCTATACGCTGATCGCTTTTACGGTGTGGCCTGTGCTCACGCCTTTCGCCGCCGCCTATGCTGAATCCGATCCGGAGCGAAGGCGTGTGTGGCGCAACATGGGCGGCGTCGGTCTCATTCTCACAGTTTATCTTATCGCGAAGCTCGCCGGCGCCGACGGAATTGATTTATCTGTCTATCGGCATTCGCTCGCCTATGATCCCTTGTTCGAGCGTCCGCCGCTCGTGACCGATTTTCTCTACCTTGTGCTCACCGTGACGCCGCTGATCTTCGCGGAGCGGAGGGCGATCAGTGTGTTCGGCGTCGCGGTCTTGGCCACTTTCTTTATGGCGCTTGCCGCCAATCGACCGGCTTGGTATTCGGTTTGGTGTCTCGCCGCCGCGCTCTTCAGCCTGATTATCGCGCTCGCGATCGAAGAGGCGCGCAGCTCCCATTACGATGAGCTGGAAATTCAGCGCTAACCCATCGCGCCGGGGTTCGTCGCCCATTCGATATAGAGCGTCCGAAGCAGGCGACTGTTCGCGCCCGGCGCGCCGGACCCGATGGGACGGCCGTCGATCGAGACGACAGGCAGCACGAGATTGGAGGCGCTGGTGAGAAAAGCTTCCTTCGCGTCATAGGCTTCGGCGACCGAGAAGCCGCGCTCCTCAATCGTCAGTCCTTCGCGCGCGGCGAGCGATTGCACGGCCTTGCGTGTGCAGCCGGGAAGAATCGCGACCGAGTTCGGACGGGTCACGATCGCGTTCGCCTTGGTAATGATGAAGGCGGTGGAGGACGAGCCTTCGGTCACCAGGCCGTTCTGATCGACCATCCACGCTTCCTGACAACCGGCGTCGAGCGCCGCCTGCTTCGCCAGCACCTGGGCGAGCAGCGCAATGGTTTTGATATCGCGTCGAGCCCAGCGCAGATCAGGAACGGTGAGGACTTTCACGCCAGTCTCAGCCGCGGATGAGGCGACGATGATTTTCTTTTGGGCGAAGGCGACGAGCGTCGGCGTCGTTCCGGCGGGAAAAGCGAAGTCGCGATCGCCGGCGGCGCCCCTGGTGATCTGAAGATAGATGAGGCCTTCGTTCACGCCGTTTCTCGCGACGAGTTCCGCCTCGACATCGGCGATTTTCTGCATGGGAAGGGGACTCTCGATGCCCAATTCGCGCAACGAATTTGCGAGCCGCGAGAGATGCGCTTCATTGTCGATGAGCCTTCCGCCGATGACGGCGGCGACTTCGTAGACTCCGTCCGCGAAAAGGAAGCCGCGATCCAAAATCGACACGCGCGCCTCGGCGAGAGGAAGGTAGGCGCCATTCACATATGCGATGTCAGGCAAGGTCGGCTCCGGGCGAAGTCACGCAAACCTACCGCAGCGCTTGCGGCTTGTCCCGCCGGCCATCCCGGCTCTATCGATAAGGCAGGCGGTCTACATTAGAGTGATCCGCAACGGGTTTGTCCGGGCGTCGTTGGGTCCCCAGTTGTGAAAAGCGTGAGGGCGGAAGGAGGAGCCTTGGGGGAAGAAATCAAGACAACGGGCTTCACCCCATCCGACAAGGCGCGGTTTATGGGCCGCCTCGCGGTGGAAACCAGGATCGCCCGCCGCCTGTATGAGGAAGACGGATTTTCGCGCGACGGCCATATGGTCGGTTTCGAAATCGAAACCTGGATCGTCGATCATAATTATGCGCCCTCGTCGATCAATCAGGATGTGCTCGAAACCCTCAATCACCCGCTCGTCGTGCCGGAGCTGTCGCGATTTAACCTCGAGTTGAATTGCGCGCCTTTGCCCCTCGCAGGCGATGCGCTGACGCGAGCGCATGAGTCGCTGACGAGTCTCTGGGCGACTTGCAACGATGTCGCCCACCGGCTCGACGCCAATCTCGTGCTGATCGGCACGCTGCCGACGATCCGCGACGCCGATCTGACAATCGCCAATATGTCGCCGCTCAACCGATACTATGCGCTGAACCAGGAAGTGCTGCGGCTGCGCGGCGGTCAGCCGCTGCATGTCAACATCGCCGGCCGCGACCGGCTCGCTTCCGTGCATCGGGACGTGATGCTGGAGGCGGCGACGACGTCGTTTCAGATACATCTCAAAGCGCCGGCCGATCTCGCGCATCTCTATTACAACGCCTCGGTGGCGGCTTCCGGGCCGATACTCGCCGCCTGCGGCAACGCGCCCTTCCTGTTCGGCAAGGCGTTGTGGGAGGAAACGCGCATTCCGCTCTTTGAACAGGCGGTGAAGGTGCCGGGCCCGGCCAGGGTTTCGATGGGCTCGGGCTATGCAACCCGATCTCTTATCGAAATCTTCGAGGAGAATTTGCGCGATTATGACGCGCTACTTCCGATGACTTTTGACGATCCGCCGGCGGCGATGCGGCACCTGCGCTTGCATAATGGCGTCATCTGGCGTTGGAATCGCCCGCTGATCGGCTTCGACGAGAGCGGCGCGCCGCATTTGCGCATCGAGCACCGCATCCTGCCGGCAGGGCCGACCTTTATCGACATGATGGCGAATGCCGCGCTCTATCTCGGTCTCGCGCGCGTCCTTGTCCTGACCGGAGGCAGCGACGCCGAAAGACTCGACTTCAACGACGCCAAACGCAATTTTTACGCGGCGGCGCGGTTCGGCCTGGACGCGAAGCTTGATTGGCCGGGAGAAGGGGAGATCGCCGCCGATCGTCTATTGCTCGAGCGCCTCATTCCCGATGCAAGGGCAGGGCTTCGCGACCTCGGCGTCGCCGAAGACGGTTTCCTCGACATTATCGAAGCTCGGGTGCGAACGCGCCAGACGGGCGCAGCTTGGCAGCGAAAAGCTCTTGAGGCGCGCGGCGGCGATCTTTATGCCCTGATGGCGGCCTATTGCGAGCGCCAGCGGAGCGGCGCGCCCGTCCATCAGTGGGAAATATGAGGAGTAAAGTGACTGACGCGCCTTGCGCCGTGCTCGACCGGCTGCCTGACGGATTTCTAGACTGCCCCGCCAATCGCCTGAAGGACATCCTGCCCCGACCAACCTTGTTCGACCTCCCGGGTCGCGATCCGCAGCCGCTGTTCGTGTCCACCTTGCTGCACGGCAACGAAACCAGCGGCCTCGTGGCGGTGCAGGAGGCGCTGCGCCGTCACGCTGCGCGCGGATTGGGCCGATCGCTCATCCTGTTCATCGGCAACGTCGAAGCGGCGGCGGAGAATCTGCGGACGCTGCCGGGTCAGCGCGATTTCAACCGGGTATGGCCGGGCACGGCGTTTCCCGATGATCCGCTCGCGCATATGTCGCGCTGGATTTACGACTACGTCAGGAAGCGCAATCCATTCGCCGCGGTCGACATCCACAACAACACCGGCTTCAATCCTCATTACAGCTGCATCAGCAAGCTCGATGCGAAATATGTCGCGCTCGCGCAGCTGTTCTCGCGTATCGTCGTGCATTTTCAGCGCCCGCGCGGCACCTGTGCGGCGGCCTTGGCGGAGATTTGCCCGGCGATCACGGTTGAATGCGGCAAGTCGGGACTCGACGCCGGCGCGACCCACGCTGTCCAACTGCTCGAGGCCTGCCTTTCGATCGCCCAGCTTCCGGACCACCCCCCCGCTGCGCATGATGTGGAGTTGCTGCGCACATGCGCCATCGTCAAACCGCCTGCCGGCGCGAGCTTCTCGTTTGACGGAACGCCGGCGGACTTTGTCTTTCGGCCTGACATCGACCATCTCAATTTCAGCGAATTGGACGCCGGCGCCTCGTTCGGGGCGCTGGGCGACGAAGACGCGCGGCTGGAAGTTCTTCCGGGCGACGGATTCGATTTGCCGCCGGTCAATTATTTCGATTACGCCGGCGGCGAAATCAGACTTGCCCGTCCGGCGATCCCAGCGATGTTGACGGTCGACCGGCGTGCGGTTCAGCAGGATTGCCTGTGCTATCTGATGCACCGCATCGGCATGGACGGCGTCGGCAAATAGCGCCTCAAGCGGATGCGGGTTTAAGGCGTCTGCGGCTGAACATCCTCGATGATGTAAAGACCTTTTGCGTCGCGGCTGATGGTGAATTTGATCTTCATACCCTTTGACAGGCTTGAGAGATCGACCTTCGGCGCGACGTGAAACGCCATCGTCATGGGCGACATTTCCAAGGGGCCGGCAACTGGTCCATGGGTGATCATGAGGCGCCGCTCATCGGCGTCGATCGCCCTGACGACGCCCTCGCCATGTCCTGTCGTTTTTTCGGCCTGAGCCAAGACAAAGCGCGGCGGGTCCATGACCGCCGCGCCCGTTGCGGCGCCGCCAATTCCAGCGGAAATAGCGACGCAGGCCGTAACGCTCCAAATTAAACGCGTCGTCCTCATGGGCGTCCGGCCTCGTTCGGTGCGTTCGCTATACTTTCCGGCACTCGTCGGCGCATTTTTGGCACGCCTTGCCGCAGGCGACGCATTCGGCGATTTTCGGAAACTTGTCGCACTGCTTCTTGCAGTCTTCGCAAATCGTGGCGACCGTTTTGGCGAGCGCGCCAACATGCGAAGAGTTGAGCGCCGCCAACGTTGCGAGCGCGTTGCAGGCGGCGACAAGCTGGAGGGAGGCGTCCGCACACTCAGTCATGCTCGTGTCTTTCATCGCGAACATGCCCAAACAGTGGCGAACGCAGTCATTGCCGGTAGCCACGCATTCAACGGTGGCCTTTTCCAGATCCTTATAAAGGGCTGGATGCATGTCCTCCATTTTGGCGGCGTTGCCCGTTTGAGCGGCGGCCTGAGCAAATGCCTGGCCAGCTGTGGCGACGGCGGCGGTCCCGACAGCGATGAATTCGCGACGTTGCATGTTCTTTCTCCAAGCGTGGTTGTCTGACACATAAGTCCTGAGGGGCTCTTGAGCCTTCCCTCAGATCGTTGCGCTCATGTCGTCAATTTTCGCGGACGCCTTCCCGAACAGGTCGCGTTGTCGCAGCGTTCGATCATGTAAGGCGAAAGATGACGCCGAGCCTGTTAGCGGCATTTTCTTGATCTGGGGCGCTTTATCCTTTCTCGCGGGCGACCTACGCGACCTTTCCTAACTCGCGGACGCCCCGCCCGGCGTCGCGCGTCCGAAGGTTGCGTCGAACTCCCCCGTCGCTAGGTGCAAAATGCACGCCGCCGCATCTGGATATGTCATATAAATAGTGCGGCGCGTCCCCGGACAAGGGGGTCCTGCCACGCCCTCGAATAAGGCTGCGTCATGTTGATACATGTTGGCGTCAGCCGCGCCGCTCACTTCGCCGTGACGCAGGCCGAGGCGCGACTCGCGCGCTTCTTCGCTCGGTCGGATGAGCAGGCCGCCGGCGCTTTTTGCCATGCCGGACGGGAGTTTACTTCGCGGCAAGCTCAAATCGAGCGACCACAGGCGCGTGAAGCGACGCTTCGACAAATTCCTCTGCATAGACCTCGTCCTGAAGCCCGTCGTTCAAGATCGTGGTTTCGCGCCAGGCGACGGCGAGGGCAGGCGACGCCAGAAGGTGGTCGATCAGCGTCGGGCGACCGGCGTGGATAACGGTGAAGCGCCGGCCCGGCGCGACGCGCTCTTCCAAGGGAGCGAAAACTCGCGACCCTGTTGCGTCTTCGTCACCGCCGCCGCGAAGGAGCCTCGTCGGCGCGTCGTGCGCGTCGGCGTTGAAGTCGCCGGCGATCGCGATCAGCGCCTCCGGTTCGGCGTCGAACAGCGTTTCAACGAACAGCCGGGCTTCCAGAGCCTGACCCTCGCGCTTGAGCGCCGCCACGAACTGTCCTTCGATCTGCGCGCGGCTCGATCCCAGCCCGCGGGCCGTCGCCACAGGAATGGCTCGCGGCGCGCGCAGATGCAGATTGACGACGTGGAGCGGAAGGCCGTTGGGCAGCTCGATGGAGGCATAGAGCAGCGGCCTGTCCCAGACGATCTCCACCGGCTCCGATCGCGAGCCGTCGGTCTCGCGCGGCGGCGGCCAGTTCCAACGCGCGACGATGTCATGATGGAGCTGGCGCCGCGTGCGGATCGGCCATCGCGAAAGAATTGCGAGATTATGCACGTCGGCGGGGGCGCCGCCCCCCGGCCTCACCGTCGTCGCCCGTTGAAAAGCCTCGTAACCCGTCGTCGCGAGCAACTGGTCGAGCGCGATATATTGCCGCGCGCCATGTTTATGTACGCGCTGCGCGTGGATTTCCTGCAGGCACAAAATATCGGCGTCTAGCGTTTCGAGCAGCGGGCGCAATGCGCCGGTGCGGCGCGCGAACGCCTCCGACTTGGTCGCGGACCAGTCTAGATTTTCGAGATTGAACGTCGCGAGTCGGAACGCTTGCATTTGCGATCATCGCCCGAACAGCCGGCGCGCGCCAGCAGATTGCGCCTCGACGACATCGACGTTTAGCGGCAATATCGAGGTAATTTCCAAAACGGGAGAGCGAAGTGTCCCTTTTTGACGGGATTCCCTTTTTTGTCGGACTCGACCCCAGTCGCGGCGAGCAGCTTGCGCGACAGTGCGTGCGCAGGCGATTCGCCGAGCATGAGTTGGTCCTCGACTTCGACGATCCTTCGACCGATGTCTATTTCATCGTCAGCGGCGACGTTCGCGTGCTCATTCGGACCGCCGCCGGCAAGGAAATGATTTTTGGAGACTTCGGACCGGGCAAATTCTTCGGCGAGATGGCGGCGATAGACGGGGCGAAACGCTCCGCCAACGTAACGGCGCTGACCAACGCCGAACTTTTGCTGGTGCCGCCTGCCGTCTTCAAGGACATCGTGTTCGCCGAGCCTGAAATATGCGAGCGGTTGTTGCGTCTGCTGACGTCGCGCGTGCGGGAGCTAAATACGCGGCTCTTCGAACGCTCCGTGCTCGACCTCAAACATCGGCTTTATTCCGAATTGTTGCGCATGTCGTCGCCGCGCAAAGGCGCGTCGGATCAGGCGATCGTATCGCCGCCGCCCTTCCAGCACGATCTCGCCGCGCGCATTGGCTGCCGGCGAGAACAGGTGAGCCGTGAGCTCTCAGCGATGATCGACGAGGGCTTGGCCGAAAAAATCCGGGGCGGGCTTGTGCTTGTTCGACCGTCGGTTCTCGAGAAGCGCGTTCAGGAGGCGCTTAACGACGCCGAATGACCGTGTGCGCCCTCACACAAACGGGGGATGAACGGCGCGCTACCGTCGCTATGTTGCCGGCAGGAGGCTGAAGCCTCGACGGCAAGGAAGCGATTGGGAGAAGCCAAATGATTCCCGAACTGATGCCGATCGGCCGTTGCGCGGAAATGGCGGGTCTTTGCAGTCATGAGCTTGTCTTGGGCGTGAGCCCCAGCGACAAGCACCAACACATGCTGGCGCGATACCGCCGCGCCGTCTCGCTCGACGCGGCGCGAGGACGAGTCGTCGCCGACATTCGAAACGCGGTGAAGATCGGCGCGGCGCGGCGCGCCGCCGACCTGCTGATCGTTTTGCGCTGGCTGCTGGCCCCCGAAGCGTCTTTCGACAATTCGCGCACGACCGCGCGACCGCGCCGGCGCGTTCTCTCGGCCCGCCGGCGCCGAGCGATAGATCTGTCGTCTCTCGCGCCGGAATCGAAGAGAGGGGGCGAAATCATCCTTCTCTCCGATCATGGGCGACGGCGCCCCTAGCTCCGCCGGCGCCTCCTGTGGTTTCAGCGCAACACTAACGAATTTGTTTCATCCGCCGCCGGGGCGCAGCAGCTGCCCAACAGAGGCGGTAAGCCTTTGCTCTGTATAACAATCTTCGCCAAAGCGCCCCGATTTTTGCGTGGATGCGCGAGCTTCGCCAAGCTTGCCGCTCCGGGCGACATGAGTCAGGTTCCCGTTCAGCTGACGGTCTGGGCCTGGGGACCGTTTCTCCGAAGTTTTTACGAGGCTTGCATTCATGTTCGCATATGGATCAGCGATGAGGTTTGTTGGCGCATTGCTTGCCGCCTTCGCGTTTTTCGGTCCGGCGATCGCGCAGGAGGACCAGCGCGCCGAACAGGAACGCCTTGCAGTCTATATCCAGCATAATCCGACGGACTATGAAGCGACTTATCGCTATGTCCTGCTCTCGACTGAGCTACGCGATTACGAGGCGGGAATTGGCGCCCTCGAACGCATCCTGATGTTCAACCCGAATCTGGCCCGCGCCCGAAAGGAGCTTGGGTTCCTCTATGCGCGGCTGGGGTCCTATGAGGTGTCGGCCCAGCACTTGCGCAAGGCGCTCGCCGAAGGCGGTCTCGACGCGGTCCAGGTCGCGCAGATCGAAGCTCAACTGCCCGATATTGAGAAACGCACCCAGGCGAACCGGCTCTATCTGAGGATTCACACTGGTCTGCGGGCGCAATCGAACGCCAATTTCTTTCCGACCAACAATCTCTTCCAGGTCGGCGGCGTCGGCGTCGCGTCGGCGGCTTCGCGAAAGTCAGACGTCAACGCCTTCCAGTTGGTGCAGGCGGCGCACGATTACGATTTTCAGAACGCGCGCGGCGACCAACTCGAGACTAGGGTCACGGGTTACGCCACCGAGCAGTTTCGCCTGCCGCAATACAGCGTCGCCCTGTTCGCCGGGTCGATCGGGCCGCGCATCCATGTCGCGCCTGATCTCTATCCGGGCCTGTCAATCAAGCCTTATCTGACCGGCGCCTTGGCCATGCTTGGCGGGACCAACTATCTAAACGCCGGTGGCGCGGGCATGAGTTTTGGGGCCGAACTCAACCCTGATTTCTGGTTCGAGCCGGGCGCCGAATGGCGGTCGATTTGGGTCAATCCCTCGCCGGGCTACTTCAATTATTTTGGCGGGTCGCCTTACCAGACCGTGGCGACGCTGGCGACGGGCGACGTCGTCACCGGCTATCTGAGCGGGTCGTACAGACTAACCAACGATCTCCGGTTCGAGAGTCGCGTCGCCTATACCCGCGCCTTTGCGGGCAATCCGCAACAGTCGTCAGATCAGGTTGACGTTCAGGCGATGCTGCGGCTCGAGGTTGATCCGCCGTTTCCGATCATCCCTCGCAGATGGACAATCGCGCCTTACGGCCGCTTCACGCATCTAGCCTTCGACGCCGCCAATCCGGTGATCAATCCGTTCATCGCGCGTCGCGACACCGTTTGGATCGGCGGCTTGATGGTCGATTTGCCGGTCTCGCCGACGTTCGGCTTCGCCGGGAACGTCGAATTCGCCCGCAACGATTCTAATTTGCAGAATTTCAAGACTGAGAACCTGTCCGTCAGTTTCGGACCGACGGCGAAATTCTGACGGGGACGATCGATGAAAAAGCTCTCCGCAGCAGCAACAACCGCCCTGGCGCTGGTCGCCGGCCCGGCGCTCGCCGAACATGTCGGCAATGTGGGCGCCGTGAATCAGAGCGCGCATGGCACGCCGCCCGGCGCGGCGAAGCGTTCGCTTTCGGTCGGTCTCGGCGTGCAGCGGCGCGAACGTATTGAGACGAGTCCCGAGGGCAGCGCCCAGATCGTCTTTAACGACACGTCGACGATGACCGTAGGACGCAACAGCGCCATAACGATTGACGACTTCGTCTATTCCGGCGGGCGCGGCCAGCAGGGCGTGTCGATGGCGAAGGGCGTCATGCGTTTCGTCGGCGGCGGGGTCAGCCACGAAGGCGGGGCAACGCTGCGGACCCCGACGGCGTCGATTGGCGTGCGCGGCGGCACGGCGCTTTTACAAATCGGCGGCTCGTGCGGCACGCTGATCGTCCATCAGTTTGGCGCTATCGAGGTCGGCGGTCAGATGCTCACGCGCGCGGGCTATGGCGTTTGCGCGCCGCGCGGCGGTCCGGTGTCGGAGCCTTTCCTTGTGCCGCCGGAAAAGATCGCGGAAATCCTGGCCGCGTTGGAGAGCGGCAAAAGGCAGCGTGGCGGCGCCAAGCGCGAGCCGACGAGCGAAGAGGCTCATCTTGCGCTGGGCCATGATCGACCCCCGAACGTCGTGAGTCCGCCGGGGTTGGACGCGCTTGGTCCGGTTTGGTTCGGCAATGCGCTGGTGCAGAGCCGCGCCAATGTCGACAATCAGCCCGCTCCTTTGCCGACGCCCGCGCGCCAGGACGGAAATAACGACCACTGCGAGCACGATGATGGCGGCCATGGTGGACACGATGGCGACCACGGCGGCCATGGAGGCGGCGGCCATGGACACGGCGGCCATGGACACGGCGGCCAAGGAGGCGGGCCTGTTGCGCTCGATGGGGCCGGCAGTTCTGCGGCTTCGCCAGCCTCGACGAGCGCTGCGGCGTCGGCGCCACCTTGATACGAGGTTAGATATTGAAGCGGCGTCGCGCCTATCTTCTCGCGCTTGTCGCCGCTGCGGCTCTCATTTTCCCCTGGGGCGTGATTCAGCCGCGGGCGCTCGACGACCTGCGGAACTTCGTCTTCGACACCTTTCAGCGTCTCGCCCCGCGCGGATATGATCCAGAGGCGCCGACCCGGGTCGTCGGAGTCGATGAGAAAAGTCTCAGCGCATATGGGCAATGGCCTTGGCCTCGCATGCGGCTGGCCGAACTCGTCGACCGGTTGCGCGAGCTCGGCGCGGCGTCGATCGCCTTCGACTTCATATTCGCCGAGGCTGATCGGGCCGGAGCGTCTCAGCTCCTGGACGCGATCCCGGATGGGCGCGCTCGCGCCGAGGTGGCGAAGCTCGTCGCCAAGACGCCCAGTGGCGATCAAATATTCGCTAAGGCGCTCGCGCAGGCGCCGGCGACGCTCGGCGTCACGCTTACCGACGCCGTCACTGCGCCGCTGCCGACGAAGTCGGGACTGGCGACCGCCGGCGACGATCCCGCTCCTTTTCTCGCTTCCTTCGCCGGAGCGGTAGGCCCGGAGCCAAAGCTTGCGCAAGCCGCACAGGGGCTTGGCGCGACGAACTGGCTGCCTGATCACGACCAGATCGTCCGCCGGGTGCCGCTCGTCACGCGCGCCGGCGAGGCGATCATGCCCTCCCTGGCGCTCGAAGCCTTACGCATCGCGCAGGGCGAGTCCGGCATCGTGATCCGCTCTTCAAACGCCAGCGGGCAAACGGCGTTCGGCAAGCAGACCGGCGTGAATGCGATCAAGGTCGGCGCCTTCGAAATTGCGACGGGCCCTAACGCAGAGGTTCGGCCGCGCTATTCGCACAGCGCCGCCGCGCGAGATATTTCCGCCAAGGACGTGCTCGAGGGTCGCGTGGGGCGCGACCAAATCGAGGGGCGCATCATTTTCGTTGGCGCGTTGGCGACAGGTCTTGGGGACGTTCGCGCGACTCCGCTGGAGCCGGTCGTTCCTGGAGTCGACGTGCATGCGCAGATCGTCGAATCGATCGCCTCTGGCTCGCTCCTTGCGCGCCCCGATTGGGCGCCGGGTCTGGAGTTCATTGTCGCTGCTCTCGCCTTCCTGCTGATCATGGGCTTGCTGTTCATCGCGCCGCCCCTCGTCTCCGCGGCTGCGGCGCCGCTTGCAGTCATTGGGCTTTTCGCCGGGTCGTTTTATCTATTCGATCGCCATGGCATGCTGCTCGATCCCGCCTATCCGAGCCTCGCGATCGTCGGCGGCTATCTCTTCGGCGCGGTCACGCTCTGGCGCGCCGAAACGTCGGCGCGCCGACACGTGCGTCAGGCATTCGGCAAATTCGTCTCACCGGCGGTCGTGGACCGTCTCGCGGAACATCCGGAACGCCTCGTGCTCGGCGGCGAGACGCGGGAACTGACCGTGTTGTTTTCGGACCTGCGCAACTTTTCCGGCATTTCGGAAGGCATGAGCGCGCGCGAGCTCACGCAGTTCATGAACGATTATTTGACGCCGATGACCGACGCCATCCTCGAGCAGGAAGGAACTGTCGACAAATACATGGGCGACGCGGTGGTCGCCTTCTGGAACGCGCCGCTCGACATCGACGACCATCCGCGCAAGGCCGTATTGGCGGCTCTGAAGATGCGCGACGCGCTCATGGAGCTCAATGCGCATCGGGCCGAAGCCGCCGCGGCGTCGGGCCATGACGCCCAACCGGCGGCGATGGGGCTGGGCCTCCATCTCGGCCCCTGCAGCGTCGGCAATATGGGGTCGATCCGCCGCTTCGACTATTCGATCCTCGGCGACGCCGTGAACCTTGCGTCGAGGCTCGAAGGCGCGAGCAAGGCCTTTCAGACCGACATTGTGGCGTCAGCCGCGGTTCGCGACGCGGCGCCCGATTTCGCCTGGCTCGATCTCGGGCGGGTCCGGGTGGTTGGAAAAAGCGAGGCGACCCAAGTTTATGCGATTGCCGGCGACAGCGGCATGGCCGGTTCCGACTCGTATGTGCGCTGGCGCAAGTCGCACGATCTCATGCGCGAAGATTATGAGGTGGGCCGGTTCGAGGCGGCCGCCGAGCGCGCTTCGGCGTTGGCTCGATCGGTTTCCGAGCCTTGGCCAGCGCTCTATGGCGCCTTGGAGGAGCGATATCTGACGCTGGCGCGGGAGGGATTGAAGGACAACTGGTCGTCGGTATGGAATCTTTCGAGCAAGTGACGTTCTCGTCCGAGCGCGACTGCAGTCCGCCGTGTAATCGCACGCGTTACGTTTTCTCTCAGGATCGCTACTCGCGCATGATCTCAAATCCGGTACAGACTTATTGGGACCTGATCGCATCGCGTCACGACCCGAATGCTTTCGCGGCGCTGGACGCTGCTTATCGCGAACCTCAACGCGGATATCACGATTGGGGCCATATCGGCGATCTGCTGGCGAAGCTCGACCACCTTAAGGCGCTGGCCGTGCGGCCAGACCTGATCGCCGCCGCGATCTTCTGGCACGACGCCGTTTACGTCACGCGCGACGGCGACGGTCTGCTTCGTCCTGACGCAGACAACGTTCGCGCCAGCGCCGAGCTGTTCGCGCGGCACTCCAAATTCGATCATATGGAATCTGCGGCGATTCATGATCTGATCATGGCGACGGCCAACCATCTCGATGCTTGCGCGCGGATCGAGCATTACCCCGGCTTCGCCCGCGACCTCGATCTTTTTCTTGATCTCGATCTCTCCTCGCTCGGGGCGCCGTGGCCCACATTCGCGCGAAACCTCGAGCAGCTTCGCTTCGAATACAATTGGGTGCCGGAGCCGCTGTTTTGCCTGGGACGGCTGCAGATGATCGATACCTTCGCCGCGCGCGGAGATGGGCTTTATAGGCGCGACGAGACACGAAAGCTTTGGAGCAAGCAAGCGCACGAAAACCTCTCGCGGGCGCAGGACGAATTGCGCCGGCAGGTGGCGCAGCTTGCTTCTACGGCGTAGCTACGTCGCGAGACCTTCCTGCGGAGCGCAACGCAAATCTTGGTTCGAACTCCTGAACGGGCTTACAGCGCCTTTCGGCATACGAAGCGGATGGTCTGTCCACGGACGCCTTCGCCCGTGTCGACGGCGACGCCGTGACAGTCCTGCGTCGGATCTGACTGGGCGACGGCAGTCGACTCGCGCCAGTCAATCGGAAGGATGAAAGGCTTGACCGGCGACTGGTAGGCGACGACGCGAGAGGGTCGCGGTTCGGGCGTCTTGACGAAGAGCGCCTTTGCGGCGGCGAAGCCGGCATTGGCGGCGACGATCGCAAAGGCGATCTTCATAGCGAGAGCGACGCGCACCGGTCGTGAGGCGAAGCCAGTTTTGGCGAAGCCGTTCGTCGTTCGGTTCATGCGAATTCCCCGATCTGTTTTGGCGCTGGGCCTCTCCGCTCCCTTAGCGGACGATCGGACCCTAGAGCGCCTTCGAGGGGTTCGCGGTGCGCTGGCGCACAGGGCGCCAGATGCAAGAACTCCCGGCCCTTGCGAGCCGGGAGCCAAATCTCGTTAGACGTCGAAGCCGCCGTCGCCGCCGCTGTCGAAGCCGCCGCCGTCGTCGAAGCCAGGGTCGCTATAGTCGGCGTCCTGTGTCCCTCCGGCGTCGTCATAGCCGGCATCATAGCCCGCGTCGCCGACCCCTGACTGGTCGCCATAGTAATTGTTGATGATCGTGTCGCCGCCGGCCGGCGTGAAACCCGAGCCGATGCCGAGGTTCGCCATTCCGCCATAGCCGGCGCCATGGGTGAAGAGGCTGCGGATGCCGTCGGCAAGCAGCACGCCTCCCGCGACGCCTGCGGCGGTGCCGAGCGCGCCCTTCAGGAAGCCGCCCCCGTCAGAAACGGGGGGCTGCTGCTGACCCCATCCCTGCGGCGCGTATCCGCCGGCCACCGGATTCATGCCCGGCTGCTGGCCCCAGGGGCCGTCGGGACGGGCTTGCTGCGGCGCCGGGCGCTGCGGCGCGGGCCGGGGACCGCCCCCGAACAGGCCGCCGAGGAACCCGCCTGCAGGCTTCGACTCAAGCTCTTGCACCCGGGCTTCGAGCTCCTCGATTCGCGCATTCGCGCCCTGCAGCGCCTGGTCCTGCACGATCACGGTCTGCGCCAGGAGATAGGGCGCTGCCGGCTGAGCCTTGATCTGTTCGTTGATGAAGGTTTCCGCCTCCTGGTCGCGCGGCGTCGAGGCGGCGCCCTTCGTGCGCTCGAACAGACCAGCGATAAGTTGGCGTTCTTCCGGTGACATAGGTTTCTCCATCGTCGCCGCCCCTTTGAAGCGCGGCGCAAGACATATGGCCCCGCTACAAAACGACGCCAAGTCCTAAGCGCAAGCGCGGGCGATTAAACTTTCGAAATATCTTGGCAAGCATGGGCGCGCGCCAAATCGCCCATCGGCTTTTGGCGCGCGCTTCGCAGACCTTCGGCGGGCTCGTCTCTGAACGCTCTGCGAAGGATGCGGAAGCATCAAGGGCTTCCGCTTCGCGTGCTATGACGCAAACCTTGGCGCGGTTTCGGGACTTGGAATCTGGGCGGAATTTGACCAGAAGCACGCCCCGAGTTTGAACATCTGCTGCGCGTCGGCGAAAAGGCGGCGCGTGTCCTCTGTCGTCATTTCGACGTGTTTGCTCGTCCAGTCCTGGAGAGCGGTCGCGGTGTCCGAGAAGGAGCGCGACGCCGTCAGCTTGGAGGCAAGTTCCGCCGTCAGGGCCGCTTCCTGCTGCATGCGCTCCACCCAGACGCGATTGGCGTCCTGCAGACGGTCCCAGATCTCGTCTCGCGCCTCGGTGAAATCTTCCAGTCGCCGCCGGCCTTCGGCAGCTGCCGCCGCTACGCCGGCCTGCGGGGCTTCAATAAGCCGCTCTTCCTGCTGGGTCATGCGCGTCTCTCCATCTTCGCTTGAAACGCCAGCGCCCCCGGGGCGAGTATATAAGACGTTTATCGGCAATGTCTGTGACGATTGTCCTTTCTGGCGCGCCGCCGGACGGCTCGACAAGCGGCACCCTTTCCGCTATGGACCGGGCCTCAACTAGAACAGCGTCCCGAAACGCTCGTCGGCCCTGGAGCTAAGACGAAACGGCAGGAGTTTAGGTCATGAACATTATCGAGCAGCTCGAGGCGGAACACGCCGCCAAGCTCATCGAGGCCAAGAAAATCCCGGAATTTCGGCCGGGCGATACGGTGGTCGTCAACGTCAAGGTGAAGGAAGGCGAGCGCACCCGCGTTCAGGCCTATGAGGGCGTCGTTATCTCCCGCCAGGGCTCGGGCCTCAATGAGAGCTTCACGGTCCGGAAGATTTCCTACGGCGAGGGCGTCGAGCGCGTATTCCCAATTCACGGACCGCTGATCGACTCCGTCAAGCTCGTGCGCCGTGGCAAGGTGCGCCGCGCCAAGCTCTATTATCTGCGCGACCGCCGCGGCAAGTCCGCCCGCATCGCCGAGCGCGTCGAGACCAAGGCCAAGGCCTCAGGCGAATAAAGCCGGTCCAAAGGAACGAAGCGCCGCCGTCCGCAGCTGAAAGGCTTCGGGCGGTTTTTGTTTAGCTCTCCAGCGGGGCGTTGAGGATCCAGCGGTGGCCGAAGGGGTCGCGCAAGGAAGCATAGCGCGTTCCCCAGAAGGAATTGGTCGGCGCCGTCTCGATCTTGCCGCCGAGCTTGGTCACGCGGGAACAGATGTCGTCGACCTCCTGCGCCTTGTCATATTCCAAACTGATGGAAATGGTCGAATGCTCGCCAGGCATCGGCACGCGGGTCTGGCCGAATTCCGGGAAAACGTCGGCGAGCATCACCGAGCCGCCGTTGATCAGGAGTTCGCAGTGGGCGATGCGCAGCCCGTCGACCGACGGCATGAGCGCCCGCTGCTTGGCGTCGAAGGCGCCAGTATAAAATGCGATCGCGGCGGCGGCGGGGCTGACGGTCAAATAGGGCGCAACCCTCGGACGTGGCTGTTTCATCAAAATTCCTCCGCCGGGGCGCGCAGCGGATCGCCCCAATCCTTTCTTCGAATCTGTTCGTAGCGCGGCTTGTCGCGCTTGGGAATGAATGTCTCGCGGAATGCTTTATCGGCGCAGAGCTTGAGCGAAATTCCCGCTTTGCCGGCGCGTGGCGGGCCGATGATGCGCGCCGAAGCGGGAGTGGCCGCTCCGAATCGTCCGACGGCGAGATAGGCGAATTTTTCGTCCTCAAAGGGCGCGTCCGCGCCTTTGATCAGCCGGTGCGCGCGCCGCCGGGCCAGGCGGACCGAGAAATGGCACCAGTCATGCGCCGGCAAAGGGCAGGGGGCCTGGTGCGGACAGGGCGCGATGATGTTCGCGCCAAGCGCGACGAGCCGGCTCCGAATCCCCATGAGCCGGGCATGGTCGCGTGGCGTCCCCGGCTCGACAATGACGAGCGCGCCGCTGGCGAGCGCCCAGAGTCGATCGACGACGGCCGGCAGCTTGGCGTCGGCAATCTCGGTAAGCGCATAGCCGATGACGACGAGGTCGAATGGGGCGTTCGCAATCTGGCGCGACTCAGCGAAGTCAGCCTCGACGGCCTCGATCGCAGCGTGCGCGCCACCCTCCTTCATCAGCCCGCCGGCGAGACGCAAGAACAGCGCGCTGCGGTCCAGGAGCGCGATCTTTGCGACGCTGGGCCATAAGGTCGAGGCGGCGCAGGCGGCGGCGCCAAGGCCGCAACCGACATCGAGCATCCGCGTCGGCGCAAAATCGGGGCATTCCGCCTCGAGCCGTCCGAGCGCCGTTACGATCGCGGCATAGGTCGCCGGCATCCGCGTCGCCGCATAGGCCAGGGCGTCGGTCTCGTCGCGGATCGTCTCAACCGTCGGCTTGCGCGCGCGATAGCCTGCCGACAGCAGCCGCGCGCTTTCGCGCAGCGCGGCTTGCGCTCGGCCTTCGAGCCTCGTTTCGATCGCCGCCGCAAGCGGCGCCGGAAGCTCCGGGGACGGCAGGCTCACCAGGGCCTCGGACAGGGGCTGCGCCGCGAACGCTCTTTCATGGCGCTTGCGTTACGGGTAGAAAACCCTCAATTCAATAGGAATGATCTCCCTTCCCCCGGGGGGGGGGGGCGCGGCTCGGCCGCGCGTGAGGGACGACCGCCCCGAGATCGCGGAATTTCGCCCGCCGCGCATTGCTCTGCGATGCGACGCTCCCATCGAGGGGAGAGCAGGGACATAAGGAAAACGGCAAGACATGGCATCGAACGCAGCGCCCCGCACGCTCTATGACAAGATTTGGGACGACCATGTCGTCGACCGTCAGGACGACGGCGCATGCCTTCTTTATATCGATCGCCATCTCATCCACGAAGTGACGAGCCCGCAGGCGTTCGAAGGCCTGCGCATGGCCGGTCGTTCGGTGCGCGCGCCGGAACGGATTCTCGCCGTCGTCGACCACAATGTGCCGACGACTGACCGCTCCTTGCCGATCGAAGACCCGGAGAGCAAGGCGCAGGTCGAGCAGCTCGCGATCAACGCCAAGGAATTCGGCGTCGAATATTTCAACGAGCACGATAAGCGTCAGGGCGTCGTGCATATTATCGGGCCGGAGCAGGGCTTCACGCTGCCCGGCATGACGATCGTGTGCGGAGACAGCCACACGTCGACTCACGGCGCCTTTGGCGCGCTCGCCCATGGCATCGGCACGTCGGAAGTCGAGCATGTGCTCGCGACGCAGACGCTGATCCAAAAGAAAGCCGCCAATATGCTGGTCCAGGTCGACGGCAAGCTCGCCGACGGCACCACGGCCAAAGACATCATCCTCGCGATCATCGGCGAGATCGGCACGGCCGGCGGCACCGGACATGTGATCGAATATGCGGGCGAAGCGATCCGCGACCTTTCGATGGAAGGCCGCATGACCGTCTGCAACATGTCGATTGAAGGCGGCGCCCGCGCCGGCCTCGTCGCGCCGGACGAGAAAACTTTCGCCTATCTCAAGGATCGTCCAAAAGGTCCGAAGGGCGAAGCCTTCGACATGGCGTGCAACTACTGGGAGACGCTCTATTCCGACGAAGGCGCGCAGTTCGACAAGATTATCAGGCTCGACGCCGGCAAGCTGCCGCCGATCGTGACCTGGGGCACGTCGCCTGAAGACGTGGCGACGATCGACGGCTTCGTGCCGAAGCCGGACAGCGCCAAGACGCCGCAGAAGCGCGCGGCGATCGAACGCGCGCTCGACTATATGGGCCTCAAGGGCGGCGAGCGGATGACCGACATCGAGATCGACCGCGTCTTCATCGGCTCCTGCACCAATGGCCGCATCGAAGATCTGCGCGCCGCGGCGCGCATGATTGAAGGCAAGAAGGTCGCCGAGCGCGTCAACGCGATGGTGGTGCCGGGCTCCGGTCTGGTGAAGGCGCAGGCCGAAGCGGAAGGTCTGGACAAGATATTTCTCGCCGCCGGCTTCGAATGGCGCGAGCCCGGCTGCTCCATGTGCCTTGCGATGAATCCCGACCGTCTCGCGCCCGGAGAACGTTGCGCCTCGACGTCCAACCGCAATTTCGAAGGGCGCCAGGGTTTTAAAGGCCGCACGCATCTGGTTTCGCCGGCGATGGCGGCGGCGGCGGCGATCGCCGGCCGCTTCGTCGACGTACGTAGCTGGCAGTAGGCGGAAGCGTGAGTCGCCGCACTGCCGCCAGCCGTTTTCAACAATACGAAAGCGACGCGCGCAACCACATGACGTCAGTCGCCATCGTCTCCGCTGTTATCGTTCCAATTGGGGTCGCGGCGCCACTCGTCATCGCTCCAGGGGCGCGTGTCCCGCCAGGACGGAACGCCATGGCCCCACCAATCGCCCCTGCCGTTGCGGCGGCTGGACTCGTCTTCCCTGTCCCGGGCGACGTCGTCGACCTTTTGCGCAATGCCGGAGCCCGGCGTAAGTCGGGCGGCGGCAGGTGCCGAAAACGCGGAGTTCACGAAGCCGGCTGCGCCAAGCGCAAGCGCGGCGATCAACAGTCTGGTCATGACTGTCTCCTCTCATAATGATCCTTGTTTGAACATTGAATCCCGCCGATTGTTCCGGCGCAGCCGCGCGGTTTTGCGCGCAACGTGATGTGACGATGACTGAACAGGAGTGGCGCCGGCATCGAGCGCCGACGCTTGCGGAAATCGAAGCGCTCGCCGACGCCGCCTATGCCGCTTTGCCGAAACGCTTCACGCGGCTCTGCGAAGGTCTCGTCATTCGCGTCGAGGATTTTCCCGACAACGAAACGCTCGACGACATGCAGTGCGAAAGCGAATTCGATCTACTTGGTCTCTTTCGCGGTCGCGGCTTGACGCGGGGCGCGTATCTTTCCGAGACGGGCGAGCCGCCGAATATGATCTGGCTCTATCGACGGCCGATACTCGACTATTGGGCGGACAGCGAAGACACGCTCGAAGCGATCGTCACTCATGTGCTCGTGCATGAGATCGGCCATCATTTCGGATTGACTGACGACGACATGGAAGAGATCGAACGGCGCGCCGAATAGGGATCAGGGCGCCGGTTCGGCGAGCAGCGCGCCGATGATGGCGCCGAGCGCCATGTCGTCCTCTTGTCCAAATCCATGGTGACGCACGCGCCCGTCGCGGCCAATGAGGATCGCGGTCGGCGTTCCGCGCATCTCATAGCGCGCCATGGTGACGGGAATTGGTCCCTCTGCCGCCGGCTGATCGACGCCGATCGGAAAGGTCAGCCGATTTTCTTGGATGAAGGCTTCGAGCGACACCGGCGTCATCGCCGCGTGATGTTCGAAAACCGTATGCAGGCCGACGACGGCAAGATCGGAACTGCGAAAGAGCGCATGAGCGCGCTGCGCCTGCGGCGTGCCATGGGCGACGCAGCCGGGACAGAGCATCTGAAAGGCGTGCAGCAGGACGACCCGGCCGCGCATGCCCGCCAGCGTGATCGGCGCCGGCGTATTGAACCACTGCGACACGGCGAGTTCCGGCGCCTGCAACGATGCCTCCTGAAACGCCCCGGTCGCTCGGCTACGCTCGACCGGCGCTTGGGGTCGAATACATCGGCGGATCACATCCGTCGGTCAATGTCCTTTCCGCCTTCGTTCTGGCGTTCGAACGCCTCCTTCTCGAAGGGGATATTACGGTAGGCGGCGTCGTGATCGCGCAACCGCCAAAGGTTCACGAGATAGTCGCGCAGATAGATGAGATAGAAGCGCGCGATCCCGTGCCGGTCGATCTGCTCCTGATGAATGAGCTCATGCCGCAAAAGCGTCGGCGAGACGTCGGACTCGTCTCCCTTGAAGAGGATCGTGCGTCCCATCACCATGCCGCGATACTTCCGCGCGAGAGGCAGCTTGAATATCCAGTGGCGATAGCGCACGCGCGGGGATTGGCGGAGGCGGGTTTGGTTCGTTGGAGCTTGGCGCTGCCGAAACTCATGCGATCGCATAAGCGCAGCTCTCTTGAATCCGCCGGCGCCGCGCGGCCGACCGACGCCAGTCTCGCCGCCTTGGCGGTCGGGTCAAGACGGCGGCGAGCATTCGGGGCCGTGCGATGGAGCCGCGCAGTGCGCCGCCGGCATGCGGTCGTGGAACTGGCTCATCCATACATTTGGTCGGCCCGACGATGGTCGTCGCCGAGCCGACGCTATCGCTATTTCCAATGCACGCAGCGGAGCTGGCCCAGGCCATGGGTAGAGCTAAAACGCCGAGTCCATTTTAAGCACCGCTTGCCCTCAGGTGGGTGATGTGTGGCGCCTGGCCTAATTCTGGCGATCTTCTGGACGAAGGACGTCGACCCAAAATCTTCCGGCGGGAGCGAGGGACTCATTGGTCCCGCCAAACCCGGCGTAGTCGCAGCAAAGAAAAACGCTCCGCAAAGAGTCCCGAACAAAGCGGTCTTCAGGCGCCTGCTCATTCTTTTCTCCCCCAATTTCAAGTCTACGCTTAAAAATTAGATCGGCGCGGCGCTGCGTCAACTGCCCTCGCGAACCAAAGTGGTGCGTCAGATCGACATCGGGTTGACGCTCGCGCTGTGGCCGATACGGCGGCCAATCGAGCAAGACCTGAACCTCCTTCACGCCGCATTCCCGGCAAGCGAAGCGCCGTGTCTTCGGCAGATCTATGAGTGTGACGCCCGTGGGCGCGCCGAGGGAGTCGAACGCCACGACTCCATGGCGCTGGCTGGCGCGGTTTGAGCGCTCGCCATACGCGCGCGCTCGGGACGCCGCTCAGCGCTCAGATCGGCGATCGACGCCGGGGTCGGGTGCTGCTGCATCCAGGAGGGATAGTGGCGCGCGGAACGCTGGGCGAGGCCTGAAGCTATTGTCCAGACCGTTGTCCAAAGGCCCCCATTAAAGCCTGAACGCCCGCCACCGAAATGATCGTATGCAATTGATTTTATGGCTCCCCGAGTAGGACTCGAACCTACGACCTAGCGATTAACAGTCGCGTGCTCTACCAGCTGAGCTATCGGGGAATGCGGTCCCGCCTATACAGGCCGGGCAACGATTTGCCAAGTCCGCCGTAAACGCCGTCAAGCGGCCTGTTGTGCATAATTCTCCTCGGACTGCGCGCCAATTTCCATCGCGCACGATGTCTCACGCCGGGCTCAACGCGTCGGCCGGGGCGAAGGCCGCGAGCGCGGCGGCGACGTCGTCGGGCGAGGGCAGTCCCGCCTCATTGCCGAGATGCTGGATTTTATGCGCCGAGGCCGCGCGGGCGAATTCGAAATGCGCGCGCCAGGGCGCATCCGGTCGCTCCAGATAGGACGCGCAATAGGCGCCATGGAAAACGTCGCCGGCGCCCGAAGTGTCGACGATGAGGTCGTGCGGCACGGCGAGAGACGGCATCCGCAAAACCTCGCCGTCCTCGTCGTACCACAACATGCCCTTTTCGCCGGTCGTCACGCCGCCGATTCGGCAGCCCTTGGATTTCAACCAGCCGAGCATGTCGATCTCGGAGAGCGACATCTGCTCGCAGAGCTTTTCGGCGACGATCGCGACGTCGACATAGCCCGTCAGCTCCTCGATGCAGGGACGCAGCGCGCCGCCATCAAGCGAAACCAGCACGCCCTGCGCCCGCGCCGCCCTGGCGTAATGCAGCGCGGCGTCGGCCATATGCCCGTCGAGATGGAGAAGGCGCGCTTGCGAAATGTCGAGCCGTGGAAACGCCTGCAGATAAGTGTCGTCGCGCGCGCGCAGGATGGCGCGTTTGCCGTCATTGGGCCAGACGAAGGAGAGCGACGAGCGCGCCACCCGGCGCGGATGAACATGGATCCCATAGGTTTGGGCCATGTCCATGAACATGTGGCCGAGCCAATCGGGCGCGAGCGTCGTCAGCAGGCCGATGGGATGGCCGAGCTTGGCGCAGGCGAAGCCGGCGGTGACGGCGTTGCCGCCGAAGCTCACCGCATAGTCGCGCGCCAGCTTCTTCTGATCGCCGGTCGGCAGGCGATCGGCGCGCATGGTGACGTCGATATAGGCGTGGCCGATGAAGAGCGCGTCCAAGGCTAAACTCCGAAAATGCGGAAGAGCCGGCGACGCCATAGAGCGCGCCGCGCGCGGAACCGAAGCTTTGGCGTCAGACCGAAAAACTCGTGCCGCAGCCGCAGGAGGCGACGGCGTTGGGATTGTCGATGCGGAAGGACTGTCCCATCAGATCGTCGACGAAGTCGATTTTCGCGCCGGCGAGAAAGCCCAGGGAGGAAGGGTCGATTGCGACGCGCGCGCCGGCATGCTCGACGAGCGCGTCCTCTTCGCTCGGCGCCGGGTCCACGGCGAATTGATATTGGAAGCCCGAGCAGCCGCCGCCCTCGACCGAAATGCGAAACACCGCGCCGGGCGACTCATTGGCGAGGATGGCGTGAATGCGCCGCGCCGCCTGTTCGGTGAGCGCGATATCGCTTGCCGGCGTGGTCATCCCTCTTTCTCCGTCACTTGCCTGTCTCACTTGCCTGTCTCACTTGCCTGCGCGGACCGTGGCGCGTTACAGCGCGGTTCAAGCGCAGTCGCGCCATCGAAACTCAGCCCCGAAAAACGAATTTCGGCATATCCAGTTCTGCGCCGCGCCGGCGCTTTGCGGGATATGCTTCCTGCCGCAAGATAGGTCCAAACCTGAGGCCTTTCAATGAAAGGAGCGCAATGTGGCGGTTCGCGGCCCTCTTGCAACATACGCCAGCGACGCGACGCGCTCGCGCGGGCGGCTATATCCGGAGGCGCCGTCGCCGACGCGCAGCGAATTCCAGCGCGACCGCGACCGAATTATTCATAGCACCGCCTTCCGCCGGCTCGCGCATAAGACGCAGGTCTTCGTGCCGCTCGACGGCGATCATTTCCGCACCAGGCTGACCCATACGATCGAGGTCGGGCAGATCGCCCGCGCGCTCGCCCGCGCCTTGCGGGTCGACGAGGACCTCGCCGAGGCCGTGGCGCTCGCCCATGACCTCGGCCACACGCCCTTTGGTCATGCAGGCGAGGGCGCCCTCGAAGCCTGCATGGCGCCCTATGGCGGATTCGATCACAACGCCCAGGCCCTGCGGGTGGTGACGCTGCTGGAGCGCCGTTATGCCCGCTACGACGGCCTCGATCTGACGTGGGAGACGCTCGAAGGCATCGCCAAGCACAATGGTCCGCTGCTGGGGCGCGATGCCGCTCACCATCCTTCTCTCCCTCAGCCTGAGGAGCGGGCGAAGCCCGCGTCTCGAAGGACGAGGGAAGGGATCGCGCGCCCGCCCGCCGGCTCCTCGTCCTTCGAGACGCCGCCTTCGATCTCGGGCTTGCCCGAGATCGACATTCAAATTCGCAAGTCGGGCAAACCCGACTTGCGGGCCGCTCCTCAGGATGAGGAGCCAAGGGTGGCCGTGGCGCATGGTCGCCCGCTGCCGCGTTACATCGCGCAGTTCGACGCGATCTTTCCGCTCGATCTCGCAACCTACGCCAGCGTAGAGGCGCAGGCCGCGGCGCAGGCCGACGACATCGCCTATATCGGCCATGACATCGACGACGGGCTGCGCGCCGATTTGTTCTCGCTCGACGAAATTGCGCGAGCGCCTTTCATCGCGGGCCTTCTGGCGCATATTCGCGAGAAACATCCGGGGCTCGAACGCGGGCGCGTCATCCACGAACTCGTGCGCCGGGTCATCACCGCCTTCGTCGAGGACGCCATCGGCGAATCGCTGCGCCGGCTTGCGCGGGTCGCGCCGGTGAGCGCCGAAGACGTGCGGGGGGCGGGCGAAGCTCTCGTCGGCCTCTCGCCGCCGATGGAAGAGGCGCAGCGCGACATCAAGAGTTTTCTCTTCGCGAATATGTATCGGCACGAAAAGATCATGGGCGTCTGGGAGCGCGCGCGCGACGCGATCTCGCGGCTGTTTCCGGCCTTTTTCGAGCGGCCCGAGCTGATGCCTTCCGAATGGGCGGCGCAGGCCGCCGCCCTGCAAGGCGCCGAGCGGGCGGTGGTGGTCGCCGACTATATCGCCGGGATGACGGATCGATACGCGCTCAACGAAATGTGGCGTCTGGAAGGCGACGCAGAACGGTCACATTGACATGACAGGTTGATTTCCCAATTTTTTTGGGGTTCGCCGCGATATTTTTCGCCACGATATTCAAGGACGGATCGTCGCCCCATTCAGGCATCCGAAGGTCGATCATTGTTTGAAATTATAGGAGGGAGGTGCAATGAGTTCAGGCACTCTTAAAGCCGTCGGCAGTCTCGACGTGAGCCAGTTCTGGCCGACCGGCAGGTCCGACGCGGACACGACAAAGCTCCTTCTTGATGTTGCGGATGATTCAATTCAGTTCAGACGCGGCGACCAGAGTCCCTTCGTCACGACGAAGGTTTTCGACGACGCAGTGGTGAGGGGGCGCGGCAGGAACAAGGCCATTCGCAACGGCAGGCTCACCATTCGCCTTCAGGGGATCGACGCGCCGGAATTGCACTATCGGCCCGCCGCCTTGTCATCGAGCGAAAAGAAAGGGCTCGCCGAAAAGCAGATCGAGGCGTTTCGCGACCTCTTGGCCGAATATCGGCAATTTTTCGGGGCGACGGCGACGAAGGCTTTAAGCGACTTTCTTAGGGGATTTGGCGACAAAATTCCGAGCCGCGCCGTCACGCGCGTCGATACGCCTAACGAGGTCTTCGACGCTTATGGCCGCTTCGTCGGCGACATCGAAATCGACGACGGCGCAAAGGTCGTGAATCTCAATCATTGGCTTGTCGAGGGGGGATGGGCCTTCCCGACCTTCTATTCGTCGATGAGCGACGCGGAGATTGAAGCTTTTATCGAACGCGCGGCGAAGGCACGCGACGAAAAGCGCGGCGTGTGGAAATTGCTTTCGAGCAAGATCGACGCGTTCGATTTCGATCTCATCGAGCCGAGGAAAAATGAAGTCGACGTTCTCGATGACGACGCTGGCCCCATGCTTTTTCCCAAGCTCTTCCGGTGCCAGGCCAATTGGGCGGCGCGGCGGAAGGCAAAGGCGACGCGCCTGAGCTTTCAGGACTATCTTGCGACGGCGTCGAACGGCAGGCCGGAGTCTTGTTACGAAACCGACGATTTTTTGAAGAACGGCGTTTTTTCGGCGATCCCGCGCGGGTTTGATGAGTTCGTAAAGGACGGCAAAAAGGTTTTGTTCAGCCCGGCCGAACTGGTGTTCAGCGAGGCGCAGTCGACCGTCCTCGACGCCGAAGAGAACCCCATAACCGCATTTTGACGGAGCAAGGCGCGCGCTCGAACGGGCGCCGCGCAGGGCCCGCCCGCCTTTGACCGGTTCGTCGAATTCCGATAGGTCGCGTCGAAACTTCACCGTTTCGGACGCAGATGAACATTTTCGACGACTTTCACGCCCGCATCGCCGCCATTCTCGATCGCATCGCCGCCGACGGCCGTTTGCCGAAGCTCGATTACGCGCGCTTTGTAGTCGAGCCGCCGAAGGATGCGACGCTCGGCGATCTCGCGTCGAACGCCGCCATGGTCTTCGCCAAGGAGGCGAAGCCGCATTTTTCGTCGCCGCGCGAACTGGCGGTCGAGATTTGCCACGCGCTTGCCGAGACCGAGAATGTCGCGAGCGCGGAAGTCGCCGGCCCGGGCTTCATCAATATCCGTCTGAAGCCGAAGATTTTTGCTGACGTTCTCCGCGCGGCGCTGAGCGATCCGACAAATTTCGGCCGCGTCGCCAAGAGCCGCGCCAGCGCGCTGCAGGGCAAGGCGAATGTCGAATATGTGTCGGCCAATCCGACCGGGCCGATGCATGTCGGCCACGGCCGCGGCGCCGTTTTTGGCGACGCGCTGGCCAGTCTCCTCGCTTTCTCCGGCTGCGAGGTGACGCGCGAATATTACATCAACGACGCCGGCGCGCAGGTCGACGTTCTGGCGCGCTCCGCCTATCTGCGCTACCGCGAGGCGCTTGGCGAAACGATCACGATCCCCGAGGGACTCTATCCCGGCGATTATCTGAAGCCCGTCGGCGCGGCGCTCGCAAAAGCGCATGGCGAGGCGCTCCTCGGCAAGCCGGAAAGCGAATGGCTGCCGATCGTGCGTAACGCCGCCATCGACGCCATGATGGAATTGATCCGCGACGATCTCGCCGCCTTGAACATCACGCACGAAGCGTTCTTCTCCGAGCGCAAGCTGCATGAAAAGAAAAGCGGCGTCTCGCTCATCGACGCGGCGATCGAGTGGTTGCGTCAGAAAGGCCTCGTCTATGAGGGTCGGCTGCCGCCGCCCAAGGGGCAATTGCCGGAGGATTGGGAAGATCGCGAGCAGACGCTGTTCAGATCGACGCAATTTGGCGACGACGTCGACCGGCCTCTAAAGAAATCCGACGGCTCGCCGACCTATTTCGCCGCCGATATCGCCTATCACAAGGACAAGATCGATCGCGGCTTCGACACGCTGGTCGACGTCTGGGGCGCCGATCACGGCGGCTATGTGAAGCGCATGACGGCGGCGGTCGCGGCGCTTTCCGACAGGCGCGCGACGCTCGATGTGAAGCTCTGCCAGCTGGTCAGGCTGATGCGCGCCGGCGAGCCGATCAAAATGTCGAAGCGGTCAGGGGATTTCGTCACCTTGCGGGAGGTCGTCGACGAGGTCGGCGTCGACGCGGTGCGTTTCATGATGCTCTATCGCAAGAATGACGCGCCGCTCGATTTCGACCTCGCCAAGGTCATCGAGCAGTCGAAGGACAATCCGGTCTTCTATGTCCAATACGCCCATGCGCGGGGAAAATCGGCGCTGCGCCAGGCGCTCGCCGCCTTTCCAGACATCGACCTCTCGGCCGAAAGCCTCGCAGGGGCGGATTTCGCCCTTTTGACCGATGAGGGCGAACTTGCATTGGCCAAGATCATCGCGCAATATCCAAGGGTTGTGGAGGCGGCGGCGGCGGCCCATGAGCCGCACCGCGTAGCCTTCTACCTGCATGAACTGGCAAGCGTCTTCCATTCTCATTGGAATCGCGGCAAAGATCAGCCGCAATTACGCTTTGTTAAGTCTGATGAGAGAGAATTAACCATCGCTCGGGTTGCGCTGGTTAGCTCTTTAACGGTGGTCCTGGGGTCAGGCTTAAGGCTGCTCGGAGTGAGCGCCCCCGACGAAATGCGCTAACAGACGCTTGAGCGTCCAGGTCAGGCGTCGGACGCGCCTTCCAATTCGCTTCGCGCCCAGGAAGTCAGTGAGCGAGGTTCATCATGCGCGAGACACCTGCTAGAGGCCCATCGATCGACCTCGGCGAATTTGAGCGGCGGCTGCGCGGCTCGGAGCGTAAGCCCCGCGTTGACGATACGCTGAGCGAGCTTGCGCGACTGGATCACGGCGCAGCCGGGGAGACGACGGACCCCTACAGCCGGATTCTCGCGGAACCGCGCGAACCTCGGGCGCCTGCCCCCAATCTTCGGGGTTCCTATGACGCCGCGCCGCCCGTGGCGGCGGAACCGTCATATTATGAAGAACCGTCGATCGAGCAGCTTCTGCAGCGCGCTTATTCGCATGGCCCCAACGAGCAAGAGGCGCGGCCCGGCCAGCAGCCGCATGCAGGGGGCTACGAGACAGGCGATTACGAGGCCGACGCCAATTGGAACGATGACTCGCAGTTTCTCGACTACGGCCAGGAAGACGGAGAATATGAAGAGTCCTATGGCGGCGGTTGGCGTTCTTGGCTCCGGCCATGGCACGCTGTCGTCGCGATTTCGCTCGTCGCGGTTTTGAGCATCGGCTTCGCGTTCTGGCATCGCAGCGGTTCGAGCGCTTCCCGCGAGATCGCGACGATCATGGCGCCTGAAGGACCTGTGAAGGTCAAGCCAACCGCCGAGGCCGAGGCCGAGGCGGCCGCGAACGCCAGCGGCGCCGTGGTCCTCGATCGGAAAGAGCAGGCGCCTGTTCAGCAGGTTATCGCCAATCAGGAGCAGGCGGTCGATCCTGGCGTCACGCCTAAAGCGGCGCAACTCGGCGACGGCCCGGTCAATTTGCCTCATGAGCCTGCGCCTGCGGCGGCGGCGCCAAAGAGGATTAAAACCGTCACCGTGCGTCCAGACGGGAGCCCTGTGGAAGAGGGGGCGTTGCCGCCGGCCGTCGCTGTGGCCAGCCGGCCCGCATCCGAAGCGCAAGCCGCCGCCACGGCGATGGGCGCTGCGACCGCAACCCCCCCGAGCCAGGCGAAGCCAACGGCGACTCCGCCGCAAATCGCAAAGCCCAAACCTGCCCCGAAAACGGCTGCGGTTGAAGAGTCGGCCCCCGACGCCGATGCTGATCAGGCGAGCGCGCCCAGCAGAGGCGGTTATGCCGTGCAGTTCGGGGCCGCCGACAGCGAGGCTGACGCGCGCGCCTTGCTGAAAACCGTCGTCAGCAAATACCACGCGCATCTCGGCGGCCTGAAGCCGACGTTCAAAATGGCGACTGTGAATGACAAGACGGTCTATCGCGTGCGCGTCGCCGGCGTGAGCAAGGAGTCGGCCAACGCGATCTGCGGCAAGGTGAAAGCTTCGGGCGGCGCCTGCTTCGTCGCGGGGAACTGACACGAAGACATGCGCGCCCTGATCTGCGGAATAAAGGGCGTCGCGCTCGATGACGAAGAGCGCGCGTTCCTGCGTGAAACGGCGCCTTGGGGCGTCATCCTGTTTCTTCGCAATATTGAAGCGCCGGCGCAGGTGGCGCGGCTGACTGCCGAGATACGCGACGTTCTCGGGCGCGAGGCCCCGATTCTGGTCGACCAGGAAGGCGGTCGCGTGCAGCGACTCGCGCCGCCGCATTGGCGGGCCTATCCGGCCGCCGCGCGCTTCGAAGCGGCGGGCGCTGACGCCGCCCAGGCCGAGCGGCTCGCATGGCTCGGCGCGCGTCTCATCGCTTATGATCTGCGACAAGTGGGCTTCACTGTCGATTGCCTGCCGGTGCTCGATACGCCTTCGGCAGATTCCCACGGCGTCATCGGCCATCGCGCCTACAGCCGCGACCCGGCGCTCGTCGCCGCCATCGGCCGCGCGGCCGCGGAAGGGCTGATGGCGGGCGGCGTCGTCCCGGTGATGAAACATATCCCCGGTCACGGGCGCGCCCGCGCCGACAGTCATTTCGAGTTGCCGGTCGTCGATGCCAGCCGCGCGGAGTTGGAGCGCGTCGATTTCGCGCCATTCAAGGCCAACGCCGATCTGCCGATGGCGATGAGCGCCCATGTCGTCTACACGCATATAGACGCGACCGCGCCCGGCACGCTCTCGAAGACGGTGATCGGCGATATCATCCGCGGCCACATCGGCTTCGACGGGTTGCTGATGACCGACGATCTTTCGATGAAGGCGCTCTCCGGCAGCTTTCGTCAGCGCGCCGAGCGGGCGATCGGCGCCGGCTGCGATGTCGTATTGCATTGCAATGGCGATCTCGCCGAAGCGCGGCCCGTCGCCGAAGGCGCGCCGGTACTCGCGGGGAAGGCGTTGGCGCGCGCCGAAACGGCGCTGGAATGCGTGCAGCGGATCGAGCCCTTCGATGTGGCGGAGGCGACGCGCGAATTCGACGCGGCGCTGTCGGCGGTGGTGTGAACTCTTGTTTTGCGCTCGTACAGTGATAATGTGAAAATATGAAAAATATCACAGTATCACTGGATGACGAGCTTTATCGCCGCGCGCGGATCAGGGCGGCGCAGGAGGATACTTCGGTATCGGCGGTCGTTCGCCGTTTCCTGACGGAATTCGCCTCGGAAGGGTCGGCGTTCGAGCAGTTAAAGCGCCAGGAGCAGGACCTCCGTGCGCAAATCCAGGAATTTCGCGCCTCTGATCGGCTCTCGCGCGAGCGCGTTCACGAGAGGCAAGTTGCGCGAAGGAAAATGTGATCGGCTTTCTCGACACCAATATCCTGCTCTATTCGATCAGCCGAGACCCGTCTGAATCTGAGAAGCGCGAGCGCTCCATCGCGCTGCTGGATCAGGATGACTGGAGCCTCTCAACCCAGGTCCTGCAGGAGTTTTACGTGCAGGCCACCAGACCCTCGCGCGCCGACGCCCTGCCGCACGATATTGCCGCCGGTCTGGTGCGCGCCTGGCAGAGGTTTCAGATTCAGGACATCACGCTGGCGATCGTCAACGCCGCGCTCGATATCAAATCGCGATACGGTTTTTCCTATTGGGACGCTGCGATCGTCGCCGCGGCGCAGGCGCAAGGATGCGCGCGGCTTTATTCCGAGGACCTTTCGCACGGACAGGTCATCGACAATCTGCAAATTGTCGATCCCTTTCGATAGCTGCTCTTCTGTGGACGGCGCCCCCAAAGCGCAGGCCGCGCTTGCGATCGCTGGCCTGAGGGGCCACTCTCGGGCGAAATCCCTGGCAAGGGCTGATTCGGCAAGGGAAACAGGCGCAAAGCCCCCATGGCGCAGGAATTGAGCTTCGAATTGGACGCGGTCCGCGACGCGGGCGAAGAGGCTTTTCTCGTCGACGTCGACGGATTCGAAGGGCCGCTTGACCTGCTACTCGAACTCGCGCGCCGTCAGAAGGTTGATCTCGCGCGCATCTCGATCCTCGCGCTCGCCGAGCAATATCTCGCCTTCATCGAGGCGGCGCGCCGGGTGCGTTTGGAGCTTGCCGCCGACTATCTGGTGATGGCGGCGTGGCTCGCCTTTTTGAAGTCGCGGCTGCTGCTGCCGGAGCCGCCCAAGGGCGAAGAGCCGTCGGCGTCCGACCTCGCCGCCGCGCTTGCCGAGCGCCTGCGCCGGCTGGAGTTGATGCGCCGCGCCGCCGACAAGCTCACCGAACGCGCCCGGCTCGGCCGCGACATGTTTCTGCGCGGCGGCCCGGAAGGAGTCGAGACGATCTCGCATCCCAAATTCCAGGCGAGCCTCTACGATCTTCTCTCGGCCTACGCCCGCCAGCGCCAGAAAACCGCGACCTCGCGCGTCGTCCTGCGCCAGCGTGCGGTCTGGTCTCTCGCCGAGGCGCGCGAGGCGCTTGAGCGGCTCGTCGGCGTGGCGACCGAGTGGACAGTGCTCGACGATTTTCTGCTGCATTATTGTGCCGACATGCAGACGGCGCGCACGGTGCGCGCCTCCGCCTTCACCGCTTCGCTCGAAATGGTGCGCGAGGGGCGCTTCGACATCCGTCAGGACCGGCACTTTGCGCCGCTGTGGGTGCGGCGGCGATCGCCCGAGCAAGCGGAAGAGTTTGTTGGCGCGTCTTGAACGGAATTCGAGGAGGACGGGCAGTGGCGCAGGCTGCGGAGAAAATCGAACTGTTTGACGTGAACAGCGACGATGAGCTTGCGCGTCATGAAGCTCGCCTGCGCGAAGCGGAGCGCATTGTCGAGGCGCTGCTGTTCGCCTCCGCCGAGCCGCTTGATGAAGCGGAACTGGCGCGCCGCCTGGAAGAGGGCGTTGAGCTCGATTGCGTCCTCGAGCGGCTGCGCGCCCATTATACGGGTCGCGGCGTCAACCTGACCCGCGTCGGCAAGAAGTGGTTTTTCCGCACCGCCGCCGACCTCAACTGGATTCTCGCGCGCGAGCAGGTCGAGGAGAAGAAGCTCTCCCGCGCCGCACTGGAGACGCTGGCGATCATCGCCTATCACCAGCCGGCGACACGCGCCGAGATCGAAGAGATTCGCGGCGTCGCCATCTCCAAAGGCACGCTCGACGTGCTCCTCGACACCGGCTGGATCAGGCTGCGCGGCCGCCGAAAGGCGCCGGGACGGCCGATCACCTATGGCACGACCGACGCCTTCCTGATGCATTTCGGCCTGGAACAGATCGGCGATCTGCCGGGGCTCGACGAACTCAAGGGAGCTGGGCTGTTCGACGGCCGGCTGCCGAAAGGCTTCGGCGTGCCGCAGCCATCGGACGACGCCACGCTGCGGGACGATGAAGAGCCGCTCGAGGACGAGGCGCCCGGGCTGCTCGAAATGGAGTTTCCGGACGAGCCCGAGTCGCTGGAGACACCGGAGGAGCCTGACGGCGACGAGCTTTGACGGCGCCGCTCTTTCGCGCCGGAAAGCGATACCCTTTCAATTATTGAAGGCTGGGCGTTTGCGCATCCCTGCCTTTTACGGGGGGCGCTTCCCGTCCTTGTTTTTAAGCCAACGGGCGCATAGTTTCCGGGCAAACGCCGGTCGAGCCGGTTTTCTCTGTTTGGAAGGATGCGCGCCATGGGCGGTTTATCGATCTGGCACTGGATCATCGTCGGCGCGGTCGTCTTCATTCTCTTTGGCGGCAAGTTCAAGATTTCGGACGTGATGGGCGACGTCGCGAAGGGCATCAAGGCCTTCAAGAAGGGCATGTCGGAAGACGACGTCGCGGCCGACGAGGCCAAGAAGTCGCTAGAAAGCCAGGCGAGCGAGCGTCGCGCTCTGGAGAGCGACAAGGCGGACAGCAAGAAGGTTTAGTTCAAGGGCGGCGCCCCCTCCCTGTCCCTCCCCCGCTACGCAAACCGGGTGTTCCCGGTTTGCGCATCGACCCCGAAGTCGGCAACAGCCGACTTCGGACGGGAGAGGGGACCCTAACGAGCAGCCTACAGCGCAGATGAAGGGCGGCTTCTGCTCCCTCTCCCGCGTAGCGGGGGAGGCTTGGGGTGGGGGCGAGAGCAGGTAAGGATATGTTCGATCTCGAACCCGGCAAGCTGATCGTCATCGCCATCGTCGCCCTCATTGCGATTCCGTCGAAGGATTTGCCGCGCGTCTTGCGCACGCTTGGCCAATTCACCGGAAAAATGCGCCGCATGGCGTCGGAGTTTCAGGGACAGTTCATGGAGGCGATGCGCGAGGCCGATCTCGAAGATCTGCGCAAAGAGGTCAGCGAGATGCGGGACGCCGTCAAAGAGAGCGTGAAGCTCGACGGCGCTTTCGATCCGATGGCCGAGGCGCGCAAGAAGATCGCCGGCACGGTCTCGGAGGACGAAGACGCATCCTTCGAGATGCGGCCTTCGGCCAGTCCTCAGGATGAGGCCGATGATTTCCCTGAAGCCCGGCAGGCGGATTCGTCGAAGAAGGCCGCGACATGAGCGAGGCCGACGACTCCGAAATCGAGGCCAGCAAGGCGCCGCTGATCGAACATCTGATGGAATTGCGCGAGCGCCTGATCAAGGCGCTGCTCGCCTTTCTCGCGATGTTCGTGGTCTCATTCTTCTTCGCCAAGGATATCTACAATCTGCTTGTCATTCCCTACACGCAGGTCGCCGGCGCCGAGGCGCGGCTGATCTATACGGCGCCGCAGGAATATTTCTTCACCCAGATCAAGGTCGCGCTGTTCTCGGCCGCCTTTCTCTCCTGTCCGATCGTGCTTGCGCAGATCTACGCCTTCGTCGCGCCGGGACTGTATAGGCACGAGCGTGCAGCCTTTCGGCCTTATCTTTTCGCGACGCCGATTTTTTTCGCGATCGGCGCGCTCGTCGTCTATTTCCTGGTGATGCCCAATCTGCTGCGCTTCTTCTTAGGCATGCAGCAGGCGAATGAGCCGGGCAAGGCGCAAATCGAATTGCTGCCGCGCGTCTCCGAATATCTCTCGCTGATCATGACGCTGGTGCTCGCCTTCGGCATCGTGTTTCAGTTGCCGGTGGTGCTGACGCTGCTCGGGCAGGTCGGCATCGTCACCTCGGAATTCTTAAGGGAGAAGCGGCGCTATGCGGTTGTGCTCGTCTTCATCGTCGCCGCGATTTTGACGCCGCCGGACATATTTTCGCAGCTCGCGCTCGCCGTTCCCGGAGTGCTCTTATACGAGGCGTCGATCTACGCCGTGCGCGCGGTCGAGAAGAAGCGCGCCGCGGCGCAAGCCGCGGCTGGCGGATCATAGGCGGCATTCCGCCGCTTGACCCCTTCTCTTAGCTGCGGGAGAAGATGGCGCGCCGAGGCTCCCGCGTCATGCCCGCGCTTGTCGCGGGCATCCACGCGGCGCCTAGCGCATATGCTGTCATTTGACTGAAGCGGCTCGGCGTGGATGGCCGGGACAAGCCCGGCCATGACGGTCTGTTGTCACTCATACACTGTCCGAGCATCATGTACGACATCAAATGGATTCGCGAGAACGCTGAAATTTTTGATCGCGGCCGCGCGCGGCGCGGGCTCGAGCCCCTGTCGGCGCAGCTTCTCGCTTTCGACGATGCGCGGCGCGCGGCGATCGCCGCATTGCAGAAAGCGCAAGAGCGGCGCAACGCCGCCTCGAAAGAAATCGGCGCGGCGATGAAGGCGGGCGATAGCGCAAAGGCCGATGCGCTCAAAGCCGAAGTCGCACAAATCAAGGAAAACTGGCCGGCGCTCGAAGAGGCGGAGCGCTACGCCATCGCCGAACTCGACAATGCGCTCGCGAGCATTCCCAACACGCCGCTCGATGAAGTTCCTGACGGTGCCGACGAGAACGGCAATGTCGAAGTCGCGCGCTGGGGCGAGCCGCGCGCTTTCGACTTTACGCCGAAAGAGCATTTCGAAATCGGCGAGGGCCTTGCGCTGATGGATTTCGAAACGGCGGCGAAAATTTCCGGCGCGCGTTTCGTCGTCAACAAGGGCGGGCTGGCGCGGCTCGAACGCGCGCTCGCGCAATTCATGCTCGATCTTCATACGAACGAGCATGGCTATACGGAGGTCAGCCCGCCGCTGCTCGTGCGCGATGACGCGATGTTCGGCACGGCGCAATTGCCGAAGTTTCGGGAGGATCAGTTTGCAGCGATTCGCCAACTCGATGAATCAGAATTGAGCCGCGAAGCTCTTAAGGCTCGTGCGCTGCTTGCTACGGATTCAGAGAAGGCGAGTGTGGACCTCGAAGAGATTGGTTTCAGAGAACTAATGAAGCGGTCGTTCGAGGCATCTCTTTGGCTCATTCCCACTGCTGAAGTGCCGCTCACCAATCTCGTGCGCGAATCGATCCTCGACGAGTCGCAACTGCCGATGCGCATGACCGCTGGCACCTATTGCTTCCGCGCCGAAGCGGGCGCCGCCGGCAAGGACACGCGCGGCATGATCCGCCAGCATCAGTTCTACAAGGTCGAACTTGTGTCGATCACGACGCCGGAGCAATCGCTCGCCGAACATGAGCGCATGACCGAATGCGCAGAGAAGGTGCTGCAGCTTCTGGAGCTTCCCTATCGCAAGGTCACGCTCTGCGCGGGCGACATGGGTTTCGCCTCGCAAAAAACCTATGACCTCGAAGTCTGGTTGCCGGGGCAGGGGAAATATCGCGAGATTTCCTCCTGCTCGGTCTGCGGCGACTTCCAGGCGCGGCGCATGAACGCCCGCTATCGCCCCGCCGAGAGCAAAGCTCCGCGCTTCGTCCATACGCTGAACGGCTCCGGCGTCGCGGTCGGCCGCGCGATGGTCGCGGTGCTGGAGAATTATCAGCAGGCCGACGGCTCAGTCGACGTTCCGCGCGTCCTTCGGCCTTACATGGGCGGCCTCACGCGCATCCCGAGCTGAACGCCGTCGGTGGACGCAGCGCCCGCGGCTCGCGGCGACTTCGCAATGGGGCTCGGGCGACGTCCCAAAAAACGGCGTCCAGCCATAGCCGTAATCGGCGCGCGGCGCATAGCCGTCGCTGAGCAGGCCGGGCGCCGCGACGTTGAGCGTGACTGGGGCCGCCAGAAACCCCAACAGACCAGATCCGGGCGCTGTCGGCGGCGCGCCGGGCATGACAAGGGACGCGGGGACATAGCCCGTGGTCCCGCCATATTGCACCTGACACCAGCGGCCGCAGCCGAGGACGTTGAACGGAATGTTCGCCCCCATGGTGGTGACCGGACTCGCGTCGACACTGGGGCTGACCTGCAGCGGCATGTCCGTCGCCACATAGGCTTCAAAAGCGGCGGCGCAGCCGGGAAGGGCGGCAAGCAACGCTGCAATCGAGAGCGACAGTCCTAAGCGCATCAAGAATCCCCCGGAGAATGAAGCTGAGCAATTTGGGACATTGTGGACGTTCGGCGTCGAATCGTCCAAAGAAACTTGGGCCGCGTCAGGCAGCCCCAAGCGCGAGCCGAACCGCCAAAAACATGCGCATTCTGATCACCAACGACGACGGCGTCCACGCGCGCGGCCTGGCGATCGCGGAAGCGATCGCGCGCCAATTCACCGACGACATTTTTGTCATCGCGCCGGAGTTTGAACAATCCGGCGTTTCGCATTCGCTGTCGCTCAACGACCCGCTGCGGCTGCGGGAGATTTCGCCGCGGCACTTCGCCGTCAAGGGCACGCCGACCGATTGCGTGATCATGGGCGTGCGCAAGCTCATGCTCGATCATCCGCCCGATCTTCTCATTTCCGGCGTCAACTGCGGCCAGAATGTCGCCGAGGACGTTTCCTATTCCGGCACTATCGCCGGCGCGATGGAGGGCACGATTCTCGGCATTCCGTCGATTGCGCTCTCGCAGGTCTACGATTTCTTCGCGAGCCGCCGCGCCATTCACTGGGAGTGCGCGGAGGCGCACGGCGCCGAAATCGTACGCCGTTTGTTGGCGGCGGGGATTCCCAGCAATGTATTGATGAACGTGAACTTCCCCAATTGTCCTGCCCAGGACGTCGCGGGCGTCGCGATCACCATGCAGGGCCGGCGCAGCAGCGACATCATGAGGATCGAGGATCGCAAGGACGGGCGCGGCAATCCCTATCACTGGATCTCGTTTCAGCGCGGCGATTTCAGGCCCGGCCGGGGCACCGATCTCATGGCGCTTGAGGAGAAGAAAATCTCGATCACGCCGTTGCAGCTCGATTTCACCGATCATCCGACGGTGACGCGGCTGGCGGCCGCCTTCGAGGACGAGAAATGACGGGCGATCCCGGCGCGCAGAGCGCCGCCGTAATCGAAGAACGCGCGGCGTTGCTTTTGACCCTGCGTCAGGGGGGCGTGTGCGATCTTTCGGTCTTGCGGGCGATGGAAGCGACGCCGCGCGAGGACTTCGCGCCCTATCGGTTCCGCGATCTCGCCAATCGCAACCTCTCGTTGCCGATCGGCTGCGGCCAGACCATGTCGCGCCCGCTCGAACTCGCCCGGCGCCTCGAAGCGCTGAGGACCGGCCGCGGGCATCGGGTGCTCGAGGTCGGGGCCGGGTCCGGCTACGGCGCGGCGGCGCTGGCGCATCTCGCTCGTGAGGTCGTGACCCTCGAACGCTTCGAGACCCTTGCAATCGAAGCCTCGCGGCGCCTCTCCGCCCATGGCGCCGCCAACGCGAGGGCCGTTCACGCCGACGGCCTTGATCCCCCTCGCGAGCTCGGACGTTTCGACCGGATCATCGTGCAGGCCTCCGTCGGCGCCGCCCCGGCGGCGCTCATCCAATTGCTCGCGCCGGGCGGCGTGATGCTTTTTGCCCGGAGAGAGCACGCGATGGCAGGCGCGCGGGCGAAGGAACGATTGATTAAGCTTGATTGCAATGAGGAGGGCGAGCTGCGGGAGACCGATCTTGGCCCGTGCCGGCTGGGCCCAGCCATTCCCGGCCTGGCGCAGGCGCTCTAGAACCGCTTGTGGTCATTGTAGATGCGTGAAAGGCCCGCGATCGAGAATCCGAAGCAAAACCAACGCGCCTGAATCCATCCGGATTGCCGGTCAGAGCTTCGGCCCGCCGAGAATGTTCTGGCGAGCAAATCGATCGGTCGTCTCATGACTTCTTGTCCGGATGCTGAAAATTCTCATAGTCCCATACGCATCGCGTTCATCTTAAACGCCTCCTTAACCGCCGGGCGGTAATCAATAGACCGTTCAATGTTGCGTTCGGGTGGGTCGCGTCATGGCTATCAAGCGTCGATTTGCTTATTCCCGCGCCGCTGTGCGGTTGCTGGCGGCCGCTGGGGTCGGCGCCATAGTCGCCGGCTGCTCCGATGCCTCACGTTTCGGAGGCGATCCCTTTTCCGACCCCTTCTCGGGATCGGCCAAGACCGCTTCAGTCGGCGTCGATCGCGCGCCCGTCGGCGCCATCGCCAGCGCGCCTGCTACGAGCGCGCCGTCGAACGCGGTGGAAAGCCATCCGCTGCCGGCGCCCACCGCAAGCGCGCCCGCTACGAGCGCCAGCGCTTCACCGGCCCGGACAGAGCCAGCGCCATCTCCGACGCGCGTCGCCGCGGCCGGAGGCGGCCGTTGGAGCGCTGAGGGCGGCACGCCGATCGTCGTGGCCCAGGGCGAGACGGCTGCGCTGCTCGCCACGCGCTACGGTGTCCCCGCCGACGCCCTGCTGCGCGCCAATGGCTTCAATATCGCATCACAGATTCAGCCCGGCGCGCGATTGGTGATCCCGGTCTATCGCCCTGGCGGCGCCCCCGCCGTCGCAGCGCACGCGCCTGCTGCTCCGGCAAAGGCGGCGTCGGCTCCTGCGCCAGCGCCAGCGCCGGCGGCCAAGACCGTCGCGGTGAAGGCGCCGGCACCGACGAAGCCTGTGCGCAAAACCGAAGCCGAGCCCGTCAAGGCCAAGCAGGCCGAGTCAAAGGCCGTCGCCAGATCCGCCCCTGAAAAGGCGCCGGCGAAGGCCGAGCCGCGTATCGCCGCCGCGACGCCGGCCCGCGTCGTCAAGGCGGAGCGCATCGCGCGGAGCGCGCCGGCCGAGCCCGAGCAAAAGGTCGAAGCGCCTGTGGAAACCGCCAGCGCGCGCAAGGTGGACGCGACGGCGACCGCCTCGATCCCCCCAGCGAATGACGCCAAAACGGTCGCCTCGGACGAGGGCAAGCCCGAATTCCGCTGGCCGGCGCGCGGCCGCATCATTCAGGGCTTCTCGTCTGGCGGCAATGACGGCATCAACATCGCCGTGCCGGAGGGCACACAGGTCAAGGCGGCCGAAGGCGGCGTCGTCGCCTATGCGGGCAACGAGCTCAAGGGCTACGGCAATCTCGTGCTCATTCGCCACCCGAACGGATTCGTCTCCGCCTACGCCCACAACGGCGAGCTCGACGTGAAGCGCGGCGACGAGGTCAAGCGCGGTCAGACGATCGCCAAATCCGGCCAGTCCGGCAATGTCGGTTCGCCGCAGCTTCACTTCGAGCTGCGCAAGGGTTCGACGCCGGTCGATCCAACGCGATATCTGGCCGGGCTGTAGCGTCAACGCGGAACTCTCCGACGTCCGCGAGACATAGACGCCGGGGTTCAGGGCGGCGGGTCCAAAGAAAGGCCCGCCGCTCTCGTCTTTTGATGCGTCGCTACCTGTGAAAATGCTATACGCCGCGGGTCATGGATTACGCTGCATTTGGGCGAATCGTCCAAATGCGGAAAACGTGATCCATTCCAAATATTTTTGGCGCGCTTTAAGCGAAAAGCCGGATTCCACTTTTTCGCGAGCCGCGCTCAAGCCGGAGGAACCCGCACAAGTGACCCATCGTTTTGCTTTTGCCTTCCTGGTCGCCGCCACGCCGGCTTTCGCCTTCGATCCGACCGGCGTTCCTCAATGCGACGCGCTACTCAAGCGCTATGAGGCCTGTTCGGGACAGTTGCCGCCGCGCCAGGTCCATGCCGCGCAGAAGGAGCTGCTCGACGGCGCGATGGGCATTCGCGCCGCGGCGACCGATCCTTCGAAACGCGCCGATCTCGAACGCTATTGCGTCGATCGTTTTGAGCAGATGAAGAGGGAAGGCGACATCAAGGAGTGCATGTCAAAGCCATGATCGGCGCGCGGGCCTGGACATAGTCCTTTCCGCGCATTTCGATCAGGCGGGACGCCGCGCGCTCGAACTCGCGGGCCTCCGCGCCGACGGCGCCATGGTAGAGCTCAAAGGGTTCGGCCGCTGCGGAAACGATCAGCAGAACGCGCGCCTCGTAAAGAACGTCGATGAGCGTAATGAAGCGACGCGCTTCATTGCGCTGTTCGGGGGCGAGAATCGGAACGTCTTCGATTATTACAGCGTCGAATCTTTCGGCGAGCGCCATATAGTCCGTCGCCGCCAAGGCCTGAGCGCAGAGCGCCGGGAAGCTGAGGCGCGCCACTCGGCCCGCCGTGTGCGGGACGTCGATGCGCCGACGCTTCACTTCAATCGTCGTCGGCGTCTCGACGGCGCCATTGGCGAGCGTCGCGAAGAGCGCGCCGATCGCCGCTTTTGCGCGCGAGTCGGCGGTTGAGAAATAGACCTGTCCGAGATCCTTGCGCCGCCGCCGATAGTCGTTCGACGCTTCGAGACGCACAACCTCCATGCGTTCCTGCAGCAGCGCGATGAAAGGCAGGAAGAGATCACGGTTGCGGCCGCCTTCATAGAGCCGTGACGGCTCGACGTTGGAGGTGGCGACAACGACGACGCCCGACGCCAGCAGCGAAGAAAACAGGCGCGCCAGTATCGTCGCGTCCGCAATATCGTTCACAGCGAATTCGTCAAAGCAGAGCACGCGCGCTTCCTGCGCGATCTCCTGCGCGACGCAGGTCACGGGATCGGCGTCGCAACCGCCTGGGCTCCGACGCAGCCGATGCAGCCGGTCGTGCACATCCGCCATAAAGGCATGGAAATGTATGCGCCGCTTTTTATCGACCGACAGGTCATCGAAGAAAAGATTCATCAGGAATGTTTTGCCGCGTCCGACCGGTCCCCATAGATAGAGGCCGCTCGAGCCCTGCGGGCGACGGCGAAACTTGCCAAGAAGCGCCCGCGTCAAACCGGCGCTTTTCGGTCCACGGCCGGAAAGCGCGTCGGCGAGCGACTGAAGCTTTTCGATCGCCGCGCGTTGTGACGCGTCGCGCTCCAGAACGCCTTGCGCGACGAGAGCCTCATATTTGTCGACGATGGGTTGAGCGCGCGGCGTCATAGGCGCCGCATCCGTCCGTTCGTTTCCGCAAGCGCGCCGGGACGGAGTTCGCAATAGAGCAGGCGGTTCGGGTCCACCGGGCCCGGCATCGTGATCTTGCCGCGCGGCACGCGCGCAAAGCCGAGCCGCGCATAATAGTCCTCGTCGCCGACGAGCAGCACGAGCCCATGTCCGGCTTCACGAGCGGCGTCCAGCGAATATTTGACGAGCGTCTCTCCAACCCGCTGCTGACGAAAGGCCGGCTCGACGGTCAAGGGTCCAAGCAAGAGCGCGGGCGTCGAGCCGACAAGGATCGGAGTCATGCGATTGACGCCGACAAGCAGCGTGCCGATTCTTGCGACGAACGACAGCGAGCGGTCCGGCTCGACGCCCTCGCGCAGACGGTAGGCCGTGCGCGCATATCGGCCCGGCCCGAACGCGCGTTCGTCGAGCTTCTCGATATGGGCGTCGTCGGCGGCCGTGAGCGGCGCAAATTTTACGGCGAGATCGATCATCGACGCTTGACCTAACAGCGCGCTACGAAAAAGTTGGAAACCGACTTTTTCGCGTAGAGCGCACTCAAAACTTCTGGGATTCAACACGTTGTCCGCATTTGGCCGATTCCGTCCAAATGCGGCGTGACCTATGCGCAGGCCATATCACGCGTTGACGGCGCCTCAAAACGCGCTGATTGCGGCGCGATATGGCGCATGTGACCCTGTTCGGGGGATATGCTCTTGGGGCGATATTGCTTGCGCCCGGCGGTCTTGGAGGACGCCCGCGCGCTCGCCGAGGTCAACGCCGCGGCCTGGCGCGAGACATACGCTGGGCTGATGCCGGCGGAGGCCCTCGCCGGCATAGACATCGACGATTGGACGCGGCGCTGGCGGGACAGAATCTGTTCGAGCGATGCCGGCCAAGCCGTCTTCATCGCGCTCGACGAGGGCGTTCCCGTCGGCCTCGCGCGCTGCAATCGACAGTCCAATCCGAAGCTTGTTCCGCTTGGTTTCGAGGGCGAGATCGCCTCGATCTATCTGCTGCGGCGCGTCCAGGGTCAGGGATTGGGCAGGAGCTTGATGGCGCGGCTCGCCGAGCATCTCATGTCCGTCGGCTGCGCCAGCGCCGCAGTCTGGGTGTTGCGCGACGCGGCAAAGGCGCGCGGCTTTTACGAGGCGCTGGGCGCGACGCCTCTTGGCGTCGAGGGCGTCTGGGAAGTCGAGGGTGCCGTTCTACCCGACCTCGCCTACGGATGGCGCGATATACGGCCCCTCGCTTTTGGCGCAGGCGCGGGAAGACCTCACCAATAGGGCGAGATAGGCGCCTGCTCCAGCGCCTCTGATATGCGCGCCCGCGTCGCGGCGGTCGTCTCCGCCGGCAACGCGTCCAGCGCGAAAAATCCCGCCTCCGCGATCTCCCGATCGGGCTCGCGCGGCTCGCTGATGCGAAAAGAGCGCACGAGGTAAAGCGCGACATGGTCTCGCGCCGAGAAGCGCCGATTGAAATAGACGCCGAAGAGTTGGGGCGGCTCGTCGAGCAGCACGTTCGCTTCTTCGTGAAGTTCGCGCTTGAGCGCGTCAACCAAGGTCTCGCGGCTTTCGACGCCGCCTCCCGGCAAATAGAAGCCGGGCACATAGGTATGTCGGACGAGCAGCACGCGATGCCGATCGTCGAGCACAAGGCCGCGCACGCCCAAGGTCATGGGACGCTGAAATCGCGCGCCCAAGGCGATAAGACTTTGCGCGAGACGCGTTCGCGTCGAACGCGGGTCGCCCGTTTGCGCCTGCTTGGTCAAAGCTCGCTCCGATCGCCGAAACTATGGCAAATGATCTGCGAAGGCTCTAGAAATCGCCAGCCCATCCTATCAGAAACGCGATGGCGTTTAGCGGGCTTTAGCAGGAGATGAGGCTTTCTTGAATTTTCGGCTCGCTCATCTTTCTGACGCGCATATCGGTCCCATTCCGCGGCCAAATCTCGCCGAGCTTCTCGGCAAGCGCGTCACCGGCTATGTAAACTGGCTCTATAAGCGCGGCGCGCAGCACGACATGGGCGTGCTCGCCAGGATTGTCGCGGACATCAAGGCGCATGCGCCGGACCATGTCGTCATGACCGGCGACATCGTCAACATTGGGCTTCCCGCTGAAATCGCCATCGCCAAAGACTGGCTTGCCTCTCTCGGCGGGCCGGATGACCTGAGCTTCACGCCCGGAAACCACGACGCCTATGTGGCGAGCGTGACCGACCTCGTTCACGACGTCTTCGCGCCGTGGACGAGCGGCGAGACGGTAGGCGCAGGCTTTCCCTATTTGCGCCGGCGCGGCGGCGTCGCGCTGATCGGCCTCGACACCGGCGTGCCGACCGCGCCGTTCGTCGCTTCCGGGCGTCTCGGCGAAGGTCAGCGGGCGGCGCTCGCGGCGCTGCTTGATCGTACAAAGGCCGAAGGACTTGCGCGCGTCGTCTGCCTCCACCATCCTCCGCATGTGGGCGGCGCGAGGCTGCTGCGCGGGCTCGAAGACGCTGCGGAATTTGAAGCCGTGATCGCCCGCCATGGCGCCGAGCTCATCCTGCATGGGCATAATCACAAGCCGAGCCTGCACCGACTTGCCGGACCCGACGCCACAGCGCCTGTTGTCGGCGTGGCGTCCGCTTCGGCGCGGCCCGGCGGACATAATCCGGGCGCCGCCTATAATCTTTACGACATCTCTCGCAAGGACGACGTCCTGCGCATTCTATTGCGCAGGCGCGGCCTCAACGAAGATGGAGAGATCGTCGAGCTTGAATCGGTTGAGCTGTGACGCTAGTTCGCGAGATAGACGCGATAAATCCATGCCGCCAATACGGCCAAAAAGGCGAAGAAGGCGGCCGCGCCAAAAAACTCCGCGATGAACGCGGCGCCTCTGGTGATTTTGCCGGATAGAGAAGCGTCGTTGTCGCGCACGGTCGTCTTTTCGTGCGCGGCGAAAAGCGCCTGCGCGGCGCCGCCGCTTGCGTAGTCGATCGCCAGCGCCTTTTCGCGCTCGATCAGACGATGCGCGATATAGCCGGTGATCGCCTCGACCAACGCGTCGACGCTATCACTTTCGCGAATCGTCACGCGGCCGTGGCGCGTGTCCTGAAGAAACCGATACGTGCGCCGGTCGCGATCCATTTCGACAAAGCCGATGTGGTCGATGAACAGGCGCGGCCTTTCCCCGGGCGCAACGCCTACGTCGAAAATATCGCAGTCCTCCGGCGCCTGAGCCAGGACCGGCGCCAGCGCTTCGCCGAGCAATTCCAGACGGGCAATTTCCGCCGCGCGCAAATCGGAAACTGCAGCGGACCGCTCGGCGTTCTCGAAGCGTGCGCGGCGCAGCGCGCCGGCAAGACTCGCCACGCGCTCATCAAGCGAACCCCTCGCGCCCGCGCGGGCGACGCGTTCCCGGTCGACGAGAAGCGATAGACGCTCAGCGGGCGTGGCCCCAAGCGTGTCCCTGTGGTCGTCGTCGCTCGTATCGGCCGGCGGCGCGGGCAGGGGCTCTTCCATCTGATCCACTCGCTGAAGCCCTCATCACGCCGGGGCGATAAAGCGTTGTGAACTATAGCGGCTCTCGGCGGCGGTGCGAAGCGCGAGTAGGTTAAATGGACGCGGGAGTCGACTTTTTTCCCCGCCTCCGGCATGGGATTCCTTAACATCGCCTTTGATTCCGGCCATCAGCGTCGACAACGCCGGCAAAATAAAGAGGCGCGGAGGAAATCGATGGCCGTCAATCGTGGCGAATCGAACGTCGGCGGCGCCCTGTTCGAACGCATTATCATCGGCGCGGGCTTTGGCGTCTTCGCCGCGCTGGAGGCGGCTGGCGGCGGCGAGCATGCGATCGTCGCCGGCTTTTTCGCCGGCGTCACGATTTTCATGCTGCGTCGCTCATCGGAGCCCGCGCGCCAGGCGGCCGATTTCGCAGTGGATTTCGTGGTCGTCGCGACATTTACCCTGCTGTGCGACCGCTCAGGCGTCTTGTGGCGGTCGCCGGAAAATTTCGCTGAACTTTTCCGGTTTTCTCCCGTGGGCGCGGGGACCGCCACCATTCTCTATCTCGTCGGGGTCGTCACGCTCAGGGCGCGTTCGCGCATGGCGGTGCGTGCGGCCCTGTTCGTTTTGCCGCTGCAGTTTAGCCTCTTGCTCGCTCTAGGCTCGCCGCCCGTCACCCAGATCGGCGGCGTGCTGCTCTTCGGCCTGGATGTCCCGGAAGCTTTCAGAAAAATCGCAGGGCGCACGTTGGTCCTGTTTCTGCTCAATGAGTCGATCGTGGTCGGCGTGCCTCTCGCGCTGGGACGATTTCTGCCGCGCCAGTGGCGCCCTCATGGCGTTCTGTTCGGTTCAGCCTTCCTGGCGTCGCTCACCCCCTATATCGCGACGTCGGTTCCCTATTTCGTCGCGCCCTATTTGCCCTATCCGGCGACGGCGGCGGTCGCGACCGTGGCTGCCGCGCTCGCGCAGGCCGGTCTATGGGGCCAAACTTATCTCGTCACTCAGGCGATGGCCGGTCTTTTGCGGGCGACGCCCTCGCTGCAGGTCGTTGTGTTTCACGACTGGCGGACGGGCGCCGAGAAGGGCGCCGTCTATGGTCTGGTGTTTATGGCGCTGCTGCTCGCAGCGGGGCTGGTCGTTTCGTTCCCTCCCGCCGTGGCGGTGATTTCCGCCGCGGGTCCGGTAGGCGGCGCATTGATCGGCGCGGCGCTTTTCCCGCTTGCGCGCGCGATCGTGGAGAGCACTGACTCGACGCCGCCCTTCTTTGGCCGCGTCGAAGAACTTTATCTGCATCCATCCAATTATTTTCGCGGCGCGGTCGCCGGCGCGGCGGTCGGCATCGCGCTAATGATCGGGCTTCCGGCGGCGAGCGGCGGCCAGAGGTTTCTGTTCGGCGCCGCTACCGGCGCGCTCGCCTACGCCGGCGTCGACGCGGCGATCGATTTCGCCGCGCTGACGCAAGGACGGCGGCAGCATTTGCGCAGCTGGCGGGTCTATTCGCTGGGCGCGCTCCTTGGCGCCCTCGTCGCCGGCGCGATCGCCTGGTATCTCGACGCGGGACAGGTCGAAACGATCGTGGCGAAATTCTTCGCCTATACGTCGCTCGACTATGCGGCGGACGGGCGCCCGATCAACGAGTATGTTATTCGTCCGCTTTTTTCCAAATGGGGCGCGACGGACCTCGGCAAAGTCGACGGCGGCGTGAGGCTGTTCTTTGACGAGTCGTTCTCGGGCGTGATTCAGTGGGTCTTCGCCGCGCCGCTATTTTCGATCAATCTGTTTTTCCTAACGGCTCTCGTCGAGCGCAGCCTGCAGCCGCTTCGGAAACTTGCGAGCTGGCAAGGCCTCGACATGCTCGTCGAGAACGCCGTGCGAGTATTGCGCTGGGGCCTGTGGATGGCGCCGGTCATTTACTCCTTCCTCAAGGCTTCGCCTGATCCCACCTGGTACAATCAGGACGGCCTGATCCGATCGGGCGTTGCGAGCTGGATGAGCTACATCCTTCCCGACTCCGATTTCCGCGCCTGGAGCCTCGATATTTTCACCGCGCTCCTCGCCTATGACGCCCTGCGGGTGTTGATCTGGTTCGACCATATGGGCTTGCGGGTCGCGACGCTCGTCAATCTCTCTTTCGTCGGCGGCGACGCGGCGGACGAAAAAGCCGCGCGCTTTCTTGGAAAAGCGCAGACAAGCCGCGCGATCCCTGAAGGCATCCGCCGGTTCGGCACATGGGCGCCGCTTTTGCTGCCCTTTTATATCCCCCGCGGCGCGGATTGGGACGGCGCGTGGAGCGCCTCCGAGCAATTGGCGCATACGCGGCCGCCGTCCTACGCCTATCTGGTCAGCGGCTATCTGATCTACGCCGGTCTCGTCGCCTTCGGGCTCGTTATCTTTCTTCTCGGACGGCTTGCTCGCGCCCAGAAAGTGACGATCGAAGGCATCACCGGCGCCGGCGGCGTGCCGGGTTCGCGTCCGTTGAAACTGACCAACGGGCTCATGACGAGCGAGTGGTTCGAGGACGGGCAGGGCGCGATCCGTATCGAAGGCGTGGCGCGTGGCGGACCGCCGATCGATTTGACTCGGCGGCCGGACGATCACGCCCATCCGCGCGGACGCTTCCTGTTTCTACGCGAGGACGGCGGCGAGCTGTGGTCGATCGGCGAGGCGCCGACCCGCTGCAGAGCCGCTCAGGCGACGCTCACCGACGCCGGCGAAAACTGTCTGTTCTTCATGGCCGAGCGCAATGGTTTCGCGGTCGAAGCGCGCGTTTCTCTCGCCGCCGACGAAGCGGTCGAGATCACCAGGCTAAAGATCGTCAATCTCGAACAGCGCCATCGCAAATTGACATTGGCGTCGCTGCGCGAATGGGTGCTCAACGAGACCGGCGTCGAGCTTCGCGACGCCGCCTATAATGCGATTCATGTCGGCACTTGGTACGTCCGATCGCTTAACGCGATATTCGCTCAGAACCGTTTGCTCAAGGGCGGGGCGCGCCGCCAGTCGGACCGCCGGCTGTCGCCGGAGATCGGCTTTCACGCCATCGGCGGCGCGGCTGACGCGAAGTTTTCCGTCGTCGGCTATGAGGACGTCAAGTCGCGCTTCTATGGAATGGGCTCGGTGCATGCGCCCGACAGCCTTCTTGGACTGGCGGCGCCGCGCGATCCGAAAGACGAGGGCCTGCTCTTCGGTTTCGAGCCTTGCGCCAGTCTGCGCGTCGACGTCGAGCTCGCGCCCGCCGGCGCGACCGAATTGATCATCGTCGACGGCTGGGCGCGCGATATGGGCCGGGCGACGGATTCCATCGCGCGTCATCTGGGCGTTGCGCCCGCGGAGCCCGAGAGATTGAACAGAGCGCTCTCCCGCCGGCGCGGGCTTATCCTGCCGCCGCCGCCGAAGAACCCGCGCTATGCTTTTTCTCAAGATGGTCAGAGCGTCACGCTCGCCCCTGGCACGCCGCGTCCCTTCGCCCATGTCATTGCCAACGCCTTCGGGCAGGGCGCGGTGCTCTCGAATGACGGCGATATTTTTTCCTTCCACGGCAATTCGCGACTGAACAGTTTCACGCCATTTCGCATGGGCGAGGGCCGCATGGCGCCGGCCGGTCAGAAAATCTACGTCTATGATCTCGCACGAGCAGACGCGCATAGTCCGACTTTCGTTCCGCTGCGTCGCCGCGACGCCGAATATCAAGTGACGTTTTCGCCGGGAGTCGCCGTCTATCACGCCGAGCGCGATCATCTCGAACTCGAGATGACCGTATTCGTGAGCCCGACGCAGCCCATCGAGTTCAAAATACTGAAGATCCGCAACAAGACGGATCATGAGCGGCTGCTTCAGATCACGCCGGCGATGGAAATCGTACTGGCGGAAACGCCGAACGAGAGTCTCGGCGCGCTCGAGTCAGTGATCGATCAGAATGTGCATTCGATCTACTTCCGCAATCCGCGTAATAATTTCGTGCGGGGCTGGGCCTTTGTGACGACCTCGATAGCGTGGGGATTTGCAGAGACCTCGCGTCGCCGCTTCCTCGGACACGAGAGCCGCGATCCCTACTTGCCTTACATGGTCGAGCACGGCCACCCGGACGCCGGCGCTCCGGCGCATGAACGAAAGGTCGCCGCTTTCAGTGGCGCAATCGACGTGCCCGCGGGCGAAGAAGCGGTGGTCGTGGTTGCGCTCGGACAGACAACAACGATCGAGGAAGCGAAGCGGCTCGCCGATTATGCGCGCGATCCAGAGCGCGCCCATGCCGAACTCGCGGCGAATGCGCGCGCCTGGGACGATCAACTGTCGGTGTTGCGCATCAAGACCAACCGCCCCGACTTCGACCGGCTGGTCAATGACTGGTTGCCCTATCAATTGTTCGCCGCGCGACTGTGGGGACGCACGGGCCCCGCGCAGCGTTCCGGCGCGACGGGCTACCGCGATCAGCTGCAGGACGTCATTCCCTTAATCCATCTCGCGCCTGAGCGCGCCCGCGCGCAAATCCTGCTGCATGCCGCCCATCAATATATCGAGGGCGACGCGTGCAAATGGTGGCACCGCGCGCCGAACGGCGGCACCGGACTTGCCGACCGCACTCATGCGTCGGATCCGCATCTGTGGCTGCCCTATGTGACGATCCGCTATGTCCGCGGAAGCGGCGACTACGCCATCCTCGATGAAGTCGAGACCTTCCTCGAAGCCAATCCGGTGCCGAAGGATCAGGAAGGCGAGGCGACCGTGCCGCTGACGTCGCGCGACAAGGACACGCTGCTCGGCCATTGCGCGCGCGCCATCGAATGGACGCTGGATCGCTTCGGCGCGCACGACCTGCCGCTGATGGGCACGGGCGACTGGGACGACGGGATGAATCTCGTCGGCGACGAGGGCCGCGGCGAGAGCGTGTGGCTTGCGTTCTTTCTGCACGGCATCCTGCTCGACATTGCGCCGATCTTTGAGTCAAAGGGCGACGCTCAGCGCGCCGAGCGATACCGCGAACGGGCGGCGAAGCTTCGCGCGGCGCTTGAGGGGTGCTGGCGCGGCGACCGCTATATTCGCGCCTATGCCGACGACGGCGGAGAAGTCGCGCCGATGAGCGCGATGACCTCGTCGTGGCCCACGCTGGCCGGGGCTGTCGACGCCGCGCGCGGCCGCGAGGCGATCGAAAACGCCCTTGCCGTGCTTGGCCTGGGCGATCGGGTGCTGCTCGTCGCTCCGCCATATGACGAACATTCGCGGCCCTATCCGGGACGCAGCGCCGAATATCCGCCCGGCGTGCGCGAAAACGGCGGCCAGTATTCGCATGGCGTGTCGTGGTTCGTCGACGCCTTGGCGAAGCTCGGCGCGCAGGCGCAACAGGATGGCGATTCGCGCGCCGCCGACGAATTATTTCGCACGGCGTTCGAGACGTGGATTGCGATCTCGCCGATTTCCAAACTTACGACGCCCGCCGCGGCTGACATTTACGGCCTGCCGCCGCATCAGCAGCCGGCCGACGTCTATAATGGCGAGGGCTACGAGGGGCGCGGCGGCTGGAGCTGGTACACCGGCGCCGCGGCGCGCATGTTGTCGGCGGCCTATGCGCTGCTTGGATTGGAATTCGAGAACGGCGAGTTGAGGCCGCGTCCCGACGCTTTCCATGCCAAGGGCGACTTGCGGCTGGAGCGCGTGGTCTATCTCGGCAAGTCGTTCGAAACGGAAAAGCGCCGCCGCGTCTGGTAGCGCGGTCAGGAGACGTTGAGGACATGGCTGATCGCGTCGTCACGCTCAACGCCGGCTCGTCTTCGGTGAAGTTCGCTCTCTTCGCCGCTGATGCGGACTGGCCGCGACTGATCGTGACTGGCGCGATCGAAGGGCTCGGCGCAAAGCCGCGCTTTCGCGTTGATGTCGTCGATGGCGAGGCGCACGACGCGCCGCTCGGCCGCAAGCTGACCCATAGGCGGGCAATCGCGGCGATCTTCGAGTGGATCGAGGATGCTTATCCGGCGGCGGCGATCAGCGCGATCGGCCACCGCGTCGTGCATGGCGGCCTGCGTTTTTCCGCGCCCGTCATCGTCGATGCGGAAACGCTTACGGCGCTGCGGGAATTCATCCCGCTGGCGCCGTTGCACCAGCCGCATAATCTGGCCGGGATCGAAGGCGCCTGCGAGGCGTTCCCACATGTGCCGCAGGTCGCGTGTTTCGACACGGCCTTCCACCGCGGACATGCTTTCGTCGACGACGCTTATGCGCTTCCCTATTCCTATTATGAGCGAGGATTGCGTCGTTTTGGCTTCCACGGCCTGTCCTATGAATATATCGCTCGCCGTCTGCGCGCGATTGATCCAATTCATGCCGAGGGCGGCGTCATCGTCGCGCATCTCGGCAACGGCGCGTCGCTATGCGCGATGAAAGGCGGCCGCTCGATCGCCACCACCATGGGCTTTTCGGCGCTCGAAGGCCTCCCCATGGGCACCCGCTGCGGAGAGATCGATCCGGGATTGCTGCTCTATTTGCTGGAAAGCGAGGGGATGACGCCCGACGAATTGTCGCATCTGCTTTATGAGCGCTCCGGCCTTCTTGGGCTTTCCGGCCTGTCGCATGACATGCGCGCGCTCGAGGCTTCCGAAGAGCCGCGCGCGCAGGCCGCGATCGCCTACTTCATTCATCGCACAAAAATGGAGATCGCCGCGCTCACAGCGGTCATCGGCGGACTCGACGCGCTGGTGTTTACCGCCGGAATCGGAGAGCGCTCGCCACGGGTCCGCGCGGGCGTGGTCGAAGGGCTCGCATGGCTGGGGTTGGCGCTCGATGCAACGGCGAACGCGCGCAACAACCCGATCGTCTCGGCGTCCCGATCCCGTGTTCCAGTTTTCGTGACCCCGACCGACGAGGAAGCGATGATCGCCCGCCATACGATAGAAACGGCGGGACTATCGGACGCGGGCAGGTAAAGCCGGCTCGGCCGGCCGACCGCTATCTACCGAGACGAGCACAGCGCTCTGGATCAGGCTGGATCTGGATCGAAGAACCAACAGACCGCAACCCTTCATTGCGCCAATGCAGCGCATGGATCAACAATATCGATTGACCCGCCCAACCTAAGTAGCCAATATCCAAAGATTATTTCCGATGACGGCGGCGTCCCCGCGGTGACGCCGGGTTTAATTGGTCTCAATCCGCCGTCAAGTTTAACTATCGCATTGACGAGGTCGTAGTGCCCAGCGTCAAAGAAAAAGAAAGCCGGTCGTTCGAAGAAGGAGGCCTGATAGCCCCCATCGCACGGCGAGTTCCCGAAGTCATAGCTCCCAATCATCTTACATTCGCGGGGCTGGCCGGCGCCGTCCTCGTCGCCGTGGGATTTATCGCAACCCGCTGGTCGAACTGGTTCCTGGCGCTTGTCGCGTTGGGACTCGCCGTCAATTGGCTTGGTGAGAGTCTCGCGCGCGCTGTTTCCGCGCGCCGAGGAATAACGCGCCCGCTCAACGGCTACTTCGTCAACAATTCCGCGGACCTTGTCGCGCAAACGCTGATCATCATGGCGCTCGGCTTTTCGCCCTATTTCACGATTCCATCGGCGCTGCTGGTTCTTTCCCTCTATTTATTGCTTAGCTCGTATAAATATTTGCTCGTCGTGATCCTTGGCGACGAGCAACTGCGAAGCACGCTTGAACCGAGGAGCGGTAGGCTGGTGGTGATGGGCTGGTCGCTCGCCGCGGCGTCGATCGGCCATGAGTTCGTCTCCCAGCGCCTTCGCTCGTTCGCAGCTCTCGACGTCATCGTCGCAGGCCTGTCGATTTGCGCCTTTGTCGCCTTCGTCTTCATCGTCCGACGTGACCTGCCGCGCGTTCGGTTGCATGAGGCCGCGACTCTTCGCAACGACGAATTTTCGTTGGATGAAAGCGAGATCATTTCGATCGTCCCGCAACTCGCGGCGGCTGGCGGCCGATCGCCGGCGCGACGCGACGAGAAGATTTCCGCAGGCTAGAGCGCTTCCCGATCACATGGAATCATGTGATCGATAAGGAATCGCTCAAAATCAAAACGTTGGAGCAGGTTCTCATCGAAAAAGTCTGTCAACTTTTTCGGAACCTGCTCTAAGCCGCGACATTTTGAATCGAGAAGCCGGGCTGAAGGCGGTCGCGGAGGGAGCGCCTCGACCGACCAGGACGCGCGCAAGTGGATCGCCAGCGGCGGCGGAGCGGCTATAATTCCGCTTCCTCCTTTTGTTTGCCGTAATTCTGTAATTGACGTACGGAGCGGAAGGGAAAAATTCATGCGTTGCTTTCTGGCAAAGCTGAGTTGCAGGTTAGCGGGAGGGGGCAGTAATGAAATCAAATAACGCAAAGCTTTCGACTGATAACCAAACTGTGGCGTTGTTTGAAGAGGCCGCGAACAGGTTTCGAACCTACTTCGAGCGGGAAGTGCTTGCCGCGCTGCCGGAATTCGCACGCCGGGAGCTGGAAAGCGAATTGAACGCATTGTCCTTTTTGTCGGGCGCCGACCCTGTTCCGGCGCTGGCGGAAGCATCGCTCGTGCGCGCGGAGCAATGCGCGCATGATTTGTTGAGCATGAATTACGACGGCTCCGCCAGCTCCTTCTTGCGGCGTTCGGTACAGGAAGCGGCGGTGGACATAAAAGCGACGGTGATTGCCGCATCAAGGCGGGGCGGCAACGTCATCACCTTTCCGCGAAGGGTTTCCTGATCAAGACGCGATTCTCGCTGACGCGAACCCGATCGCCATTGGAATGAATGAGCGCGTTGAAGGCTCGTCTTTGCCGCGATGATAGGCGGTCCACGACCTGCTAAGCTCCAATCGATAGGCGACCGTTCAATCGGCGTCTGTCATAGGAAACGAGCAGAGAGATCGCCAAATGCTGACCTCAATCGCCGGCCGGTCGGTTATCGTCACCGGTGGCAGCCGCGGCATCGGACGCGGCATGGCCCGCGTCTTCGCGGCCAAGGGCGCACAGGTTCTGGTGGTCGGCCGCGATCTTGCGCAGGCCGAGGCGACGGCGGCCGCGATCCGGGCCGAGGGCGGACACGCCAGCAGCTTCGCCGCCGATGTCGGCGATGCTGAAGACGTCGAACGCATGGCCGCCGCTGCGCTCGAGCGGCATGGCGGCATCGACATTCTCTGCGCCAACGCGGGCGTCTTTCCAGCCGCTCGCATGATGGAGATGACGCTGGCGCAGTGGAACGAGGTGCTGTCCACCAATCTAGCCGGCGCCTTTCTGAGCGTGCGCGCCTGCGTTCCCGCGCTGGCGAGCTGCGGCCGCGGACGGATCGTGCTGACTTCATCGATCACCGGCCCGATCACCGGCTATCCCGGCTGGACGCATTATGCGGCGAGCAAGGCGGGGCAGCTCGGCTTCATGCGCACGGCGGCGCTGGAACTGACCCCGCTTGGCGTCACCATCAACGCCGTTCTGCCCGGCAATGTGCGCACCGAGGGACTCGACGAACTCGGCGAGGCGTATGCGGCGAAGATGACGGCCTCGATTCCACAAGCCCGGCTGGGGAGCGTCGAGGACATCGCCTATGCGGCGCTGTTTTTCGCCAGCGACGAAGCCGGCTACATCACCGGCCAAACGCTGGTAATCGACGGCGGGCAGGTGCTGCCCGAGTCGCTGATGGCGATTCAGGACATGGATCGCTGACGCGGGATAATTGATTTCGCGCGCCGCTCCAGAGCATAGTTGGCGATATCGGCGAACCGGCGGGGCGGGGCATGCGTGACTGACAGCGGCTGTTACCTTCTCGGTTGTAGCGAAGCCGAACGGGCGCGTCTCGACAGCCAGAGCGCCGTTCTCGCGCCCGCGACAGAAGCTCAATTGGACCGGCTGAGAATAAAGCCCGGCGAACGAGTCATCGATCTGGGGTGTGGCCCCGGCTATGTGTTGAGTCTGTTGGCCGAGCGCGTCGGGCGAGGGGGATCGGTGATCGGCCTCGAGCGCGACGCGCGTTTCGCCGATTTGGCGCGCCGCTATGTCGCCGAGCGCTCTCTATCGCAGGTCGAGGTCATCGAGGGGGACGCATTCGACACAAGGCAGCCGCGCGCGTCGTTCGATGGCGCTCATATGCGGCTTGTTCTTGTCAACGTGCCGGACCCTCAGCGCATCGTGCGCGAAATGGCGTCGCTCGTGCGCCCCGGCGGCTGGATCGCGAGCTTCGAGGCCGACCTGCTGTCTTTCAATTGCGACCCGCCAAGCGCGGAATGGACCCGTCTTCTCGACGCCTATAAGGCCTATTCGGACGCACAAGGGATCGACCTTTGCATCGGTCGACGCACGCATGCGCTTTTTCGCGCGGCCGGCGTCACGGATATCCACGTCGAGGCGGTCGCTTATGTCTCCTCGGCGCCCAATCCCGGGCGGCTGATCCTGCTCGACTTCGTCAATAATGTTCGCGAGAAAATGATCGAGCAGGGCTTTGCCTTTCGCGCCGAGCTTGAGAGCGACATCGCCGCGGTTGAGCGTCACCTGTCCAATCCCGAAGTGTTCGTGACGTCGCACCTTTTCTACCTGCTGTCGGGCCGGGTTCGGCAGTAAGGCTCAACTGTTTTGGGTAGCGGATCGTGGCGCGCATGAGCGCTCTGGCGTTCTTGTTCCGGCTCGCGCATATTGAGGCATTATGCATCGCGAACGATGGATATCTGATATTCAATGCCTTGGATGTGGGGCTACAGGAATGGCTGCGTTTTCAGAGGAAGACCACCCCTATGAGACAGGCGATACCGGGCGAATAGTATTTTTTGCACCCCCGGTTTTGAAGTGGTTCCTGGCGAAAAGCATTCCGATAAAACGCGCATCATCTGTTCAAAATGCAAAATGGTGGTCCACAGCCCAGATGAGCGAAGATCCACCTAAACGCCTACAACCTCGGCGCCAAAGAGCCGACTGACGATTCCGCACCGATCGCGACCATTGACGCAGCGGTTCGACGCTCCAGGTAACTCGCGGCCTCCCTATGGGCTCGAAGCAACAAGCGGCGAAGGGCTCCTCCCAGACACGATAGGTAGGCTGGGTCACGCCGACGCCCGCCCTCGCTGGTTGAACGCTGCAAAAGCGAAAGAAGGAACGCGCCATGAAGGTCTTGTTGGTTCTTACCTCGCATGACCAGCTTGGCGACACGGGGCGCAAGACCGGTTTCTGGCTGGAGGAACTGGCTGCGCCTTACTATGTTCTTAAGGACGCCGGCGCCCAGATCACCCTCGCATCGCCCAAGGGCGGCCGCCCGCCGCTTGATCCAAAGAGCAGCGAGCCGAGCTTTCAGACCGATATCACCCGCCGATTTGAGAAAGACGCTGCCGCCAACGCTCAACTCGACACGACGGTGCGACTCGATAGCGTCCGGCAGGAAGACTATGAAACTGTCTTCTATCCAGGCGGTCATGGGCCGATGTGGGACCTCGCGGAAGATAAGAATTCGATCAAGCTGCTTGAATCCTTCCTGGCCGCCGGCAAGACCTTCGCGGTGGTTTGCCACTCTTTCGGCACGGTGCGGCACGCCAAGACCCCGGACGGGAAGCCGCTCGTCGACGGCAAGACCGTGACTGGCTTCACTAATGGCGAAGAAGAAGACGTTGGATTAACGAAGGTAGTTCCCTTCCTTGTCGAAGACGAATTGATGCGCCTCGGCGCTGCCTTTTCCAACGTCAAGAACTGGGGCGTTCACACGGTTGCCGATGGTCAGCTGATCACCGGCCAAAATCCGGCCTCGTCGGGACCGGCCGCCAGACTTCTGATCGATACTCTGAATGGGCGTAGGCCGAAAAATTGAATTCCTCCTTCGCTTCCGATGCCCGGCGTTCGGCGGGCGGAAACAAACAGGGGGACACTTACTTTGGTTTAGCGACCGTTTCGAATAGGTCGCCAGTGCCATCATCGCGCCGGCGCGACAAATGTTCCCCCATATGCAAGCAAGAGTGCTTCACATGCCAGAGTCCTTTGCCGCCTTCGCAATGAAGCCAACCACCATTTCGCATTTTCGTGCTTATGATCTCAGCTCCGCATTTGGGGCAAGGGTGTCTATAGCTTTGCCTTTTTGTTTCATCCTGTCGGTCATAGACCACTAAATGCTCGCGAACGGTATAGACCTGCCCGGAACGCGTTCGGCGTCGGTGCTGCCGGCGCTTCACCAATCGGATAGTCATTGATTTCTTTCCAGCATCTTCTTTGGACCGGCTAAGGGTCCAAAGCGGCGAGACCTTTCGCAATACGCCACACTGCGAATCACGGGGATGTCCCGATCATTGTTGAAAAAGGAGGAGCGGCGTTGCTCGCCTTGAGCCGTTAGGCTCGGGGTGCTGATTCCACGAAAGGAAGCAACGCCATGCAGGAACATACCACATC
>Ga0194119_10000567_pt1 | contig 71061 bp, 138 predicted proteins | sample TA2MahC100mmetaG_FD_148620 | JGI IMG/M metagenome (GOLD analysis project Ga0194119, IMG submission 148620) | Freshwater microbial communities from Lake Tanganyika, Tanzania - TA2015018 Mahale Deep Cast 100m | ecosystem: Environmental > Aquatic > Freshwater > Lake | place: Tanzania: Lake... | reverse complement strand
TGGAACTAGAATACAAATCAATAACTTCATTCTTTCAATTCATCTGTTTTATTCGCTTTTGTGCTTCCATCCTTTTGATGACTTCCATATATCATGATTTGGAGTCATCTTATGATGCCAATCACAATCACACCGCAGATGTTTAATTTCATGCCATAGTAAAGGCAAACATTTACCATCCCAACAACTATCTATTCGTGCGGTTCCTATTCCTATCACATTATTTTTATAATCAGCATATCCTGTTACCCAATATCCATTTGGATCCTGAATGAACAAAGAATCATAAACATTTATTGTCCACTGCTCATCGCAATTTACAGCCCATAATATTGTTATGGCACACATGATTATTGTCTGTTCTAACACGGGCTTCTCCTTCTATTTTACTTATCTAATAACTTTTTATTTAAGATTGTCGTCCATAATAACTCTTCTATCTTACTAGAATCTATCAGTTTTTCATAAACATTATGATTAAATTTCAAGTATCAATTTCTTGCATTTCCTTTAATGATAAACTTTCCTTCCACATCTTCGGAGAAACAGGTTTTTCAGGTAACTTTATAACCTTCCAATATAATGTTTGGTTTTCTTCATTTAATTTAGATTCTATTATCTTGGCTTCTTCTAATCTGTGTAGTCTCTTTAGCACTGCACATCTTTGAGCTTTTACCATATCAACTATTTCTAAGGTAGAATAGGCTTTATACACTCCCATTCTTCGAAGGAAATGATAGGTATCTATAACAATGTTCATTGATAATGTCCTCCTTGTGCTGTTTTATCAGGTAGTTCGGGCGTAACAGGGGCACCTTGTTGAGCAGCTCCTTCTATTATAATCCCTTCTCTCTTGGCTAACTCTATGCCTATAGTCATAATATAACTAACCGATTGTATAATAGCTTGTTTCTCTATAGCCACTTTAACCAGCTCGTCTTGTGTAAAATCTAATCTTTTTTGAAGTAATTTTGTCTTTTCTTGTAAATTACTAACATCTTTATGTAGTCTTTTTACTTCTTTAGCAAGATTATTTTCTCTAATGTTTTTAATTTTCATCACCTAACAATCATATCTCCTCCAGCTATTAACATCTCTTCTTTCTCTGGCCATTCTTTAATCTTATACCATAATCCTTTTCCTTTAGTTAATTTCTTCTTAATCACAAATCCTTTTTCTTCTAATTTTTTCAATCTTTGTAAAGCAGCTGGTGGTCTAACTTTTAAAAAATTTTTCAATTCTTCTGTACTATATCCTTGATTTTCTTTCATAAAGGAAAGAAGTTCTCTATTAGTCTTATATTGCTTTGGTGGTAACTTGTTCCACTGATCTAGATTTAAAGGGGGCATGAGGATCTCTTTGCTTGAAAGGATTAAATTTCTTTTGTTTCCTTTGGTCCTTTTCAGGAGAATTAATTCTATGTTTCCTTACATAGCGATTCCATGAAACCATTTTATGCAAATCAACATCATTCCTTCTAGAATATTCTACCCAATCAGGAAATTTATCCCTATTTAAATCTCCTTTTCCGCCAGGATTACCAAAGGTCTTTGGTTTTATAACTCCAACAGTATCTTCGGTTATAATATCACACCATGGCATTTCATGTCGTAGTAGTTGATTGAAATTGTAACTTCCACATTTATGTTTCTTACAAACCCATCTTGTAAAGACTGGAAGATGTTGTGGTTGTGAAGGACTTTTTGGTGAGTTGTCTTTTGTAAAACAATCATAACAAATAAATTGTCTTGTTCCTGGAATTAGAAGATATTTCTTCCTTTCAGGGGATTTACATTCTACACAGGTTGGCAATTTTTCCTCTCAGGTTTATAACACCCAGTAACATATGCTTCTTCTCTATTTTCAATAGTAATTTCTAATTCCATTTCTTCGCCACAATAAATACATTGCAAATAATCGTGTGCCATTATTGTGCTCCTGCAGGAATGAAATCCTTTGATAGTTGCCTAACAGCTGCAGCAACTGCTGCTGATAGTTCTATATCCCAAGCCACTGATTTTTTATTCTTTGTAATACTAACACACCTTTTTGGATTTTCTTTTTTAGCAAATTTTCCGTTATATTTGATTCTGTTAACCGTTAAGATTTTTCCCATTAAAGTAGGAAACTCGATAGATTTTTCTACTACCCAATCTTTATGGTCTTTCTCTTTAATTTCTCTTTTCAATCTAATAACACTCCATGTGCTTTACCGGCATGTTCTTCACAATATGCCTTTCCTTTAAACACTCCAATAGAAGCTTTCTCACAATAATCACATTGTAATTTTTCTGAGGATAGTTTATACCTTTTATTCCTATAATCATAAGTTAATTCACCATCATTTTTTAAATCTCCACAAGATTCACAAAAGGAAGAATAACTATTAGCCCAGTATTTTTCTCCTTTTTGGATTGTCTTGTGACAATTGTTACAATTCTTTGGATCTCTAGCAGTAAATTGTTTCATCCTAATCTCCTAGAATTAAAAGCAGGAATATCTATTAAAACCGCATCTTTAGGAAGGTTTCCTTGTTCAACTTTCTTTATTTTAGGAAGTTTAACAATTTTCATCCCTTCTTTTTCAACAATAGTTCTTGCAACCCAGAGTTTCTTCTTTGCCTTTGGTTTCCTCCAACGGGTTTCTTGAATAAGGAAAACGCACTTTTCTGTTTCATGCTCTTTCTTGTCAGAGGGAAACAGACATTTTTTGTGCACTATACAGTAAAAGTACTGATTTTCTTTCATAATAATAATTACTAAGAATAGATTAATAAAGGTTTTGTAAAAATAAAAGGAAGAAAGAGACTAAGGTCTCAATCTAAAGAAGAACTTTTTTGGGTTGCTGGAAAGCCATCCAGTTTCTACTATCCCGTCATCACAAAGTTTCTTTAACACATGTCTTGTATACATGGATGATACATTAGATGCCTGAGAAATAGTATTGATGCTTGCCCAATTCTTTGGAGAATCTTCTTTTATCTCCTGAAGAAAGCCCATAATTCTTTGTTTGGCGTCTTGTGGAAGATCTAGTTGTTTTGATCCTCCGCTACCATCAGCAATGAATTCTGTTTTTATAATATCTAATGCTTGATTCATAATAATAATATATAAGAAAAGGTATTTAAATCTTGAGTAAAAGGCTGGGACAGCTAGTGGGAGAGAGTTATTTTATAAAAGTTTTGGTGGTTATACAGTAAAAACCATGCTGGGAACCCTTTTCCTCACATATTAGATGTTCATGGAAGTTATGATTATCACTAGATGGCAAGGTTTCCACTCTAGTTTTTCCATTGCATTTTTTACAATTATCAAATATCATTGGGTTTCACTAATTTAAACTTTAATAATAATCTAAACTTTTCTTCTAAATAAAATTTTCGCATCAGTCTAACAAATTCTATTCCCCTAACTTTATCCCTGTTAACAATTTGTCTAACATATTGATCAAAAAGAGAAATTAACTCTGTTGTTACAAATTCATTAATAGACATTGAATTTAATTTCCCGTTTTGCAATAAAATAGAAAACTTGGTTCGAAGGGCTTGCCATCGAATTTGTAGACGATCTTCAGGATGTTTATTTATCTTTACTATTAAATAATAATCTTCTCTTTTAAGCATATCGATAAGTTGGTCATCGGTATGTTCTTTTACAATTTTTGATGGTGATACAATAGCAACCACTTCTTGATTAGGTAGACTCGATATAGGCTCCATAAAGGAATCTCTTTCTTGGTTTGTTTGTGTCTCTTTCCTAATTCTATAGAAAACTGTTTAAAAGCTTGGACGAGTTCTTCATCAGATAAATAGCTATAAAGATATTTATTATCCCAAAAGGTTGTTATCTTTAAGGATAGAGGAACATCTTCTAAGATAGATTTCTCGTTGTTCTCTGACAAATTTTAATATCTCACTAGCCATAAACTGTTGGCATTTCTTTATTTCTTCTATTGCCAACTGTTCAGATTGCTTATTGGTTTCCATTCAAAATATTTATCTTTGCAGAGAGCGCCTCTACCGGTTAGGTTAATATTCTTAACTTCGGGATATTGTTTTGAAAAATACTCAAATTCTTCTTTCCATAATTGATGAGCAGGATTTAATATCATTTTCTCATCATTATGAGGATCCCATACAACATAGAAACCATATTTAAAAAGTTCTGATTTTTGGTCAACTGGAGGAGGTGCATCTTTTGCATAACAATGATCCATTCCTAGAAGATAAATTTCTTTAATATCCAAAGAATGTATCGATACAAACCAAGTGAACAATCCTACATTAGAAGTATTAAAATAATCCCCACAATTAGGAGCTATCTCCCAAGAGATTTTTGCTTCTCCTAGAGATTCTTTGACTGGAAAAGATATCCTATCACTGACATAACATTTTTTTATTAAATGTCCTTTTTGTTGGACTATTTTAGGTCTAAAATATTTATCAAGATCATTGCCATCTTCTAAGACAGTACAATAATCAGGTATAATATCATGTTGTAATAACTTCTCTACAGCTGCGTCACAGGCGATAGTGACACCGGGGAAAGGACCTAGTCGAATATAATCCTTTATATTCTGTGCTAAAGAGGGTCCTGCGCCAAAGATTAATATTTTATTAAACATATTCAGTTCTTTCTCCTATCTACAGGATCTTTCCATTTTAATATCTCTGTCTGATAAGCATAATAACCAGGATGTTCTTTCATATCATGTTCAATTCTCCAGGCTCTAATAGCTTGATCGTCTGAAGGAGTTGTATCCATAGCTTCTAAACATAAAGGACAATAATCTAGCAATGTAGTCAAACCCTCTCTCCTTCATCTTTCTTTTTTATTTCTTCAATTAGTCCTTTACACAATTCTTCAAAAAAGTTGTTAAATCTTTTACGATTCCTGCCCATGCGATGCCACCTTTGGTCCCTGGTAACCGGTATCTTCATCTATAGGTAATTTCCCAGTTAATCTATCAATTCTATTTTGAAGTTTCTTGGCTTTTTCTAAATAAAACTTCATTTTACTTTCTAACCTTTTGATTTGGTTTTCTTTTTCGGACAAGTTGGTTTCCTTGGTTTTAATGCAATAATAAGTTTTCTAATCCATAACATTTTTTCTGTATTAGATATATCATCTCTTACAACTAATGCTTCTAAACATTCTAAAGCACTAATTAAAGGAGGAATAACTTCCTCATAGTTGCTAGTGGGAGCACTCACACTGTTCACATCCTTCATCTGAATCTACGCATTCGCAAGGATCTTAGCAATTGCCATCACATTCATTGCATTCAGGAACACAATCCCTACATTCACAGTCTGTTAGACAATTACCTTCTTCTTCTCCACAATCATAACACAACATTGGACAGTCACATCGAGAAGGTTCTCTATTACAACCTACACATATTTCTTGTTCTTCAGGTTCTCCATTGGATTGTTCTTCCCAACAGTGATCTACAAAACACTCATTACAAAAATTATCAAAACAACAACCACATTTTACTTCCGCTTGCATATCACATCTAGAACAAATAGGAATTCCCATAATAGTGCCTCTAAGACACTCATCACACCCATATAGTTTATTGGATTGTTTTTTACTTTTCTTTTTTGGCATTTATTCCTAACATCCTGTTTAATGTAGGAGACCTACCAGTCTCAACATCTTTTTCTATCCTTTCAATATCTTGAGGATAATCAACTGTATAAAGGATTCCTCTAACAACGTGTTGTCTTGAATCTGCTGGATAATCATAAAAGAAAGCATATTCTAATTCATCTTTTCCAAATACTTGTATATGATTTAACATAGTAAATCTTTGTCTTTTATTATAAATTTCCAATGCAATTTTAATATCTTCAGCATCAAAGAAAGGACTATCAGCACATATCCTTATTATAGGATCAAAGTTACAAAAACTATTAACATCCCGATACCTTCTAACAAGGTCTTCTTCAAAGGATCTATAAACTTGTACTGTAGGATATTTATCTTCCAAATAAGCTCGTAAAGGTTCATTAGATCTAGTATCAGGAATAGCTACTACCAAAGGATATCCTAGAGGCATTAGCTTTTCCAACATATGATCAATTAAAGGTTTTCCTAATAGATAACACATTGTCTTGTTTGGGAATCTTTCTGATGTTAATCTTGCTTGTAAAATAATTCCTGTGGTCATAGTTCTCTTATCTCCTTTATTAAATATTTCAACTCTATAGTATCAAAACTAACAGGATCATCCATTAGGTCTCCTGTGTTACCAAGGGGTTTCACATGAAGTTCTAAATATTTTATTTTAGCAACTTTAATTGCTGTCAGGATGATATTCTTATCAGGAAGATGACAACTAAATCCACTAAATTTTTCCATTTCTTTAAAGTTTACATCTTCTGGCAAAGGAGGATATTTTGAAACACAATATAATGGAACAACATGATCATACCAACAAATTTCATCATCTGTGGACATAAAAAACTTCTTAGAGGTTTCATCTACTCTATCTATTAAACCAAAATTATGTCTGTCTTTATACCTTATTTTATAACAATTCACAAAAGGATCTAGGAATTCAACTGCTTGTGGATAACAAGGTGTACAATACCATGGAATTCTCACTTCTTTAGCAATGCTGTCAATTGTTTCTACATTAGCCTCAGTGACTGAAGAAATTAATCTATCAAATCTTTTTGATAGGTGTTCAGATCTAAAAGCTTGTAATTTAACAGCATTAACATCGGCTTCTTTACATTGCTTCATTAATTTTTTTAGTAGAGTAAAATCTCCTCTCCAAGCTGTTCCTAGTTCAGCTGTTATAGTAACATTAGACATAATCTTCCTCTAATTTTTGTGCAAAAATTTTCATATCTTTAATTCTACTAGACAAATACCCAGCCTTGCTATCAGGATATAGGCTATGATTAATGGTCCAAGGGGAATAATCCCCTGCTATTAGGCTTCCTCTCCAGAAAGCTGCTCCTTCTGGTATGTGTGTAGGTTGTCCATTCCATTGTGGAAACACTACACTGCCTATTCCTATTATTACAAAATCTCCAATTTCTACTGGATTAGAAAACAATTTTCTATATCCTATAGGATAAGTTGGTCCAATTAAATGTGTTCCTCTAAAATCATCTGAAGAAGTATATATGGTAGTTCTTGAGCCTATACCACAGTGTTTTCCAATTGATAATCCTTTTTGACCTGATAAATGGACATAATGTGCTATATGAGTATAATTTCCTATAGAAACTTCACCTGTTATTATACTATTATCACTAATAATAACATTATCACCAATAGACACTTTTGAAGGATCGTCTATAACAGCTGTTCTAGCTATTTGAACATTCTTTCCAATTCTTTTCCAATTAAATGTCTCAACTTCAGACGGAAGAAGGAATCTAATATCTTTAGTTATCATAGGTTATAATTGCTATGTGGTAAGAACCAGTATAGTTAGTTGAACTTCTGACATATTGCACATTTACTCCTTTCATATCCTTAATAAAATTATTAACATGTTGTTGAAACAGGGTAATATTGCTATCTTCTATTATTTTTAATTTGGCCAATCTTGTAATTTCCTCTGTATTATTACCAACCCATTACAATTAAACCATTCATAATAATCCCATTCAAGAACACGATCAACATTGTTGATAGATTCTTGTATGGCTTTCATTACTCCGGGATGTGCAGGGTTATACGCATCATGGAAAACTATAAATCCTCCTTCTGTTATTTCAGAATAATATTTTTCAATATCTTTCTTAACAGATTCATAACTATGATCACCATCAATGAAAAGGATATCAATTCCTCCTATCAAAGAAACGTTAGGGTCTTTCATAAAGGTAACGTAAGTATAAAGATTTTCATCTTGTAGTAAATCTATAGCCTTTCCTTTTTCTTCAATATCAATGCTAATAACATGGCCTTTTCCATTAACAGCACATCCTTGTGCAAAGGCTAGAGTGCTATGACCTTCTCCTGTTCCAATTTCAACTATCTTATTAGGTTTGGATATCCTGGTTAAAAAGAAAAGGGTTGCAAGGTGTTCATGTATGTAACTATTTTCATCAGCCATAAATTTTGAAAGAGAATCTTTTGATCTAATATCATCAGCAATACCTAAATAACAAGTTTCTTTAGGTTTTTCCGTAACACTTTGTCTTCTATATCTCATTTTTAGGATCCAATTTATATATTTCTCTTTCGATTGTCAAAGGAGATGTTAGTTGTATAACATCATCTAATAAAGCTTTAAATGCTGTATTTAATTTATCCTTTGTTTGTTGTGATATTCCAGGGTTTCTGCAGGTTAATATAATTGATTTATGGATTGTTCCTAACTTGATCATTATCCATTGGTAATTTGCATTATTAAGCATTTAATATCCTGTCCAAAACATTAATTCTATTGCGTAAGAAGTGTATAGAAAGAGGACATATCCTACATGCCAAAAACCTAATAAGATTAATATTGGTCCCGTTGCTCTAACAATCCTTTTTGGATGATGAAAGAGCCAATCAAAATTTATAAAATCCCTCAAGAAATTATAACGAGTATACCTTTTTTCCTTTTTATCCCATTTATCACTAAATTTTTTCAATGTGTTCCTCTTTAACGTGTATAGTCCTTGGTATTGTGTCTTTAAATAATTCCCCACAAATAGAACAATAAAAAACACCATATTGTTGATTAGCTATAGTTGTAAACTTTCTTAACTCTAAATGTAAATTACCATTATGATAAAGTTCTTTTGTCCTCTCTCTGCCATCTAGGAATTCTAATTTCTTGTTAGATTGCTTTAGTTGGTCAGCAATATTATTGATTTGTATTGCTGCTAAGGATAATTCAGTCGTATTCGGATATTTTCGTTTCATGGTTATTTTTACATCTATATACTATTTGGTGGTTAACATATTTAACGAAATTGGAAAATTCACTACAATGACAAGTTATAGAAGGATAACAGATCAGTTTTTGAAATCTAATAGGAGCATATGTAAGAATAGTAGGATCAAAAGCTAATAAACTTTCACATTCTGTTTTTGAATTAAACAATCTCCCATGCATGTGTCCTCTAGCATCGACAACTACCCAATGTACTAGGTTTTGTTGTTCTTTTCTTTTATAATCTCTAGGGTGTTTCTTTTTCTCTCTCTCAGTCTCTTCTAAGGCCTTTGCTGTTTTAAGGTCTATGGGCATGGTAATTACAATTGTATTTTAAAGGATCTGGGTTGTCATGGTAGAAGGGAGAGTTATTAGCGTCTTGTATAGCACATAATGGACAAGGCAGTTTCTCTTTTAAAGGGTCTTGTTGCTCCTTGGAAGCTTGCATTGCCATTATATCTTCAAAAGATATAGGATCTGACATTTAATTAGATATCACCTTGAATATTTTTAAATAATTGGTTTCACCGCATTTGCCACAAACAATAGTTGTTTTAGCTTCTGCTTTCTGAGGAATCCTATTTAACCTTTTACAGCTTTCACATTTAAATTCTAAATAGGGATTTTTACCTTGTTTCCTCAAAGCCATTAGTCGCACTAGTGCTTCTGATAAAGGTAATTCTTCTCCTCTCATATTATTTTTATATAATAATTGTTAAAAAAGATAATGGAAAGGGTTAGTTGTCACTACTTTTAATAGATTGTTCTTCCCTCCGTTTTGCACCGCAATTAGAACACCAGCAATGCCATATTTCAATATCTGTGTCGTCTAAACCTAAATATTCTGAATCCCAATCAGGACTATCACAGTGACAAAGCGGTTTTCCCATTTTAATCAAGTTCTCCGTTATTTAGTTTGCTGCCAATTTCTATCGTTAGGAGCACTTTTTGATATTTATATAATGAAGCTCGTCTCAATGCCTCCTCAATTATTATCCTGGTTCCAATCGTTTTATTATCCAAATCGTGTATTTTGTCTTTAACTTCATTTCTAATTTGTAAAGTCTTTTCAAATCTTTTCATTTTTCATCACCGGGTTCTATATCATTAATTAGTTGATTTATCTGGTCCTTGAGATTTGAAAAGGAAATAGCCGCTCCTAAATTATCTGTTTCAAATTCTGCTCTTTCCAAAAGCTCAGCAGATGCTTTCAAGCATTCAATCACAGATGGATTTTTCAGTTTTTCGTAATGTTTAAATCTCAAACCAATCTCCAGGAGCATTAGGGTATCCACAATAAGAACACTCTATAACATCCTCATAACCAGGAATAATATTAGTTTCATCTAATTTTTCTAGACATTCTTTACAAAATTTTTCACTCAAACACATCACCGTTTAATTCTTTCTTTTTGTCTTCATAAGGAGCAACTAATCTTCTATAGAGTTCTTGTTTACAACATTCTAAAACTCCAATGATCCCATTGAAATTGTCATAGGAACTTCCTCCATTATCGTCTAAATAACTTTGGATTAGTTTAGTTATAGTATAATTTAATTCCCCTAGTTTATGTATTAAGGGCATTGCCAAGGTTGCGTCAATATTTTCTCTTAACTGTTTAGATATATATGGCATTATAACACATCATCCATTGTCTTCTTCACACCTGCTACAAATATTATCTAAATGTCCAGTCCAATCTTCACATCGACCACACCATTTACTAACCATATCTTTAAAAGCCATTTATCGTAGTGAATCTATATCTTTCCCATAGGAAATAAAACTTTTAAACTCTGTTGTAATACATTTAGGACAAGTTGGTTTTCCATCTGGAGAGGATATAACTTTATCCGTGGTGGTTTCTTCTCTACAATAATAGCATTTTATAGGCATTCCATCTCCTGCAGAACTGCTTTTTGGTGGGATCATAGACATTTTTCTTCAGCTTCTTTACATTTTCTATCGATTTCTATTTCTAGTAAATACCTTTGATACATTGTCCATTGACAATTCCCACATAGAAACGGTTTACCTTCATATATTTTACAGGTTCTACACCAAGAAATTTTATCTTCAGTCATATTAATTTTCCTACAGTAATTCCTTTTGGAATACATTTAATCAAGCTATCAATATCGTCTATTTTCTCTTCAAGAGGTATGTGTTGGCTGAGAATCTTTCTAATACCATCTAATATAGCTTCTTTTTTAACAGCTTCTCCATACCAGAATGATACCATGGTACCATCAGCTAATTGATGCTGGATAACTTCTTTAACTTTTTGATGAAATTTCTCTTCCAAGTATTGATTAGTCATCTTCATTTCCTATATTTACCCATACTATTTCATAATGTCCTATAGCATATTTAACTTCTTCAAACAATTCTTGGGGAGTAGTTATCTTATTTGGGATATCAAATATTTTAATAATACCAACTATTTGAGGCAATTTCAAAACCTTTCTACTTTTAGGTTCGCCATCTTCTTGAACCATTATAAAGACTGTATGATTAGTCAAACTAGTTCTACCTTTATTACATTATATTTTATAGGAGATTTAGCTGCAAAGGTCATAGCTTTTTTCTTTGATTGGAATACCTTAACAATATTATTTTGTTGTATATCAATAACTACAAAAACTATTTCTTCTGAAAGAAGATTAACATTTCCTTTAGTATCTATTCCAACTCTCTGAGGCTCATATTGATATTTTTCTCCTAGTTGATCTAGGAAATCTTTTAGCTTTTGTCTATCTACTTGGTCATCAGTCTTATTAGCTTGTTCATATAAGAAGCGCAGTTTTTCTGTTTCCTCTAAAGTTATTTTAGCTATTGGTTTCATATTAAACACACCATTATTATTATTGCTATAGAAGCTCCTCCAAACATTGCTATTTTCTCCTTTAAAGTAAGACCATTCTCAGTTACAACAATTTCTTCTTCTTGATGGAATAATTGATTATTAAGAAATTGTATTATCTTTTCAACATTGATTGGAATAGCATGGAAGTTAATGTTCTCGTTATATTCAGGTGTTCTACCTGCATGATAAGTTTCTCTTGTTCTAACATTAAAAACATCTAACCTATCTAACCATGATGGAGAGTATAATAATGCTTCCATTGGTTTAAATTTAGAAATTTTTTCTAAAGTTTTCGTTACTAGTTGTTTACTTAGATTAAAATTGGTAATTAGTCCTTTAATAGCTTTTATATCTTGTTCTGCTATAAAGTTCTTAATAATATAAACATCGGCCTGGGTTAAAATATCTTTATCTATTACAGCTGGTCTTTGTGTAATCATTGTAACACCTAACCCTCTACCTCTTCCTCTTCTAACTATCTTATTTAAAGCATATTTTGACAATCTACCATTCTCTGTAATTCCTTTTTGAGGAGCAAAAGAATCAGCTTCTTCTACAAAGATATGTCTAGGAGAATCATTTAATTGAAATAATTTTTCAAGAAATCCTGCTACAAAGCTTCGCTGAGTTTCTTCATCCCAGTTCGAAATATCCAATATACAACTTTGATTTAATGAAACTATCATTTCCGCTACTAGTTCAGCATCTGTTTCACGAAGTTCTATATCAGGTGAAAAGACCTTTTCTTTAGGATCAATTGGTCCTAATATTGGTATAGGATATTTACTCCTTAACCCATAATGTGCATGCATACCATCTATCACTACAATCGGTTGTTCTAGTTTCATCAATTCTTCTTCTTCAACTCCTGCAGTATATGTTTTTCCAGAATCACGTTTAGCGAGTATAGCCTGCACTTTGGTAACAATTTCCTTAGGGATTGATGTTCCGATTTCAAGTGTCTTACCTGCCAACAAGTTCCTCTTTGCGATAGCGGTAATAAGTTTTCTTACCAACACCTCGTTTTTCTACAATTCTATTCATAGACAAGGATTCACATATTTTATATGTATAATTTAAAGACAATTCTAATGGGACTGCAAGCATGTTAGCAGTAAACCATCTAGTAGGATAGGTGTTAAATGCCGTTAATATCATCTCTCGCCCATTATCTGGTAGCTTGGTTGTTCCTATTTCCCCTAGTTGTTTAATCTTTTCCATGTTATTCATATATTAAAACCTCTAACACCTCTGCTATTCTTTTAAACCCTTGGCTAGGTTTTAGATCTCCTAAATCATGAAGTTCCCTTTTAATCAATCTTTTTCCCTTCCTTAGTCCATCCTTTAGTTAATGTAAAATCTCCTTTACCATCCAAATCAAATGTTAGATCCTCTTTATTATGTATTGTATCATCAATAATGCCTATTAATTTATTATTAAATTTGATTAAACTTAAAGTTATTAGAAAAACCAGATCAATAATTACCACAAACACCAATCCCATCCATAATGGGTGAGATGTTCCTATGACAATAGCAATTGGACTAGCTATTAACAGACTAATTAAAGAACCAGTTGCTAATATTTTTTGGATCATATTATTATTAATAATAGGGATGATGTATTATTTAAATATGTTAGCAGAAAAAAGAGAAGGAAAGTTCCTTCTTAATCCTCGTCTGGATTTAGGTCTTTCTCTTCTGAGGTATTTTCTTCCCCACTGATAGTAACCAAAGACCCCTTTAGTCTATAGTATTTCTTCTTTCCGTCTTTTGGAGAAGTAGATTCTACTATACCTTCAGAAACTAGTTTCTTTAAAGATGAGTGAACTATTGGGTTGCTGTGCGCAAATCCTAGAAGCATCAAAGATTCTTTGATTGCTCTGGTTGGTAGCATCTTTCCTGAAGAATCTCTCTTCAAGATCTCCACTATTGCATCTTTACATGTTGGTGTTTCTCTAGGAGGGTCTTTAATACCTATGTCAGCGAATTGTTCTAATTGGTTTTTGTTCATGTTTTCTCCTAATAAAAAAGTCTCTTTAGCTTTATATAAATTATTTACTACAAAACCCACGAGGAAAATGAGGAATTGTTACGTTCTTTGTAATTATTGATTTAACAGATCCAAGGCATTTGGTACAGCGTCTTCAGATATCTCTCCTGAGTCTACTTTATCCATCATCTCTTTTCCTATTTCGGATAATAATTCTTCTCTAAACCCTAATTTTTCACAAATTATCATTGCTACTATAGGATCCCACTCATATTCGTAGAAGCGAAATAATATCGCTGTTAGGAAAGTTTTTTCAGTGATCATGTACTAGTCACCACAATCTCCTTCACAAGAAGGATCTCCACATTCTCTGCAACATTGTCCGTGTGTTTTACATTTATTTATATATTCTATATCAGAAACTGCCTCGCCGCATCCTTCACATTCGCTTCCTGAAAAATCTATCATTAATGCAAGAGGTCGATTATCCATAGGATGTTCATGTAATGCATAAACTGGAAAACATCCATCACCATCTTTTGTAGGGCTATTAACTCCTCCAAATATTTCTATTGGATGTTCTGTTTCATTTGATGAAACTGGGAGATCTTTATCTGTAGTGGGTTCTATACCTATGTTAGCTAATAGCTCATCATAGGTATGTTCTATCTTAGCATTTCTATGATCAGGAAGAATATAACAAGGATCGATGATAATTATTTGACCACTGTCAACATCACAATTACCTATTTTAGTCCATATCATACCTTACCTTTCCTCCTGATCTGTTTCACCACAATTCTACTAAACTGCCTTACCAGTTTATCTGATGCATCGTTCATGGATCTACAATGTATGAAATTCTTTTTACCAAACATGATTTCCATATCATAGACATTCCCATGGCCAATTAATATACCTATAACCTTAATCCCGTTACTTCTTGCCTTTCTAACACTGCGTTCTGTCTCCTCCGCTATTGTCGCCGAGGCTATTTGACGATGATTTTTCGAATAATTTGGCTCACCATCTGTTAAAATTATCATTACTTTATTACCACCGCCCATACTCTGTAAAACTTTTCTACTGTAATCTACTGCTATATGAGTTGGTGTCAATTCATAAGAATCGGAACAATCTATTTTATCAACATCTCTTTTACTTTCAATCGGTGTTAAACCAAGATTTCCTTTACTATTAGACGACCACACAACTGCCTGAAGATTGACATGGCGTATGTTTTTAAGACTATCATATAATGTTGCTACCAAATCCCTTGCGGTGCCTATTCTATTCATCTGCATAGATCCGCTACCATCTATTGCCAACATTATATGTAATTTTGATTTCCTTCTTAAATCCATAAATGCATCTCCATGTCCCGTAGCTTTTCTTTTTATCACCTGTTGTATTGAAATCTCGTCACCTGAATCAGTAAAACCATGTTTTGATTTTTCTTGCAGCTGTCGGAATATCTTATTAAGTTGTCTTGCAACCATAGTATCAGGAATATAGGGGTTTCCCCTAGTCCTGTTTATTATATCAATATCAACTTGACTTGCAGGTAATAATTTCTTTCCACCAAGTAAATTCTTCTGTAACTCCTCTTTCACTCCTTCCACTAAAAGTTCTCCCTTAGCTTTTAATTCTTCAAGAATTGGCATTCCTTTTTCTATATTCTGTTGTTCTTCTGGTGTCATTTCTTTTGAAAGACCTTGATGATCACATTTGGAATTCATCTTTTTTGATGAGTGAGCTGCTTCACTAAGATCTCCGTTAACCTCACCAACATCTGTAACTAGATCACCATTAGGAAGTTTTGGTATATCATTTACATTTTTTTGTAGATAAGGATTGATCACTTTTCTTATATATTCTATCGTTAAAACCACTCCCCCTTCAGGACTTTGTAGTTCTACATCCTTTATTATCTGTTTAGCCAATTCAAAATCTGGCAAAACTAAATCATCTCTCATGAATCTAGTAAATAGCAACGCATTTACAGGATCATTTGCTGGAGTACAAACTTTTCCCAATTTTTCCCTGGTCTTTTTGAATCTTTTATTTGTTCCCAAATATATTTGTCCCATTAAAGATTCTATTCTCTGGTCTTCTATAATATTAAATGTGGCAAGATACATGTCTCTTGCAATCGCTTCTAAGACTGCAGGAAAGCTTCTACACTCTTTAAACAAAATGGGTTTCACATCCTTTCCAAAACTGTCAAAAACGTAATGTCCCAATTCATGGTTCAACGCTGTATATTTTTCAATATTCTTTTCTGCTGGCGTGGCTACATTAATGACAAATTTTCCATTTTCAGGGTATATATAATTCCCACCGCGTCCATATTGTATCTCTATTTTCTTGTGCTTTAGATTTTCAAAAATAGATGCTGTCTTGGAAAATAATTCTTTTTCTGTTATAGATAGACCTTTCTTCATATCTTACCAACTCCAAAGGTTTCTATTGCACGTTTTTGTATCAACTCTCTTTGCTTTGAATCCTCATATTTTATCAATATGGTTGTCTGTATTGTCTTTTCCAAAATATTCTCTAATCCAGTTATTCCACTGTTCTTCCACATTCTATATGCTTTTGTGAATAAATGTATATCCCTTATAGATAATACATAATCCACTTCACCTTCCTGCCTTAGACTTAATGTATCAGTAGCTAATGTTAGAAGTGGTTTCTTAACCTCATCTACTGGTATATCTGTCCAATCTATTACCTTTGCCACTTCTATGGATTTTGGATAAGACCATATCTCTCCTATAAACCTACTTCTTAAGTCTTCATTTAGTGGGTTTGATCCCTGATAATCTGCTGGATTTGTTGTCGCCACAACTGTTAGTGTTGCGTCTCCTTTTAGTTTGTAAAGGTTGTCATTTACAATTATTTTGTGCCTGTCATCAAGTACAGGATTCAACATTTTTTGAATTTCTGGCTCTAGGGAGCTTAGCTCGTCAAGATATAAGACAGCTCTTCCATAATGATTTGCCACCTCTATCGCAATAGGTAGGACACCTAGCTGAAATACAGATACATCTCCTTGTAACTGCAACCTTCCTAATATATCACCCATTGTTGTTCCCGAAGAACATGAATGTGTAATCAAGGGACAATCCAAATCAGCACATGCTTCATGCACAACCATAGTTTTACCTATTCCCTTATCACCTTCAATAAGGAATGGTATGTTATCTTTTTCCTCTATAACGGTCTTCATGGTCTTAAGATGACCGCCTATATCTACATATTTCCCAAATCTTTCTGGGAGATATATATCATAGTTAATTGGTATGACTGGAACTTTTCCAGCAACCAAATTACCCTTTATTCCTTGCTCAGTTAAATAAGCAAGTTTGTCTTTTATATTTCCTTCCATTATAATACACCCATATCAGTTATACAACTAAAACGACCGGATTTTAATCTCCAGTCAAAACCATTTTTAAATAATTTATCTGTTGCATACCATAAACCATGATCACTGACAGCTCCTAAAAAATGTATCCCTTTCGTGTGTAAAAAGGAATGAATGTCTACAAATTTATTATTTTGTAAATCAATAGGTTCTACAACTTCCACATAAATATCTGATTCATGTTCTAATAGGTCAGTTATATTAAATCCATAGCATGTGTAAACAGTACGTAATATATCTAATGGTGATCCGTTAAGAATAATCTTTCCATCAACATTTTTTACCAGTGATGCTCCACAAAAAAGACACTCTGTAGTTTTTGAGTGGTTACAATATTCACAGTTAAGACATTTCATCATTAATCTTCAATATCTCCGAAGGTTGTTTCAAGGAATTCAATAATTTGTTGATAGGTAAATCCATAGTCATTCATAAGAGTGATATAACTGGATAAATGTGATTCTCCTTCTATGGTTTTTCCTTCAAAACAGCTATCTATAAACCATAGTAAATTAACCTTATTTACTACACTAGCTCTCATTGTAGGTAAGTTACCTTCAGACATCCAAGCAGGAAACCCTGTAAGCGTTAATATTGTAGAATGATATGGTGGGGGTTGATGTGGTTTTAAAGGTAATCCTACTCTACAAGATAGCTCTCCTAAAGCACATTTACCCAAAATAATTACTTCACCATTACCAGCATAGCCATATTCAATTAATTTTCCCTTTATTTGGGGATGCTGTGGTGTGGATAGAATTTCTGTTACTTTATCTAATGCTTGTCTAACTGTCATCTTCTTCTCCTTCTATATTTAACATATCTCTGGCTTCTTTAGTTTTCTTTTTACCAAAGTAAAGTTCTTTGTCTTCATCTGATTCAACAATATCTATACTCACTTTTATATCAACACTCTCTCTGCAAAGCCTTTAATAGTTTTTTATGACCTATAATATTCATATTCATTATTAATATTTATTAACCATAGTATTTAAATTTTTTACACCAAAATCTATTAGGAAAAGGAGGAATCTATTTTTCCTTAATTGATTAATATTTGAGCAAATCATTATGATAACCTGTTTTCTATTTCTTCTATAATAGCGTCTAGATAAAACTTTGCACTGGGATTAACTTTCAGTCTAGATTTTACTAGAGATTTCTCTATTTCTAGTTCTTTTAATGACATTTCTGTTATTGGTTTCATGGTTCTATATTACCTAAATCCATATTTCTCTGAAACAGTTTCCATTATGGCTTCTAGTGTTTTTCCATGAATTGTGTCTATATGTGATTTGTATTGCCATATTTCACATGACCATTTATCTCTGTTCCACCAAACATATCCACAAAAATCATATCCTGCATATTGCGACCAATAGTTTCCAGTCTTTAGCTTTTCTTCGATTTTTCTGTCTATTTCAAAGTCAAAGTTTGACATCACAGTGTCAAGTTCTTTCCAAGATTCTGGAATTGTTTCTAGTTCACTTATCGTATTATGTGAAGTTATTGGCTTGTTCATATCCCTACGTCATCTCCTCCGAACACTGACTTTTCAAATTCTTTGGGGTGTTCTTTTAGAAAGTGCTCTATAATGTCAATTTTCTCAGGATCATTAACGACATTGCACCAAGGACATTTTTCTCCATTGCCTATTTCAATCATAAGTATCACTCATAGCCTCAAAATGCCTCTCAGCTCTATCCTGTTTACATTCATTACACATACTCTCCCAATCAGTTTCGTCACAATTCTCACAACCATAAGGACAGGACAAATATTCTTCATTCATGCCTTTTCTTCCTTACGACGTTGTGGGTTGATTATTGTTTTTCTAAGATATAGACTGCCTGATTTGTAACGCTTTGATGCATCTTTTTCTTCTAACATTTGAATCAGATATTCTCCTAGAGCTTTTCTTGAAGTAAAAATTCCCAGTATAAGTTCATCTGAGTATAACCAATATTCATCGTCCAGATATGCATATACTAATTGCGTTGGTTCCATTATATCATTTTCTTCCATTTATATTGCCACCTCCTCGGCTAGTAATCTTCTTCCTGCTTCTTTTTCTCTACAAGAATGACATTTAGATACTGCTATATTAGCCTTTTCGTTAGTTGTTACAACTTCATTACAGCCGTTGCAAGAGAATTGTTTAAATCCTGCTTCGATTAGTTTAGGGGTTAAATCCATTTTATCACCTATATAGGATACAACATTACAGTTCCTGCATCATAGAACTCTGAGAACCATCCTCTTTCTCGTAACCAAGTATCAAATACCTTCAATACTCCTCCAATGTAGAGCTTTTCTTCATAATCTTCAGACCAATAACTAAATATTCTATGAGGATAGTTTTGAACAGTCATTGTAAAGCCATGTTCTCCAGAAGTCCATATTCCTCCATTCTCTTCCTCATCTCTACCATAGAATTCTTCTGCTGGTCTCATATGATCTTTCATTTCTGGAACGAGTTGTTCTAGTGCTACCATCATTTGTTTTCTATTCAATTGATTCATAATTCAACCCTCACCTTAACTTTAATGTTACAATTAGAACATACAAAAACTCCCTCTGTTATTTTCACCATAACAGATTCTTTAGGATTACATTCTCCACATCGGACATCTATATTCATTGTACAAACTCCTTTAGTATATAATCTTCCAACCAAGCTTGTTTAGTTATTTGACAACCACTCGTTTTACATTTCTTCAAATGATTCCCTAACTTGATACGGTGTTCTTTGTGCCATCTATCATATTCTTCCTTATTCACTAAATAATATTCCCATTCCTTCTGAGTCATTCTCTCTACAAAAAAACCTGGAAGATCATCATATTCCTCTTTCATTGCAGGTGTGTAGTTTAGTTCTTCTTCCGCTATAGCCCATCTTTCTGGACAATCTTTATCACTCATTTCTATCCCTCATCCATTTTCTTGCTTTCTCCTTAATCTCATGTTCATGAAGAACCTCAAAAATTATGTCATAAAATGATACTCCTTTTTGTCGTGCCTGTTCATCAAGCCACTTTATTGCATCTGCAAGTTCTGGGTCATCTTGTGCCTTTTGAACTATGTCATCGACCATCTCTGTAAAGAAGCTAGGATATGCTAACATATCATCACCACTAGTTTATCATCTCTAGAAGTTATCCAATATGTTACCCCACAGAATTGTGCTAGGACTGATTGTATAAGACATATTGCTGTTGAATTTATATAACTATCACTAAAATCAACCTGTATGCTAGCGTCTTTTATTTTAAAACCAGTAATGTTAGTCGAATCTCTCCCAAATTCTTCTGTTCTTGTATCTATTACTTCTCTCAACTTTCTTGCTATTTTATTTACATTCATTTTCTATATCACCCCTTGTTTAATAGTATATAATTTAATTTACTCCTTGTTTCTCTAGATATATTACCTGCGTCTAGGCTATCTAGTTGTTCCTCTGAAATAATGTAATCATTGCTTGCAAATTTCCTAATTAGGTGAAGAATTATTTGACTATTACATTCTATATCCATAATAGAATCAATAAACACCTTTGGTGTTTCACTTGACAAGAACTTTATCATAGATTCCATAGTATTATTAACAGATATATCCCATTCATGTAATATATCAATTTGGTCTGTGGATGGCATTTAATATTTACTCCCAAAGACTACTTCTTTTGTCAGTGTTGCTTCAGGTATCTTCCATAAAGGAACTCTACCTTTCTCGTCTAATTCTGATATAAATATCTCTTTTTTCATATTAATACTCCTTATACCATTCCTGTCTAGGATCACCAGGAGGAATTATTAAACACCTATCATACACATGTTCGTATTGTATTCTAGGCTTGAATTGACCATAACTACCATCAATAATAGTCCCATCAGCTAATTTACACCATACATGACTGATATAGTCTATACCTTCACAGAAATCTTCACTGTATTCCATTCCTGGACCTGTATATTTGCCAAATGCTTCTACTATTAATAGATGGTTTTCTAATTCAGCTATTAAACGTGGAGTAATTGTCCCGCAGAAGGTTTCTAATCTAGTTCCTGCAGGCCATCCTCCTGTTCCTCTATCTCTTATTATATTGCCATTAATTATAGGGTGTTCTCTTCTTGCTGCTGTGGCTTGAAAAGCTTTTTCATAAACTGCCTCTACTAGGGTTTGTATGTTTATCTGTGTAGGTGTATCATCTGCTATTCTTGTTTCACTCATCTAACCATCTCCATTTCTGGGTGTTCTGAATCTAAATGATCAAACATTGGATCAGTTTCTCCTGGACCATGTCTAATTGGACTTGATATTAGAATGAACCTTCCACATATTGGACACTCGAGATTATCAGTCATTTTTCAACTCCTGTTGTTCACCTTTTCTACTACTAGATCTGACGCATATGCATCAGCATGTGTAGTAGCTAAATACCTATGAAGAATAGTTAAAACCTCATTAAAACATGCTAGTTGTGTAACTGAACCTTCTAATTGACTAGGGGTTTCTATAGAGGCATTCTCGATAGAGATTGTAAAGGATATCCTAAAAGGCTTTTCAAGGTTAGCATATCCTTCTAGCTTATTCACTTCTTTTTCCCAGTTAGTCATTTAGTCCCACCAAAATGCCCACAAAGTTTTCTCTGGATTGACAGGCTCGTATGCTTCTAGCCATAACTCAGTAAAATCGTCCGCGAAAGGTCTTCTATCGAATAGTATATATAGAACATCTATAACAGCTCCGTCTTGAAGGTTTGTAGTGGGAACATGGCATTGAAATCCCCATCGTTTGATAGTTATGTTAGTTCTTAGGTATTCTATAAAGCCCTTCAAATTATTTTCATCGCCTGTGATTCCCAAAAAATTACCACCAAACCTATAGGGGTGTTCAGCATCACAACGAACAACTGTGGCTGCCTTCTCTTCAAAGTCAAAGCCTTCTTTGTCGTTATCAAACCATATGGTTCTAGAAAAGTTAAATCCCATTTCTTTCCAAAGTGGTTCTGTTACTGGTGTGTGATTTATAATCATTTATTGATTCACCTCCCCTCTCTCTCTCTATATCCTACATGATTGACTGTATCTAAACATCTATGAATGATACAGTTCTCTCCATCTATTTTGATTTCTTTGTTACACTTTCTACAAACTATCATATTAACACCTAACTTGCATAACAAAGACTGTTATTAAATTCTTCTTCATTGTCATATTCTATTTTGCACCTTCTACACCCAAACTTGATATCATCTTTTGGATCATTAGTGACTATTATTTCTAATACATGATTACTCATTATTATCAACTCATTAATTTCTTAGCCAATAAATAACTTGTGTTGTTATGTTTTTTTAAGAACAAGACAAAGGTTTCTTCATCTTCACATTGATTACATGTACATGCCATTATTATCACCTATAAAAAAAGTTAGGATAGGATATATTCGTTCCTTTTCGTTTCATAGAAAAGATCTTCCCATACCATTATAGCAGCTTCTAATCCATCTAGTATCATTTCTAGATCTTGTTTGTCTAAGAATCCCCTAACGTGTAGTTCTAACGCTACCTCTTTATGGAACTTTAAAGCATTGATTTCTTTGTCAATCTTTATTATCATTTCTTTACCTTCTTTGTCTTGGTTGTTCTATTAGGCATCATCATTTTAACTAAAGCCACTACAAACCTTAGACTTTCTTCGTTTTGTTGTTTCACGATCGAACTATCCAATAATTGCCACCTCTTGTGTTGACGTTACTTTGTCTGCAATAATACTTCCTTCATTGCTAGCATTTGCTTTAACAGCTTCTTTTAGATAGTTAACTATTGATCTTTCCTGTATAGTCCCTTCTAGTTCGTCTTCTATTGGCACTGCAGGATCTTTATAGCCTTTAAATTCAGGTATTTCATTACGTGGTTTTACCTTTTCTGACACTAATACCATACCTATCTCTCTATGAAAGTCTTTGGGTTGGTTTTTATTGATGATGAAATAGTCGATAACTACATCAGGAGTTTTTCTTGATTGTACTAGTTTTGTAATTTCATCATGATCTTTGATACCCATAGCCTTTAAAAGATCTCCTCTTTCATTACCATAAAGGTTCTTCCATAACTTGTCAGCTTTAGCTATTCTTGGATTAAGATTTGTCAGATAAGTTCTAGATGGTTTTATCGCGACCTTCATTGGTAATATTAGTCTAGGCACTTTCTTTTCACGCTTTGGCTTTTTTAGTTCTTCCCTAGTAGGAATGTCTATTTGACCCTTGCCTTCAAACATCTTGATTATCTCTGCTTTGCTATAATAAGTAAGTTCCTCGTTTACCGTCTTGTGCCGGCCAGGAACTCCAATATCCGTCGAATCCATTATAGGTCTCAATTGCCCTTTTGGAACACTTGACTTTGGATCCATATATATATATTCTTTTTATAATATTTAAATTTTTTTCGCTTGCTAATAATAGGTTTTGGTGTAATTATATAGAAATTATCAACCAAGGGATGATTATTGACAAAAGTTAGGGAAAATAACATCTATAACTCTGTGTACAGGCAAGGTAGGCTTGACTACGGACAGAAGGTAGTATCTTTCCCATAAAATGCAATAATCTCCCTCAGATCCAAAGAAAGGATTCTCAGGGCCAAAAACAGGTCCTCTAGGAGGTTTCTCTACCAAGGGTTCCTTCAAAGATTCTAAAGGCAGATTGGGCAATCCAGAAGGCAAGGCAGGGAAAAGGCTTGATTCTCATAGAGTCTCGAGGATTCTAAGGGATTCTCAGGACTATGCCTCTACTACGAAGGTTTATAAGAGGCTATATGGTCGACTCCTCTCCTTTATATATCACTGTAGTAAAAAGCTTCACTATTGGCAACTAGGGATTCTAAGGGCATATCCTCTACAACGGTGGCTGAATTTGGGCATTCCATAGCCAATTGGGATAGAGGGGCATTCTCCGGGCCTATTTCTACAACATGGTCACATTCTCTACATCTCTAGTCATCTTCTCTACACTTTAGGACATAATCTCTACATCTCTAGACCTATTTCTACACTAATAGCATATTGTCTACATCTCAAAACATACGTCTACATCTAAGGCCTATTCTCTACATTTGATGGCATATTTTCTACCTCTCAAACCATATTTCTCCATCTAATGGCATATTTCTACTCATTAATACATATTTCTACATCTTGGGACTAATTTCTCCATCTCCCGGACAAATTTCTACATCTCCGGGCATCCGGGCATTTATCTACAACATGGGCATTTATCTACCTCAAAGGACATATGTCTACTCAAAAGACACACATCTACTCAAAAAACATATGTCTACTCAAAGAACATATCCTCTACATCATTGGACATATCCTCTACACTTTAGGGCTGATTGTCTACCTCTCAGTGCATATTTCTACCTATTAATCACTTTCTCTACGACTCGGGTCATATTTCTACCTATTAATGCATATTTCTACTCTTTGATACATATTTCTACTTCGTAATGCATATGTCTACTTCATGATGCATATCTCTACTTCTTAGTGCATACTTCTACTTATTGGTGCTACTTTCTACTTCTTGTTCCATATTTCTACTTCTCGGTGCATATCTCTACTAATTAGTACCTATTTCTACTAATTGGTACCTCTTTCTACTACATAGTGCCTATTTCTACTACTCGGTACATATTTCTACCTCATGGTGCACATTTCTACTTCATGGGTCATATCCTCTACCACTATGGGCAACTTTTCTACCTCTCAGGTCATTTTATCTACGACTTTGGGCACGGTTTCTACCTCAAGGGGCAACTTTCTCCATCTAGGAATACTTTCTACATCTCAAAACATATTTCTACAACTTAATACATATTTCTACTACTCAAGACACACTTCTACGTCTCGAGACATATTTCTACATCTCAGTACACATTTCTACAATTTAAAACACATTTCTACTTCTTATGACATATTTCTACTTCTAAAGACATACTTCTACAACTTAAGACACATCTCTACGTCTTATGACACCTTTCTACATCTTAAGCCACGTTTCTACTTCTTAGGACCCATTTCTACGTCTTAGGACATATGTCTACGTCCTAGGACACATTTCTACATAGTGAGGCATTTTGTCTACGACTCAGGACATAGTCTCTACATCTTATGACATAATCTCTACGTCTCAGGGCACAATCTCTACCTCTTCGGACATAGTCTCTACACATTAGGTCATATTTCTACTTCATAGTGCATATTATCTACGACTCAAGTCATATTCTCTACATATTAGTACATATTATCTACGACGTAGGGCATATTGTCTACATCTCAGGACATTCTTTCTACCTCTTTTGACATTCTCTCTACATCTTATGTCACATCCTCTACACAGTGGGGCATCTTCTCTACATCTTAGGGCATCTTCCAAGCTACATAGGACTTTCTTGGGCACTTGACGGGCAAAGGAACTACCCCATGGGCATTCCTCGGGCACTTTCCCGGCTTTATTGGACTTTCTCCGGGCTTTCTCCGGTCTTTTTCCAGCCTTTAAAACATCCCTGAGGCAGAGAGGGGCTTTCCCCATGTCTACTCTGTGGGCAAAGGACAACACGTGTCTACATCTTGGGGCACTCCGCAAACCTCTTCGGGCACTCCTTTGGGCTACTCAAGGGATTCTCAGAGATACTCAAGGCTACTCAGGGCCACGCAGGGCTGCATTGGGCTGCCCGAAAATCAGGGAAACTTTTAAAGGCCCCCTGTACTGCCCGCGATGTGATGGGCATTCTTGGGCACCTGTGGGCCGCCAGGGCCCCCATGGCACCCACGGCAGCAAGGGCAGCAATGGCACCCAGGGCACCCCTTTGATAAAAAATCCAGGTGAAAAATGAAAAAAAAAAAATAGGGGATTTCCGACTACGTAGTCGCTGAAAGTTCTTCTACTTTAGTTTGTAGAAGTACTTCTTGCGGCTGCCTTCTCGGAAGATAGTTCCTTTTTCTAGCAAGCGCATCAGCGATTGATGCACCTGAGGATTGCGTTTGCCGAAGCCTTCGCAGACGAAGTTTCTTTGTGTGAAGAACTTGTCTGGATATGTTCGGAACACTTCCTCGATCTTGCTCGTCAAGGAGACGTCTGTTGCAGGTATCTCAGCTACACCTATGTCGCTGAACTGGGACACTGCAGATTTCTTTGTGTTCATGTCTGTGTGTTTTCCTATGTAGATCGTTTCATCGCGAGCTAGCTGTTGCGCTAGCTTACTAGCGATCTATAATAAAATTTAAAATTTACGCGCTTAATAAAAACGCGCGCGAATTTTATTTTTTATTACATCTTATATATTCTTTTTATAATATATAAATCGTACTTATATATAAAGATTTTATAACCAAAAGCTTTATATATAAGACGAAAGCTTTATATATATAATATATAAATATTAGCGCGCCAATTCCGCGGCGGGAAGGGGGTTTTTGGGAAATTACCCAAAAATCCATGTATAAGCATTTTTCAAAACCCTTTTGGGTAGAGAAAAAGTTACAAAGTTTTGATAATGACAATTAAAGACTTGTTGCAATTGATGGAGCAATTAGATAGTTAATCTACTAATAACCTTTAAAGCAAATTAACCTATAGAAACGGTCTCTTGGTGACATGGTCATTAAAATTTCAGGAGAAATAAAATATATTGATTTTTATGACTTCTGGAAAACATATTGACAGAGCACTTGGCACAGATGTCGAAGTAGAATCTTCAGACATCGTTGACGCTACGATTGTTGCAGCTGATATTGCATCAAACGCAGTTACAACCGCCAAGATCACAGATAGCGCTGTTACCACGGCAAAGATAGCTGACCTTGCAGTTTCTACAGACAAATTAGCAGCTTCTTCCGTAACGACGGCAAAAATAGCAAGCGACGCCGTAACAGTAGCAAAACTAGCTGATGATGCAGTTGAAACCGCAAAGATCAGAGACAATACTATCACGAATGCTAAATTTACTTCTTCTACTATTCAAAGTGGAAAAATTAGCTTCTTTAAAAGCACCGAGCAAACAGGTAACGGGGCTGAACAAAGTATTGCCCATAGCTTAGGTAGAACACCTTCTTTGGTAATTCCTATAATTACTGAAGGAGATGGCAATAGTTATGATCTCGCAGAAGGTACCCACGATGGTACTGATGTGAAAATAACTGCTGGTGCAGCGGTAAAATACAAAGTTATAGCCCTTTAAGGCTATATTTTTTTTTCTTCGCCTTGACTGTTAAAATTAAACTATAGGCAGAGAAAGTATTATTGAAGACAAAATTTTGTATTAATTCCTAAACATTTAAATACTATTCCTTGCTAAGGATTATTACATTGGTATCAAAGTTAATTAAAAAAGACTATCCAGCCTATACAATGCATCAAAAATACCGATTGTATGGAATTAAAAGAATAGGATATGTTGATATTGAAAACACCAATCTAGATCCTGAATTTGGAAATCTTTTAACTGTGGTTCTTCTAGTCAGGGAAATTGATACAAAGTATTCTCACGGTGAAAAAATAATAGCCGTAAAGAAATACAAATTAACTCGCGAAGACATCAATTCCTCTTTAAGAAAAAGAACAGTTGATTTCGATAGGAGGATTTTAACTGAATTCCTAACTGATTTGAAATCTTTAAAAATTGACCTTTTAATAGGTCATTACTCAGTTGGTTGGGGAAAACACGATATTCCTTTCCTTAGATCTAGAGCATTAATTATGGGATTAGATAACCTATTACCAAAACACAAAACCCTTCGATATGGAGATACATGGAAAATGTCTCATACTTCAATTAAAGTACATAGCTATCGTTTAGACGCTATTAGCGCTGTAACAGGCAGTGAAGTTAAAAAAACTAGAATTGAAGAATCAGAATGGCAATTAGCAAGATTTGGTGATCCAAAAGCTATGGCTTATGTGTTAGATCACAACATTAAAGATGTTAAACTAACTTATCAAGTACATAAGAAAATAGAAGCGTTTAACGCAATTCCAACAATTTATGTCTAAAAATCCAAACACTGATGAATGGCTTCCTCCAAATAGGAAGGTTCTACAGGATTTCTTTACAAAACATCAGGATGATTGGTTTTCATGTCAAGAATTAATCCATAGAACCAAACTAGGTGTAAGAACAATGTATGATAACATCTTAACACTTTACAGGGATAATGAAGTTATGAGAAAATCTTGTCCTTGTGGAAAAGGTTGGCTCTATAAATACAGGAAATAGGTTACCGATTCTCCATAACCTAATATTTTTTATTTTCTTTTAATAACTATTGTTATAATTGCCAACCCCTGAACCTTTTAATCCTTTTCCTCCGGGTAAAGAACCCTCGCCTCCAGATTGGTATAAACCAGAGGATCCTTATGACGAAGAAGAAGAAGATTAGTAAACCTGTTGATAAAAAGGATATTAAACTTGAACCTAAACAAATTTTATTAGAGGATTTAATTAACAACCTTTCAAAAGAAGCTAAAAAAGCAATGATAGGTATTTTAAGTGATAAAGACCCTATGGTAGCTATTGGTAGTATACTTTCCCTGGTAGGATTAGCCCAAGAAATGAAATTAGGAAAAGAAATATTAGTTATAAACATTAACTTTGGGGAATTAATAGCAGCAAAGAAAATTTTTGAAGAATTTCACAGTTATGAGGAAGATGATATAGATGACTAGCAAAGCAATTTCTATTTGGTTCTCTCCTAAACTAACAAATTTAAAACCTGTTGATAAAGCTATTATTGAAACAGGAATAATTTTCTGGGGATTTTCAGATCTAAACACTCCTCCAGAATGGGAAATTGCTAAGAGATTAAATGATTGGACTATTAAAATATGGGACTCTTCAGAAAGCAACTCTTCAGAATTTATTGCATTAACTTCAGGAACTCTCAATACTGGAATTCCTCATGGAATAACAAGAAAAAATATTAAACAAGTAGATGTCTTTATCCCAAATGTTGGTGGAATAATTGCTTTAAGACAATCTTTTGATGCAATATCTCACGAACTTTGCCATATGATAGTATCTATCTTAGTTGATATCAAAGTCCTTCCCCCTAGATGGGTTAGAAACTATCAAGATAAACTAATGAGACCTGGAACTTCTGGAAACACTGAAACTGTAATAGTACATGATCGAGATTATGAAGATTCCAATGGTATTAGACCTAGAAAAAGATTTTATCGAAAAAACTTTAAATACCAAGGAAAAAATATAGGGCCTGTTGAATTAGTTGGTATAGACATTACTGATCTAATCAATAAAACCGAAATCATTTAGTTTTCCTCAATTTTTCCCATAAATCCCTACTAATTCTATAATTTTTATAATATTTGCCCTGTTTTTCCCACTATATACCTATTCTTTAATATCCCGTTCCCAGTGGCTTTATAGGCAATGTTAACCTTTAATAATTATGAATGTACAGTGCCTGAGAGAGGTACATACATGGTTAGAGTTTCATTGGAACGACGAACTTTATCGACAATGCTCTAAACCTGATTGCCAAAAATCTGAAAAGTTTATCAACGACAAATGGACAAAAGCAGAAAAAGGAGTTTTAACTAATGCAACAACGGAAAACTAAACACGCAATTATCTCTTGCGAATTATGTTCCATTGACGGTATTGAAGATTATGAGTTAAAATACTTTAAAAGAGAAATGGGATTGAAGGAAGTAATTTCTCAATTACAGTCTCATGGATACAAAGTTTATAGTACTAATTGGTATAACCATTTAAGATATCATGTAAAACCAGAATATCATGCAATTATAGCTCAAAATGGAGCTGTATTAGCAAATGAATTTATTGACAAAACTGAAGAATGTATAACAGCCATTGAAACTATTCAATCTGAAATTGATAGTCTAAAACCTGAACTAGCTACCAAGGATCCTAGCATAATTAAAGCTTGGACAGGGTTACTAGCAGAATCTCGCCATTGGTTAGAAGTCTTAGCAAAACTACAAGGTGAATTTAAAAACATTGCTAAAATCCAGGTAGATAACATCCATGTTGAATATAACAATGTAGTGGATACAGTAATTCAAGAAGCTTGTCCCGCTTGTAAATTAAAATTTGCTGATAAACTATCTCAAAAAGTAATAAAAAACATTACTCCAATTAATGATAACACGCCTAGTTCCTAGTTGTAATCCCAAAGATTGGGAAGATTTATCGCTAGGAGAAAAATTAACATTACAATTAAAAGCTTCAATAGATCCTGTGTTCTTTTGGGAACATCCTTTATTAGGAAATCTTAAACTCTGGGAATCACAAAAGGATATCCTAAAAGAGTTCTATCAAATAGATTCTAAAACTAATAAACGATTAAAAAGTGAATTAATCTTTGTTTCTGGTAGGCGAGGAGGAAAAACTACAATTGCAGCCTTGATAGGTCTTTATGAAGCTGCAAAGTTATTAATGTTAAAAGATCCTCAAAAATTCTATCATCTATCGCCTAATGCAGAGATTTTCTGTATCAATGTAGCACCTAGTGAAGATCAAGCACTAGATACTGTTTTTAAAAGGGCTAAAGAACTTTTAACAAATTCTCCATTTTTCTGTTCACAAAACCCTGGTGTAACATATAACACTGTCAAATTCCCTAAAAATATCACCTTTAAAGCCTTAGGTTCCTCAGTTGCTTCTGGCGTAGGTAGAACAGTAAAGGTCTTTGTAGCAGATGAGGTATCCTCTTTTAAAGACAGTGAAAAGCATTCTCCTGAAGAAATCTACTTTAAATTAGCAAATTCCACAGCAAACTTTAAAGGATGGAATGAAGATATTCGAGTAGCTATTTCCTCAATAGCTAGTGCAGGAGATTTTATCTCTTCTCTTTATAAACAAGCTGTAACAGAAAACTGGCACTGGGCTTTACCAGTATGGAAGAAAACTTGGGAATTAAATCCTGATCTTCCTTTAGAGGTTTTAGAAGAAGAGAGAAAAAGACACCCTGAAATTTTTGATAGAGATTATGGAGCTGAAGAAGGAGTTGACACAAAAACCTTTTTCAATGAAATCAAACTAGATGATTTAAAGAAAAGATCAATAAAAGTTATAAATTGTTTTATTGGAGAACCTCCAACCAACAAAGCTGATAGAAAGTTAGGATTTACTCCTTCTATAGATAAAAGTCGTATAGATCTAAGACTCTATCCAGATGCAATAGAATTCTATATAACAACCGATCCTTCCATTAAAAACGATGCTTATGGATTATCAGTTGGTTACAAATCAACTAATGATGATATTAGGATAATTGGTTCTACTGTGTTTGTAGCTCCAAAAGACGAGGAAATTAATCTCCGAGAGGTTATTGATATAGTAAAACCTTTAATTGAGGCTCTTCCTGTCAGGGCTCACATTTTTGATGCTTATATGCATAATGAAATTAACAATTTAATGAGAGAAAACAACATAGAAACAATTCAACACACTTTAAACCTCAACGATTGGATTCTACTAAGGAACGACTTTACTCAAGGAACCACAGAGATTCCTTATGGGGACCTCTTATTTAAAGAACTGGAAGAACTCTTATTAATTAGAGGTCAGAAAGTAGATCATCCTTCTACAGGTTCAAAAGACCAAGCTGACTCGGTTGCACAAATGGTATCATTTATTCGAAGAGAAAACGAAGAACTAAGGAAATCGCCTTCAAATGTTCCTATTCATCACTTAGCATCTTGGAGGTAATTTAAATGGGTTTTTTAGATTTATTTAAAAGAAAACAACTAGAGAGTGCTAGTAGCCAAGCTTCTTCTACAACTGGTACTGAACGTTATGATTTAAGAGAAGCTATAGTAGATCCTTTAGTAATAGCACCTGCTTCTATAATTGGTGGAACCTTACAAGAAATTGCTAATTTAAGGGTTAATGAAAATCGTTACCTCTTAGCAGATAGACTTTATTGGGATGATGAAAGACTCTTCTCAGCCGTCTCCTTAATTGCTTTAATGGTACAAAAATCAGTTGGAGATCCTAGTATTCAAAACCAAGATAAAACTTTAACAAATGAAGAAGAAAATGCCGTAGAAGAAGCAACAAATTGGTATAAAGCTATGGATATTCCAGCATTATATCACGATTATACTGTAGATCTTTGGAAATATGGTGATGCTGTAGATGTTATCAAATTTAATGGTTCACAAGGAATTACAGGTTTAGAACCTCTACCAATGCATTCTATAACTGCAGTTGAAACCAGAGACCAAATAGGTAGTTCTCCTTCAATATCTTTTAAAGACAGAGCTCAATTAATTTCAAAACCTCAATTCTATGTAATAGATGAAAATTACTCTATTAATGATTTAGCAACTAGAGTTATAAGAAAAGATAGAATTTTACATATTAGTTTCCATAATCGTCGTTCAATGATTAGGGATAATCTAAAAAGATGGACTTTAAACACTTGGTCTATGGCCCCAATCAATAGTCTTTTTGGTATTATTGCATGGAAACAACATTTAATTAGAAATGATATGCTATGGAGAAATAGAGCTTTACCAAGAGAATGGCATAAATTAAACTTAAACATGTTTGATCCTTCTAGATACAAAGGAACTTATTCAGAAAAATTAACAGCTGCAAAGGCTGATGCTAAACAAGCAATTGAAGATTATAATGAAACAAATGCTAAGAGAGAAGCCGATCAAGGTTTCACTACTGGTAGTAATGTTGAAATCACTTGGATAGAACCAAAAACATCTACTTATGCAGATCCTCTTCCAATAATCGACCAAATTAATAGCCTTTTAGGTGGTCCATCAGGAACTCCTTCAGCATTAATGGGTGGAGAATCTAAAGGATTTACTTCCCTAGTACATGCTTCTAGTTTCCTAGCCTTAAGAGCTGAAATATATGCCTCTGTTATTCAAAAGAAATTAGAAGAATTAATGAAAAGGCATATTAGAATAGTTCGTCCAGGAATAGATGATGCCGTTGTAAATAGATTATTTATTAAAAACAGATTAATCCTTGATAGAGATAGAACAGAATTAGCAAAAATAATATCAGTCCTTGTAGGAGCTAAGGTGTTTACTCCTTCAGAAATCAGAGCTATTTGGGGATTAGATCCTTTAACTGAACACCAATTTGAAGAATTAATTGATTGGTTAGATAACACACAATCCAAAGGATTTGGAAATTCTCCACGATCTGTATCTGATGATCTCTTAGGAAGGGACCAAGCTAGTCCTACTGGAGGAATGCAAACTCAAGGTAAAAGAGAAAGGGAGATAAATTCTAGAGGAGATAGAATAAAAGGACAACTATTATAATGGAAGAAGAATTAAAATTTTCACATGAAATAGAAGTAGCTTTATCATTACAAGCAGATGTTGACCAAGACTGTGTTAGAAAAGTGTTACATGAAAAAAGAAAGAAAGGTCATAAAATTGACAAGCAAGCTATAGCAATTGCTATTAATGAATGTAAATCAAAAATGTCAAAGAACTCTTTAATAGGAATCCCAATGATTATTGCAGGAAACTATCGTCCTACTCCACAGCAAAGATTATTCGATCAACAATATTGCAGTTATACATCCATATCACCTTTCGAAAGGAATTGTGGTAATTGTATGCACTACATTCAAGGTGATAACTTTTCAGATAACACTTGTCAAATAGTTGAGGCTAATCCTCAAAGAATACTTCCAGAAGGACACTGTCGTTTTTGGCGTTCTTCTTATGAGCTTTCAGGATTTATCACTTCTCCTATAGAAATGGATGATTCGCTTCCAGAAGATATCAAAATGTCCCTTAATGGTAAAGATGTAGAAGACGAGGAAGAAACCAATGATAATTAAAGACCAAACTAAAAAAGAATTACCTTATATAATCCATAAATTCACAGATAAAGAATCTACTAGTTATTATCAACTATCAATTCTCTCCAGTGATGATGAAGCAGAGTTTTGGGAGTTTAAAATACCAGAAAATTCTTCACAAATAGAAATATTAGATGCTCCTACCGTAACTAGGTTATTTGGTCTCAAATCCGAAGACACTAGAGATCTTAAATGGTTTTCCTTTGAAGGAGATACTAAAAACGATGAAAAATATGAAATAATTGACCAAGGAAAATTAATAGTAGGTCAACAAACCAGCAAGTTTAGTGAATTATTCTTTAATGGTAATCTCCTACATGACCGTTGGATATTAAGAAGATTACCTAATATATTCGATAACTCTTATCTAGGAGAAAGCAAAGAAATAACCTTACTATGGAAACCTTCTAGACAAAAATCTTTTAATAGTTGCTTGGATGGAACTGTCCCTTATAATAATATTAAATGTGCATGTGCTGTTACAGATCTATCATCCAGTTTTGCTGAATTATCTACCCAAGAAGGAACAGAATTAACTTCCTCTTTCAACGGAGAAGCTATTATAGATGAAACAAGCCAGACTTTTGAAGGTACTGCTGCTGCAGTAGGCACTGTTATTGATATGTATGGTACCAAATATGTCTATACTCCAGAGTTTATAACCCATCTTTACAATGAACAAAAATCTCTCCTGGAATCAGGAGATGAAACTCTTTTAAACACAGAACATGATCTCTTCGGTGCAACAATTGATGGAAAGGTCACTGGTGTCACTCTGCGCCACGAGCCAATAAAACATCTTTATGTAAATGGTATATATAATGGCCCTATCACTCTCTCAGAGGGTGAGATTGGATTATCTTATGAAGTCAAACTACGATCAGTTTGGTCAAAAGAATTCCAGGCATGGGTACCATTTAATGCTAAAATTAGCAAATTATCCGTCGTAAGACGTCCTGCATGTAAAATTTGTTGGATAAACAAATTAAAACAATGACAAAACAAACAACTCCCGATCAGAAAGAGAACTTTGATGGTCTCAAACCTGACGAATTAAAAGAGAAGTTTACTTTGTTTCGTGAAGCCGCAGAAAAATCAGGAATAGACCTAGCAAAAGAACTAGGCGTAAAGACTGAAACTACAACTGAAACATCAAAAAAATTGGATGAATCATCTATTAGTAAATTCAAAGACATGTATGCTTTTTCCAGAAAAGTATTAGAGGAAAATGGTATCAAAACAGATGAGACTAAAATCGATCCTGTAGATGCTAAATTCGCTGAATATACTAAAACAATTGATGAAAAGCTTGAAAGACAAGCAGAAGCCAAATTTGGTGATCAAGTGAAAAACGTTACAAGCATCGACAAAGACTTTCCAATTGACTCAATAAAGACCCTAGATATCCCTTGGGATAAAAAGGTTCAAGTAATGAATGCAATGGTAGATGTTGCTACTAAAACTCAAAAATCTATCTCTAAACTTAGAGAAGAACTTGATAATGCAACAAAAGGTCTTGAAGACGCAAAGAAATATGCTCCAGCTCCTAAAGAGACTGGTAAGACTGGAAAGGATAAAATCCTTGACGCTATTTCAAAACACAGTGAGTTATCAGATTTAAAACTTCCTGCAACTATAACAAGTGGTAACTAAATATGACTGACGGCGGAGGTAGAGCACGTGAACCAGGCGAAATGTGGAATATGCGACTTAAAAATGCAACTTCCCTTGACGATGGTGGTTATGTGCTAACTTACGTATCAGAATCTTCAGTTGTCAAAGTTGATAAATGCGGATCAACCGATCTACCAAAGTGTGTTAACTATAGATCAACTCGTGATCCTCACGATTTGAATTTCCCATCAACTACGGATCTTACAGGTACCCAAATAGGTACTAAAGGAATCCCTGTGTTTGCAGATGGTTGGGCTAGACTATTAGTCAAGGTCAACAACAGTGCAATTACTAGAGGAGATCCTCTCTATGTAGATGCCGCGGGTGGTAAAGTTAACAAATACTCTAAAACTACAATTCCAAACACTACAGTTACAGATGCTAGTAACGAACTAGAAGCTAGATTTAAAGAACTGGCAAGAATAGTAGGAATTGCAGAGGAAGACGTGGCTGTAGGTACAACTTCCGCCGCTGGTGCGACAAAAGTGCTCACCAGATTGACGATAGGAAGAGTACAATACCTTTAGGTGTAAAATAATCATGAAATTCTATGATGGCCTTAACGGAGGCGTTCCGTATGCAACCCTAGATGAACTAGCTACATATTCCCCAGAGCAAATATCAAAACTTGGAGAAGCTACTTTTGATGAGATTGTCTTATTGACAATCACTAGAGAAAAGATTTACCAGGAATCGGCTTTAATAGCTGCAACCGGTGATGTAATAGTCACTCGCGCAATGGATTCCATTGAAGCACAAATCTTTGCTCCAGGCGACGATGCTGTCAACACACAGTATCCAGTTCCTGCTGAAAATGTAGCTCAGGTAGAAAGAGCAAAACCTGTTACTTACAATATCAAGAAAGTTGATCTTCAACTAGCTGAAACTCGTTACTTTATTTCTAACGATGCAAAGCTAAGAGGAGCATCAGACTGGTTAGAAGCAGATAGCGCAAGACGCGCTGCAGAAAATCTGGCAGCTGAAAGAGATAAACATGTCCTTGAAGGACTTGTGGATCAAGCAGATGATAACAACGATGTTGCTGCAACTGCAACTTGGTCTTCAGCCTCAGCAACTCCAGAAGATGATGTAGCAAAAGCAATTGCAAATATTGTGAAAAATTCCAATATTCCAGCTTCCCAATTGAACAAGCCAACAGCATTTGCCTTAATTATTCCTGCTCAAGCATTTGTAGGTGTCACGAAACTAAAACTAATTAGGAACATCACCCAACCAATTCAAGACTTTTTGCAAACAGAATATAAAGTAAAGATTGTATTGACTAGACAGCCTTATAATCATACTTCATGGCCTGTTGACACAGAAGCATTGGTGGTTCCATATCAGGATCCTACAATAGGATTCTTGGCAACCTTTAACGGTGGTGGAATTATTCCAGCTCAAGAGAAATGGAAGATTCCTCGTGGTGAAGACATCTTTATTCGACAGTGGTTCAGATACATCGATATTCCGCAACCATTCGATGGTACGGAAACTCAAAACCGTAGAATCGCTACAATTACAGGCGTAGCTTCTTAAAAGCTATACCTTGATATTTTACGATATCTACACTTCAAATTTTTTTATCCCAGAAGAAATGTCTCCTTTTATCAAAAAACAAATATATCGATATGTAGGAAATTTTGGAGTATCATTTTTTGCTCCATTAACTTCAACTAACGTTGCTAATTCGCTTTTAGAATATTCATTAACCCTTTATGACACTGTTATTATATCTGCAATTTCCAGTTGTTTCACAATTGGTATGCTAATCTCAAGAGATTTCAAAGAAAAAGGTGAAAGAAAAAAATATGATTAAAAAGAAATCCTGCGGCTGGTTAAAAAAACTAGAATATTATTGTACTCCTTTTGGGCAAGATCCAGAAATTCAACTAACTAAGGAGTAATTCTTATGACTGTAACGGTACAATCAGTTAGAGATTTATTAGATGTTGTTCCTAGTAAACACGTTACAGATACAGTTGTTCAAGCTAATATAGATAGAGCTAAAAGAGTAATAGATAATGTTAAAGATCCTCTAGCTGTAACAGCTGAAGTAGATGATGCTACTAGAGCTTTTGCTGTTTGGTTAACCTATGGTTCTTATAGTGAAGGTATTTCTCAAGACCTTGGAAATATTCCTGTTGCACTTAAAGAGAAGATGGATCATTTTCGCAAAGTTGCTGAATTCTTTATCAACCGAATTTCTCGTGAAGCTGTAGACCTTAACGTTGAAGATATCTCTGAACAAACTTTAATAGGATTGCCTCCTGATATATCTGCCTTAACTACTTCTGAAGGCTATATTCAAGAATCTTAATGGCCGATCCATATATTTTTGATTTACGAGTAAATCCTAAAGATTTTGCAGATAAAATTGGTGAAATAAGGAGATACTATAGCGTTGCTACTAGAAAATTAATAGATGGCACAGCTGAATATACTAAACAAATTATCCAATTAAATACTCCTGTTAAAACAGGGACAACTAGAAATTCTATCCAAATCTTTAGAAAAGAAACTAAAGATGGAAAAACTGATTTAAGATCTATGATTACTGTAGGATCTAGATATCCAGTATTCCATTATCTTGATCAAGGAACTGAGCGTTCTCGTGGTAGATTTGTTCCTAAAATAAGCAAAAGACTAGTTAATCCAAAAAACCCAGCATTTGGTTTTCACCCTGGTATTAGAGCAAGAAACATCCTTCGTAATACAAGGAAAGCTGTAGAACAGGAACTTGGTATTAAAGTTGAATTAATGTTAATTGATTGGACTAATGTCTGGACAACTAAACTACCTCCAAGAGGACCATTATAATTTATGCCTGGATTAGCTGGTAAATGGACAGCAATTCTCGATCAAATAGAAACTGATACAAAGACCATCACAGAACTTTCAGATGATGGTTCTAGATCCAAGGTTCATATGTGGAGAGCTAAACCTGCTTTTATTGAAGGAGAATATGAAGCTACAATTGTTCCTGGTTCAATGACTTCAGATGAAGGAGTAACTTCAAAAACAACCTTTAATAATTTTCTCATAGCAATAGACCTTCTCTATTATTCAAATTCCACAGATACTTTTAAATCCGGCATACAAAATGCCCTTGCTGTGGCCGAGAAGGTTTATGATAAATTCCATCTTAAAACTATTAGTGGCACTGTCAGAATAGCTCGATGTCGAATTATTACTGGCGAGGGCCTGCTATCAGAAAGAAATATAGACGCTATTCCCGTAAGGGTCGAGATTAATGCGCAAGTCTCAATAACACAATCATAATTAGGTGAATAAAAAAATATGACCGACCGATATATGCTGTTTGAAAAGAAAACAACCTTTACAGACGAGTCATTTGGTTCGTTCGGAGCAAATTCTCATGCACTAGATGTTGGTGGAGATGATATTAGTGGTGATCATCAATACATTTATCCATTAACAACCTCTGATAGGGTTAAAAGAAGTAAAATTCAAGGACCACAGAAATTCACTGGATCAATAAGTGTTCCATTGTTTCCTGTTGGAGCTGCGAGTTTAGTTTATTATGCATTAGGTACTGTTACTACAACTTTAGGAACCCCAAACACTGATGTAAATCAACATGTTATTACAAAAGCCAAGACAATTCCATTCTTCAGGGCTGAATTTGGAAGAGATGTCAAAGCTCATAGATATGTTGGTGGAATTGTAAATACTATGACATTAGATTACAATCCAGCTGAACTTTTAATGGCTTCCTTTGATGTTGTATTTAGAAAAGAATTATCTATGGGTACCTTATCTTCAGTTACATTCCCAGAGTTCAATTCTGTGGAAAGACCTTTAGGAGGAACAGAAGTTTCTGCAACCTTTGGTGGTTCGTCAGCTACTTTTGTAGAATCCATGTCAATTACGTGTGAGAATAATGTTGAAGAAGATTCTTTTGCTTTAGGTAGCAAATATCTTCCAGCTGGTATTATAGCCATGCTTGATGTTACTGGTTCAATGGATCTACGATATGATGTAGAAACTAGATATCAAGATTGGTTAGATGGTACAGATAAACAAGTTGTACTAGAAGGTTCATATGGTTCTGGTGAAGCTTATAGAAAAATTAAAGTAGATCTTCCAGATATTGCATATGATACAAATAACTTACCAGTAGACAACTACGAACGATTAGTACAAACAATTGACTTTACAGCCCAAAGGGATTCAAACGGTGATCCAATACTTGTGACAATAGTTAATGAAAAAACTAATGCACAATTTACTGGATAAAGAGGTTTAATGACAAATCCAAAAGTATCACAGCTTCGAAAAAAATCACAAACAAGCTTTGACCTTGAGGAAGACGGTGTAGGAAAGGTAACTTGGCTTATAAGACCAATACCTACCTATGATCTTTTATCTAATTTAGATAAATTTTCTTCAATGCCAAAGAATGTACATGACATAAAATCTGATGACCTTTCAGACGAGGATGCAAAGTATCTTAAAGAACAAATACTCCCTTTAATTGACATCCTCCTACCTGCTTGCACAATAGATCCTCCTGTAACCATAGACAATAATGATCCTAGATTACTAACTGGTGAAGCAATTCACATTAGAGATCTAAGTTACAATACTGTTCTAGCGATTTTTAACAAAATAACAGAAATTACAGGAATGACTAGAGAAGCAGAAGAAGCTCGAAAAAAATTGCAGAGTCAAAATTCGGCAAATCCTTAGCACAGCTCTGTCAGGCAGTGCCCTGTGCATTTCCTCATGAAATTTTAGGGTTCGAAAGAGATTCTGCTGAAGGCATTCTTCTTTCTATAGCAATGCTTTCTGAATCAAATCGCGAAGTCGAATCTTTGGCAAGATCTAACAAAGGGAAACAGGCACAAAGATATTCTAAAATGTATGCAACCAATCCTCAATATAGACAACACTCTCACTAACAACTTCTTTTTTCTTTCCTTATTTTAAAATATAAACAAAAAATATGCCAAGAACTGATGTAACTTTTAATATTCACCTGTCTTCAACAGGCTTTGAAAATATAGACGCAGTTACTAAAAAAGTAAAGGCTGATATTAATGATATTAAAGGTGCCTTTAAAGGTACTAATAATAACCTTAAAAAAGTCAATGTTACTTTAAGAGATACTGATGAAGTAGCTAAAAAACATATAAAATCCCTAGGCTTTATGGCCTTCCAATGGGGTTTTATTGCTAACAGGGCTAGAGATGCTCTAAGATCAGTTAGTAGGATAGTTCAAAGCACTGTATCAGAGGCTGCTGGAGCACAAGATGCTATGGTTAGAGCAGTTATTGCTTCAGGATTAGATTTAACATCCACTAGCGAGAAAACTGCTGTAGCTATACAGTATATGAACGATGCTATGTTAACACTAGGATCGGGTAGAACTATGTTCAATATTGCTGAAGTTGCTACAGTTACCAAAGAAGTAGGCAAAGCAGTTAAATTTGTAGGCACTGAATTAGAAATAGCTCAACAAACAATGGGTGCTGTTACACAAGTTCTTAACTTGATGGCAATTGAAGAAATTAACGCAGCAGATGCAGCTCAGAACATTGTCAAAGTTTCAAAAATGTTTAATCGTTCTTATGAAGATGTTGCTGATGTTCTAGTTAATGTAAACAGACAATCAACAGCTGAAATACAAAATTTGATCATTTCCTTTGGTGCAGCAGGACAACAAGCCATACTAATGGGATTAACCTTAGAAGAAACAGGAGCAATGGTAGGTCTTGTTAGTGATATTATTGGTCAACAAGGTGGTAGGGCTGGTTTAGCTCTAGGTCAAGCATTTAGAGATCTTAGAGACCCAGTAGTAGCTTTAAGTACATCAATGAAAGCTATGGGTGTTGAGATTTTTGATTCTACAGGAAAAGTTAGGAATTTTGGACAAGTTTTAAAAGAATTTAAAACAGCTATAGTAAAAATTAAAAAACAACATGGTGAATTGGGTGTATCAGCCTTTGTAAAATCACTAAAAATGGATGCTAATGCTGAAAGAGCCTTCTTAGCTTTAATTAATAACATTGAGATTTTAGATGAATTAATAGAAGGAGCTTCTCAAAAAGGAACTGCTAAAAAACAAGCAGAGGTGATAACTGAAAAATCTTTAGTTGCTCTAATAAAGAGAATGGCCGGTAGTATCCAATCTCTGAAACTAGCATTTACTATGGGATTAGCTCCAGTAATACAAGAATTACAAGCAATATTACAATCCCTAGCTGAAGATAAGGAAGTACAAGAATTCTTTTTCACTTTAGGAGAAATTTTAAAAGAGGATTTACTTCCAATACTTAAAGAAGGAGGAAAATTTCTTAAAGCAATAATGAAGGTTTTGACAAAAAACAAACCTTTATTAAAATTTGTTGTTTCAGCTATTTTATTAATAGTAGGAGCATTAGCAGGATTAGCAATTATAGGACAATTCATCGTTCCAATGTTGGTAATGGGTGCAGCTTTGCAATTCTTTGGACTTACTGCTATGCTTGCCGGAACCGCAACTATATTACTTGTTGGTGGCCTTGCTGCCATAGCCGTTGTTTCAGGATTTATAATAGGTTGGGAACTAGCAAAATGGACACATGAGGTATGGGAAGAAAATGTCGCATTAAGAGATGCGGTAACTCATTTGGAAATTGCTTGGTGGTCATTAATCGAAGGACCTTTTACTAAATGGAATGAAGAGGTTGCTAAATCGCATGAGGAAGGTCTTAAAAACATGATTGATGGTTGGACTAAATTTTGGGAAGAGGATTTTCCTACGTGGTTAGAAGAAGCCGATATGAATTGGAGAAGTTGGATTAATGATTTAATTATTGGTTATGCTGAATTTAAAATCAAATCAGCAGAATCTTGGGAAAAATTTAAATTAGACGTTAATGATGCCGTAGTTCATGCTGGTATATGGCTTAATAAATTTTTCAAGAAAGATGTTCCTAAATTTTTCACTGAGGATCTTCCTAAAGCTATTACAGACGCCTGGAACACTATTGTTAATGGCGGGAAAATAATAGGATCTGCAATTTGGACAGGAATTAAAGCTATGGCAGATGATTTATGGGATATCATAGAAATAATAGACGAGGCTATTGGATTTTCTGATTTTGTTGCGAAAGGAGAAGAATGGGGAAAGGGATTAGCGGAGGGTATTGAAAAATGGTTTAAAGAACACTTTACCATAGCAGCCTTATTGGGTGGATTAGCTAGTCTTATCCCTTCAATGCAACCTGCTTATGCAGAAGCTGGTGACCTTACAGGAATGATACAATCCGAGGAATTACAAGCAAGGATAACACTTTTATCTGAAATGATCGACCTTCTAAATAACAGTTTCTTAACTTTATTGACTAGCACAGATACGTTAACTTACCTAATTAATACGTTATCTTTAACATCTACAACCTTTAATGGAAGGTTAACGGTAGTCAATGCAACTTCTACGACCTTTATATCTTCGTTAACAAGATTAATAGCAAAGTTAAATCACACAAGCACCCTCCTATATATCATGCAAGTCCAAATCATAGGAGTTAATGAAAGATTAATAAAAGTTCAAAGTGCTGCAGACGAATTAGCTAATGCAATGAGATCATTAGCGGCTAGAGCAAGATCTACTACCTTTTCCAAAAGTCGTGGAATAAGTGGATTCGCCAGCGGTGGTGTTATAACAGCTCCTACACTAGGATTAGTGGGAGAAGCTGGTCCTGAAGCAATTATTCCTCTAGATAGACTATCAGGAATAATGAACAACCTTAAAGGAGGAAACACTTCTACTGTAGTTAATGATATTAATATCACTATAGAAGGTAATGCATCTGAAGGAACCGTGGATGATTTAATAGACCGACTGTCTTCTTTATTAGGAGACAGCATCCGAGGTAAATCAATGAAGAGGTTAGCAAGATAAAATGCCTAATTATACATGGCAATTACATGGTATAACTTTTCCAATCCCTCCAGAATCTATTAAATGGAAAGTTGCCAGGAAACAGCAAGTAGATAAAGTATTAAAGAACTTCCCTTTTGTTATAGATACAGGTCCTGAAACCTTTGTACTACAAATAACTGGAAAGATTTGGCCATTATCTGCAGCTTATGCCTTGAAACAACTTTGTAAGAACCCTGACCAACCAACAGTAATATTTGCAACAACTGATCCAGATTTTGATATTATTTATAGTGGAACATATGCCTTAGATAGTGCAGAATCTGGTGTAGATGGACCTCAATATGTTAACCATAATGGATCAGATACGGTAGCATTTGATTATAACATAGAACTAATACAATTTGCAAATAAAGGAGATTTACAAGATGGTGATTCGGGAGATTTGGAATTAGATGAAGATGGTGTTGGATTTGGTAGTCTTAATGGCATCGCAGGTAATGTATCCTTTGGAGATCCTTTATTGGATTTCTTCTTTGACTTTTTATTAACTTAACATGGCTAGATTTTCAATATCTCCTCCAGTAGCAGCTGAAAAATTCAGTCCTTTAGCAAAGGTCTATGATAGAACCTCTCAAGATGGAAGTATTCCAATTATTAACTATCTTTTAGGTAGTCAATATAATGTTACAATGGGAGGAGAGTTAAACATTACTTCTTCAGGAAACATTACAAATGATTCTGTTGATGTTGCTTCTGGTAAACTGGAAGTTAAATTAGAATCTGTTGATGGTACTGAAGTTACAAAAATCGGTACATATGCTACTTTTAGTTATCTCTATCCAGGAATAACTGTATACGGTCATATGGAATTACAAGATGCATCTTTATCTTCTGGAACAGAAAAACTACGATATGTTTTCGAAGATTTAGCAACTAGTGATAAGATTATCATAGAACTTTCAGCCGGCGCAAGCAATAACATTTTAAAATTAATTGAAGAAGTAGATGACGTTGAAACAACTTTAGCAACTCAGAATATATCTGCTACAAAGACAGAAGTAATATTTCAATTAGATTATCTTAAAGATGGTGTAACAAAATTATATTACAGAGAAATGACAGGAATGGATGATAAAACAAGGATTTTCAATGGAACTATTACTGCTAATGTAGCTGAAGTTAAATTATTTATTAAAGGAATTTCAGATAAAACTTCTTTAAAAACTTTGAAAAGTGATTTTGTATGGATATTCTATCCTAACATTTTCATTTCATATGATGTCGATCTAGATAATCGTTTAAATGGTAACATCAAAGTATGGGACACAGAAAATGAAGCAGATGAAGCAGATTGGACAAGAGTGTATTCTTCTGATCATGAATTCGTTGGAGAGAGAGTAATAGAAAATGGATTAATTAGAGCAGAAATAAATACCTCTCCCGGAGTAGAAATCTTTGGATGGGATGGAATCGCATGGGAATCCACAGGAACTATTAAACCAATTGCTTCAAATAGTGACCTAGGAGTTACTTTACATGATGTTGTTTTCGAACGCTTTAATGATTCACAATGTAAATTTATAGTAAAATATGGTATTGTAGATCATACAATTGATATGAGAAGAGGAAATCCTTACGTTAGAGTGGTTTGTAACACAAAGAAATTTAAAATAGCTACTTCTAAACAAAGGTTTGCCCTTAGTACAAAAAACACTACAACTGATATTCCCGATTTTAACCAGAAAAACACCGATGATGCCAATAGAGGCAACCCTGCTAATCTTTCCCCAGTAGTTAATCCTTTCACTTTTACTGATGATAGTAATGCTACTACTGGTCTAGATCTTATAAACGATAATTGGTTTGGATGGTATGATGTAGTAGCAAATGACACTATAGGATGGTTAGGAATAGTAGAAAATCCAACAGGACTAGTCGTAACAGCTGTAGATGCCACCACTTTACAAGATATGATATGGACTTTTGAAGATGATGCAATAGTTTCTGTAGGAACATTGGCCTCTAAACCGACAACTGTCATCAATGGCATTCCAAAGCCCTTTAATATTGGAGATGTAGATACTTATGTTAAATGGAGAGCAAATGAGTCTATTTTCTCCTGTGATCAAAAAATGTTCCTTAAAAAGAAAAGATAAACTATGGCTGTTCCTGAATTAAGATTATCTGGTGGATCTTCCAATAATGATCCTAAGGGATCTTTAGGAGGAATAATGTCTTCTACAGCTGTAACAGATAATACCCTTGAAAATGCTTTTGACAATATTACTAGATCCGAAGCTTTAACAGGTAAAACAGAATATCGTTGTTTTTACGTTTACAATCCTTCAGGTAGCCCTATCAACGGAGTAACAATAGAAATTACTACCAATCCTGTTTTAACTGAAATATCCGGTGCTTTAGATACTGTAGGGAAAGGAGATGGATCAACTTCTGGTGTAGCACAATCTATCGCCACAGAAGATACTACTCCTTCAGGATTAAAATTCTTTTCAGAAGATGCTGATTCTCCAGACGGTCCTTATGATACAGTAGTCCTTCCAATAGGCTTGTTAAAAGCAGGAGAAGGTGTTCCATTTTGGTTGAAAAGAGTAACTGAACAAGGAGCTCAACAAGTATTATCAATTTCATTTAAAATTACTTATTACACAGACACCTTACCATCAGAAGATGTCATAGATGGAGGTGCTATTGGTGAAATTATTAGTGCTCCAGTTGTACAAGCCACTGGAACTTTTGAAGTGGGTACCGCCAGGGTAGGTTTTGGAGATATTGGATGAAATTAGATAATTTAATCTGCTATCAAAAAATAGGAGATATTGCATTACAAATACAAGGATTACAAGAACATCTAAAACAATTACACTCAGAATTACCTTCCGATATTAAAGTTATAGGATTAAAACCTGAAAATAGTGATGAAACATATCCTATGGATTATCTGATAGATTTCCATTATAAAAGGATATCCCTTTTGGAACAAATTGTCCATCAGGAGATAAATGAAACCTTAAAGATAAGAAATGAGTATTACAAGTCCCTCTGTCTATCTTGTAAAGGTAATTACCTAACAAGAAGTTGTGGACCTTGTAAAAAAGATTATGAATCATGGTGTTTCATAGAACTAATTGATTTAACAGTGAGAGAAGATGGCCCTAGATAAATGGAGTACTGGAGATACAATTACAGCCCTTTTAATCAATAAAAGAGGAATTCGTAGAGGTACTACTTCTGAAATAGATTCCGAAGCAGATGCTAATATGACTGTAGGAGATCTATTATATGACACTACTTTAGGAAAATATAAATTTATTAAAGTAGTTAATCCTAGAGAATATACTTTCTTAGAAGTTAGAGGATTACAAGATTTATGGATATCTGCAGGAGCATTTATGAAATCGTCTACAGATTCAACAACGTTTGAAGAAAAAGAAACTTCAACAAATCAATTAAATTGGCATGGTCATAAAATGCCTGATGCAACCACCTCTAATATGTGGGCACAATGGAAACCTATGAGAAATATTGATTATTCTTCTACTATTAAAGTTTCAGTTTACTGGACTTGTGCAGCTGGATCAGCTGATGCAAAATTCTTCATTGCTGCAGTAGCTATCGGCAACGACGATGCTTTAGATGCTGCTTTAGGAACAGCTCAATCGGTTACAGACACTGTTACATCAGTAAACGATCTAATGGAAACAGCTCAGACTTCTGCTATAACACCAGGAGGATCTCCTCAATCAGGCGATATCTATTTTATTAGAGTTCGCAGAGTTCCTTCAGATACTTCTGATACCTTAGGCCAAGATTTATGGGTTTTAGGTATTTCAGTCGAATTTACATTACTAAAGGCTGTAGCAGTCTAATAGTAATAATTATTACTAATTGAATACTTCTCTTCTTCAACAATCTGCAAAACAGATTGCTAAAAGTAATGATCCTATAAGAAATACTGCCATTAGTGAATACTCTTTTGGAAAATATTGTACTAATTATATTAAAAACGGGTTAAGAAATTTCACTAGAGAAGCTAAACAAAATTTCGCTAAATTTATATCTCCTGATTATTCTAGATTTAATAGCTTTGCAGATCCTATGATGATGTTTACTTCTATGCATCGTGGAGCAGGAGATATAGGTGGATGGAAAGAATTAGGAAGAACAAGTGCAGTAAGCAGTCCATCAAATATTGATGTGACAGGATTATCAGATAAAAGATTATTAAACGTATTAGTATATCATGTTCCTAGCGTAAAGGCTCGGTCAAATTTTGGTTTTAATGATGATAGTGGAACTAATTTTTGTGGTCGATTTAGTCGAAATGGTGGGGCAGATGCTACATCAACGTCAGTAACTAAATTTAATTATACGGATGCTGACTGGAATACTTCGCCAACATTCTATAATTTTTATGTTGCAAATTATTCATCAAAAGAAAAATTAGTTTGTGGTGGTGAGGCTTGTAATCAAAACACAGCAGGTGCAGGCAACGCACCAAATAGAGCAGAAGGAGTTGCTAAATGGGCTAATACATCTGCTGCAATAAACAGAGTTGATGTAAGACCAAATGCAGGGACTTATGAATCTGGAAGTGAGGCAATAGTTCTAGGATTAGATTCAGCAGATACTCACACAGATAATTTCTGGGGACAGTTGTTTGCTCCTAACGAACTAAGTGGTGCAGGCGACAATTTATCAAGTGGGACATTCACAGCAAAAAAATATTGTAGAATAATGGCATTCATAAAACAGTCAGGAACACTTGATATGAATACACAGGTGAACAATGATACATCAGGCAATTATGCAAGTAGATATAGTGACAATGGAGGAGCAGATTCTACAGGAATCTCACAATCAGCATTACAGGCAATGTTAAATATTTCATTCAATAATTTTATAGATATATTTTTCATTAATGTTAGTTCCAAAGAAAAATTATTCATCGGGCATTCTGTTAGCCAAAATACTGCTGGAGCTGGAACTGCACCAAGACGTAGAGAGTTTGTTGGTAAGTGGGCTAACACATCTACACAGATAACAGAATATGAAATTAATAATACTGGATCTGGATCCTTTGCAGCAGGATCTATAATTGCAGGATGGGGTAGTGATTAAGATGGCTTGGGCAAGTAAATTCAATAAATTAAGTGGAACATCAGCAGATTTAGATTTAGGTGCATCGGAAGCATTACCAGCAAGAAAATTTGGTGAATTGATTTATCATTCATTAAAAACAGGTGATGATAAAAGACACATTTTAACAATGAATAATGACTCAAATAGTGATTATAGTTCAAGACATTCTCTTGATGGTGGAGTTGATTCAACTGGAACGAGTCAGCCTTACATGGACACACAATATACTGGTGATTCAAATAAATTACATATTTGGTCATTTATAAATATTGGTGCAGAGGAAAAATTATTCATCGGTCATATTGTGGAATCTGATGCTGATGGAGCAGGTACAGCACCTCATAGAATAGAAAGAGTTCACAAATATACAGACACAGCAACTGGGCAGATAACAAGGATAGACAGTAGTAAGGGAGTTGGTGCTGATTATAAAGTAGATGATTTGGCAACAGTAATTCTCACGGATGACTAAAATGCTACGAGAACTCTTACAATTCATCATAGGACAAATCGCATTACAAACATATTGGTGTGATAGATGCCAACAAGTAGAATTACATTGGAATAAGGTAGGATTGATTGGGTATTTGTCTAGATTTAAAATCAAAGAAGAACCTTATCTTTTCATTAATTGGCCTATATTACAGAAATGGAAAATAAAATATAATCGCTATTGTTATTGTGTAAATTGTTGGAATTATATACATCTAGCTAAAGGACAATGCTCAATTTGTAAAACTACATGGACTTTGAGAACACCATTACCCAAAGTATTTAAAACTTGTGAGAAAGATTGTATATTAGTAGAACTAACAAGAAAGGAGTTATAAAATGCCTATAAATATTCATCATAAAGAAAGATTATCATTTCCTTCTAGTCATAAATTTCTAGATAAATTACCAGGTAAAATAGCTTTAATAGCCTTTACACTAGGAGTTAAACTAGGGATTATTAGAAGATATGGAACTATTAAAATTGTTGTTCATGACTCAAAAAAAGGTGATAAAACCTATCGTGGTTATAACATTATTCCTAATGTTGCAATAAAACACATTGGAGATATTTTAATTGGTGATGAAGCAACCAATATTGAACTTTCATACATGGAACCAGATACAGGAAATACTGAACCCGCTCTAGGTGACACTGACACAGAAACTCCTCCTTCTACTGCTAATAGGCTAGCAATAACCGCAGCCTCTAGAAATACTAGTTCTCCTTTTGAAATAATTTTAGAAACATTTATTCCGTCCACAGAATATACCAGACCATTTACTATAAGAAAATTGGCAGTGTTTTGGGGACCTGATGAAACAGGAGACTTGTTTGCTATAGGAAAATTAGCAAGCCCAGCTACAGTTACCAGTGCACAAACAGCTACAATTACTTATGCATATGTATTTAGGTAAAAATGGCGTCTTTAACTTACACACTAAAGTACCAATTAGATGAAAGCATCACAGCAAGGGAAAGACCTAGTTTCAACTATGAATTTCCACAAACGGTGTATGTTATTCTAAAATAAGGTGATTATATGGTAAAAGATAATACAGAGAGAGAGGTAAGTTTCACAACAGAGTCTCCCAGGTCTACAAGGACTAGTAGGAAATATAATGTTGTTCAAACAGCAAAATGCGAAGCTTGTAAAAAAGAATTCGTAGAAGCTCCAGTAATTGATAATTCAGTTACTTGTCCTCACTGCAATCATGCAAGACCAGCTTAATAAATAAAAGAGTACCTACTTGTCAACTTTAACATATACTTTAAAGTATTCATTAGCAGATGCTGTAGGAATAGTAGGTCAACAACCATATAAAGAAAAAGCTAAATTTAATAGCCTTTTTAATTGGAAATATATTGATAAGTTGAATAAACTAACAGAGTTTGTTTTTTCTATACCTAATGATGAATTTGGCAGAGCTAATGCTTTAATAGAACGAGAGGTTTTTGTTCCTTTCTTAAAACCTTTCCATGGAATAGTTTGTGAAAAATCGTTAGATGATCATGATATTACTTTAGTGGTTTGTGAATTATCCTTCCATTTAACCAGGAAAGTTTTTAGAGTAGATGGAGAAGAAGAAATTACTTACACTACTGAAAATTGGTACAACAGTGCATGGAAATATAGAAGATTAATACACACCAAACCTAAAGATATTAATGCAGAGCAAACTGATATTACATTAAGGCTTAATGTTGCTAGTAACACAGGATTTAAGAACCATGCCAAAAGCAACGGGTTTGATTTTAGAATAACTAAAAAAGATGGTATTACCCTGGTTAATCACGAAAGAAAATCATATACTTCAGGAACAGGGGCATTAGACCTCTATTTTGAAGCTGCAAGAGTATCTCCTGATGCAGATACTGACTTTTATATTTATTATGGTAATCCTGATGCTGTTGACGGTAGTATTGATATCACCGATGTAGATCCAAACATTGACTTAGAAATACACAGCCAAGAGCAATACCAAATTACTGTAGAAGAAGCAGCTCAACAAATCTTAGATTCTGCTAACGAGGATATGCCTTCAGGAATGACCTGGAAACTAGCAGACGGTTTTCCTACTAATAATATTACTGGAACAATTACCTGGAAGAACCATTTTGATGCTTTACATATCCTAGGAGAGATTTTAGGAAAGGATGTTTGGTTTGATAATAAAGAATTTAAAGTTTATATGGGGACAAAAGGAAAAACAATAGACGATGATTTAGATATAGTTGTTACCTCCGTCCCTAATGTATCCACAGATGAGTTTGCAAATACAATTAACCTCCTTGGTAAAAAATTATCCTCGGAACAGCAAATAGAAAGTCAATCCACGACATCAACAGTTTTAAGATATAATTACGAGAAGACTATCGTTGATAATTCCTTGAGCACTCAAGGACAAGTCGATGGTGTAGCTAATGCTCTTCTAGATGAATTCCAAAACCCATCTCCTAAAATCAAAGGAGAAATTCCCTATAATCAATTTGTCCGATTCAGTTTAGAATCGGGTGATATCATAAAGATATCACAGCCAAGCAAACAATTAAATGGTAGCTTTAGGGTGATGGACATATCTGCTACACAGCAAAATGTATCAATCTCTCTAGAAAGCACAGAGACAGGAAAAATGAGAACAAGATCCCTGTCGATGACTGATATTATCGAAGGAATATTAAAACGACTCGAAGAACAATCGATCGATAAGAGGCGATAAAACAATGTTAGAAACAATTGTATACCCAATTATACTGGCCAGTGGAACAGGTGTAGTAGTTTCTGGATTAGCTGCAGTGGCTCAAGACGAGCCAGTATGGCAGTGGAAGAAATTTCTATATTCTGTAGGATTGGCTTCAATAGCAGGATTAGTAATTGTAAATGGATTTGGAGAACCAATTTCCGAAGATAATGCTATTCCAATAGTATTACAAGTTATTGGTGCCAGCTTTATTGGTAATAAAGCAAACACAATCCTTGCAAAGTTAAAGGGTATATTTTCAAGAACCGAAGAGGAATAAGTTTCCTCTATAACAAACAGAGAGGGATAATTTTGATTATCCTTCTTTACCCTGTTTTTTATTAAAAAAAATATAACTATTTTTTAAGGAGTTATACCAGTTTTATATTCTTTAAAGCTATTCCTGCCTACAGGAATAACCCATTTTCCATCAGTTCTTTCTTCTATTTTTATTTCTTTAAAAGCTATCAAAGTAGCTATCAAGTTTCTAGCCATTTGTTCATCCATTGAAAAGTCTAGTAACAATGAAATTAAATCTTCAAAGGCTACTTCTTTTCTTCCTTTAACAACAGCTCTAACTTGGTCTAAATCAGTACCTTTCTTTATTCTTTTTCTAAACCCATGTTCTAAATTTATAATTCTCTTCAACTCAGTATCAACTCCAATTATTAATTTTCCATTAGGATATGACACTTTCATTAACCAATATCCTAAAGCTAATCTTTTATAAATCATTTCTTCATAATGCATTACATTTAATCTATCCATTTCTTTATAAAAATCCATATTAAACTCTATTTCTGTTAATTGATTATTAATCTCTGCCACTCTAATATCTATTGCTTTCTTTAACTGTGTCAACCTTAATTGATCTACTACTATTCCATCAGCTTCTCTGCTAGCCTTTCTAAAGGCTAATATATCTTCCCACGTTGGCACAAATACTAGGAACACAAATCTTCTACCTAATCCTGAAGAAAGGTTATATCTTCCAGGTTGTACTCCTGCCCACATGGTTAAATTAGTTTTGTATTCTATTGATCCAGCAGACATTGATTTTATTACATCTCCACTATCTAGTAAAGTTAACATTGAAGTGTCAAGATTCATATTATAATCTTGTTTCATTGCATTGGTAACTGTACTAAATTCCTCAACTCCTATTATATTATTTCCTTTTTTATATGCCAGTCCATAATGTGTTTGTATTTCTCCACCAGGTCCTCTAGAAATAGAACCTATTAATCCTGCTTCTGTAAAATTCTGTTCAAAACTGGCAGGTACTGCAGTTCCTTTAACTATAGAATATATCTCTTTGTCTAAAAATTGTTTCAACATAAAGGATTTACCAAATCCAGGCACAGTAACCATTAAAATATGCTGTCTAGTATTAACAGTTCCTGCTGAAGAAGTCCATATGTTCTTTTTTTGATTTACAATATTAAAAATATGTGTTCCTATTGATGAAATATAAAACGGTGCAAATTCTTTAACATGGGTAATTTTTCTTTTTTCTAATTCGTTAAGGATAGCGTTGTATAGATCCATTTTTATTAATCACTTGTATACCAACTCCTTTAGGATTGGTAATTATTAATTCAGTACCATCAGCCCATACAAGATGTAATCCTAGTATTTTACTTGTTTCTCTCTCTCTCAAGTATACAGCAGCGTTGAGATTTGCTATATAGTTATCATCGAACAAGAAAGACAAATCAGGTACTTTATCTTTTTCTAATTCCTTTTTTATTTCTTTCACTAAATCTTTTTGAAATTGTTCTTTATCTTCCATTTAAAACCAACACCTCTTTATTGTTGTTCATCGCGATTTGCGATATTTTGACCTTCGTCTTTTACCTACATGTGCTGCTGAAAAACAATAGCTACCTAAACAACTATACCATAATTGTATATAACCAATCTGTCCACACTTTGGGTAGATACCTTTTGAGAGAGAGGATTTATATTCCAATCCTCTTTGGCCTTTGTACCTCATTAAATGATTAACCATTAAATTTCATACCAATCAATAATATTTGTCCTAGGTCCACTGGTAGAAGATAAACAAAAGCAATCCTTTTTTCTATTATATGATTCTACTTTACCTTCAAAAGAAGCTATAAACATCCTTACAGGATCCCATTTAGTATCTACAAGGATTCTAATATTAGCATGTCTTTTTGCTAGTTCACTTGCCATATCTTTTGATAATGGAGTTAATGTAGTGTTCTCTGACCAAACTTTATGTTCAACTAAGATAGCTTTCTTTGTGGGAACTTTGGTAGATTCTATTATTAAAGGAAGTTTCTCTCCTACAGCTTCATATATAACAAATTCATTCAATGTTTTTGTCATTTTTGTCATCTCCTAACAATCTTCTCATCTTAGCAATCCTTATCTTTCCCATTCCATCTACTTCTAACAATTCTTCGTCCTTTGCATCCATAATAGCCCTAATACATCCAAATTTCTTTAAAAGATTCTCAGCTACTACACAAGGAACTCCACAAATAAGAGAAACAATCTCTCTTTGCGGATTATCTGTTTTCTTCTTTAATCTTCTATCAGGTATTTGATCTAGCTTTCCTTCAGCTATCTTTTTAGCAATCTTTGCAGCTACAGCTATTCCAGTAGCATGAGGTTTATTTTCAGCACTTTGTATCCAAATAACAAACCTTAACCCATATTTAACTACCAAAGAAGCTATTGCCCCTATTACATGGTCAGTTGTTAATTTAGTGGTTTTTGCATGTTGTCTATACTCTTGAAAAGATCCTGTTAATATCAACCCAGGACATTTTTCATTAGCTAGTTTTCTAGCTTGCTCTTCTAATCTTCCAGATAACAATGATCCAATAAAATCGGTCATTTGTTTTCTTTCAATTACAACACTACCATCAGGAGTAGTAACTTTAAGATCTCCCACAGGTAAGGCTTCTATAGTGTATTGTATATTATATGCTTTTAAAGCTTCAAAAGTGTTTATTTTTTCCCTAGAATCTACAATTAAATCATAATTATTCATATTTCAATAGTGGATCCTTTATTTGTGCTTCTTCAAATCCTTTTGCTCTATAAAAGCAAGAAGGACAAGCTTTGCAAGGAACTCCTGTAGTACTTCCTCTATAACAAGACCAAGTATATTCCCAAGGAACACCTAAAACAGATCCTAGCTTGACTACATCAGCTTTTGTTAAATAAAGGATTGGTGCTTCTATAGTAATAGTCTTATTAGGAGAAGCAGTCTTAATCAGTGTATTTAAATCTTTAATATACTCTGGTCTGCAATCAGGATAACCACTATAATCAATAATATTCGCTCCATAAAAAATTCTATCAAATCCCCAAGATTCAGCATATCCTGCTGCTATAGATAGCATTATAGTGTTCCTAAATGGAACATAAGTTGCAGGAACTTGTCCTTCTGTTGGGGTTGAAGGAATTATTTCATGAGAGTCTTTTCCTAAAGCTGTTTTAAAATGTGAAGCTATATCTATCTTAACAACTTCATGATTAATACGAAGATTACTTGTTAATATTTTAGCAAAATTTACTTCAATGTAATGTTTTTGTCCATAACTAAAACTAATAGCTGATACATCACTTCCTAGTACTTTGGCAATGTAGAGACAAGTAGCACTATCCATTCCTCCTGATAGTATTACTAGGGTTTTTTTATTAAGTTCATTAGCCTTTAAAACTTCTATAGTGTTTAAAACTTCATAAGAATCTCTTCCCCAATCTGTCATAAATTAATTCCCTTTTTGAAAATGACAAGAAGGACATCTTTCAATTCCTTTATCATCTTTTTTAGTTTCATTAGGACACAATAATTGGCTACAATCAGGGCATTTAAATAAATGTTTTGTATAACATTTTTCACATCCTTCAATAGGACATCCGCTACAAAACTCTATACAATAAATACAAAGCTTCTTTTTGCATTCACTGCAAGCCTTTATATGTTCACAATAATCATTCATCAGGTTTATCCGCCTTTAACCAATCATACACAGCGCTACCACATTTATTACATTTGGCAGTTCCAAAATCTGAAGGTTTATCAACCTTGACAAAACCATCGCAACCAACATTAGTACAAATAAGAATAGTCATTATTGAATCTCTATTAGTTTTAACAATTCTGATCTAGGATCTTTTCCTTTAGGAGGTTTCAAGAATACTCCTTTTAAAGCACTAGACATAGTAACTGCATCTGGTTGTTTTACTCCTCTAATCCTCATACAATTATGTGTTCCTTTAACAACCACCATAACACCTTTTGGTTGTAGATTTTCCATAATAGCATCAGCTATTTCTTCTGTATAATCTTCTTGAATGAAGGGATATCGAGAAAAGTTTAAAGGAACTCTAGATAACTTTGATATTCCTACAGCCCATTTATTAGGAATATATCCTACCCAAGAATCATATTCTATAGGTAAAAGATGATGAGGACATAATGAAAATGTCTTTGTAGGTCCAACAACTACCATCTGTTGGTTCTTTGTAGCAAACCTTTTCTTTAAATCTTCAATAGATTTCCTTTTACAATCCGCTTTAGAAAGTCCTTGGTTTTCTTTCAACCAAGTTGTAAACCTTTGAGGAGTATCATCAAAATTATCATCATCTTGCCAATGCATTTTTTCTATTAATTTTTCAATAATAGAAGTTAAAGAATCAGAATTACTATCACTAAATGTAAGGGTTAATGGAAATGATCCACTAGTTGATGAATTATAAGTACTTGAAGATATTTTCTTCAAATTCCACTCAACTTTCCTGGCCAATAAATCTTATGTAATTGTGGAAGAACTCTAACATTAGGATATTTAACAGTTCCTAAGAACTCTTCAGCAAATTGTGCATAAGAATCCCATCCTTTAGGTGTAGCAAATCTTTCTTCAAACATCTTTAATTTATTTTCCTTACTATATAAATCTTTATTTGTTCTGGCCTCTGCTTCCGACCAATACAAGGGTTGCACAGTAATATCTCGTCCAAATTGTTGTAACCTATGTATATTATTCCTAGCAAAAGTAATATCCTCAGCTGTTGGGGCTACTACCATTTTAAAATCAACTTTTCCTTTTAAAACAGGATTTTCCATACTCCAAGAAATGAATTCCTCTGGTGTAGTGGCTCCACTGCTTGGAGGTTTAATATCAATAGTAATCTTATCAAACTCATAAAGCATTTTTTCATCATATTTCTTTCCTGCAGTAATCAAGTGAAATATTCTCCTAGTAATTGAATTTTTCTTTATATATTTTACCAAAGAATAAGCTTCATAACCGTGTTCTGTTGGTTCTCCTCCAGTAATCCATACCCTAACAGTTGCAGGAAAATGTTGGTCTATGTAATCACAAACTTCTTTATTAGTCATTGCAATGCCAAGTTTTAAATCTCCTCTTTTCTCAGGCCATGTTCCCATAGCATCACACCATTTACAACCAACGGTGCATCCTTGGAATCGAATGAAAATACAAGGTTTTCCTATATGTTCTCCTTCTCCATTAATAGTTTGATAAGGAACTTCAAATAGATAAACTATATTATCTTCATAGGTTTTTCTAGTCATTAATTACAATCTCCACAATATCCATCGTCTGGATTGATAGTAGTTTTCCATAATCCACATCCTCTACAACTTCCTGTTGTTATAACCAATCTCTTCTATCCTGTGCTTGTGGTTTATGGTCTTTAACAATTTTATAAGCCTCGTCTAATGATAAATCATGATAGTCTTTTAAATAACAAGCCACCGCTAAAGGAGATCTTTCTATTCCAGCTCCACAATGTACTAACACCTTTCTTCCTCTAATCAAGTGTTCATGTATTAGTTTTAACAAAACTCGTTTATTAACATAATTAACCCTTAGTTGTCCACTAATTTCCTTGCAAAGAGGAATATGGTGAGCATCTATAGGTTCTTCTTCTGGTCTAATTTCCAAAACACAAAAGATCCTACCTTCAGGATGATCTTTTTCAAATCGAAGAACATCTTCAATATCTCCTACATAGAGATTTTTTATAATTTCATTATACATAACTGTAAATAATAATTATTTTTACTTTACTTTAAAACTAGGGAGTATCCTTAAATTCTATTTTTTATCCATTCGATGTATTGTAGAAGGCCAGTTAGATATATCAGTCATTTCGACCTTTTAGAAAGGATCTTTTCAATTTCATAGTCTTCCCAACACTCTAGTATTGCAATTCCCCAACCAGCAAAGGCAATACCAAAGGCAATTATTAATACCATCATCGTCTATTCCATCCCCTATCATTATTATGTTTCCTAATTCCAGGCCATAATCCTTTAACAATTTGTTTAGCAATCCTCCATTCACCTGATCCGTAAACCACTAGTCTAGTGCCAGTTCCTCCACACATTTTGCATTGATGTATAGTTATCCTACCAATCATATCTCTTTTTCTTATTCCTCCAGAACCATAACAGTACCTACAAGGAGCAGAGACTGTTTGAGGCATTAGGGTTGGTTAATAAAAGCTGTTCCAGGAAACTGATATCCTGAATCACTAATTAACTTTAAAGATCCGCCATCATACCAAACTGAATATTTATTAGTCTCGTCCATCCAAATTTGTAGCATAGCTGGTTTATATTTAAGTGGTAATTTCTTCATAAAAGTCCTATATAATTCTTCAATCAAGGTTTCAGTATCTTTAGTTCCAAAATCATAAAAAGGTAAAGGACCAAATTGCTCATCTGCTAGTGAACCATCAGTACGCACATCATCAGATTCAGCTATAATCTTTAGTGTATCAATAGCCACTTGTTTTATAGTCTTAAAATCAATCCATTTTTCAGTAGCTAAAATAAACTCTATAGCGCAAGGATTATTTGGATAAAATCCATGTTTATGAGGTGTTAAACAAGCTTTATCTATTAGTTCAGGATTGTCCTCAACATTATGTTGATAACGACAATGATGTTTGTAAACCCTATGAATCATTTAATATCCTGTTCTTTTTCTTCTTTTCATTGATTTTTTCTTTGGCAAAGTTTTTTTCACCTCATCAAAAGCTTCTTGGGATTTTAATACCGCATAACCAATTCTAACATAATTGCAAAGATCTTTAAAATTATCATCTATAGATTCATTAGCAGGTGGTTTTCCTGAAGAAAGCAAGGCCATTAACCTATTATATTTCTTTGTAATATCATGCATAACACTATGCCATCCAAAAGGAAAATAATGTTGGACATCTATTCCTCCATGATTATAATCAACATCTTTAATCGAGAAAACAAGTTTATCACATTCTTCTGTAAACTTTTTTATTCTAAATTCTATTTCTTTATTCATTTTCTTGTTTACTGTTTAATTTTGATGCCACGTCAATCAAAAAGGCATAACCAAAACTAGCCAAATTCAACATTGTCTCAGCCATAAAAATGGCTTTTCCTTCTTCAGTGTTAAGGTCATATTGCTTGCTAGTAAGATAAATCTTCTCTGCAAACATCTTTAAAATGTTATTAACTTCTTTAGGTTTTTCAAACATATTTTATACCTTTTTAGATTCTTTATAGTTCAACAAAGATGTATCAGGTTTTACCTCAGGTACATCTTCTAGCTTATAATAAATAATTAATCCATGTTCTTTTGCCCAGTCTAATTCCCTGTTTGCTCCTTTAGAAGAGCCAATATAAAACAATGCTTGGCAAACTGAAATATATGCACTATCCAAAGCCATCCAGGTTTCCCAAGATGGGAAAACCCCTGTTTCTTTTTTTAAATACATTGACATGTAAAGAGATCCTTGTGGAATAAAAGGAGACCATCCTTTTTTCATTAACTCATATCCAACCAAGAAAGCTTTATTAACATTCTTTATACCTTCTTCTAACGGAAGAGTATGACCATTTAATATTGGTCCTGCTACATATATTCTAGGCATTTATTTTAAACTCCTTTTTCCTAAAATTTCAAACATTACTTTAATTCCTCCACTTTAATATTTAATCCTTCTTCTTTGTTATAAAGACACTGGTTAAAATAAGGACAGTACATACAAAGATCATTTATATTTTTCTCAAAGGGTTCTTTGTTGACAAGTTTTTCCACTAAAGATTTATAATTCTTGTCAACAGACGTTAGTGTTACCTTTGATATCGAATTTATCCACACTTTTTCTAATGTTGGATTTATTACACACCATTTAATAATCTTTTGTTTTGGAAATTTATTAATTCCCTGGAGAATGGTTACATAAAATCCAATCTCAGCATTCATTGAAGTGACCCTATCAGGTTTGTCCATATCGTAACTTTTTCCTGTTTTATATTCTACAATCATTAACTCATCCTCAGAAATTTGATCTATTCTATCAACATGACCTGTCCTATCTATTAAATCAGGCATGGATATTTCTAGTTCTTTTGCTGCTGGTAAATAATATTGCAATTTATTTTCCTCTCTTAATTGTTCAAACCTTCTTTGCTCATACTCTAAAAAGAAGCTAAACCAGGTATTAATCTCATCGTCATTAGTTTCTTGAATATGGTGGCTCATATATTCTCCAATTTGTTTTGAATTTAAATCTTTACAATAATTAACATCAAACCCATTAAAGAACTTGTCACATCCTTTATGAAACGCTGTTCCTCTTATTAAAGCAGGAGAAGCTCCTTTAGATTCTCCATAGTTATAATAATCCCCTGAATTGTAGAAAAATTCAAATTGTTTAGGGCAATGTTTATACATTAAGAAAGCTGTCTTTCTTATAGGAATTAATTTTTTATCTAACTTTCCCGCCAACTAATATCACACTTTGTACAACTTCCTACTAATCCCTTATATTTCCTATCATATCTAATATAGGTAGGTTCTTCACAATTTAAACAGGGAACATTATCAATCCCATCAAACATTAGATTGATAACTTCTTTTATATATTTTTTAAGTGCCGTCATCTACATTTTCCGGATGAAAGTCTATAATCCTTCCTTTTTCTAGCATTGAACCACATGTAGGACAGAAATTCCAAAATCCTTTGGTTTTATTTTCAGGATATTCGTAAACAGAAAAAATACAAGCTTTACATCCTTTTACTATAGTATTAGGATCAACAGGCTCGGTGTCTTGGAATATTCCAGGAGGCATATCTGATCTCAAATCGAACGCATTATCGATAATATCATCATCGTCTTCAGGATAATCAACCATTTAATATCACATTTGTTAACAATTCTTTATAATGTGCTATACAATATCCCTGTGTAACACAAGCTGATTCATGTCGGCAAATTCTACAAGGTAACCTTATGTTGGTTTGGTAAAGGTTTTCTTGTTTTTCACATGGTATAACCACAGCAATAACACATTAAATAAACTAGGAAGTTCTATTAAATCTATGCCGTATAAAAGGAAATCAATTACAGGATTGATATAAGAAATCATTCCTATTCTTAAATAAACATCTCCTGCCCATATAAAATGTGGAATTTGTAACAGATGAACTATCAGAGTAATCGTTACAGAATGAACTAATTTGGAAGAATACCACTTCCAAAAACTAGAGAATGCCTTGCAAATAGTATTTTTAAAACTATCATAAAAAGTCATTTACTAGATAAAACCAAAGTAATGATAATAATATTACCGGTTATTCCTCCTCCAATTATTGATAAATCTCTTATAAAATCTAACCATAGCTTATATCTTTCATAAGGATCTTTTACTTTATTAAACATGCGTCCACTCAATTAGTAATATTTTCAAAACCATCCTTCTAAAGTTTTCAGTCCTTCAATATCAATCTTCCAATCTTTCCCCATAGCATCAATTAAATCCTCAAATTTATTTTGTATAACTTTTTCAAACATCATATTGTAATCTATTTTAAAATCGCTAGGTAATGAATGATGTTTTTGTAAACATATCACATCCATATTCTTTCCTCCAGAATAAGAAAGATAAAGTAATTGCACTGCACTTTGATCATCATATCGCCATCCAAGTTGTTTTCCATAGGTAATTCCTCTAATCCAAGGATTGTCTGTTTTAGGGTTTAAAGTTGTTATTTTCTTTGGGATAGCAATATCTATTGGAGAATAGTTATTCCAATTTTTCTTTACCTTTTTTAAAACTTTAATAGCTTCATCAAATTGATTTTTTTGCATATAATTAAAAAATTGTTTCATAGTATCTTTTAATATAGGACTACTGTCTGATCGTCTAGTTTCAAATCCTCTAATATACATATAATCAGTAGGTTCCATTTTTCCACCAAGTCCTTCAGTCCATGTCATATGGGCCACATATTTCTTCTTTACTGGTTCATAAACTCCTTTTCTAATTTCTCTTTGTTTAAAAATACACCATTCAAAGAATTTTTCAAATTTAACTTGTATAGCTCCTTCGTTAACTCCCATAGATCTTAATTTTTCAGTTAGGAATTCTGAAATTAATTTACTAACAGTATCGCCGTCATTAACGGTATTTAATTTAACAAACACAGAATCTGTATCACCATATTCTACTGGAAACCCTCTCTTCCCTAGGTAAGGAACCAGTCCTTCAATAAACTGTCTTCCAACTGCAGTTATTGCATTAGCACAATCAGGATCATAGAGCCTAAATCCTGCAAACCCATTTACTCCATAAAAGGAAGTTATAATAAATTTATCAGCAGTATCCTCTTCTTCTAAAGCTTTAAATTGGGGTGAATCATGGCCATACTGCTCCTCAGCCAGTCTTTTCCTCTCTCTCACCTGTTCTCTCAACTCTCTAAATTCCTTGATAGCTTCAGGGATAATTCCTATTTGTTCTTTTGGGTTTTTAAACGCAAAATCCTTTACAACATGCAAAATCTCTTTCTTTCCTGTTAAATTATTCTTCTTTTCTTCATCCCATTCTGTATGAATCTTTATAGATCCATTAACATCCTTTACTTCAGGTGAAATATTAAATCCAACAATTATAGAAGGATATAGGGCAGCTGCATCAAATACTCCTATGTTATAATGAATTCCAGGAGAAGGTTTTAAAACCACTGCTCCTTTAACTTTAACTTCTTCAGGTAAATAATCTATTCCTTGATCTTTTAATATAGACCTTTTCTTAGAAGGTAAAATCCTATTTCCTCTTCTAAGCAAAATAGCGTGATCAATAATCTGTTCTTTTTTGGTAGTCTGTGGCAAAGTACAACCACTCAATCTACAAAGAGTCAAGGATTGGTCAATAAGATTTTCTTTAAATATAATTTGTCGTTCTACATCAACATCTTGTTTACAATAGTCAATTACATCTTGTGGGTTCTTTTTCCAAGATTCTTCTATCCTGGATCCTAAATCTTCCCATTGTAAATTATCTAATTCTTTTTCTGCTACACTATGTAAATTATAACTGCTTAATTGTCCTGAAGGATTTTTCTTTATTTTATAAGCTTCCAATCCATCAAATACAATTATTCCAGGAATTTCTGCTATGACAATTTTAAACCCATGCATTCTCTGGTATTCCCTTGGAGCTATATAATGTTTAATAGGTGAAAATCTTCTAGGATCTAACTTTAAAGCTTCTGCTCTTTTCAATAACCAAGAAATATCAAAAGAAATATTCCATCCAGTAATAATATCAGGTTTCTTTTCTTCTAATAATTGGAACAGTTCTTCAAACATTGTTTTTTCATCGACATATTTAGTTGATAAAGTAAATATCCTTTTATCATAAGAATCATAAAAAACTATACAAGCTGTTTGATATTTAGGATTTTCATAACTAGCGAAAACACTAGGAGGAGTAATAACCTCTATATCCAAAACCCAGGTTCTTAACTTTATATGATCAACATCGTTATCAGGAATTATTTGATTATTCTCATATCTAAAACCGTCTGTTAGTTTAAGATCAATACAAGCTCTTTCAGTCCAAAGGATATCAGCTTCGTGATGATCATATCCTTTTCTTAAAAGATTAGTATCTTGAGATTTCCAAGTAGTAATTTTCCATAACTCTTTTCCATAAATAGATTTATATCCTCCTTCTATGCTCTTTACTTTGGCTAATAGATTAGGTGGATATTCAGGTTTAATAGGAAGGAAAAAATAACTTGGAAGATTTTCTACTTTAATTTCAAACTTTTGTCCGTCTTCTCTCCTAGCTATAACAACAAGATTTTGTGATGAAGTTAAATCTTGCCTCACTACATCTATTTTACGATATTTCATTAAATTGCCCTAGTAAAAGTAATAATTAAACTTCTACTATTATTTTAGCTTGTTTACCTATCCAAGCCGCGGGAACTTGCATTGAAGCAAATCCCTATTTCTTTTAGGTTGCTCTTGAAGTTCCCATGCAAACCTAAACCAGTTTTCATGGTCAACAACAAGTGCACTATTTGAAACAGCGTTAGAAGATTTTCTTGCAAATAAAGTAAAGAAAGCAAAATTAGGATCAAAGGAAGGATGCATTTCACAAGCCTTTTTAATCAATTTGCCAAAATTATTTATAGTATCTCCTGAATCATTAATATCATCTATAAAAAGCACATTCTTATAACCGTTCATTTTCGCATAAACATATTCAGCATTTCTAGGATAACCTTCTATAATATCAAACGTATAAGGAGTTCCTAACAGTTTATGAACAATCATAGCTGGGATAACTCCTCCATTTTTAATTCCTAAAATAAGAGTATTACGATCTTGTCCTTTAATATTCTCAGCAATAATTTTGCAACAATCTTCTATCACTTCCCAAGGAACTCTAATAATTTTAGGTTTCATAATCGCATCATATTTACCATCCTGTATCTCCTAAACTTCGTTGGAAAATTGCCACTGATTGTTCTAGTTGCATCACCCCTAGAGGTCTAGTTGTTCTATAATAATCATCCTCGTTTTTAAATCCAAATCCAAAAGATTTCTTTATTGGAAATTTTGTATCAATAGAAAACAAGTTCCAATTCCTTTGTTCTGCTGTAAATTCCAATTCTTTCATAGAATGAAATCCTAAAAAATGTACATTTTGGAATTTAATAATAGCCTTTTCCCAAAGATGATCTGTAAACTTGACCCTGTTAATAATCTTTCCTACATGTTTAGGTATAGCTAACATATCAATTAATGTGTAGAATCTTGAAACTATATTATTATAACAAGTTACCAGTTCTTTAATGTTCTTTCCTTGTGGAGCAAACATAAATTTAGTTTCAGGTATAGGTTTTAAAGCTAAAGCTGTTAGAAAAGTTGTAGCATATTTCTCTGTTTCTGCGGCATCTTTCATCACATCAGGAATAACTGCCCAAGTTGGTTTTAATTCCTTTACAACTTCTAAGAATTCTAAAGGATGCATTGACCTACCAAATTCCCAAGCTCCGTTATCGAGCATGATTTCTCTTCCATTTTTTTGTAGTTCTTTTATAGTAGTTCTATAAAATTCACTTTCTTTATAATACTGAGGAAGACAAAACGTAGCATCTCCTTGTGCAACATAAACATAAGAGATTGGATAGTCTAAAATTAATTTAATCAATTCTTAACAACCTCTTAGATCCGCAATAATCTATGAAAGCACAATATAACCAAAATTCAAACTCTGCAGGTGGAGGTATTACCTTTTTTATATGTTTAACCATCATTCAAATCCCTTTCTTCAACATCATGTAATCCAATTTGTTGTTGTATACCAAGCTCATTAAGAGTTTCATTAGTTATCTTATTTATAGTTAACCAGTTTCCATTATAACTTTCATATGGAATACCATAACCATCTAAAACAATTTTAGTAACCCTAGCTATATCATCAGCTTGTTCTTCAGTTTGGTTTCTACCTGAAGGGTTATATTTTTTCGTTCTTGATATAAGATAATTCTTATTTTTAAATTTTCTATAAGTTTCTAAAACTAATTTGTTAAAGGTTTCACTACCTTGACCATAAACTAAAGATAGTATTATAGGGCCATCTGTTATAACCACATCAACTTCAGGATTCTGATAAACCCTCCATATTGAATGATACTCTTTTGCTAGGATATAAAGCTGATTTTCTAAAACTTTAAATCTCTTTTCCCAGACAGCTCCTTTAGGAAACTCGGTAACAAGTTCTGCATTAATTCCGTGTAATTTTAATAAAGAAAATATTCCAGCAGCTATAGTTGATTTCCCGCTACCTGGTCCACCAAAAAGGTTAACTACCAAGGTCATGCCATTTTTGCCATAGTTGCTAACAATTGTATTAATGCTTGTAAAGTTTCATAAATATTTTCTTGTGTTTTGTAAATCCCTTTGACTAGAGTTCCTATAACATAGGTCATATTATTCTGTCGTTCTAATAGAAGGGAATGATGGTGCTGTTGTTTTATTTGTTCATTTAATAGGAAATTAGTATGTTCAATTTGTGCTATTAATTGTTTAGTTAATTCATCATCTATATAGTAATTGTTATTAATTATATAAGTAGAATTATCTGCAAAAGCATAATGTGCTGACATTATAATAGCTAACGCAATAATAAAGGCTATTGCAAAATAAAACATTTTATTTATACTCAACTTATCTCATACTCCTTGCCACTCCGGGTGAAAGGTCTTTATCTTTAAACTTGGCGTCTTTTATCTTTCCTTCAACTTTTAATCTCTTATAACAGTCATCGCATATAGGTTTTGTTCCACAACAACAGGCTACTAAATGGCCTGTTCCTTTCCTAAATTGATTAGGACAAGAAGTACATTGTATAAAAGTTATTCCTTGCATTAATTACTTCTCTCTCCGCCTTTTCTCTTTTAGAAGTTCTAGGCCTTCGATAATATCCATTATTACTTTCTCAGGAACTCCTTGAGATTGATAGTATTCAATAAAAAATCCTAAATCTGTTGTTCCTGATTCTTTTATTGTAAAATCTTTAAACTTTGGTATCCAAGTATTATGGTCTTCACAATAATATTTTTTATTTCCCATAACTAAACTAGAAATATATGTTTTTATAGCCTCGTTAGGACAATCTATAATATCACATAACTTATTTTCCATAATAATAATTCCTATGAAGAATTTAATAAAGTAATTGGATAAAAAAAGGTACTAATCAGATAAATAAAAATAAAGGAAGGATTATTTCCTGCCTTTTGTATCTTTTGTGGTTCTATCAGTGGCTCTAAAAGGTGATATTAGCTTTCTAATAGAATCTGCTAGTTCTGGTCCATCAGAATCAAAGAACATTTTTGTCAATTTCTCCATCTCTCTGGCCGTCATCCCTCCAAGGGTCTTTATTAATGCAGCTTGTTCTTTAGGAGTTAGTTCTACATCAGATTCATTAATAGCTCTAACAGCATCGCTTAAAGCTTTTTGATATTTTTCTAGTTCAGAATGTTTTTCTCGTGCCATTGTTATGTCACAGTTAATTTATTATTTTCTGTAATATTTTTGCTCTGAGGGAGCAGTTGTTCCAAAAGAGCTTCTACGTCTTGAAGTTCTCTTAATTTTGCTTTGTGGTGTTGAAAAATTAGATCGGTTCCAGTTTTTTCTTTCCTCAGAATATCTAATGCCTTCACTAAAGCTTCTTGGTCTTGACACATGTGTCGTATTGCCACTATGCCACTGTGTACTGTATTTAGATTTTCTTGTGTGTTCTCCAATTAAAACACCTTGATTAGTTTGTCGGTATTTGCAAATAGAACAGAATCTATATCCATCCTTATGCAATACCCATTGATGATATTTGTGCATTTATTCATTTTTATCATAAAAAAAAGGTTTATTGAAACACTCCATCAGGAACAACTCCTTTAAGAGATGTTTTCAATTTATCATAGGTCAAGTCCTCAATAACAGGATTAGGTACATCACCAAATCTACATTTGGTAATAGTAACTATTCTTTTATTAACTAATTTTCCTGAGGTTCCTTCAGGCATTGGTCTGTTCTGAAATTGTGCTACAAGATCCATCCAATATGGTGTATTTTGTTGTGTCTTTGCTTTAGAAGTTCCTGTCATGTTTCCATCTTGGTAAACTGGCGAAGATCTAGCAGTTAATACTACATTACAAGGTCTTGTTAGTAATCTAAACATTAAAACCTTATATTTGGCATTAGCATGTTGCCATTCTGTTTGCATCATAAATTCTTTACCGGAACTTTTTGACACACTTCTTGCTGCATTGTAATGCAACCAACTTCCTAGCCACTCCCAAATATCAGAAACTGAATCAATTACTATAGTACCTTTACTAACATTTTGTAAAGCTATTGTAGCTTGTTCAACTTTTTCTAAAGACAGTACAGGATCTACAACAAAAGGTTCATCTACTTCTTGTCCAGTTGATTTCACTACAGGTTTCTCACCATAAGGAACTGAACATTCTAATATTCTAATATCCTTTCCTTTAAAGTGTTGTGCAAGAGGAGTTACTCCTCCTTCTGTAGAAATTACATAAACTGGTTCAGGAAATGATAACGCTGAGTAGGTTTTTCCTGTTCCAAATTCTCCCCAAAAGAAAGCTCTTATTCCAGCTTTTTGTAAAGCTTTTTCAATAGGAGTAAAGAGATCCAATGTTGGAGCTGTTTCTGTTTTTAATTTAACTTCTTCAGGTGCCATATTAATATGCCTTTTTGAGAATTATATGAGGACAAATATTCTGCGGGGCAAAATTACCAGTCTCATCCTTTTTAGTGATAGTGATATTTTGTGTGCATAACTCACACCAAAAAATCAAGGTACTGTTAATGGAAGACGGTTCTGCAACCTTAGAATATGATTCTATTTCTTCTTTACTGATTTCCATTATAATCACTTAAAAAAATAAAAGGATTCTCCTTTACAGGAGGTCCGGTCCTTGCTCTTCAACTATAGTTGTCAAGCCAGGTTGTCCAAAGATGCTATAAGCATTTATCATTAGTCGTTCTACGTTTGGCAAAGGAACTTTCTTTTCGAAATCCCATCCAGCACCGATGCTTGTTTGTCCTACTATTGTAACAATAGAATCTCTTCCAAAGTTAATTAGGCTTCTCAAGTTATTTGGTACCCAAACTGTTACTCCTTCATCTTTTCCTAATGAATCGTCTGAAAGAACTACCATATGATTCTTTGATGGGTCACTAGCAAATTTAATGTATTTTACTACACCAGTTGCTATTAACAATCGGTCATAGAATCCTGGTTTTCCTAAAAGACTTTTATGATATGTAATTCCTTCACCTAATTCTTTCACATTAGTTGCAAAAGCAGTTTCTAGAATTCTTATCTGTTCTTCTGTAGGAATTTCAGATTTTGGAGTGAATTGTGTAACGACTGAAGATCTCAGTTTATATTGTCCATTAACTTTTTCCCCTAAAGCTCTAAATTCAACGAATTTACCAATCGGGACAGCTAAAGAACATTGATCTCCTCTTAATTGTAACCTTCCTGGAATCCATTGTTGTTCTCCTGGTTTTCTTGCTACAATTATTAAATCCCTAGTATGAAGATGTTCTGGTCTCGGTTTGCCGTAGTTTGGATTTGGTTTACCATTAAACTCTTTAAGGTTGTTTAGAACGACAATCTTGTCTCCTTCTACTCGAACTAGTCCAGATTCTACAGCTAATTGAGGATTTTGTGAATATTGAGTAATAGCATTCTTTCTAATACTCTCCATCATATCCCTTGTTCTATCAGCACCAAAGATTACTGCTTCAAAAGATATTGCTTGTGATTTAGAACCACCAGTCAAATTCTTGTGAGTTAACTTTAATGCCAAAGAATTTTTCTTAGAATCTGTTGTTCCAGGAGGAATTGATTTCAATGCTTCGTTAAAAGCAGCTTGAACTTCTATTAAACTTTTGCCTGACTGTGTTGCAATATGTTGCAATCTAGTCTGCAAGTCTGTTGTTGTCATTTATTTCTTGTTTCTCCTTTTTTAATTCTTTTTCGCTTGTCAGCGATAATTCTATCCATTCTTTATCTTTAATTTGGATAGCCTTAATTTCAAAATGTAGGAAACACCCTTCTAAATCGTTTATAGGTACTCCCAGCTTTTCTGCTAGGCGTAGTCTGATCTTCTTGGGTACAACAATATTATGATTTGGTAATACATGTGTTACAAAATTAGTTGATCTATACCATCCTGGAGCAGCCATTAACAACACTTCGCTAATCTTTTCAAGACCATACAATCACCATATAACATAAAAAATAATCTATATTTTAAATGAACACTAACCAAAGGAACAAGACAGTTAACAGGACAGGTACCGACGTAACAACTATCTCCTTCAGAACAATGTCTTTGTGCTGCATTATCAAATAAATCGCCTAATGATTCTATTAAAGAGTTTTTCATAAAAAAAAATATTTAAGTTTGTAGATTTGGTTGCTCTGGCAAATTTTTCAATGCCCAAAGAACTTGTCTATCTACAACATGTTTTGTTACAATTCCTTTATCCAAGGCTTTCTTTAATTTTTGTCTAGTAGAGTTAACTTGTATTCCTAATAAAGATGCAATTTCTCTAACAGAATAAGCTTTGTCAGGTCGTAACACCTGTTCTAGGGTTTTCTTTGGTAAGGAATTTTCTATATTTTCAGTAGACATATTCTTATATAATATCCAATACTTAATTTATTTAATTAAGGGACTATCTTAATTAATCCTAGTAATGAGATAATATCAGGCTAATTGTATTTTTTTAAGGTACGGTCTTATATCAACAACATTCATTTCAAATTGTTTCTTGCCATTAAATAGTATATTCAGTTTAAATGTTTTTTGATTATCGTGTACGAGGTCTACCCATAATCCACCTGAACTTCCATATACATCAAATAATATGGCGTGAGCCATTTCGTGCTGAATAACGTGTGCGTTCTCGCGTCTTTGCAGTAATCCATCTGAATCTATGAGATACAAATCAACTCTGTTTTCCGATGTCACTCCACTTGGCATGTCAGTGTTAATCCTCTGACCTTCCTGTAATTTTACATGATTATAAAATTCTGGATCTGCTTTTGTAACGTCATGAACGTATATATCCCATTTTTTAATCATCTGTGGGGAATAACCCTGTCCCATTATTTGACTCATTATAA
>Ga0194119_10000564_pt1 | contig 71129 bp, 57 predicted proteins | sample TA2MahC100mmetaG_FD_148620 | JGI IMG/M metagenome (GOLD analysis project Ga0194119, IMG submission 148620) | Freshwater microbial communities from Lake Tanganyika, Tanzania - TA2015018 Mahale Deep Cast 100m | ecosystem: Environmental > Aquatic > Freshwater > Lake | place: Tanzania: Lake... | reverse complement strand
AGTAACGCGCGATCCCTGGAAGTCGATCTTGAGAAGGCCGTTGAACGAGAGCTGAAAGGGCTGGTTTTGTTTGTCACCCATTGGGTGCTGTCCTCCGCAGGGGTCTTCGCTGCCTTCAAACCCCTATGGATATTGATGCGGACGAGCATCCGGGAGATTCGCACGCGCGGCTCAAAACGGAAATGTGGGGTCCAATCTCGAAGAGGTTGCCAAGCAGAAACAGGCGTTTCTTAGCTGGCGCGAGAAAAAGCAAATTGAGGAACAACGGATCGCCGATTGCGTATCTTATTTCGTGACCGAAAATCCGATTACCACCGCCGCGAGCCCGCGCCCGCCGGCGGGCTCATCGTCCGGATCGTAGGCCGCGCGGGGAAAGGGCTGACTAGACAACAATGTGGAACCGGCTGACGAGAGTGATTCGCTCCTTCGTGGGCTTCTTTATCTCCGTGGCGGAGGACCCGGAGATCCTGCTGGAGCAGAACATCCGGGATATGAACGATCAGGTCCCCCGGATGAACGAGTCGATTGCGATGGTGAAGGCCAACGTCACGCTGCTCGAGAAGGAAGAGGCCAAGTATAAGCAGGAGGTCTCGGACCTTACTGGCAAGACCAAGGCCGCCATCCAAGCGGGACGGGACGATATCGCCGCCACTTTCGCGGCGCAGTTGGAACAGACGAAATCGGCAATGGCGCGCACGCAGGGCCAGCTGCAAACGGCCCGCGCCGCCTACGACAAGGCCATGGTCGTCAAGCAGGCGTTCCTCCGCGAGAAGGAGCGCAAGACCCGCGAGTCGATGAACGCTATTCGCGACCATCGCCGGTCCCAATGGCAGAAGAAGGTCGCCGACGCGATGGAGCAGTTCGAAGTGGCCGGCATTAGCCAGACCCACGACGAAATGGTCCGCAAGATCGAGGAGCAGACCGCGGTGAACGAGGCGCGAATGGAGATGGCGTTGAACAACGTCGACCAGCAGCGCTTCGAAATCGAGAAAGAAGCGGAGAAACTCCAGGCCAACGAACTGTTGAAGCAGTTCAAGCTGGAGATGGGAGTTATCTCTCCGCAAGCCGGCGGCGCCGCGCCCGAAAAAACCATCGGCGGCCGCGAAGGCGAAAAAACCCTCTAAGAAAAATAGGAGAGATCGAAGACATGGCGGTACGAATTGAAAAAGGCGGCTGGGCGGTCATCTTCGCGCTTGGCTTGGGGCTGGTGGGTTACAGCCTAAACCGGTATGGCTTGCTGGACAAGCTGATCCCCGGCGCGAAGGTGCGGGAGTCCACCGACGTCGGTAAGATCGATCTGCCTACGGTGGCGATCACCGGCTCCTCCAACGTCGCGCCGGTCTCGATGCCGGGCAGCAAGCGCGGCTGCGACGACAAACCCGAGGTGCGCTTCTATCACTGGGCCTGGAACGCGCAGATGGGCATGATGTTCGCCACCGGCGGCCCGCAATCGGCCGACGGTAGCCTGATGTGCAAAGAAGGCGCGAATATCCGATTCGTCCGCGAGGACGACGCGGGCAAGATGCAGGAAGCGTTGGTGGCGTTCGCGACGGAGTTGAAGGGAGGCTCGAAGAACCCGTCGAAGGGCGCGCATTTCGTCGCAATCATGGGAGACGGCGCGGCGACATTCCTGAAAGGGCTGAACGACACGCTGAAGAAATTGGGCCCTGACTACACGGCGAAGATCGTTGGCTCGGCCGGCTACTCGCGCGGCGAGGACAAATTTATGGGACCGCCGGCCTGGAAGGCCAACCCGCAGGCCTCGCGCGGCGGTTTGGTGGCCGGCTATCTGCGCGACGGCGATTGGAACATCGCCCAGAAATGGCTCGGCGACAACGGCCTTTGCAACAACCCCGACGAAAAAACCTACGACCCAAAATGCCTGAACTGGGTGGCGGCCAGCGACTACATCGACGCGGGCGAGAAGTACATCTCCGGTTATTGCGAGGAGCGCGCCGTCGTCGACAAGGGCAAGAAAACCGGCGAAAAGAAGCGGGTTTGCGTGAATGGCGTCGTCACCTGGACGCCAGGCGATGTCAATGTCGCGAAGAAAAAGGGCGGCTTGGTGTCGATCGTCTCGACAAAGGAGTATAGCGCCCAGATGCCAAACGCAATCATCGGCATCGACCGGTGGATGCAGGACAATCGCTCCACGGTGGAGGGCATGCTGAAGGCCACTTTCGATGGAGGCGATCAAGTAAAGTCGCATCCGGGCGCCCTTAAGCACGCCGCCCAGGTTTCGACGGTGGTTTATCACGAGTCGAACGCCGACTATAACTACTGGGAACGCTACTACAACGGCGTCTTAGAGACCGACAAACAGGGCTTGCAGGTGGAACTCGGCGGGTCCACGGTTAACAATCTGGCCGACAACCTCCTGCTGTTCGGCTTGGCGCGGGGTTCGGCCAACGTGTTCGCGGCCACCTATTCTGTCTTCGGCGACATTGTCGTGAAGCAGTATCCGGATCTGGTCCCCAGCTACTATCCGTTCAGCGAAGTGGCCGACACGTCCTACATCGAAGCCATCGCCTCGCGCGCGGGCACGTCGCTCGCGCCCGCCTCGGTGCCGCAGTTCTCTCCGTCGGACAAAATGACCAACGTCGTCAGCCGCCGGGCTTGGAACATTACGTTCGACACGGGCAAGGCAACCTTCTCGGGGGCCGCGAAGTCGGACCTGGATCAGATGCTCAAGGATCTGTTGGTCGCCGGCTCGACCGCGGTCGAGATTCACGGCCACACCGATTCGGTGGGCGACGCCAACGCGAACATGCAACTCTCAGAGGCGCGGGCATTCGCCGTTAAGAAGTTCCTGGAGGAGTCGTCCTCCGTTAACTTCCCCGAAGGCCGCGTGCGCATCTTCGCGCATGGCCAGCAGAACCCCGTCGCGCCGAACGCGTCCGAAGACGGGCGGGCCAAGAACCGCCGCGTGGAAATTGTCATCGGCACCACTCGATGACCGATCTGCGGCGAGTCTTTGAGCCGAACCACTCGGCGACCTCCAGCGCCATGCGCGTTGTGGTGGTCATTCAGATCGCCCTCGCCATCGCCGTTTGGTTCCTGTCCCCATTTCAGGTTTTGCCCACACCGCCGGAAGTTTTCGCGGCACTGGGCAAACTCTGGATGGAGCAGGGTCTGGGTCAGGAACTGATCACCAGTTTTCTGCTGAATCTCGAAGCGCTCGCTTGGACCGTACTGCTTTCTCTTGGCCTCTGCTACTTCACGGTCATGCCGTTCTTCCGGCCGATCGCGAACGCAGTCGCGCGCGGCAGGTTTCTCGGGCTTATCGGCCTCACCTTCGTATTTACACTCATGGTGGGCGGCGGGCACCGGTTAAAGGTCGCGTTGCTGGTATTCGGTATGACCGTATTTTTCGTCACCTCCATGGCGGCCGAGATCGCGGGCATTCCGAAATCGAAGTTCGATCACGCGCGAACGCTGCGAATGAGCGAATGGCGCGTCGTGTGGGAGGTGGTCATCCTGGGCACGGCCGACAAAGCGATCGAGGTGTTCCGCCAGAACGCGGCGATCGGGTGGATGATGCTGACGATGGTTGAGGGGATTTCGCGGGCCGAAGGCGGCATTGGCGCAATGCTGTTGAACCAGAACAAACACTTCCATCTCGCCGAAGTCTTCGCGATTCAAATCGTCATCCTGCTGGTTGGCCTGGGCCAGGATTTCGCCATCGGCCGCTTCAAGCGGATCGTATGCCCCTACGCCGAACTCACGCTGGAGAGACGTTAGATGCCGAACGTCTACGAAGTTCGCGACCATGTCCTGCGGGTCAACAACGTCTCACTGAAGCTGGGCGGCAACCAGATTCTGCGCGACCTCAGCTTTGAAATCCGCGATCTTCACCGGGAAGACAAGACCACGGGACAGATTGTCGGCCTGCTGGGTCCTTCGGGAATCGGTAAGACACAACTGTTCCGCATCCTCGCCGGCCTAAACAAGCCGGACAGCGGCGAGGTGCTGATCGGCTCTCCGGGGGCCGTTGTCGAGCGCGGCATGGTCGGCGTGGTCGCTCAGCACTATCCGCTGTTTGAACATCGCACGGTGTGGAGCAATCTGGTGGTCGCCGGCCAGGGCAGTTCGCGTCCGGCCGAAGAAAGCGAAAAGCGGGCGCACGAACTGCTCAGCCGGTTTCAACTCCTGAATCGTAAGGATTTTTATCCGGCGCAGCTCTCCGGAGGCCAGCGTCAGCGCGTAGCCATCGCGCAGCAGATCATGTGCTCGGAACAGTTCCTTCTGATGGACGAGCCGTTCTCCGGGCTCGATGTCGTCGCTCTCGACTCGGTGCAGGAGTTGATCAGTGAGGTTTCGCACGCCCATACCCTGAACACCACCATCGTCGTCAGCCACGATATCGCCGCCGTTTGTGAGATCGCCGATCTGGTGATTCTGCTGGGACGCGATGTGGACGGTGCCGGCAATCCGCTTCCCGGAGCGCGTGTCATGAAAACCTTCGATCTGGCCGCGATGGGCCTGGCCTGGCGCCGCGGCGTTCATCTGGAACCGGCCTTCGTGAGCGTTGTCGAGGATATTCGCGACCGCTTCCGCATGTTGTAGGGCAGATACACTGGTAACCAAGGGATGGCGGAAGACTACAGGTCCAAGATTGCCGGGAAGGCCGACGAGCTAGACAGCGGCAGCGTCAATTACTTGAAGGAAGCCTTCAAGTGGCAGTACAACGTCATCGGCCTGGCCGGAGCGGCGGCTTTCGCGCTCGTCTCTGGAACCGCGCTACCCATCCTCCTCGCCGCGGGCCTGGAGATGATGTACCTCGCCGTCGTGCCGCAGTCGAGCGCCTTCCGCCGTCTGGTCCGCTCCTGGAAGTTTGCCGACGACAAGAAGAAGCACGACGACCGGGTGCGCGCGATGCAGTCGCACCTGACGCCGATGGTCCGCGAGCGCTACACCAAGCTGCAGACGATGTGTCAGCAGATTCGATCGAACTACGCCCGCCTCTCATCGACATCCCAGATCTTCGTTGACCAGGTCTCGCAGCGACTGGACGGCCTGTTGCTTTCGTTCCTCCGTCTGGCCAACGCGGGCCTTACCTATACCGACCATTTGCAGAAAGCGAATCCGCGCGCCATCGACAGGGACATCGAAACACTGGAGCGCGACTTGGCCAAGCAGCCACCCAAGGTTCAGGAGATCAACCGCACTCGAATCGACATTCTTCGCAAACGGCAAGAGCGCTACCGGAAGATCGTCGACGACTTACAGGTGATCAACGTACAAGTGGAGGCAATCGAGGATGTGCTGGAACTGATCCGCGACCAATCTGTTTCGCTCACCGATCCTCAACTGGTGAATGAGCGCCTGGACAGCCTGCTGCATGATGTCGAAAGCACCGAAGCCACCGTGCGCGAGATCGAAGACTTTTTCGCCGTCACCAACGGCGACACCATCGCCCCGCTGCCTTCCGGCGGCGCGCCCCAATCGCTGAACCCGTTCGATTCTCCGGAACGCAACCGCAATGTCAACTGAAAACGCCAAACCGCTGGAGGGGCTGCCGGGGTGGGCCCGCGAGCTCAGCGAAAAATATTTCTCGGGCGCGTTCGTGCAGTTTGTACTTCACCAGAACGTGCACGATCTGGTTCCGCTTCGGCGAAACGGTGCGGTTGAGTTTCTGCCGCTGAAGGAGTTCCTGCAGAAGGGCCTGTTCAGCAAGCGCGAGATCGTCTTCGACTACGACCGCGGGGGCGGCCTGTCGTTCGCGTCGCAGGACATGCAGGCGGACTTCAAGACGGCGCTGCGCGGTTACGATTCTTTCCACGGCACGGCATACGAGGCCGGGCTGCCCCGCAATCCGGACGGCGTGCTGAATCTGATCGACAACTTCGTCCGCCTGCGCCTTCTCGACAACCGCAAGATTGCCTTCAGTCTCTCCTACGCCGAGACCATCGTGCCGCAGGGCGACGCGCAGGGCCTTTCGCCGGAGGACCGCAACGCGCTGGTCATTCTGAAGCGCTGGGCTCACAATCCGGTCTTTCTGCGCCAGGACGTGACTATCTGCCTCGTCGCTGAGAATCTGCTGGAGGTCAACCAGGGCATCGTGCAGCATCCGGGCGTGGCGGCCATCGCCGTTCCGCTCCCCGAGGAAGAGGATCGCCGCGAGTTCATCGAGTGGCAGCTCCGGCAGACACCGCTGCCGGACGGATCGGACGTCGACGCTCGCGTGCTCGCCAATTTGACCAGCGGCTTGAAGCGTGTCCAACTGGCCGGCCTGCTGGCCCACGCACACCACAATAAAGTTCCGCTGACAGCCAAGGAACTCGGCAAGCGGAAGCGGCAACTGATCGAAGCGGAGTCTGGCGGAATGCTGGAGTTCGTCCAGACCCGGTTTAACCTCGCCAATGTCTCCGGCGCCGCCGGGGCGAAGCAGTTGCTCTCGGACGCCGCCAAGGCGATTCAAGCGGGACGCCGCGACGTCGTTCCGATGGGCTACGTGCTGTGCGGCCCGGTGGGCACCGGCAAGACGTTTCTCGCCACGTGCTTTGCCGGCGAAGTCGGTATCCCCGCCGTCATTCTGAAAAACTTCCGCTCCATGTGGCAAGGCCAGACCGAGGCGAATCTGGAACGGGTTTTGGCGCTGTTGAAAGCCATGAGCCCCATCATGGTCATCGTCGACGAAGCGGACGCGCAGTTGGGGGACCGCTCCTCATCCGGCGATTCGGGCGTCAACAACCGCGTCTTCGCGCAAATCGCGCAGTTCATGGGCAACACCGAGAATCGCGGCCGCGTAATCTGGTTCCTGCTTACCTGCCGGCCGGACCTGTTGCCTGTGGACCTGAAGCGCCAGGGCCGCGCCGAGGAGCACATCGCGCTCTTCTACCCGGACACCGACGCGGACCGGCTTGCCATGCTCCACGTCATGATGAAAAAGACTGGCGTGAAGCTGGCCTCGGCTGAAGTCGAGAAGCTCTTTCTCGAAAAAGCCGGCACGATGTCCGGCGCCGACATCGAGGCGATTCTCGTTCGTGCCTCGATGAAGAGCGTGCTCGAGAATGACTCGACAGTGGACGCTGCGGACCTGCTGCACGTCCTGGAAGACTTTCTGCCGCCAGCCTATCCAGCGGAAATCGAGATGCAAACGCTGATCGCGGTCACCGAGTGCACGCGGCGCAGCCTTCTGCCCAGCCAGTACCGCGATGTGCCTCGCGGCGAAATCGCCCAGCGCATCGCGCTGCTAAAGGCCGCTCTCGATTAGATACACCTGCCTGCCGCTGTTGTGCGCGGAGTCGATCGCGATCTTCTTTCCGTCCGGGCTGGAGCGCGGATGCATGTCGCAGCGCCATTCGCCCGTATACTCCGGAGGCGCGTGGAAGCTGCCCAGCGCCCGGCGCTCGCCGGTTTGCGTGTCGAAGAGAAACACGTTCTGGTTGCGGCTCTTGTCGGGATAGGTGTCGTTCAAAATCCAACGGTTGCCGGTCCGGTTCAGGTACGTGCAGTGCCCGTTCACCGTCATGACCTCCGGGCCCACGGCTTCCACGCGATCCGTCTTGTCCTTGTACAAATAGAACTTCTCGCCCTTCGACGGATGCCACGCCCAGGCCAGAATATGCTGGGCGTCGCGCCAGATGAAGTGCGACGTCTTGCCATGCGGGTCAGTGACGTACAGGTCCTTGCCTTGCGCATCGGCGGTGAAAAGGCGCGTGGAAAAACTCCGGCCTTCCTTGTCGCCGCGCCAGCGATGCAGGAAGATGAACCGCTTTCCGTCCGGACCGATCAGCAGGTGATTGAACCAGTGCTTCGCGTTGTTGGAGTAGCCGCCCGGGTAGGGCACGCCCGCCGCCTCCTCGACCGGAATCAGCAATTTTTTTGCGCCGGTTCTCATGTCGACGCGCCAGATACCAACGCCGTCCGGAATTCGCTTGCTGTGATTCGGATCCGGAACACCGGCGTACCCATAGCCAGGCCGCACGTCATTCAATCGCCGGAAATCGCAGGTGATGGCCCACTTGCCGTCCGGGCTGAGCGTATAGATGGCCGAGCCGAGCGTCCGCTTCTTCCCTGACTTGATGTTGACCACGTGACAGACGAATTCGCCATCCACCCGATCGTTCCAAACCACTTCGTCCTTGGAGCCCGGGACGAACTGCAACATACAACCCTGCTGCCAGTTCCACGCCCGCGTGGAGCCCAGATCGATCCACCGGTCGTTGTCGTCCGTGTCGACCATGCCCACGCGAATCTCGTCGTCCGCGCGTGGTGAGCGGTGTTCGAAGGACACTTCGTTGGCCAGGACATAGCGGCCCGTGGGATCGAACTCCAGCTTGTCGTAGTAGCCGAACCAGTGGAACTTCGGCCCGCGCGTCAACTGCCGGACCGTGGCGCCGCGCGCCGTAAACGGCAGGGCCAGGACAGCGCGTCGAGAGAGTGGCAACATAGAGTTCTAGTGAATCACAAGTGCCTCCAGATCGACTCGCCCATTGGTCCGCTCGTCATTGCCGGAGGCGAAGGCTTCATTACGCATATCCGGTTTCACGGCCTACGCGATCCGGAGTGGATCGACGATCCGGCGCCGTTCCGCGAAGCCGAACGCCAACTGCGGGGGTATCTCGCTGGGGAGCGAACCTTGTTCGAGCTGGACGTTCGGCCCGCGGGCACGCCGTTTCAGCAGCTGGTCTGGCGCGCGCTTCTGGAGATCCCGTATGGCGAGACGGCCTCCTACGGCGAACTCGCGAAACGCATCGGCAAGCCCGCGGCGGTGCGCGCGGTTGGCGCGGCAAACGGCGCGAATCCCATCCCCATCGTCATCCCTTGCCACCGTGTGATCGGCTCCACCGGCCGGCTCACCGGGTTCGGCGGCGGCCTGGAAACCAAGGAGCGGCTGCTCCGCCTGGAGAGCCGCCAACTGGTCATGCTGTAAAATGGCAAAACCATGCTGCGTGCACTTGAAGTCGGGCTAATGTTCTGGGGCGACCACGATCCGCTGAAGATGATTCGCGCCGTGAAGTCGCTGGGAATCCGGTGCGGCCACCTGGGCTTCACCGGCGCCGTGGACTTCGCCGGGTTGGCGGAAGTCTACAAAAAAGCTTTGGCCGAGGAGGAGTTCACGGTCACAGCCGTGTTCGCGGCCTACGACGGTGAGAGCTATGCCGACATTCCCACGGTTGAAGCTACGGTCGGCTTTATCCCGCCGGCCACCCGTGCGGCCCGCGAACGGCGCACTTACGAAGTGATCGATATGGCCAACGCACTTGGCGTGAAGATTTTCGCTTGCCACGTTGGCTTCGTTCCTGACGATCACAACGATCCGGTCTACGCGCCTGTGCGCGATCTGGTCCGCCGGATCTGCGATCACTGCGCGAAACATGGAATGGTCTTTGCACTCGAGACCGGCCAGGAGCCCGCCGAATCGCTGCTGCACTTCATCGACGACGTCGCGCGTCCAAACCTGAAGATCAACTTCGATCCGGCCAACCTGATTCTCTACGGCACCAGCGAGCCGATCAGCGCGCTGCGCCTGGTGGGCAAGCACGTCGTCTCCTGTCATGCGAAAGACGGCAACTGGCCCGACAAATCGAAGCCCGGAACGCTGGGCACGGAAATGCCGCTCGGCCAGGGCTCGGTGGGTATGGCGAATTTCGTCAATACTCTTAAGGAAATCGGCTATACGGGCGCGTTGACCATTGAGCGCGAAGTCTCTCTCGATCAGGACATGGACGATCGTCACCAGGCCAAGCTCTCCCACGTCGACGACATTAAGGCTGCCGTTAGCCTGCTCGAATCGCTGCGAGGCTAAGTGCCGCGGAGCGTTCCGATCGAGCGCTGGGCGCCCGCTGGTCCGTCTTCGTGCAACGATTTCCTAGCCGAGGAATCGCCACTCACCATCCAGGTTGCGCACTGGTTCAAGGACCGGCGGCGCACTACGCGCTGGGGCGTGACGCTGCGCACGCCGGGCCACGACGAAGAGTTGGCTCTAGGCCTTCTGTACGCAGAGGGACGCATCGAAAACGCCGCGGACGTTGAGCGCGTCGAATCCGCCAACCCGGACGAAATTACCGTCGCGTTGCACGCGCACGTCGACTTCGATGCCGGCCGTGAGCGCCTGGCCACTGCGGCGTGCGGCTTCTGCGGCGCGCCCGGCCTGCCATCGGTCCAGCCGCTGCCCGACAACGGTTTTCGTATCGGCATTCAAACCCTTCACGCGCTCCCGGCAAGACTGCGCGCCGCGCAAGAAGGATTCGCCGATACCGGAGCGCTGCACGCCGCCGCGCTGTTCAACGCGGAAGGCGAGTTGGAAATCGTCCGCGAAGACATCGGCCGTCACAGCGCCGTCGACAAAATCATTGGTTCCTGTTTAAAACGCGATCATGTGGAATTGTCGCGGAGCGGCTTGCTGCTTAGCGGCCGCGCGGGGTTCGAACTGCTGCAAAAAGCCGCGCGCGCGGGCATCCCTTTCGTCGCCGCGATCGGCGCGCCGTCCACGTTGAGCGTCGAAGCCGCGCGCGCGGCGAACATCACGTTAGCCGGCTTCCTAAGGTCCGAGACTGCAAATGTATATACCGGCACGTGGCGCATTTGTAAGGTGTGAACTTTTTTCTAAAGTGCGTCGCTCAATGTGGAAAAAATGTCCCACGGTACTCCGCGACGAGATGAGCTAGAGTGGCACACGCCTCCGCAAGGCACAGAAACGAAGTCACTTATAAATTCGCCTTATAAGGCTCGTGGGACAGAATGTCCCGCCAATTAACAACGGCAACAGAATTGCCTAGATAGAGCCGCCAACACAAACCGCGGGGGCCGGGCCTTCGCCGACAGGGAGGATAACTTGCAAGCTGCACGGATGCTGCTGTGTGGACTGAGTGTGTGCGCTCTCGCACCTGACCACCTTAGGGCTGTAACGCCCGAGACCGCGAAAGGCACTGGCCTCTACGGCGAGTACTACGCGACAAAAGACTTTTCCGGAGGCGCAACGATGCGCCGCACGGATCAGAAAGTCGATTTTTTCTGGGGTCTCGGCACTCCGTATGCCGCGGCGATCCCCGTCGACGCGTTCGCTGTTCGCTGGACCGGTGAGGTGGAGCCACCCGTGACGGGCGACTACGAGTTTTCCACCGGCGCCGACGATGGAGCGCGCCTCTGGGTCAACGGAAAGCAACTGATCGACGATTGGAACGTACACCCGATGACAATCAAGCGTGGACCCAAGATCCGCCTTGAGTCCGGCCGGCGCTACAGCATCCGCTTCGACTACTTTGAAAACACCGGCAACGCCGCGGCCAAGCTTCTGTGGTCGTATCCAGGCCAGACCGAGCAGGTGATCCCCAAGGAACGCCTCTACGTTCCCGAGCGCGTCGACTATTTGAGCGACCTGCCCATGGCGTCCTCTCGCAACGGCATGGGACCGGTCGAGCGCGACATGTCCAACGGCGGCGCGAACGCAGGCGACGGACGGCCCATCGCGATCGAAGGGATTCCGTTCTCCAAGGGGCTTGGAGTCGCAGCCGAAAGCGAAGTGGTCTATAACCTGAACCGGCTCTACGACGACTTCCGCGTCACGGTTGGCGTGGACGATAGCGCGGGTAGAAACGCCGGCAGCGTTGTATTCGAGATCTGGGTGGACAACGTTTTGGAGTTCACCAGTCCATTGATGCGGGGCAACATGCCGGGCCGCTACGCGCGGGTCGACGTAACTGGCCGCAACCAGCTTCGCCTCGTCGTGAAAAACGGCGGCGACGGCGCGGCCGGCGACATGGCTAGCTGGGCCGACGCGCATCTTGTGCTGCAGTCCGGCGGACCGGCTCCCACGCCCGCGCCGGATATTGACCCCTATCTCAGCGAGTTGAAATGGGTTTCGGCCTCGTCCGGCTGGGGCCCGGTGGAGCGCGATATGTCGAACGGTGAGCAGATGGCGCGCGATGGGAAACAACTCTCCATCGGTGGCCGAAAATTCACTTACGGCTTGGGCGTCCACGCGCAGTCGGAGATCGTCTTCGATATCGCGAAGGGCTTTCAACGATTCGTGGCCGACGTCGGCGTCGACGACGAAGTGCCCGCGGGCAAGGGCTCGGTAGTATTCCAGGTTCTCGGCGACGGAGTCAAAATGTTTGAGAGCGTCCGAATGATTGGCGGCAACGCGGCTCGCCGTGTGGACTTGAACGTCACAGGCGTACGGACGCTGAAGCTCGTGGTCCTCGACGGCGGCGACGGCATCGGGTACGATCACGCAGACTGGGCCGGCGCGCGCCTGTATCGCATCTCCGATGTGACACCGCCGCCCCCTCCACCGGGACTTCCCGGCGCGCCGGGTACGCTGGCCGCCACAGGTGGCGACGCCCGCGTCACACTCGAATGGGCCGCTGCTACCGGCGCGGCGACCTACAGCATCTATCGCGGAACCGTTTCGAACGCCCAGGCGGCCGCGCCGATCGCCATGGGTCTGACGTCATTGCGATTCGTCGACACCACGGTGACCAACGGCACAAAGTACTTCTACAAAGTTGCCGGCGTCAATACCAGCGGCATCGGGCCGCGTTCTCCGGAGGCGAGCGCCACTCCGAACGTTCCGCCGCCCACCGGGCCCGGCGGCCTCACAGCCGTCCCCGGCGACAAAAGCGTTAAGCTGGCCTGGAACGCCGTCACGGGCGCCACCGGCTACAACGTGTATCGCGGGACCGCCTCAGGAGGCCAGTCGGCGACACCCGTTCTGTCGAATGTGACCGCTACCACGGTCACCGATACCGGTCTCACCAACGGCGTCAAGTACTACTACAAACTTTCCGCCGTGAACGGCGGCGGCATCGGCCCGCGCTCGTCTGAAGTCAGCGCCACGCCGAACGCCGTGCCCGCGGTGCCCGCCGGCCTCGCCGCTACCGCCGGTGACGCCAAGGTCACTTTGAAATGGGAACCGGTGGCCGGCGCCGCCAGCTACAACATCTACCGCGCCACCGCGTCGAACATGCAAGGGACCACGCCGGTCGCGACAGGCGTCACCACCGCTTCCTACGTCAGCACGGGTTTGGTGAACAACACGGCCTACTTCTTCAAAGTGGCGGCCGTGAACTCGGCCGGCGCCGGCGCGCTCTCCGGCGAGGCTGCGGCTACACCGGTAGGCATTCCGCCGGCGCCCGCGGGCCTCACCGCCACTGCCGGCAACCAATCCGTCACGTTGAATTGGCAGGCCGCGCCTACGGCGGCAACCTACAACGTCTATCGCGGGACGACGGCCGGCGGTCAGTCCTCCTCCCCAGTTGCGACGGGCCTAACCGCAACCACGTTCACCGACACGGGCCGCACCAACGGCACGAAGTACTTCTATAAAGTCACTGCGCTCAACGGAGCCGGAATGAGCCCGCGCTCGGACGAAGCTTCGGCCACGCCGCTGGCGCCGGTCACACCGCCGGAGACTCTCTCCGCCGAAGACCAGGCGATCTGGCGTCTGCTTCGACGGGCCACCTGGGGACCCACACAGACCGATTTCGACCGCGTAAAGCTGGTCGGCATCGACGCCTGGCTGAACGAGCAGTTCAATACGCCGGCGACGTTCTGGCCGGACACGCTGCTAACGCAATCGTTGGAATGGACAGAGGAGTATTTCTTCGTCCGCGCTTTGCAGGGCAACGATCAACTGCGCCAGCGCGTCGCCTGGGCGCTGAGTCAAATCTGGGTAGTCAGCGGCGTGGAAGTCACTCGCGCCTCAGCCCTACTTCCCTATATTCGAACGCTCGACGAAGGCGCCTTTGGCAACTTCTACGACCTGATGCGCAACATCACGCTTACACCGGCCATGGGCGAATACCTCGACATGGTGAACAACAAGAAGGCCGCCAACGGCATCGAGCCCAACGAGAATTTCGCCCGCGAGGTGAAACAGCTCTTCACGATCGGCCTGTTCGAGTTGAATCCGGACGGCACGCCGCGGTTGGTGAACGGCCAGCAGGTGCCTACATACGGCCAGAGCGATGTTCTCGAACTCTCGCGCATCTTCACCGGATGGACCTATCCCGACACGCGCGCCGGCAATCCCACGGCCATCAACCCGCCCTTCTATGTGGGACCCATGGAGCCGGTTGAGTCCCTGCACGACAACGGCGCAAAGCGTTTCCTGAACACCGATGTTCCGGCCGGCCTTACCGCCGCGCAGGATCTGGACAACGCGCTGCGCATCATCTTCAACCATCCGAACGTGGGGCCCTTTATCTCGCGGCAGTTGATCCAACGCCTGGTGAAGTCGAATCCGAGCCCGGCTTACATAGGCGCCGTCGCAGCCGTGTTCAACAACAACGGGCAAAACGTTCGCGGTGATCTGCGAGCCGTCGTACGGGCGATACTCACCCATCCGGAAGCGAATCAGGTCAGCCCGTCCATGGGCAAGCTGGCCGAACCCGCACTGTTCATCACGCGGCAGATTCGCGCGCTAGGCGCCACCGTCAGCGACACGCCCTTCATGTCCGACATCAGCGCGGAGATGAGCCAGCGTATCTACCACCCGCCGTCGGTCTTCAACTACTACTCACCGGGATTCCGGCTCTCCGGCAACAACCTGGTGGCGCCGGAGTTCCAAATCTACACTACGGCCACGGCGATGATCCGGGCCAACTTCGCGGGCCGTCTCCTATCGGGACAATACGGATCGAACGTAAACCTGAACCTGACGGCTTGGGAGACGCTTTCGGCCGACGCCGGCGCGCTGGTGAATCAGATCAACAAGGTCGCCTTTGCCGGCACAATGTCGCTGGAGATGCGAAACGCAATCATCACGGCCGTTCAGGCTACCCCCACTAACGCGAGAGAGAAAGTCCGCACCGCCTTCTATCTGGCCTTCACCTCCTCGCAATTCCAGGTCGAGCACTAAGGAGAAAATCAATGAGAACACGCCGTGAATTCGTTAAACACTGCGGCACGCTAGCCGCCGCCGGCGCGGGAGCGCAATTGCTCCGGCTCGGCCAGATGTCGGCGATGGCCCAGACCGCGCCGAACTATAAGGCGCTGGTATGCGTCTTCCTGTTCGGCGGCAACGATGGCAACAACACCATCGTGCCGAACGACGGCCGCTTCGCCGCCTATCAAACCATGCGGCCGAACATCTCGCTGGCGCAGAACGTGCTTCGGCCCGTTGCGGCGCAGGGCGCAAGCTATGGGCTCCACCCCCGGCTCGTCAACCTGCAACGCCTCTACACGGAGCAGCGGGCCGCGATGATATTCAACGTCGGCACGCTTGTCGCGCCGACGACCAAGGCCAATCTCAACTCCGTTACTCTGCCGCGGAATCTATATTCGCACTCCGATCAAACCCAGCAATGGCAGACAGCGAATCCAACCATCTCCGGCGGAACGGGCTGGGGCGGGCGCATCACCGATATCCTGTCGGCGCAAGCGCCGGCCGGCTTCCCGCTCGGCGTCTCCGTCAACGGCGGCGCGGCTCTCCTGAACGGCGCCGTGAGCCGCGGTATCAGCCTGATGCCCGGCTCCACGCTCGGTCTGGAACGATTCGGCGACGGTACCGCCATGAACGCACGGGAGGCGGCGATGCAACAGATCCTGACGTTCGACACAGGCATGCAGCTTATAGGCTCCACCAGCGGCGTTATGAATAACGCTGTGGCCGGCTCCATCGCTATCAATCAGGCGCTGAACAGCGCTCCGCCTATCGCCACTGTCTTCCCGCAAACCGGCCTTGGCCGCCAGTTGCAGCAGGTGGCGGCGGTCATTCGCGTGCGCGCCGCGCTTGGGATGTCCCGGCAGATCTACTTCTGCGGCATGGGCGGCTTCGACAATCATAGCGACCTGCTGCCGTCACACGACAACCTGATGGGCCAGGTAGACGCCGCGCTGGGCGCATTCCTTGCCGCCACTGACGAGATGGGCGTCACCAACGAAGTCACCACGTTTACCGAGAGTGAGTTCGGCCGCACCGGCAACCCATCCAGCTCCAACGGCAGCGATCACGCCTGGGGCAGCCACGCCTTTGTGCTAGGAGGTCCGGCGGCGGTCCGGGGCGGCGAGGCGTTCGGCACGTTCCCCACACACGCTCTGCGCGGTCCCGACGATGCTGGCAGCCGCGGCCTCTGGATTCCCACAACGGCGCTGGACCAGTACGGCGCTACGCTCGCTTCCTGGTTCGGTCTCTCGGCCGCAGACCTCAACACAGTCTTTCCGAATCTGCGCAACTTCTCGAATCCGACGATCGGATTCATGCGCTGACCGGGCAAGCTCTCCGCGCCATCGGAGGGATTCGCCGGCGAACACAGAGGTTAGCCGGCGAAAGTTCTCGACGGTTTCGTTTGCAAATCCTTTTATCCCGGCGCTGGATCGCGGCGCCGGGTATTTTATCGAATGAAGTAGCCGGCCACCCGCCAATGGCCGGATTCCAGGCTCACTACCACGGTTTCGATGGCGCTTTCCTTCTTGGTGAATTTTGCCTCGAACATCATTACCACGTAGTCGCCGTCCGGCGCGCCGGGCAGCGTTTTGGCCGCCTTCGACGAGGCTAGCTTACGCGATGCGAGCGAGCCGATCGACTCGCGGACCGCGCGCACCTGGCGCTCCCACTCCTCCGCTGTCACCTGCGTGCGGAAGGGCTTACTCGCCTCTTTCCACGAATCACGGTACTTGCCGTTATCCACCAACGCCAGCCACTGTTCCGCGTCGGCGCGGGCCCTGCCGTCTCCCTGCGCGAGAACGGGCAGCCAAACGGAGGACATTAGAATTTTTCGACGTGTCACAAAGCCTAGACTACGCGGGAAGACGAAATGTTGCAAGCCTGGACTACTTGTACGGAATCGCCGCGATACCGCCCGCCTTCATCACCCGTTGGAACGCTTCCACCGTAACCAGGGATGGTTTGAAGTTGCCGAAACGGTACCCCTCGGCGATTCGCAGAGGGGTCCAGCCAAACTTATTCTTCTGGTTCCAAATCACCGGATTGGCGCCCCGCTCATGCAGGTACTCAACCACCTTTGGATAGTTCTTGTACGCCGCGCCATGCATCGCCGTCTCTCCGTTCGCGTTCACGGCGTTGATGTCGTTGCCCAGCTCCAGCAGCAACTTCAGAGCATCTAGCACTTCTTCTTCCGTGCCCGCGTCTTCACCCGGCGACCGCGTGCCCAGGCCGGCGCAAACGATTAACGGCGTGGACTTGTCCTCGTTCGGCTCATTGGTATTCGCGCCAAGTTCGGCCAACAATTTCAGCATTTCCACATCGGCCGACCGCGCCGCTAGCAGGAACGGCGTGGAGCCCAGGGTATTCAGACCTGTCGCCCCGATGTTCACCTTCTTTGTCATTCGCGCGTTCAGGTTCGCGCCCTTCTCCTTCAACTTGCGGATTAGCTCCAGGCTCGTCATCCGCCCGGAGCCAATCGGCCCGGGATCGTTGTCGCCAACGCCGGGCTTGCGAACGTCGGTCAGGACATGCAGCGCCGAGAACCCCGAACCCATATGGTTAGGGTCGGCTCCCGCGTCCAGCAGCCGCGACGCCAGGTCGAAGTGACCGTTGATGACAGCCAGAGTCAAGGCGCTAATGCCCTCCCGCGGGCCCGGGCCGGAGCGCTCGCTGACCACGTCATTCGGATTTGCACCCGCCTTCAACAGCGTATTCACAACTTCCGTACGGCCGTTCCGCACAGCCAGCAGGAAGGTGGAAAATCCGGAACGCAACCGGAACTTGTAATCCGCGCCAAACTCGATCAGCAGCGCCACCGCCTCGGCGTGGCCTTCGGCCGCGGCCCAAACCAATGCGGTCTGGCCCCGCCCGTCGTCCTTGGCGTGGACGTTCGCGCCCGCTTTCAGCAACGCCTTCATTGCGCCGGTCTTTCCCGTTCTGGCCGCGGTCATCAGCGCCGTTTCGCCGCCGGGCAGCGCCGCGTTGGGGTCCGCCCCGGCCTTCAGCAGCAGTTCTACGATTTCCGCGTTGCCGTTTTCGCAGCCCAGCGCCAACGGCGTCATGCCGTACCTGTTCGCCGCTTTTGGGTCCAGCCCCTGCGCCAGCAGAGCCTTCACTTTCGCCGCATCGTCGGCGTGCGCCGCCTTGTGCAGCGCAGTCGTTCCATCCGTGGCGGCCCACAGGCCGGCTGTAAGAATTAGGGCCGCGGCGCGCATTAGAGCGCCAAGGGTTCGCCGAGATCGACGATTCGCCCGTTGCTGTCGGCGAACTTGTCGATGTTGACGCCAGCGCGTTCCAGCATCGTCAGGTGCAGATTGGCCATCGGAACCGGTTTGTCAAAGCGAACATGCCGCCCGCCGCGTCCGCCCGCTACCAGAACCGGCAGGTTCGTGTGATCGTGCTTGTCAGGGTTGCCCATACCGCTTCCGTAAAGATACAGTGTGCTGTCCAGCAGGGATCCGCCCCCGTCCGGCGTCTCCTTCAGCCGCTTTAACAGATATGCGAACAGCGAAACGTGGAAGGCGTTGATCTTGGCGACGCGCAGCATCTTCACGGGGTTGTTGCCATGGTGCGTCAGCGGGTGGTGGGCTTCGGTCACGCCAACTTCCGGGTAGGTCCGGTTCGATGTCTCTCTCGCCAGTTGGAAGGAGATCACACGGGTCACGTCGCCCTGCAGCGCCAGCAGCTGCAGGTCGAACATGAGCTTTGCGTGATCGGCGTATGCCGCCGGAACGCCGACGGGGCGGTCCAAATCCGGCAGCGCCGTGTTCGCCGCTTCGGCTTCGGCCTTCTGAATCCGGCGCTCCACCTCGCGAACGGAGTCCAAATACATACTCACGCGAGTTCTGTCGGAGGGTCCCAACTTTGATTGCAGCTCGGCAATCCGCTCACGGACCGCATCCAACAGGCTGGCGTCTTGTTTGGCTTCGCGGCGCCGGTCGGCCGCACTGCCGCCTTCGCCGAACAGCCGTTCGAAAGCCACGCGCGGATGTGCTTCGGCCGGAAGCGGCGATGTCGGCGACGACCAGGAGAGGTTGTTCTGATAAACACAAGCGTAGCCGTTGTCGCACTGCCCCACCATGCTCATCATGTCCATGGCCAGCTCCAGCGAAGGCAGGCGCGTGTCCTTACCCAGCGTCTTCGCCGCCACCTGGTCCGCTGTGGTGCCTAAATAATAGTCCGTGCTCTCTGTCCATTTGGCGGTGGCCGCGGAGAGAAACCCGGCATTCGACGTGGCGTGCGTACCTGGATAGGAATTGCGTAACTCCATATTGGTCACTACCGTCACCTGGTCGCGCATCGCTTCCAGCGACTGCAGCGTCGGAGACAGCTCCGTCAACTTGCCGTGCGGGCACGCCGGTGTCCACTCGGCGATCGTCGAACCCATCGGCACATACACATAGCCGAGGCGCTTGATGGGCTTGGCCGCCTTCGCCGCGTTTAGCGCGGGCGTCATGGCATCCAGCAACGGCAATGCGATTGCCGAACCCGCGCCACGCAACAGCGTGCGGCGATCCAGGGTCTTGCGTGTGATAATCATTGGCCTCTCCTCATCTGAAACGGCGTACTTCCGACGATTCCCATTATGAAGGAAGAAAACTTGTAATTTTGGGCCTTGGCCGAGGCCACCACCTTCCGCACCGCCGGCCCGTCGAAATGCTCCATGCCGCGCCCGATCCCGTAGGTCATCATTTTCTCGGCGAACGTCCCGGCGAAAAGATCGCTGTACTTCAGCAGTGCGTTCTCCAATCCCTCCACACCGCGGAACTTGCTGCCATCCGGCAGGCCGCCCGAGTTATCGATCGCCTGGCCACTCTCTTCCGCCGTTCGATACCGGCCGACGGCGTCGTAATTCTCCATCGCAAAGCCCACCGGATCCATCAAGTTGTGGCAGCCTGAGCACGCCGGATTCTTCCGATGCTCCGCCAGCCGCTCACGCATCGTCAGGTTGTTTCCGATCACGCGTTCCTTCAAGGCGGGAACGTTGGGAGGCGCCGCAGGCGGCGGCACACCCAGCAAGTTGTCGAGAATCCACTTACCGCGAATCACGGGCGAGGTGCGCGTCGCGTAGGAGGTGACGGTCAAAATGCTGCCCTGCCGCAGCAACCCGCCCCGGTTTGAGTCCGCCGGCAGGTCCACACGCCGGAAACGGCTTCCATAAACGTTCGGAATCCCGTAGTGCTTGGCCAGACGCTCGTTCACATAGGTATAGTTCGAACGCAACAGATCCAGAACGCTGCGGTCTTCCCGCAAAATGCTCTCGAAGAACAGCTCCGTTTCGGTGCGGAACGCTTGCCGCAGATTGTCGTCGAAGTCCGTAAAAAGGCGCATATCCGGCAGCGTCTGCTGCAAATTGCGCAGATACAGCCACTGCCCGGCGAAATTAGTCACGAGCGATTTCGCCCGCGAATCGGCCAGCATCCGCCGCACCTGTTTTTGGAGCATGGCTGGTTGATGCAGCGCCCCGGTCTCGGCGGACCGCAGTAACTCGTCGTCCGGAATGCTGCTCCACAGAAAGAAGGAGAGGCGCGAAGCCAATTCCAGCGCGGATACGCGATACACCCCGGGACCCTGGTCCTGCTCCACACGGAAGAGAAAGTCCGGGCTCACCAGCACCGAACGCAAAGCCATCTCAACGCCGGTCTCAAAGCCGCCGCCGGCACGGCCCTCACGAAAGAATCGCAGCGGAGCCGCCAAGTCTTTAGCGGTGACTGGACGCCGGTACGCGTGCCGGGCAAGTGCAGCGACAATCTTCTTCGCGCACGTCTCTTCGTCCGCGGCGCCGGTTGGCGTGCAAACCAGGACTCGTTTCCGGCTCGGTGACGCGCCAGCGCCTGTCACCGTGAACGGCCCGTTCACCGTCACCGAGTAAACGGCCGGCTGGATGCGCGGGTGCCTGTAGAAATTGAAGTGCGCCTCATAGGGCTGCCGCTCGGTCTCGATCACCGGAAACGCCTTGCGCGGAAAAGTCGCGGCGACCGTATGCGGCCCGGCCTTGACGTGGACCTTTAGCTTTAAATGCGCGTCGACATGCTGATGGTCCTTTCCGATGGGCGGCGCCGCGACCGGAAACGTCTGCAGCGGCTCGCCATCCAGCAGCAGCAGGACCTCGTGTTTCCCGCGAAGTCCTTCAACATGTTCGTTCCGATCGCGCGCCAGCCGAACCGAGAACTCATACTCGCCGTCCACGGGGAACGTGTAGGGCACGGCCAGTCCGCCGCGCGTCCCTAGCGGCATCCCGTCGAAGTGTTGTTCCTGCGTCAGATCCGGCGGAACCAAAACCGTCTCGCCGCCGGGTGCTTTCCCCGGAATGCCGATTGCGATCCGGCTGATCCGCCGCGCGGCATTCAGGTAGCGCTCCAGCAGCGCGGGCGACAGATCGCCAACCGTGACGTTGTCGAATCCGTATGAAGCGTCGTCGCTCGGAAGCAACGCGTTGATGTCCACGTCCAACGCCAGCAGATCCCGGATCGCGTTGTGATACTCTGTGCGGTTCAGCCGCCGGAAGGTGCCGGTCCGGCCCGGATTCGGCTTCGCGGCGAAATCGGCATCCAGCTTCGCCTCGATCGACGCCACGGCCGACTGGTAGGCTGCCTCGGCAGGCCGGGGCGTTCCGGCCGGCGGCATTGACCGCGCGCGCAGCCGCCGCAGCACCCGTTCCCAGTGCAATCCGCCAATCTCGGAAGCGCTGTCCAGCGCCAAGCCGCCGGCCCGCCCAGAGGCGTTGTGGCACCCGGTGCAGTACTTGTCGAGAATGGCCCGTACGTTGGGCTGACTCCATGCGGGCATAAGGAGAATACACAAAACAACAACGCAGCGCATCGTTCCCATCATACTCAACGAATTGGTAGAGTTTAGATCATGCGTATAGGTTTCATCGCTTCCCTCGTTTGCGGCGCTCTGTTTGCCGCCGATCCGCCGCTCAAGCCCGAAAAGGGCTTCACGGCTCTGTTCAACGGAAAGGACCTGACAGGCTGGACCAAGGCCAAGGAGAACGAAGACGCGTTCCAGGTAAAGGACGGCGCCATTGTCGCCAATGGCAAGCGCAGTCACCTCTACTTCACCGGCCCCTTCAAAGGCAAGGCTCCTGCCTTCAAGAACTTTGAGCTCAAAGTGGACGTCATGACCAAGGAAAACTCCAACGGCGGCATTTACTTCCACACTGCGTATCAGGAAACCAATTGGCCCGAAAAGGGTTTCGAGGTGCAGGTGAACAACTCGCACCGGGATTGGAAGAAATCCGGCGGCCTCTACAACGTGCAGGACAACAAGGAGCCGTTCAAGGATAACGAGTGGTTTACCGAGCACATTATCGTCAAGGGCGGTCAGGTCACCGTGATCGTGAACGGCAAGAAGGTGACGGACTGGACCCAGCCCGCCGATTGGAAGGGTCCGCAAGGAAATCCAGGCCGCGTCATCGGCGCCGGCGCCACCTTCGCGCTGCAGGCGCACGACCCCGGTTCGACGATCTACTACCGCAACATCCGCGTGAAACCGCTGAAGTAACCGGCCGGGCGGTAGAATAAGGGAAAGATGCCGCGCTTCGCTCCTGCGGCGCTCTTGATCGTTCTGCTGCCCTTCCTTTGCCGGGCCCAGTCGACCGTAGCGCTTCCATTGATAAACTCCTCCGGCGATACCAGCGTGGAGTGGCTCGGGGAGGCGGTCTCGGAGAATATTCTCGACGCCGTGCACGCCGCTGGACTGGTCGCTATTGATCGTAACGACCGAGCCGGTGCGATGGATCGCCTCGGTCTGCCCTCGAACATCGTCCTAACCCGCGCATCGGTCCTGCGCGTCGCCGACGAACTGGACGCCACGCACGCCGCTTTCGGCAAGTTTGAGGTCCAGAACACTCCCGGCTCCAAGGCCCAGCTCGTGCTCACCGCTCGCGTGATCGACCGCAAGTACCTCCGCCAATCGCCGGAAATCGTCGAGCGCGGCCTGCTCGAGGATCTTGCCGTTTTGCAGGACCGACTGGCGTGGCGGGTCCTAAATACGGTGTCGCCGAACGCCGCGGGCACTGAGCCAGAGTTCCTGGAACGCCGGGCGCGTGTCCGCGTTGATGCCATCGAGAACTTCATTCGAGGCCTGCAATCCAAGGACACGCTCGCCCGCCATCGCCACTTTACGCAAGCGGCCCGTTTGGACCCCAGCTACTCGCAGCCCTGCTTCCAGCTTGGGCTCCATTACTGGGACAACGAAGACTACCAGCAGGCCGCCCGCTGGTTTGAGCGCGTCGGCCGGGCCGATGCCCATTACTTCGAAGCGATGTACTATCAGGCCATCTCCCGCCACTATCTTGGCGAGTACGGCTCTGCTGAGCATCTGTTTCTGACCGTCCTTTCCCATGTGCCGCTCAACGAGGTCTTCTGTAACCTGGGGGCCAGCCAGCTTCGCCAAGCGAAGTGGGATGCCGCTATTTCGAATTTTGAAAAGGCTCTTGAAGGGGACCCGGCCGATCCGGACTATCACTTCGATCTTGCTTACGCGCTGTGGCACGCGAAGCGTTTCGACGATGCGGCGGCCGAATTTCGCGCCGTGCTCGAACGAATCCCGGACGACAAGGACGCCACAGCGCTGTTGGGCCTCTGCCTTCGCAACCAAGGCCCCAAATCCGGTGATCCGAAGTACGAGGGATTGGAGCGTATGAAGGAAGACTACGAAGAGACGGTGTTCCGCCAGCTGAAAGCGCTGATCGAAAAAAAGTGAGGGTATCTTGTCTTGCGCTGAGCGTGGCAACGCTTCTTGCGCAAACTCCAGGCAATCCGCCGCCGCCGCCGGCCAAACCGCAGAGGCTCAGCTCCAACGCCATGCGGAATGAGAACGTGGCCGTGTATCTCATCGATACCAACGCCGCCAAAGAAGCGAACATTCGCGCGGGTAGCCAGGTCGCGCTCATTACCGAAGCTCCCGCTGATGCCCAGTACTTCGCCGCGGACCAGGGCCGCCCAGCCTCGGGCGGCTTCAGCATGGCCGTCCCCTCAAAGCCGGCTGGTTGGCACGGCGAGATGTATCATCGCCATCAGAACAGCGTCCTCAATGCCCGTGCGTTCTTTCAAGTCGGGGGCGTGCAGCCCGCCCGCCAAAATGCCTTCGGCGGCCGCACCACGGGCAGCCTCCGGAAAGCCGGGTATCTCACCGTCAATCTCGGCCAGCGAAGAGTTCGTGGAATGGTGAACGGTAATGTCCTGGTGCCTCTCATTGAGGAGCGCTCGCCCACCGCCACGGATCCCCGGGTCCGTGCTTTGGTCGAAAAGTTCTTCGCCGCCTTTCCCGCCTCCCCACCGAATCGCACCGATTTCGACCCCCGCGCTCTGAACACCAACGCGCCGCAGCGAATCAACGAGAGCGATTTCAATGTCCGTCACGACTGGAAACCGTTCGCCCTTTTCTACGCCACAAATCGTCAGTATATCGATGCGTTTCAGCTCGTGGCCGGGCAAAATCCGGACACCACTTTGCGGAACCACACTGGCCGCCTCTCTTTCACCCAGGGCGGCCTTCAGGCCCATTCCCAATTCCAGCAGGCCCACTCCCTGCTTACTCCCGAGCCTAACTCCGTCGGCCCGCGCGTCCGGTTCGGTTTTCAGATTGAGGAGTTGGGACCGGATTCGAATTTTCCGGTCGATCGGACCCAGAACACCTTTCGCAACGGCTTCGGCTACACACGCAGTCTGGCCGGCGGCAAACGGCAGATCTATCTGGGCGGCGACTACGCCCGATTACAGGTCAACGGTTTGGAGGCCAACAATCTTCGCGGCCTCTTTCAATTCCAAAACAATTTCGGCCGCACTTCGATTGAGAACTTCCGTGCCGGCCTGCCCACCACGTATGAGGTCGTCCTCGGCGATCTCACCCGCGGCTTCCGGCAATCCAGCGGGAACCTCTACTTCGCTTCCCGCCTGCGCCTGCGCCCGTTGCTGCAAGTCTACCTGGGCCTGCGCTACAGCCCGGACGGCTCGCCGTTTGAAGTCACGGGCCGGGGCGACGTACCCTATGTCTGCGATTGCAATAACCTTGCGCCCCGGGCCAGCATCGCCTGGCGGTTCCGCGATAAGTGGACGCTGCGCACCCTGTACGCCTTGAACTTCTCGCCCATTCCGCCGGTGACGTACCAGCAGGTTCGCTCGAACCCTCCATACGCCGCCTACATCTCGTTGAACAATCCGGATCTTCTGGATCCCCTCCGCAACCTCACCGCGAACCCGGTCGACTCCCAGCCCGCGCTCAGCGTACTCTCGCCCGATCTTCGCACGCCCTACGCCCATCTCTACACGCTCGCCTTCGAACGCCAGTCGGCCACGCGCGGTACTCTGCGCTTCGGCTACACAGGCAGCCGGTCCATAAAACTTCTCACCGGCATCGTACTGAATCGCGCCGTGCCGAACCCGGCGTTTCCCTACACCACGGCCACCATCAATCAGCGCCGCCCCGATCCGAATTTTTCCGAACTCCGCACCATTCAGAACAACGGCATCGCCTACTATGACGGCGGGCAGGCGGCCTACGATCTGCCGTACCGCAAGGGCCTTTCGCTCGGTGTCACCTACACGTTCGGAAAAGCCATCGATACCGGCGTCGACTTCACCGCCACGGCCGCCAACCGCGACATGCTCAACGGCCGCGCGCAGTACCAATACGACAATACCGGAGACCGCAAAGGCCTCTCGAACTTCGACACCACCCACGCCTTCGGCCTTCGCTGGCTCTACGATCTCCCCTGGCAAGGACTACAATTGTCAGGCGTCAGCAACTTCCGAAGCGGCACGCCCTTCACCCTCTACATCGGTGCCGATGCGCCGGGTATCGGCAACGTGGATGGCAGCGGCGGCGACCGGCCAAACATCCTCGACCCCTCGATTCTCGGCCGCACCATAAGCCATCCGGACGCCGCCCCTCTAATCCTCAGCCGCGACAAGTTTACTACGATTCCTGTCGGCAGCGTCCGCGGCAACCTCGGCCGGAACGTCATGCGGAAGGGTGGAATCGCGAATTGGAACCTGGCTTTACAGAAAAACTGGCGTTTACCTCTGCATCGCGAGGCCTCCATTCAGCTCCGCGGCGAGGCCTATAACGGCTTCAATACCCCCCAATTCGACGAGCCCCAACGCAACTTCACCTCCCCCGCATTCGGAAAAATCACAAATACTTTGAATGACGGGAGGGTTTTTCAGCTCGGTTTGCGCGTTATCCTTTAGGGTGACCAATCCCGGTCATCCCCGTGACGTATAATCGGAAAGTTCATGCTCGAAGCCTTCGGCCTATCTGACCCTGGTTGCGTTCGGCCAAACAACGAGGATTATTACCTCCTCGCGCCGTCGTTGGGTCTATTCCTTGTTGCAGACGGTATGGGCGGTGCCCAAGCCGGCGAATGTGCGTCCCAACTTGCCGCGGAAACCGTGGGCGAGGTGGTCTGGCACGCGGGTGATTATGACCCGAAACTGCTAATCACCGCGCTTGAAGAGGCCAATCGGCGCGTGCTGAACGCCGCATCCGCCGATACCAACCTCGAAGGCATGGGGACCACCCTCACCGCTGTCCTCGACACCGGTAAGCAGGCCTACATCGCTAGCGTCGGCGACAGCCGCGCCTATATCTACCACCAGGGCCAACTGATCGTCATCACAGAAGATCAGACCTGGGTGCAGGAAGTGGGCCGCAAGCTCGGGATTGAAGAAGCCCAACTGAAGACCCACCCCATGCGCCACGTGCTGACCATGGCCATCGGCGTCAGCGATCAGTTGCGCATCAATTCCTACGTCGTCGAGCTGTCGGAAGGAATGGAGTTCCTTCTCTGCAGCGACGGTCTGCACGGTGTCGTCGGCGATGACGGCATTGAAGAAATCTTCGCCAACGAGGAAACGCTCGAAACCAAGGGGCGCAATCTCATTGATCGCGCCCGTGCCGCCGGCGGTCCTGACAATATTACCGCCGTGCTTCTCCGGGTTGTTCAACCCATCGAAGACTATAACGCTCGCGTTACCGCGGGCCAGGAGCCTGTCGAACAGACACAGTAGTTCATGTATTCCCGGCGGCTTGCCGCCCGCCACGTGTTAGCGCTGGCGCTGGCGGCTCAAATCGCCTTCTCCGTCCCCCCCCGCCGAGGAAGACGGAGGGCAAGTCCAGAATCCCGGCCCGTCCACGGTCCCAATGTTGCGAATTCGCGTCGTGGACGGCGATGGCGCTGTCCACACTGCCGGTTCTCGTTCCACGCAACCGCTCGTCGTGCTGCTGACGGGTGAGTCCGGCGAACCCGTCGATCGCGCGGCCGTGAGCGTGCGGCTCCCGGAAGAGGGCGCAACCGGTCAGTTCCCCTCCGGTCTCCGGACGGAGGTATTAGTTACCGGTCCTGACGGCAGGGTTTCAATTCGCGGAATTCAATGGGGCCGCACCCTTGGGCCTGTTTCGCTGCGCATCACCGCCAGCAAGGGGGACTCCCGCGCCGGCGTCATGGCCACCGTCCAACTGACTGCCCCGTCCAATGGCGTCACGCCTGCTGCCGTCCCGCCCCGCAGAATCGAATCCGCTCCGCGCGGCAAGTGGGTCGTGGTCGCGGCGCTGGTCGGCGCGGCCGCCGCCGGCGGTGTCGCTGCCGTGACAAACGGCGGCCGCGCCCCGGTTCCTGCCGCGCCTCCAGCCGTCGTATCCCCACCGCCCGCAGTCACGGCCGGAATTGGAAATCCAACCGTTACGATAGGCCGGCCATGAAGTTCACCGCACTACTCCTGGCTGGGCTCTTCGGTGTCGAAGCTCCTCCGGTCGCAGTCGTTCTGGACGGCGGGCAACTCACGCGGGTCTACGGTTTAGCCGGCAACTTTCTTCGTGGCGAAAGCGGCGAAAGGCTGCTGGCTTACTCCTTCGACGGCGAAATCGAATGGCGCCTGGAGCCCGGCCGGCTCCTCGTTCGCCACGGCGCAGTGCAGGATGTTCTCGCCGTGCAGGCCGAGAGCGCTGTCTTTCGGGGCCGCACCGCGACTCTTCCTGATTCCCGCGCCGTCGCCTGGAACGGTGAGCGGATCGTCGAAGCCAAAGAGGCCGGCCTGCTCATCGCCGGCCGCGCCATCGAGTGGCGCGCGGGCTCGCTGACCGTCACCCAGCCCGATGGAACGGCCGAATCCGTCGACTGCCCGAATCCTCCCGGCTCCCTGACCGCGGCCGGCCAGGACTGGGCGCACTTCGACGGGCACCTGCTCCGTCTAACCCCCAACCGCGTGACACTCTACATTCTGCCCGCCCGGAGCCGCCAGCCATGAAGCCGCTCCTTTTTTGTCTCTCGGTATTGCCCTTGGCCGCGCAATTGCAGGTCGGCATCGTTCGGGAGTCCGGCGTCGAACTCATCGGAGCCACTCTGAACCTCGGCACGGTCGCTTCCGGCGAGGTCTTCGAAGCGCGCCTGCGTGCCGCCAACCTTGGCGCGTCTCCAATTGCCATCAACGATCTCTCCATCGGTGGAGCGGGCTTTTCCCTGGCGGCGCCTTTCGTCCCCTTCGCCTTGCAGTCCGGGGCCACCCACGACTTCGCCATCCGTTTCTTGCCCACCGCACCGGGCTCCTACAGCGCCAGCCTGGTTGCCGGTTCGTTCACTTCGATTGTGCGGGCAACCGCCGCCGTCGCCGCCGAGGTGGTGCTCATTCGCGGCGTCCTGATCGTCCCCATCCCGCCCTCCGGCTTGGCCTTTGACGCCTTCGTCGGCGAGACTCTCTCCTATGTACTCAACCTGCGGAATCCCCTCCCGGCCGCGATGCCGCTGGACTCCTTGCGCGTAACCGGAGCGGGGTTCCGTTACGAAGGTCCACCTTCCGCCAGCCTCGCTCCCGGCGCCTCCATTCAAGTGCGCATAATCTACACGGCTACTGCCGAAGGGTCTTTTCGGGGAACGCTGGAAGCGGGCGTGCGCCGGCTCCCTCTAATGGCCATCGTCGCCCAGCCCCGGATCGGCCCGCCCCGCATTCAGCGCAGCCTGGCCACTCCGAAACACGCCGAGCAACTCCCCATTCGCGTGAACCTTGAGCGGCCTCTGCCCATGGATGCCACCGGAACTCTTTCCGTCACGTTCTCCGGAGGCTCTACCGATCCGGCTATTCAGTTTCATAACGGCGCCCGTGAAATCCCCTTTTTGGTCCCGGCGGGAACCATCCAGGCCGAGTTCGACGGGAAACCCGAAGCCATACTACAGACCGGCACTACTGCCGGCCGGCTGACTCTCACTGCAACTACCGAGGGCGGCGCGAGCGTGGACACGATCAACTTTCCACGTACGATTATCGCCGTCGATCAGGTCACAGCCAGCCGCGAGGGCTCTTCGATCGCTATCGTCATCACCGGTTACGACAACACCCGCACCGCCGGCTCGGCGAACTTTCGCTTCGCCGATCGCGCCGGCAATCCCATCGGCGGCGTCATCACGGCCCGGTTTGAGGAAGAGTTCCGCGCTTACTACGCAGGCGATCCGGCCGGCGGCGCGTTTCGCCTCCGCGCGGTCTTCCCGGTTACGGGCGATGCGACAATGGTGGGTTCGGTACTGATCGAGTTGGCGAACAACATCGGCCGGACCGAGTTGCAGCGAATCAACATTCCATGACGCCGGTGGCTCTCACGATCGCCGGCTCGGATCCGAGCGGCGGCGCCGGGATCCAGGCCGACCTCAAGACGTTTCATCAGCACGGTGTGTACGGAGAGGCCGTCGTCACGCTCCTTACCGTGCAGAACACTCGCGCCGTCACGCGCGTCGAATGCCTGGACCCCGCGCTGATTGCCGCGCAAATCGAAGCCGTGCTCGCCGATATTCCGCCCGCCGCTGCCAAGACTGGCGCCATGGGTAACGCCGGCATCATTGCGGCCGTCGCTGCCACCGTTGGCACCGTCCCTTTGATCGTCGATCCGGTGATGATCTCGAAACACGGCGCGCCGCTGATCGACGCCGATGCGCGCGGTGCGCTCCGCCGCGTGCTGCTTCCGAAAGCTCTGCTGGTGACGCCCAACCTGCACGAAGCAGCGGCGCTGGCGGAAATCGAAGTGGTGACGCGCGAACAGATGCTGGAGGCCGGCCTGCGCCTGTTGGACCATGGCCCGTTCGCGGTGCTGGTGAAGGGCGGCCACCTGGAGGGCCGCGCCGCGGATCTGCTGGTCACACGCGAGTCCGTGCATTGGTTCGAGTCGGAACGCATCGACACCCAGAACACCCATGGCACCGGTTGTACCTATTCGGCGGCCATCACGGCCAACCTCGCCCGCGGCCTGGCTCTCCACGACGCCCTGGCCGGCGCCAAAGCATTCATCTCTGAAGCGATCCGCACCAACCCAGGCCTGGGCCACGGGCAAGGACCGGTGAACCACTTCGCCCGCCCAGACACCGCGCCATGTTCCCCCGCGAACGGCTTAACTCCGCAAAAATCGTGCTGACCCGCCCCCGCCCCATTTTTTCGAGATAACAACCGTTCTGTCGAAACGAAGGATAGGGGGGTGCCTCCTACAAAGCCTTACGAGTACCGCACCGACTCCAAAAACAGCCCCGCCGCCGGCGCGGTCCAGGCAGCCACGTCGTGGGACGACTGCGCGCCGGACACAAGCGTCTCGACGCCGGCGATCGTCAACTCGCCCAAGCCGGCCTTGACCGTTACACCCACCAGCCGTCGTACCATGCGCCACAGGAAATGTGAGGCGTCGACGCGGAACAGGATCAAAAAGTCGTCGGCGAAAACCTCAGCGTGATTCACCACGACGATGGGCGATTCCTCCGGACGGGACGGATCGCGTTGGGCGAAGCGGGAGAAGTTGTGGCGGCCCGTGAATAGCGCGGCGCACCGCTGCATCGCCTCCAGATCCAGCGGCTCCCTGATCCACCAGACGTGCCGCTTATGAAACGCCGTCTTGCGCGTGGCAATTTGGTAGAGATACGTTCGAGCGGTGGCATCGTGGCGGGCGTGGAACTTGGGTGGCGCGTCCTCGATCTCGAGAATCGAGATGTCCGATGGCAGGCGCTCATTCCAGGCGCGGTGCAGCGTTCGCGTGTCGTGCCGTCCGGGCCGGTGCACTCGCACGTGCGCCACCTGGCCAAGCGCGTGGACGCCGGCGTCGGTCCGGCCCGCGCCCATCAACTCGATCCCGGCGCCGAGGTGATCCTCAATCGCGGCGCGAAGCGAGCCGGCCACGGTGCGTGCGTTCGTTTGTTCCTGCCATCCGCTGTACTTCGTGCCGTCGTACTCCAGCGTCAGCTTCCATGTCTTCATTGGCTGGAATGACAAGTATCGCAGCCGTTCGGCGCCTTGTGTTCTGCGTGGCAGGCCATGCAGGCCATCATTCCCACGGACTTTTCCTGAAACAGCACGTCGCGCTGCGCCACGTCGCCATGGCAGGTAGCGCACTCCACCTTCGCCTCCTTCACATGAACGCTGTGGCTGAACCAGATGATGTCGGGAACGCGGTAGACGCGCTTCCAGGGCACCGCCTCCTTCTTTGCCGCGAACTCCGCCAGTATCTGAATGGCGGGCGAATCTTTCTTGATGGATGCGTGGCAGCCCATGCAAGTCCTCTCGGATGGGAAGGTGGCCCGGAAGCCGTCATCGGACGCGGCGGGTATGGTGTGGCACATCGTGCACTTTATGCCGAGTCGCCCCGCATGCACCTTGTGACTATACGCGATAGGCTGCTCAATGGGCGGGCCCGGAATCTTCTCTTCCTTGGGCTTGTACTCCCTGTCCTGGGCGGCGAGCAGCGCCGCGCTACAGAGAAAACGCAATAAACTCATCGTTGGCTTCGGAACCGCTCTTTCCACCTGCGGCGGCAATCACAACGTACTGCTTGCCGCCGGCTTCGTAGGTCATCGGCGTGGCGAATCCGCCCGCCGGCAACTCATACTGCCACAATACCTCACCGGTGTCGGAGTCGAACGCGCGAATCATCTTGTCGAAGGTTCCAGCCATAAAGACGACTCCGCCCGCGGTGCAGATGCAGCCGCCATGCGAAGGTGTTCCGGTCTTCTTTACGCCGCGCCGCGTGAGTTCCTTGAACTCGCCGTTCACAACACGCCATTTGAAATCGCCCTTCTCCAGATCGATCGCCGTCATGTAGCCCCACGGCGGCTTGATACCCGGGTAACCTTCGTGATCCAGTAGTTCGCGCCGGTTCGATAGAGCGTATTTGACGTTCATTCCTGGCTTGGACTCCTCGAACGAAATCCAGTTCGTCGTTTCATCGGAGCTGATGAAGACGCAATTCCGCTTCGGGTCGAAACTGCATCCGCCCCACAACGGGCCGCCTCTGAAGCCGGGATGAATAATGCCGCCGCTCATGGGAGCCGGATGGAAGAGTTTGCCGTGCTCCAATTTGTCGACAATCGCCTTCACGTGCGCGCGCGCCTCCGGGCTAATGTCGGTGATCCAATCCTCCTGCCAGCCGATGCGCGACACGGGCGGCGGTTTTAGGGGATGCGGCTGCGACTTTGCCAGTACCTCGCCCGGCATTTTCGAACCGGGAATCGAGCGCTCCTCCACCGGATAAACCGGCTTGCCGGTTTCGCGGTCCAGGAAGAACAGAAACGCCTGCTTAGTCGGTTGCACCACGGCGTCCACGGTCTTGCCGCCATACTTCATGGTGATGACGGCGGCCTGGCATGGCATGTCGTAGTCCCAAATGTCATGGCGGACGATCTGGTAATGCCATTTCCGTTTGCCGGTCAGCGCGTCGATCGCCAGGACGCAGTTGCCGAACAGATTGTCTCCGGACCGGTTGCCTCCCCAGTAGTCGAAACTCGGCGAGCCGATGCCGGCAATTACGAGGCCGCGCTTGGTGTCGACGCTCATGCCGCCCCAGTTGTTTGTGCCGCCTGTATACTTCCACGAATCGCCGGACCAGGTCTCATGGCCGAACTCGCCGGGCTTGGGAATGGTGTGGAAGATCCAGCGGCGCTGGCCGGTCTTGGCGTCCCAGCCGCGGATGTGGCCGGGCGCTTCCGGATACGGGCCCTCGCCGCCTCCGCCGCCCGTGATCACGACGTCCTTGAACACGACAACAGGCGAGGAGTGTTTAAACGTCAGGCCCTTCATGTCGTGATCAAAGTTTTCCTTCAGATCCAGCATGCCCTTGGCGCCGAAGCCTTCCACGGGTTTTCCGGTTTTGGCGTTGATCGCCCAAAGCTGGTCGCGATAGGTGGCGAATATGCGCCTGTCGTCGCCCTCTTCCCAGTAACAGACGCCGCGGTTGACACCCGGCGCGCGGCGCGCGGCCACGCCTTCACCGGGGTCGAAGGTCCACAACAGTTTTCCGGAAGCGGCGTCCAGCGCCTGTACCTTCACGCGGGCGGTGGTGAGATACAGCACGCCGTCGACGACGATGGGCGTGCACTCGATCGAGGTGGCGGGCCGGGCGTTCGAGTCTGCCGTCTTGTGTGTCCACGCCACCTTCAGGCTCTTCACGTTCGACTTGGTAATCCGGCTGGCCGGCGAGTAGCGCGAGGCGCCCGCGTCGCCGCCATAGTGGTTCCATTCCTTCGCGCGGTCGAAAGTTTTTGCGCGGGCGCCTGGAAGCGTGGCGGCGGACACGGCGGCCGCCTGCAAGAATTTCCGACGATCGGGACTGGACAAAGTGAAACTCCGTAGTGGAACAATATCAAAAGGAACGTCCACCATGCCTAAGAAGTTACTCACCATCTCTCTCGCGGCCATCGCCCTGACGCTGGTTGCGCAAGAAGCCAAAAAGAAGGCGCCGCTTAGCCCTGCCGCCGAGACCTCCGCCATGATCGGCGGCAAGGCGGTTTCCATCAAATACGCCTCCCCGTCCATGCGTGGAAGAAAGATCTTCGGCGGACTGGTTCCCTATGGCCAAGTGTGGCGCGCAGGCGCGAATTCCGCCACGGCGCTGCACACCGAAGCCAACTTGACGATCGGCGATTTGAAGGTCCCAGCCGGCGACTACACGATCTATGTGTGGCCCGAGGAGAAAGAGTGGCAGTTGGTCATCAATAAGCAGACCGGCCAGTGGGGCACCGTTTACAACGCTTCCAACGATCTGGGCCGGACGAAGATGAAGCTCGAAAAGGCTTCGGCGCCCATCGAGAGTTACAAGATGACGCTATCGGCCGCCAGCCTTCGCCTGGAGTGGGAAAACACCATCGCCACCGTGCCTGTCAGAGCCCAGTAGTTAACGGGTGATCACGACCGAGGAGGGGGAGCGCCGTACGCACTCTTCCTTTTCTCTCCGATTGGTAGGGCGCAAGCGCCGTCTCAATGGCCCGACCACCGTCGATGTGACTGCGCGCGGGTGCGCGATTTTTCGTGACGGCATCCAGAAGATCGGCTACGATCATGTGGTTCGCGGCCGGCCTGGAGGTAGCGGGGTCCTGCGATCCCTCCGGCATACTTTGCCAGCTCCCCGCGGCCCAGGAGCGGCCCTGCAGCACGAGCGGAGCCTCGCCAGGAACGGTCGTGGTGGGCAGGCACAGCGCGCCCTTTGAACCAAGGAGCGTGATTCCGAATCTGTCGCCCGTGGTCGCGTCGTTGGACCGTGTGGCGAAGTAGTCATGAACGCCGCTGCTGAAAAAGTACGTTGCGGCGATCTCCCGCCCGGCGACTTTCCCCAGCGGCTCGGTAGCCTCTCGCGCTTCCATGCGCGTCACGTGCGCGGAGCACCAAAACGGCGAAAAAACGCATCAGGTCGAACTGGTGCGTGCCGAGGACCATCATGTCCTCACCGCCCGCGCGATGACCCTCCTTGCCGCGCGACCGGATCTCCATCAACTCGCCGATTCCGCCGCTGTCGAGATAGGCCTTGGCGCGCAGGGTGAAAGGCGCAGGCCGCGCCGTGTGCCCACTTGCACGCGAATGCGATGCCGGTCCGCCAGCGTCACCATGGCATCGGCGTCGCGGAGGTCCTTCGCGAAGGGCTTCTCCATCATGATATGCGCGCCGGCGTCGGCGGCGGCTCGGAACGTCGGAAGGCGTTCCCCCAACGATCGCGGGCAGATCGCCACAAGGTTGGGCTTCTCCTTTGCGATCATTTCCCGGTAGTCCGCTACCCGCGCGGCGCCTTCGCGCGGGTACGCGCCTATTCCGGGCCGGCGGCATCGGCGCCGGCCACGGCCAGCGCCTCAACCTCTGGAAACCCGGCAAAGGTTGCGTCCCACTAGTGGCCGAAGCCGCCGTGACCGGTGCGGCCGATCAGCGCGGCGCGATACTTCGGCGTGGCCGCCCACGCCGAAGCGCCCGCCAGAAAGACGCGCCCGTTCATAGGCGTTTCAGCCTGAACGTGGCCTTGGAGCCCGGCCGGATGAATGCGCCCGCTCCGCTTCCCGCGCGCGTGGAGGCCTCGCGCTCGCGGGTCAGTTCCAGTTCGCCGTTCGAAAGCATCGTACCGGTGAATCGCACCCGCGTGTCGTTGATCTCGTTGCCTGCCTGCTCAGGAACCACCACAACAAACGTCACCAGTTTTCCGGCGATGGTCCCTTCCACGATCCTGCTGCTTGAATAATCTCCGTAGAGTTTGCCGGAGATCCGCGCGCCGCTCTGCTGCAGTTGGAACGCGATATCTACTGTGTCGTTGTTGCGGCCGGTGGATACCTGGCCGGTCCAGATGCCGGTGAAATCCGAGGCGCTCAGCGAAACGGCGAACAGGAGCCACCGCATACGCTATCCCTTTAGGAAGCCGGCGAGTGGTCCGGTCGAATCGGCGAACCGCTCCACAGGCGCGCCAAAGGCGTCGAGCATCGACACGTAGAGATTCGAGAGCGGGGAATCCACGCTGTAGACCAGATGCTGGCCGGAATCGACGCGTCCGCCGCCGCGTCCGCCTACCAGCACCGGCAGTTTGTGCGGATCGTGCTTGTTCCCATCGCACAGCGCCGAGGCGAACACGATCATCGAGTTGTCAAGGACATTGGAGTCGCCCTCCGGCATCGCCTTCAGCCGCTGCAGCAGGTGGGCGTACTGCGCCACGTGCCACTGGTTGATGATCTGATACTGGCGCAACTTATCGGCATCGTTCTGATGATGCGACACGTCGTGGTGGCCGGCGCTGACGCCTTCCAAAAAGCGGAAGCTGACGTTGGAGACTGAGTTGCCAAACATCAAGGTGCTCACGCGTGTCGTGTCGGTCTGGAACGCAAGCGCCATCATGTCGAGCATCAGGCGGATGTGCTCGGCATGGTCTACGGGCCGGCCGGTTGGAGCGGATTTGGGGTCGATCGGCGCGCGGGACTTCCATTCGCGTTGCGCGCCGGCCGAAGCGCGTTTCACGCGATCCTCGAGCGAACGCATGAGCGACAGATACTCGTCCAGGCGGATCTGGTCCGCGGCCCCGATGCGCGAGCGCAGGCTCTTGGCGTCGCCCAGTACACGGTCGATCAACAGGGTATCCATCTTCGCCTGATCGGTTTGCGTGCCGGAGGCGGCGCGATACAGGCGTTCGAAAACGGAGCGCGGGTTCAGCTCGCGGGCCAGCGGGGTAATCGGGTCGCTCCAGGCGATGTGCGAACCGTAGACACGGGTGTAGCCGACGACGGCGTCGACGCCGATTGCCACGGGAGTTACGCCCAGCTCCAACGATGGAAGAGGTGTTTGGTTCTTCACCGCCTTCGCGCCCACTTGATCCACTGAGACGCCGTTGGCCAAGTCGGCGCCCTGTGTCTTGCGAATCGTCTGGCATGTGAGAATTGCGGCTTCCTTCACGTAGTGGCCGTCGCCACCCTTGGAATTCGCGTTCCACAGGTTCGACAGCACGGTCAGCTCATTCTTCACGGGAGCTAGCGGGGAGAGCGTTAGCGGCAGTTCGAACTGCCGGCCCGTCTCCTTAGGAAACCAGTTCGCCACGTTCACGCCGTTCGGCATGTAGAGAAACGCCATGCGTACCGGTGCCTTCGCCGGAGCGGCCATCGCTTCCATCCATGGAAGACCGATTGCGCAACCGGCGCCGCGCAATAACGTGCGGCGGGATAAACGGGGACGGCGCAAGATCACGGCTTTACCTTCTCTTTCACGGCGGCTGGCATTACGGTTGGCGACTGCATCCGGAACGGTTGACTCAGGACGATCGCATTCACAAGCGCATGGATACTATAACTATTCTGCTTCACTTCGCTGACGATTGCATCCACCGTGCAGCCGTCCTTCAGCGTAAGGCCGCGTCCTAGCGCGTAACCCAGCATTTTCGAAGTCAAATGCCGCAGGAAAAGGTCCTTGCGGTCCAGCAGCGCCCGGCGCAATCCGGCAGGACCTTCCAGCTTCGTGCCGTCGTTCATTTCGCCGGACGCATCCACGGGCTTGCCGGCGTCCTCGGACCGCCATCGGCCGATGACGTCGTAGTTCTCAAGCGCGAAACCGAGACCGTCGATTCGGCTGTGGCAGCCGCTGCACGCTGCGTTCGAACGATGTTGCGACAGCCGTTCGCGCATGGTTTTGGCATGGCCGGCCTGCGGTTCCTCCAGCACCGGCACGTCCGGCGGGGGCGGGGGGGGCGGCGTGCCAAGCATGGACTCCAGGATCCACGCGCCGCGCAAAACGGGACTGGTGCGGTAGGGATACGACGACACCGCCAGCACCGCCGGCATGCCAAGCACTCCGCCGCGATTGGAGCCTTCGGGCAGCGCGATCCATTGCGGCTGTTTCCGCCGGCCGGGATCCAGCGGCAATTTCGTGCCCATGTGCTTTTCCAGATTGCTGGTGCCCACGGTGTGCGTGGAGTCGATCAAATCGAGAATCGACGTATTCCGTACCAGCATTTCGCGAAAGAAAAACGCCGGCTGCAAGCGAATATCGGACCGAAGCTCCTCATCGTTGGCGAACTCTGGAAATAGCTTCGCGTCGGGCGTTTTCTCTCCGCTCAAGTCGCGAATGTGCAGCCACTGCTCGGTAAACCGTTGGGCGAAGCCGAGCGACCTGTCGTTGCGCAGCATCCGCTTAACAAGCTGCTGCAATACCTCCGCGTCCTGAAGCTTTCCCGCGGCCGCCAGGTCCATGAGGAGCTCGTCGGGCATCGATCCCCACAAGAAATACGAAAGCCGCGACGCCATGGCGTAGGATTCCAAGGGCCGGGCCTTGCCCGTCGCGTTGGGCGGTTCCGAACGGAATAGAAACAGCGGCGAAACCAACGCGCCGCGCAGCGAAAAGAAGATCGACTCCTCAAACGACAGCCCCTTCGCTCCCGCCGTGTGGAACAGCTCGACGTAGGGCTGGACTTCGGCCGCCGTCACCGGCCGGCGGAATGCGCGCGGCAGAAAGGTCTCGAAAATCCGGCGCGCCGCTTGCGTGGGCGTGACGCCTTTGCCTGGGGTGGCCACCAGGATCTTCACCCGCGACTTATACTCGCGCGCCGCGAATTCCATCGCGAACTTCGCCGCATCCATGTACTTTTCCGTGTGCAGCGGCGACAGCGACAATGTCTCGGCCGCGTTGTCGAATCCCTCCCCACCGCCGCCGTCGGCCGGCAGCAGCCGGCCCAGATCCAAGTGCATGTCCAAAAGGTCCCGCAGCGTCGCCGCGTATTCGTCGCGATTCAACCGCCGAATCGGCGCCGGTCCCGCCGCCGGCCCGGCGGCGCAGGCCTCCGCGTGCAAAGCCTGGTCAATCCATTTTGCGATCCCCTCGCGCTCGTCCAAGCCCGGCCCCGGCGCGCCCTTGGGCGGCATCTCGAAACCGCGGAGCCGGCTGGCCACCGTAGTCCACTTCCGGGCCTCCGTGGTTAAGGATTCGCGGGTCGAAACCGCCGAGAGGCGAAACCCTCCCTGCGGCGAGGCGTCCGTGTGGCAGGCGAGACAGTACTTCCTTAAAGCGGCCTGCCCATCGTCAAACGACGCCGGTGCTGCTGCGCAGACGGCGGCCGTGAACGTGATGCCGATCACCCGCGTAAACATGTTTCACGCGCTACTATATCGCGCCGCCCTCAGCCGCCGCTTTCCGGTAGGTAAAGGCGCCAACAACGAAATCCCGGTTCATCCGCGCTATGTTCTCAAGCGCGATCGACTTCGGACAGACCGCCTCGCACTCGCCAATGTTCGTACAATTGCCGAAACCCTCGGAAGCGGCCTGATTCACCATGTTCACGGCGCGGTCGAAACGCTCGACTTGGCCCTGCGGTAGCAGGCCCAGGTGAGCGATCTTCGCCGATGTGAACAGCGAAGCCGAAGCGTTTGGGCACGCCGCCACGCAAGCGCCGCAGCCGATGCAGGTAGCCGCGGCCATGGCCCGGTCTGCGGAGGTCTTTGGCACCGGAATGGCGTTGCCGTCGGGGGCCGAGCCGGTCGAGACGCTCACGAATCCGCCCGCGGCGATAATGCGGTCGAAGGCCGCGCGATTCACAACCAGGTCCTTGACGACTAGGAACGCGGCGGCGCGCCACGGCTCCAGGAACAACTCGTCCCCGTCGCTGAACTCGCGCATATGCAATTGGCAAACCGTGGTGCCACGGCGCGGTCCGTGGGCCACGCCGTTGATGACGAAACCGCAGGAGCCGCAGATGCCCTCGCGGCAATCGTGGTCGAACGCCACCGGCTCCTCGCCGCTGCCGGTCAGCCGTTCGTTCAGGACGTCGAGCATTTCCAAAAACGACATATGCTCGCTGACTTCGGTCATTTCATACCGCACCATCGCACCGTTGCTGGCCGGGGACGGTTGCCGCCAAATATTCAACGTGAGTCTCATTACTTGTAGCTCCGCTGCGAAGGTTTCACATACTCGAACGATAAAGCCTCTTTGTGCAACTCCGGTGCTTGGCCTTCGCCCTGGAACTGCCAGGCGGCTGCATAGGCGAACTTGCCGTCGTCGCGCATCGCCTCGCCCTCCGGCGTTTGGAACTCCTCCCGGAAATGGCCGCCGCAGCTCTCTTCGCGCCGCAGCGCGTCCAGGCACATTAACTCTCCCAGCTCGAGAAAATCGGCCACGCGGCCCGCTTTTTCCAGGCTCTGATTTAGGTCTGCTCCGGCACCCAGAACTTTTACGTCCTTCCAGAACTCCTGGCGCAACCCTTGAATGATACCGATCGCTTTCTCTAAACCCTTGGCGTTGCGGGCCATGCCGCAGTATTCCCACATCGTCTTGCCCAGGTCCCGGTGAAAGCTGTCTACCGTGCGCGAACCGTTGACCTGCAGCAGCGTTGAAAGCCGCGCTTCGACGCTCTCCTTCGCGCTGCTCACCGCGCCCTCATCCAGCTTGCCCGCGGCAGTGGACGCCAAGTAGTTGCCGACTGTGTAAGGGATGATGAAGTAGCCGTCCGCCAGTCCCTGCATTAGCGCCGAGGCGCCCAGGCGGTTGGCGCCGTGATCGGAAAAGTTCGCCTCTCCAAGCACGAACAGACCGGGGATCGTTGACATCAAGTGATAGTCCACCCACAGGCCGCCCATCGTGTAGTGCACGGCGGGAAAAATACGCATCGGCGTCGAGTAGGGGCTCTCGCCCGTGATGCGCTCATACATCTCGAACAGGTTGCCGTAGCGTTCAGTAATCGCTTGCTTGCCCAGGCGGTCGATCGACGCACCGAAATCGAGGTAGACACCCAGGCCGGCGGGCCCGACGCCCCGGCCTTCGTCGCACATGCGCTTGGCGGCGCGGCTGGCAACATCGCGCGGCACCAGGTTGCCGAAGCTCGGATAGATGCGTTCCAGATAGTAGTCGCGCTCAAACTCGGGAATTTCGTTCGGCGCCCTCTTGTCTCCCTCTTTCTTCGGTACCCAGATGCGCCCGTCGTTTCGAAGCGACTCCGACATGAGCGTCAGTTTCGATTGGTATTCGCCCGAAACCGGAATACAAGTCGGGTGGATCTGCGTGAAACACGGATTGCCGAAGAACGCGCCGCGCTTGTAGGCGCGCCACGACGCGGTAACGTTGGAGCCCTTGGCATTTGTCGAGAGATAGAAGACGTTGCCGTACCCGCCCGTCGCCAGCACCACGGCGTCAGCCACATGGGTATCGATCTGCCCGGTCAACAGATTTCTGGTCACGATGCCCCGTGCCTTGCCGTCGAGGACGATCAGGTCCAGCATTTCTGTCCGCGCGTACATCTTCACGCGGCCAAGCCCGATCTGGCGCTCCAAGGCCTGGTAAGCGCCGAGCAACAATTGTTGGCCCGTCTGCCCGCGCGCGTAGAACGTGCGCGAAACCTGCGCGCCGCCGAAGGAGCGGTTGGCTAGCATGCCGCCGTACTCGCGCGCGAACGGCACACCCTGCGCTACGGCCTGGTCAATGATATTCACGCTGATCTGCGCCAGCCGGTAGACGTTTGACTCGCGCGCGCGGAAGTCCCCGCCCTTTACCGTGTCGTAAAAGAGCCGGTAGATGGAGTCGCCGTCGTTCTGATAGTTCTTCGCGGCGTTGATGCCGCCCTGCGCGGCGATGGAGTGCGCACGGCGCGGCGAATCCTGAAAACAGAAGCATTTGACGTTGTAGCCGAGTTCGGCCATGGTAGCGGCCGCCGAAGCGCCCGCTAGACCCGAGCCCACCACCAAAACGTTGAACTTCCTCTTGTTGGCTGGGTTTACCAGCTTCATCTCGAACTTGCAGGTATCCCAGCGCTTTTCGATAGGACCGGAGGGAATGCGCGCGTTTAAGATCATGGCGTTCCTACCTCACCAATCCGAGCAAAATCGCCACCGGAATCGATATGTTACCGGCCGCGACCAGGCTGGCGAACACCTTCGCGCCCAATCGCAGGCGCGGTGTGTATCGCGGGTGTGCGAAACCCAGAGATTGAAACAACGACCACGCACCGTGATAAAGGTGCAGGCACAACATTGACATCGCTCCGATGTAGAACGCGGATATATACCACACGGAAAAGCCTTTCACTACATTGTCGTGAACGTGCAAGAACCGGAAGTCCGGGTGCGCCGTACCAGTTGTGAAATGCAATAGATGGTAAATGAGGAAGGCGGCGAGAATCGGTCCGCTCCAATACATCGTCCGCGACGCGTAAGTCGAGGTGACCGGGGTGTTAAACAAATAGCGTGACGGGCGGGCGTTGTTGCGTAACACCGCCAACTGCACGGCGCTCCAAATGTGGAGGCCGGCACTGGCTATCAGCACCAGCCGCGCGATCCACAACAGCGGCTGATTGGCGTGCAGTGCCGCGCCGTAGGCGTCGATCGGATACACACCGTCTTTTCCGGGGGGCAGAAAAATCTGCAAATTGCCGAGCATGTGCACGAGTACGAAGCCGAGGAGCACGATGCCCGTAAGGGCCATCACCGCTTTTTTTCCGACGGGAGCTTCGACGAATTGGACTGCACGCGCCAGCGAGGAGGCCGACGAACTCATAGAAGAGATCACTTTCATTATATGGGATGCGCACCCCGGCGGACACAGTGCAAAATTAAGTTGAATCCGCTTGCGCGCGTTTGCTTCAATAGATAGAACCCACCTTTGGAGGAGCTCCCACCTTGAATCCAGCCATCCTCGCCTTGGAAGACGGCACAGTCTTCGAGGGCCGGGCCTTTGGTGCGCTGACGGAACGATCCGGTGAAGTTGTTTTCAATACATCCATTACCGGCTACCAGGAGATTTTCACAGACCCTTCGTACGCCGGCCAAATCGTAGTCCTCACCTATCCCCAAATCGGAAACTATGGCGCCAATGATGGCGACTCCGAATCGATCCGGCCCTTTATCGAAGGTCTCGTGGTGCGCGACTTCTCACCTGTCGTGTCCAGTTGGCGGAGCGAGCAGGCGGCCGACGAGTTCCTCAAACTCCACAACATCCCGATTATCGACTCAATCGACACGCGGAAATTGGTGCGCCATCTGCGGATCCGCGGCGTCATGCGCGGTGTTTTGTCGTCGATCACCACGGACGCCAAGCTGCTCATTGAAAAGGCCAAGGCGGCGCCCTCCATGGCCGGCCTGGACCTCGCCACGCGCGTCTCGGCCACGTCCCGCTACGATTGGTCCAGCCCCGTCGAACCCTGCTCGCCGAGTGAGCGCATTCGCAATGCGCCCCTGACGCACCATGTCGTCGCTTACGATTTCGGCATTAAGCGCAATATTCTGCGGCGTCTGGTCACCAGCGGATGCCGCGTGACGGTCGTGCCGGCCGGCACGAAGGCCGAAGACGTTCTCGATTTGAAGCCCGATGGAATCTTCCTTTCGAACGGTCCGGGAGATCCCGAACCTCTCGAAGCGCAGGCGGCCGAAGTGCGAAAACTAATCGGAAAAAAACCGATATTTGGCATCTGCCTGGGGCATCAGATTCTGGGGCTCGCATTTGGCGGCAAGACCTACAAGCTGAAGTTCGGCCATCGCGGCGGCAACCACCCCGTATTGAACAAGCGCACCAACAAAGTGGAGATCACAGCGCAGAATCACGGCTTCGCAGTCGACCCCGATTCCATCGCCGATTCCGTCGCCGAAGTGACCCACATCAATCTGAACGACAACACCGTCGAGGGCCTGCGACACAAGAGCGAGCCCGTCTTCTGCGTACAGTATCACCCGGAGGCCGCGCCCGGTCCGCACGACTCTCTCTACCTGTTCGAGGATTTCACCCGATTGATTCAGGAGTCGAAGAAGTAGCCCATGCCGCGCCGCAACGACATTAACCGCGTCCTCATCATCGGCTCGGGCCCGATCATCATCGGACAGGCGTGCGAGTTCGATTACTCTGGCACGCAAGCCTGCAAGGCTCTCCGCGCCGACGGTTTCGAAGTGATTCTGGTCAACTCCAATCCGGCGACCATCATGACCGACCCGGAACTGGCGAATCGAACCTACGTTGAACCGCTTAGCGTCGAGTACCTCACCGAGATTATTCGCAAGGAACGCCCCGACGCGCTGCTGTCGACCGTGGGCGGGCAGACCGGACTGAATCTCTCCGTGGCGCTTGCCGAAGCGGGTGTGCTGGACGAGTACGGCGTTGAGTTGATCGGCGCGAAAATCGGTTCGATCAAGAAGGCCGAGGACCGCCTGCTGTTCAAGGACGCGATGCGGAAAATCGGCCTGGAAACGCCGACATCGCAACTGATCACGGATTTGAAGGGTGGATTCTCATTCGCCGAAAAAGTCGGCTATCCGCTGATCCTCCGGCCCAGTTTCACCATGGGCGGCTCCGGCGGCGGCATCGCCTATAACAGCGAGGATTTCGAAGAGATTCTGCTCCGCGGACTCGACCTGTCTCCGGTTCACGAAGTGCTGGTGGAGGAGTCCGTTCTCGGCTGGAAGGAGTATGAGATGGAGGTGATGCGCGATCTGGCGGATAACGTCATCATCGTCTGCTCCATCGAAAATTTCGACCCGATGGGCGTCCACACCGGCGACTCCATCACCGTCGCGCCCGCGCAAACTCTCACCGACCGTGAGTATCAGATGATGCGCGACGCCTCGCTCGCCTGCCTGCGCGAGATCGGCGTGGATACCGGCGGATCGAACGTGCAGTTCGCCATCGATCCCAAGACCGGCCGCATGGTCGTCGTCGAAATGAACCCCCGCGTGTCACGGTCCTCGGCGCTGGCGTCGAAGGCCACCGGGTTCCCCATCGCGAAGATCGCGGCGAAGCTCGCCGTCGGTTACCGGCTCGATGAGATCAAGAACGACATCACGCGCCTGACGCCCGCCTGCTTTGAGCCCACCATCGACTACGTCGTTACGAAGATCCCGCGCTGGCAGTTCGAGAAATTCCCTGGCGCCGACCCAACGCTGGGCACGCAGATGAAGTCGGTGGGCGAAGTGATGGCCATCGGCCGGACTTTCAAGCAGTCGTTCTCGAAGGCGATCCGATCCCTGGAAACCGGCAAATCGGCGACGAAGGAAGAACCGCTGGACGAAAACCTGATTCCGGCGAAACTGATTACCCCCACGCCGGACCGCCTGACCTATATCCTGTTCGCGTTTCAACGAGGCTGGACAGTGGAGCAGGTCGAGGAGTTGACGCACATCGACCCTTGGTTCCTGAGGCAAGTCCGGGAAACGGTCGACTTGAACAAGGACCTCGCCGGGCTAACGCTCGACACGATTCCGGCGGCGAAGATGCTGGAGGCCAAACGCGCGGGTGTGTCCGATACCGCGATGGCCATGGCTTGGCAGGTGGCGCCGCTCGAAGTGCGCGCCAGGCGCAAGGAGCAAGGCATTCGCGCTGTCTTCAATCGCGTCGATACCTGCGCCGCAGAATTCGAGAGTTTCACGCCGTACCTCTACTCCAGCTACGAAAACGAGTGCGAGGCCGAACCTTCCGATCGGAAGAAGGTAATGATTCTAGGAGCCGGTCCGAATCGCATCGGCCAGGGCATCGAGTTCGATTACTGCTGTTGCCACGCCAGCTTCGCGCTGCAGGAGTTCGACCACGAATCGATCATGGTCAACTGCAACCCGGAAACCGTTTCGACCGACTACGACACCAGTGACCGCCTCTACTTCGAGCCGCTCACGCTCGAAGAGGTTTTGAACATCTACGACACCGAGAAACCGGACGGCGTCATCGTCCAGTTCGGCGGCCAAACTCCCTTGAATCTGGCGCTGCCGTTGCAGCGCGCCGGAGTACCGATCATCGGTACCGATCCGAAGAACATCGACCTCGCCGAGGACCGAAAGCTCTTTGGCAAACTGCTCGACGAACTCCAAATTCCGTGTCCGCCCAACGGCACCGCCACCAGCGTGGAGGAGGCCTGCGCCGTCGCCGGATCGCTCGGTTATCCGGTGCTCGTCCGGCCCAGCTACGTTCTGGGCGGGCGCGCCATGACTATCGCCTACGACGAGGACACCGTGCGCCGCTACATGCGCGAGGCCGTGGTCTTCTCACAAGATCGCCCCGTGCTGATCGATCGCTTTCTCGAAGACGCGATGGAGGTCGATGTCGATTGCCTCTCGGACGGGGAGAACGTACTGATCGCCGGCATCATGGAGCACATTGAGGAAGCCGGTATCCACTCCGGCGACAGCTCCTGTGTCCTGCCGCCCTTCGGCATCGGCGGCGCCGAGTTCAAGATGATTCAGGATTACAGCGTCAACCTCGCGCGCGCCCTGAACGTGATCGGCTTGATGAACGTCCAATACGCGATCAAGGACGGCAGCGTCTACGTCATTGAAGTGAACCCGCGCGCGTCGCGCACGGTTCCGTTCGTTTCGAAGGCGACCGGTGTGCCGCTACCCAAGGTTGCCGTAGGCCTCATGCTCGGTAAGAAACTCTCCGAGTTCGCGCACCTGACGCAAGGCAAGACCGGCGGAGTGCTCGACGTGCCCCAGTTCTTTGTCAAATCGCCCGTTTTCCCATTCAACAAGTTCCATGGCGTGGATCCGGTGCTTGGTCCCGAAATGCGCTCTACCGGCGAAGTCATGGGCGTGGGCGACAACTTCGGCGAGGCGTTCGCCAAGGCCCAACTCAGCGCAGGCAGCCCTCTGCCGGCCGATGGCACGGTCTTCATTAGCGTTAGCGACCGTCACAAGACCGAAGCCATTGAAGTGGCCCGCCGTTTCGCCGAGCTTGGCTACGCGCTGGCTGCCACGCGCGGTACGGCACGGGAACTGAAGGCCGCGGGCCTGGAATGCACCACGGTGTTTAAGGTCAACGAAGGGCGGCCGAACGCTGTCGACCTGCTCAAGGCCGGCAAACTGAAGCTCGCCATCTACACCACGACGGGCGTCCACAGCTTCAGCGACGAGAAGGCGATTCGCCGCGCCGCGATTCAATATCGGGTGCCCTGCATCACCACACTAAGCGCCGCCCGCGCCGCGGTGCAGGCCGCGGCCAGCCGGCGCCGCGACCCCATCCGTGTGTGGAGCCTGCAAGAGATCCACGAAGCAATTCGTGCCCGCGCCGCCCGCTAAGGCTTCAATTCGCCCAATAGTGCGTCGGCGAAGGCGCGGCCGCGAATGGCCAGGTTCCGTGCGCGGACCGGATCTTTTTCGATCAGCGAACGGGCCTCCTCGGAAAACCGCCGGATCCTCGCGACCATATTGATTTGCGCCGATCGCAGCCGCTTGCCTTCGACGGCGGCCAGCGCCTTCGCGCAGATGGCCAGCGCCGCGTCGGCCTGCCGCAGCAACTCCTCGCGCCGCGCCGGTGTCGTCACTTCTCCCAATTGAAACGGGGGCGGTCCGGGCGTTTCCACTTCGATTGGAGCTGGCTTGGCGGATGCCACCTGCTGCGCGCGCCGGCGGGGCCGTGGCCGGGGCGGCGCGGGCGGCAGCCTCTCCTGGGCCGTCACCACCTCCGCCGTTGCCGGGTCCGGAACCGTGATTGGGACGGCAGGCGGCTGCGGCAAATTCCTCGGGGGCGGTGGTGAATCGGACGTGGTGATCACGTCGGGAATGCGCGCGGGCATGGGCCCCGGCGGCGGCGGTGCCGCCTTCGCGCGACGGAAGGGTGTGACGCAGGCGATGTTGAGCAAAACGATCGCGGCAAGAACAAAATACTTCATCCGGTTTGCTCCGAAATCGGTTCCGGTTCCTCGTCGGGGACTTCCTCCTCCACATCGATTCCTGGAAGTCCGATTCGAAATAGGGTGCCGAAACCCGGCTGGGAACGCATGATCAGCAGACCGCCCATCAACTGCACGGCCTGATAAGCAACGGCCAGGCCAATGCCGCTGCCCTCCTCCTTCGTCGTAAAGTACAGCTGAAAAACCTTCTCCTGCACCGCCTCCGGGATCCCCCCGCCGCGGTCCTCCACTTCCAGAAACACCTCAGTACCTTCGCGCAGCAGGCGCAGATAAAGAGGTCCGCCCTGCGGCATCGCTTCGATGGCGTTCATCACGATATTCATGAGCGCTTGTTTCAGCAGATCCGTATCGGCCCAGGCGTGCAGCCGCTCTTCCGGTACCAACACCGTTACTGCAACATTGTTCCGCGCCGCCTGCACCTCGACCAGTTGCCCGGCCTCGCGCAGCAACTCCGTCGCATCCACCGTTGTCAGCTTCACTTCAATGGGGCGCGTGAAGTTCAGGAACGTTTTCACCACGCGGTCCAGGCGGGCGATCTCCTTAGAGATGACCTCTACCTCCTGCTGCAGCGGGCTGTTATCACCGCTTAGGCGTGACTTCAACACCTCCAGATTGATCGCTATGGCGTTCAACGGATTCTTGATCTCGTGCGCCACGCCGCCCGTCAACCGGCTAATGGCTGCGAGCCGCGACGACAGGTCCAGATGCGAGGCCAGTGCTTTTCGCGACTCCGCGTCGCGCAGCGTCACCAGCATCTGGTCCATGTTCCAATCCAGGCTCAGAAGGAAATTCACTTCTTCGCCGCGTGGCATCCGGTAGCGCACCAGCATGTCGGTCAGCGGCTTGCGGAACTGCACCGCCGTCCGAATGGAGGAGCCGATCGACGTGTCGTCCGGGAAAAGCTCCCGCACATTCATCCCGATCAGTTCGTCGCGCGTCAGGCGGAACAACCGCTCCGCCGGCCTGCCTGCCATGATCAGGTGCTCCGTTTCGTCGAACAGCAGCACCACCTCTTCCATCTGCTGCAGCAGTTGGTCGATCTTACTGCGCAGTTGGTCCGCATCCTCTCTTGCGCCCCGCACCTGTTTACCCAGCACGCCCAGCTTCGATTGGAGGTCGGCGAACTCATGCGGCTCGGTCGTTTGGCGCAGCGGATCGGCCGAGTATTCCCCCTGCGCCATCCGGTCGATCGTCTCCCCGATCCGGGCCAGCGGCCGCAGCATCAGGTTCGAAAAGACAAACGCGTAGGCCAACGAAAGCCCAATGGCCAGTGCCGAGAGATAGGCTACGCTTTGTAGTTCTGGGCGTACCGCATCCTTTAGCAGCGGAGAGCTCGTGATAATCCGTATGGAAAAAATTTCTTGCCCTTCTTCCGGCACTCCCAACGGGATTCGGATCGAATAGTCCTGATTCTTGGAAAAAATTTCCACTACCCGGTCCCAAAGTGGTCTTTTTTGCCACTGCAGGTAATCCGGCAGATTCGGGGCATTGGCACCCGCGTGCGCGGGATTCGAGGCGGTAAGTACTACCGAATCGGCGCCCGTAATGAGAATATCGGCCACCAAATGGGAATTGGCGCCAGACTGCTGCAGCATTCGCGGGATCAAAGGATCGTCGATCAATATCTTGGTCCACATCGCTTTGGTTTCGTCCAGATCGCTTGGCCTGGGCCGAAAATTCACCGCGCGGTCGTCAATGCGCTGGATAAGCAGGTCGCGCAACTGGTTGGCGTTCGCCTGTGCCCGGTCTTCTACGGTTTGAAACGTCAGTTCCAGCGCACGGTGCAGATTCAACCCGGCCAGAACAAAAACCAGTGACAATACCATGGTGACGGTAGCCAAGTGGAGCCGGGCCTTGAGCGATAACCTGCGGAACATTGCCGGTAACTGACCCTCCTTTACTGCACGTAGATCGCCAATCGCCTAACTGGCCTGATTTCCTTCATCGTAGCGGTTTAGTTTGTTCATTAAGGTCTTAAGGGTTATACCCAGGATCTCGGCCGCCCGGGTCTTGTTCCCCTTCGTCATTTGCACGGTCCGGAGAATCAGCGCGCGTTCCGCGTCGTCGATCGTGGTACCGGGTTGCAGCACAACGAACTCTTCGGCCGCTGGCAGCGCTTGCGCCGGCATCATCGACACCGGCGAAAGCGACGGCGGCAGGTGCCGCGCGTTCACCGGCCCCTCGCCGGCCAGTACCACGGCGCGCTCCAGCGCATTCCGCAACTCCCGCACGTTTCCTGGCCAGGTGTGACGCTTCAACAGGTCCATGGCGTCGCTGGCTATATCGGTCACCTGCGTGGAGTGTTTGCGATTTAAGTCCTCCAACAGCGTCGTGCAGAGAGTTGGAATGTCCTCCATCCGCTCCCGCAGCGCCGGCAGCGAGAGTTCGAAAACATTCAGGCGGTAGAACAGGTCCTCACGAAATTGGCCCTTCTTGATCGCGTCGGCCAGATTCTTGTTGGTCGACGCCAGCACGCGCACGTCTACCAGCATCTCCGACTTTCCGCCCAGCCTCCGTACCCGCGAATCCTCCAGCACCCGCAACAATTTCGCCTGCGTGTTCACCGGCATGTCGCCGATCTCGTCCAACAGCAGCGTGCCCTGTTGCGCCAGTTCGAAGCAGCCCGCCCGCCGTTCCACCGCCCCGGTAAACGCGCCTTTCTCGTGTCCGAAAAGTTCACTCTCAATCAACGCCTCCGGCATCGCCGCGCAGTTTAACGCGACGAACGGGCCGGACCGCCGGGGCGACAGTGAGTGCAGCGCGCGAGCCACCAACTCCTTGCCTGTACCCGATTCGCCCGTGATCAGCACCGCGGCCTTCGACGGCGCCACCTGCTCGATCAGCGCGAACACCCGCCGCATTACTTGTGATTGGCCCGCTATCTGCCCCATTGAGCCGTGCTGGCTCAGTTGCCGTTGCAGCCGCTGCGTCTCCTCCGCCAGCCGGGCGTGGGTAATCGCACGATCCAGCAGCACGCGCAGTACGCTGGGTTGAATCGGCTTTTCCAGGAACCAAAAAGCGCCGAGTTCATGCATCGTCGATACTGCTGTTTCAATGTTTCCGAAGGCTGTCAGTACGATCGCGGGCACCGGAATGTTTTCCGCTGGTAACCGCCGCAGCAGCTCGAAGCCGTCCATGCGCGGCATCTTTAGATCTGTGATTAGCACGTTGTAGGACTCGGCCAGCAACTTATCCAGCGCGTCCTGCCCGTCGGCCGCCGTGTCGGCAGCGAAGCCCCAACTGCGAATCATGCTCGCAAGTCCGTTGCGCTGCGCTTCTTCGTCGTCGGCAATCAACACACGCGCAATAGGGACCACAGCCGAAATAGCCATCGATATCAGTTTGACATGACGCTTGTTAGTAGGCGTACAGACGGGCGGGATTCTCCACCAGGATCTTCTTTCGAGTTGGCGCGTCCGGCGCCCAAAGCGGGAGTTGATTCAGAAGCAGACCGTCGTCGACCGGAACCGGCGCCGAAACCCGTTCCTTGCCAGCGCCCGAATCCGGGTGCGGCCAATCCGTCCCCCAAACGATCCGGTCCGCGTTCGCCGCGATCAGCGCCTTGGCCAGCGGCGAGGCGTCCTTGAACTCCGGCCCGCTGCTGGAAGCCCGGTACGCGCCGGAAATCTTCACGTACGCTTTGCCGGACTTCACCAGCGCCAGCAGATCCGCGAATCCGGGCTGCTCCACGCCCAGCGCAGCCCTTGCGCCGCCGAAGTGATCGAACACCACCGGCACCGGCGATTCCAGCACCGCGTCCTTCAACGCCGAAATGACTTTCAAGGACGCGAAAATCTGGATGTGCCAGCCGCGTGCTTTCATCCTTTCGGCGGCCTTCAGAAATCGCCGCCGCCCTTCCGCTGGATCCTCGATACCGGCCGTCGCCAGATTTAGACGGATGCCGCGAATGCCAGCCTTCGCCATTCCGTCCAAAGCCTTCTCTGGCGTCTCTTCGTCGATCACCGCGACCCCGCGCGCCGTTTTGCCGATCTCCTTTATGCCCCAAACCGTAGCCGAGTTATCCGTTCCGTAGACGCTGGGCGTCACGATCACCACGCGCTCCAGACCGAGCGCTCGGTGGAACGTCATCATATCCTCTGGCAGCGCGGGTTCGGGTGTATAGGCGCGTTTCTCCGTGAAGGGAAAACGCACGGCGTCCCCGAAAATGTGTGTGTGGCAGTCGCAGGCCCCTTTCGGGATAGCGAAGCCGGGCTTGGTGGCGGGCATGGGCGCCTTCGCGCGTGCCGCCGCCGTTACGACTACTTGTGCTAGCGCAGAGCGACGAGTGATCATAGTTTGCCAGTATATCCGGCATCCCGCGCTACAATAGCCGTATGCGCGGTAACGACCAAGTCATAGCCCTTCTGAACGAAGCACTCAAAGCCGAATTGACGGCGATCAATCAGTACTTCCTCCACGCCGAAATGATGGAAAACTGGGGCTACCTGAAGCTGGCCAACTACACCAAGAAAGAATCCATCGACGAAATGCGCCACGCCGAAGCGTTGATGGAGCGAATTCTCTATCTCGAAGCGCTGCCCGCCATGGCGGAGTTGTTTCCGCTGCGCATCGGCCGCACAGTGAAGGAGCAATTGACCAACGATTTGGCTCTAGAACTCGAAGCGCTGCCCCGTTTGAACGAAGGCATTCGCGTGGCCACGGAGTGCAAGGACAATGGATCGCGCGAACTCTTCGAAAAAATCCTCGTCGATGAAGAGCATCACGTCGATTGGCTGGAAGCCCAGCTCCACTTGATCTCCGAAGTGGGAGAGGCCAACTACCTCGCCCAGCAGATTCACAAAGAAGAGTAGCGTATGCGCCGGCTCGCGATCGCCCTGCTCGCGGTGTCTCTCTGCGCACCGGCGCAGCGCGATTTTTCGGGGGCGGCAAAGCTTCGCGTCTCTATGGAACGCCTGCAGGTTCTGGGGCGCGTTCTCCACATCGCGGCCCACCCGGACGACGAAAACACTGCACTGCTAGCCCTTTCGGCGCGAGGTTGGAAATATCGAACCGCCTATCTCAGCCTCACGCGCGGCGAGGGCGGTCAGAATTTGATCGGCAGCGAACAGGGCGAGTTGATGGGCGTCATCCGTACCCAGGAGTTGCTCGCCGCCCGCCGCATCGACGGCGCCGAACAACGCTTCACCCGCGCTATCGATTTCGGTTTTTCGAAGACCGCCGAGGAGACGCTCGCCAAGTGGGATCGCGAAAAAGTGCTCGGCGATGTTGTTTGGCACATTCGAAAATTCCGGCCCGACGTCATCGTGCTGCGCTTCTCCGGCACGCCGCGCGATGGCCACGGGCAGCACCAGGCCTCGGCCATTCTTGGCAGGGAAGCGTTCGTGGCCGCCGCAGACCCCGTCCGTTTTCCCGGCCTGCCGCCATGGAAGGCGAGGCGCTTGGTCCTGAACATAGCCTCCTTCAGTCCCGCGATGGAGAAGGAAGCTGAAGCGCTTCCGCAGAAAATCACACTCGACCTTGGGCAGTTTGACCCGCTCCTCGGCTACTCCTTCGGTGAGATCGCCGGCATGAGCCGCAGCCTTCACCGCTCACAGGCCATGGGCTGGCGCGAGGACAAAGGCGCACAGCGCAATTTCTTCATCGTCGTTGCGGGCGAACCCGCCGCCAAGGATCTGATGGAAGGGGTCGACACCACCTGGGCACGCGTGCCCGAATCCGCCGGCGTGGCGCGTCACCTCCGGGAGGCGCTCTCACTGTTTGACGACCGCGCACCCGAAAAATCCATTCCCGCGTTGATCGCGGCGCGCCGCGAGCTTCTCAAACTCTCCGGCGATTGGGCCGCCGAGAAGCGCGTCGAGATCGACGAAATGATCGCAGCCAGCGCCGGACTCTTCATGGAGGCGAACGCGCCGAAGTTCCACATCGTCGCCGGCCAGCCCATCGAACTACGGCTGAATGTTGTGAATCGCTCGAACGTGCCGGTCGTTTTGAAGGAAACCGGCAAAACACTGGAGAAGGGCCGCCCGGAGACGCTCCTGCGAACGGTGCCAATGCCCTCCACTCCCACCCAGCCCTACTGGCTCGCCGCGCCCCGGGGCGAGACCATGTACTCGATCGGCGATCGTGCTCTGCTCGATGCGCCCGATGGCCCGCCTTCGCTCATCGCCCCGCTCGAGTTGACCATCGCCGGGGAGACCCTCGCATTTTCTCTTCCCGTCCGCCATCGTTATGTCGATCGCATCTACGGCGAACTCACGCGCCCGCTGCTCGCCGTGCCGGAAGCTACCGTACGTTTTCCCGAAAAAACTCTACTGTTTCCCGACGCGAAACCGCGGCCCTTGGCCGTGCAAGTGGCATCCATGACTGCCGGTTGGAGCGGCCGCGTGAGCTTGCAGTTGCCCAAAGGCTGGGTGGCCGCGCCCGGCAGTCACAACATTGTCCTGAAGGAGCCGGGCGAGCAGTGGACCGCGACGTTTCTGGTGACGCCGCCCGCCGCGGGTCAAACCGCCAAGGCCAAGGCCATTGTGGAATCCGCCGGCAAATCTTCGTCACTTTCGATGATCGCGATTGAGTATCCGCACATTCCGCCGCAAGCGTTGTTCGCGGAGGCGGAAGCGAATCTGGTTCGTTCGGACATCAAGATCCTGTCCAGGCGCATCGGGTACATCATGGGCTCGGGCGATGACGTGCCGCGCGCGTTGGAACAGTTGGGCTGCGAAGTCACGCTGCTTGGTAAGGATGAACTCGCCCAGTCGAACCTCAGCCGTTTCGATGCCATTGTCACCGGCGTACGCGCGTTCAACACGCGTGCCGATCTCCGTGCGAACGCCAGACGGCTCTTCGACTACGCGGCCGGCGGCGGCACCGTGATCGTTCAATACAACGTCATGGAAGGCGGCTTTTTCGGTGGAGATCCGAAGATCCTGGCGAACATGGGGCCGTACTCTATCACGCTCAGTCAGGGCCGCGTGACAGAGGAGGATGCGCAAGTGGAGTTCAAGTCCACGCACCCGCTTCTTGCCGCACCCAACCCTATCGGTAAACAGGATTTCGACGGCTGGGTCCAGGAACGCGGGCTCTACTTCGCTGCGCAATGGGATCCAAAGTACGAGACGCTGTTTAGAATGCACGACCGCGCCGAAAAGCCCCTGGAGGGCGGCACGCTATTCGCGCGCCACGGAAAAGGCGTCTACATCTTTACGCCGCTAAGCTGGTTCCGCCAGTTGCCGGCCGGCGTACCCGGCGCCTACAGGATTTTCGCCAATTTCCTAAGCGCGGGCAAGGCACGATGAATCGCGAAGAGCCGCCGCCGTTCTTCGGTACCTGGAATCGTCTCTACGCGGCCGTAATTCTTTATCTGGCTGTATTGATCGCTGGCTTCCACGCGTTCACGAAGGCTTGGCGGTGAGATTTCTCGATTGGATGGTTATGATTCTCTCGGTCGTGGGCATCGTCGCCTACGGCTTGTGGAGGTCGCGCGGCAGCGATACCACCGACGCCTATTTGCGCGCCGGCAGGACAATGCCCTGGTACGCCATGGCCCTTTCGATCATGGCCACGCAGGCCTCCGCCATCACGTTCATCTCTACGACCGGCCAGGGCTATGTCGATGGCATGCGGTTCGTGCAGTTTTACTTCGGCTTGCCCCTGGCCATGGTCATTCTCTCCGTCACCGCCGTTCCCGTGTTCCACAAGGCGAACGTCTACACGGCCTACGAGTATTTGGAGAAGCGTTTCGACTCTCGCACGCGGACGCTTGTCAGCATCATTTTCCTGATTCAGCGCGGCCTCGCCGTCGGCCTGGCGCTCTCGGCGCCGGCGATCGTCCTGACCGTCATACTCGGCTGGCCCGATGATTGGACCACCGTTTTGATGGGCGTCATCGTAGTCGCCTATACGGCCCTTGGCGGCGTCAAGGCGGTCACCTGGACCGACTTTCAGCAAATGTTGATCATGATGGCCGGCCTCGCCGCGTCGCTCGTCATGGCCGTCTATCTCCTCCCCGATAACATCGGCTTCGGTGCCGCACTCACTGTCGCGGGGGCGGCGGGCAAACTGAATCCGGTGACGACGAACTTCTCCTGGGGCGACCGGTACAACCTTTGGAGCGGCCTCTTTGGCGGAATGTTTCTCGCGCTGGCCTACTTCGGCTGTGATCAGAGCCAGGTACAACGCTACCTGACCGGCAGTTCCGTCGCGCAAAGCCGTCTCAGCCTCTTATTTAACGCCGTGGCCAAGATTCCTATGCAGTTTCTCATCCTGCTCACGGGCGCCATCGTTTTCGCGTTCTTCACGTTTGTTCAGCCGCCTCTGCTTTTCCAGCGAGAGGATATGGCGAAGCTCACACGCATGCCGGAGTACCCGGCGCTGCGGGAGAAATTCGACGCCGCGTTCCAGTCCCGCCAATCGGCGGCGCGGCGATTGGCGGCTGGCGGCGGCGCGAAGGAGGAGTTTCAAAAAGCGCAGGCCGATCTCGACGAAACCCGCAAGCAGGCCGCCGCACTGACGAAGTCCAACGATACGAACTACGTCTTCCTTCACTTCGTCACGAACTACCTGCCGGAGGGCATCGTCGGCCTCATCATCGCCGCGATTCTCGCCGCGGCTATGTCGACTATCTCCGGTGAAATCAACTCACTTGCCACTGTCACCGTCATCGATATCTATAAACGCCTGATCAACACGGAGGCCGCTGATGCACGGTACCTGCTCGTCTCGCGTCTTGCCACCGCGTTCTGGGGCGTTTACGCGGTGGTCACGGCGCGCTTTGCGAAGAACATGGGTTCGCTTGTCGAAGCCGTTAACCTGCTCGGCTCCCTGTTCTACGGCGGCATCCTTGGCGTCTTCGCTCTCGCCATGTACTTCCCGCGCGTGGGCGCGGCTGGCGCATTCTGGGGAGTTCTCGCCGGGGAAGCCGTCATCTTCACCCTCCACTTCACCGGCGCTACGTCGTTCCTTTGGTACAACGTCGCCGGCTGCCTGGTCGTCATCGCCACCGGTGTTGTTATTTCGCGACTGGCCGTTCGTTGACCTCGCGCAAATAGGTCTCCTTCGCCACCAGCCCCTCGTGGACAAACGCAACGTTGCCGGCGCGATCCAGCAGGAACGTCGCCGGCAGCGCCTGCACGCCCGCGAACCGGTTGTCGTGGACCACACGGTAGTTCACGCCCTTGCGCCGCAGAAACGCCGGCAGCGCCTCTGCGTTCTCGTCCATACACACACCCACCACCGTCAAGCCCCGCTCTCCCATCTCTTTCTGCATCTCCACGAACCAAGGAATCTCCGCCTCGCATGGCGGGCACCACGTGGCCCAGAAGTTCAGCAGGACCACCTGCCCGCGCAACGCGCGCAGGTCCACCGATTGAAGGTTCCGCAGCGGCGTGTCCCCGCGCAGGCCCAATATCTCTCCGCACGCCTCCACGCACCGTTTGGCCATCGCGCGCGACGGTGGAAATGCAGACGCCGCGGCTATTGCTGTAAAGGCTCCGCCCGCCACAATCAGCCGCTGTCTCCGGCTTCGCTGCCGCGCGCGCAGCCGTTCCCACGCCCGCCGCGAATCGGCATATCCCGCCGGTTTCAGCGCAGCTAGTTTTTCTTCAACCCAGTCCATAACGCTTCTCGTACTCCTTTCGAAATCGTTCGTTCGCCCGCGCCAACAGAGTTCCAATCGACGATGCCCGCGACCCCAGCACCGCCGCCAATTCGCTGTAACTCAGCCCATCCGCTCGCAGCAGCAGCATTTCGGCTTGCCGCGGCGGCAGCGCCAGCAGCACTATGCGGACACGCGCTACCTCATCGTTCGCCAGCACCGTATCCAGAGGCGTCGGCGGATCCCGGCGAAACAGGCCGAGTACGGATTCGTAGCGTTGCCGCCTATTGCGCCGGCGCAACTCGTCGATCGCCGCGCGCGCCGCGGACCGCAGCAGCCATCTGAGCGCTGCCTCCGCGCCGATCGAAGTATCCCATTTCAGAAAGACATCCACCGCGATGTCCTCGGCTCCGGCCGGATCCCGGACAATGCGCCCGATCAACGACACCACGCGCGCATAATGAGCGCGGAACACGCTCTCCAGGTCAGCCGTTTGTTCCATCGCCGCTTGCACAAAGTAGAAACGCCGGCCGGCGCCGTTTTGTGACACGATATTTCGCATGTTCGCACGTCGCACTCTATTCCTCGCACCCGCGCTTCTCCACGCCCAGGCGAAGCCCATTGGCATTGGCTTTCTCGGCACCTCGCACTCCCACGGGCCGGCGAAGGTGGAGACCGTGCTTGCCAATCCCGCGTTCAAGCTGATCGGCGTAACCGAAGGGAAAAGCGCCTGGCCCTCGCTGACACGGGAGGAACTGCTGCGCCATCCCGAAATCGAAGTTGTTGCCGTCGAGTCGGAGAACAAGGATCACGCGCGCGACGCGCTCGCTGTACTGGAGGCCGGCAAACACCTGCACCTCGAAAAGATTCCGGCGGCCAACATGGTGGACTTCGTTCGCGTGGTCGAAACCGCAAAGCGCAAACGGCTGCTTCTGCAGCTTGGCTACATGTGGCGCTACCATCCCGGCATCAACCTTGCGCTCGAAGCCGCGCGGAAAGGCTGGTTGGGCAAGGTCTACCTGGTGCGCGCGGCCATCGGTAATCAGCTCGATCCCAAACGCCGCCCCGAGTGGGCGGCCTTCAAAGGCGGCGTAATGTTCGAACTCGGCTGTCACGTGATCGACCCCGTGGTGCGCCTGCTCGGTAAACCTTCCAAGGTCACACCGGTTCTACGAAGCGACGGACTAAAGGACGGCCTGGCCGACAATACCGCCGCGATTCTGGAATTCGACGGCGCGATGGCCATCGTCCACGGCTCGAACCTCCAGCCAAACTCCGGTCGCTATCGCGCATTCGAAGTGCACGGTACGAACGGCGCAATCGTCGTCAATCCAATCGAACCGCCCGCCGTCTTCGTCGAACTCGGCAAGGCCGCCGGCCCATACGCCGCTGGAAAACAGACCGTTCCCATGCCCTCCTACAAACGCTACGTCGACGATTTCATCGACTTGGCCGCCGCCATTCGCACCGGCAAGAAACTGCCAGCTACGTTTGAAGAGGAGTTAAACGTGCAAAGCGCCGTCCTAGCGGCGAGCGGAATGTAGCTCGCGAATCTGGATGTTGCGAAACATCATCAGGCTAAACCTGTCGTGCAGTTGCAGGCCGATCGGACCGGACTTCGGCCGCGCCGGATCGCCCGCGTGCGACGCGACCGCGCGGCCATTCATCTTCACCGTGATCTTGTCGTTGCGCGACTGAATCTCCAACTGGTTCCAATCGTTCTCTTTCTCGAACCCCATCGTGGCCGGAGCGAACAGATAGATGCTGCCGCTCGGATACTTCGTCTTCACTCCGTTGAGAATCTGAATCTCGTAGCCCCAATGCGCGGGCGTCTTGGTGTAGTCCGGCGTGGGTGCGATCGCATGCTTGCCGCGCGTGGAGTCGCGGATCGACACGCCGCTATTCCCGCCCTTTGCCGACCGGTACTCCAGCCGGAGATCGAATTCACCATACTCGGCCTTCGTGTAGAGCCAGGACTGAGTCTGGCGCCAGTCCACGTACTGCTTCTCGGGGAGCGCAACCGGCCACGCGCCGAATGGCGTCTTGCCGCCGGAGGTGGCCTGCGCCAGAATCGTTCTATCGGCCAGCACGCTCCATTGGCCGTCGCCAACCACCTCCCATCCATCCAGTGTCTTGCCGTTAAACAGCGGCTTCCAGGATTGAGCGGAAACGGTAAGCGCGAGCGCGGCTATAAGCGGTTTCATACCGAATCAGTATAGTGACATCGTCTGTTCGAAGAGTCCCGCCAGATCGTCTTTCGACGCCGGGCGCGGGGAAAGCTTTGTCACGCGGTGCTGCGGCAGCGTGCCCTCCACTAGCGCGGGAATTTCGCTCGAGCTATAGCCCAGCGCCTTCAAGCCGTTCGGAACGCCCACTCTGTTCATCAGCGCAGTCAGCGTATCGGACAACACCTTGCCGGCATCGGCGAGCTGAATTCCCGACACATCCACGCCCAGTGCGGCCGCCGCCTCCAGGTGCCGTTCCGGGCACGCCGGCGCCGTGAAACGGAATACGGCGGGAGCGTTGAGAATCACCGAAAATCCGTGAGGGATCAGCGCGTGCGCCTGCGGGTAGCCGGCCTGATGATACTGCCGGTTCATGCCCGAAACCGGGTACGACATTCCATGCGGCAGATGGACGCCGGAGTTTCCAAAGCCGACGCCCGCATAGGCCGACGCGAGAATCATCTGCGCACGGGCCTCGTCGTCGGAGGGGTCGTCGAACGCGCGCGTAATGTACTGGCCCGTCATGCGCAGCGCCTGCAGCGACCACACGTCGGAGACGGGATTATTGCCCTGGTAGGACGGCCGCAAAATCGGCCTCTCCGGATACGGCCGCTCCGTGAAGTGGATCGCCGTATAGGACTCGATGGCGTGGCAAAGCACGTCCAGACCTGTCGACGCAGCCACCTGCGGCGGCATCGTCCGAGTATTGTCCGGGTCGAGAAATCCAAGCGTTGGCTTCAGCCGCCGGTGCGCGATTCCCGTCTTCGCGTGCATCACCGAGTAGTCGAAAATCGCAACACCCGTAGTCTCGCTGCCGGTGCCGGCAGTGGTTGGAACCGCGAACAGCGGCTTAACTGGACCCGGAACCGGTTTCCCCTTGCCGATCGGCGGGTTCACATAGTCGAGGAAATCCTCGGGCGGATGGCAGATATAGAGGTTCACCGCCTTGGCCGTGTCGATCACCGATCCGCCGCCCACCGCGACGATCGCGTCGAACTCGATGGCCTTCGCGAAAGCGATCGCGTCCTGGAACGAGACGTCTGTCGGCTCCACGCGAACGCGGTCGTAAAGCGTGTAGGCAACCTTGTTGTCGCTGAGCGACTGCTCGACGACCGTCACTGGATGCAGCTTCCGCATCCACGGATCGGTGACAACCAGCACGTGCCGGAAGCCTAATTCGCTCAGGTCCATGCCGATCTCACGCGTCACGCCCGCGCCGAACCGGATGGCGCTCGTGGCCATTTCGAAGGCAAAATCGTTTTGAGGCATTTTTGTTTAAAACATTCGCGAGACGGCCCGTGGCCACCGTTCGACGATCACTTTCTCTTTGGTGAAGAACTCAAACGCGTCGCGGCCCTGCCCGTGCAGGTCGCCGAAGAAACTGCCGCGCGCCCCGGAGAAGGGGAAGAAGGCCATGGGCGCCGCGACGCCGGTGTTGATTCCAACGTTGCCCACATCGGCCTCGGACCGGAACCGCCGCGCCAGATCCCCGCTCGATGTAAACAGGCAGGCCATATTTCCGTACTCGCCCCGGTTGATGATTTCCAGCGCGGCGTCCAGAGTCTCGGCCTCATGCAGGCTCAGCACGGGTCCAAAGATCTCCGTGCGCGCGACGTCGCTCTCCCATGGCAGTTGCTCCAGAATCGTCGGCCGGACGAAAAACCCCCGTTCGAAGTTGGTGATGACGGGCGCCCGGCCGTCCACCGTCACCCGCGCCCCGTCGGCCTCCGCTCTGCCGATCAACCCTTCCACGCGTTGTTTGCTCGCCGCCGAAATCACGGGCCCCATCTGCACGGCGTCCAGCCCTGAGCCGGTAACTCGCGATGCCGCCGCTTCACGCAAACTCTCGCGGAACGATGCCCGCGCGCCTCCCACCAGAACGGCCATCGACGCCGCCAAGCACCGCTGTCCCGCGCATCCAAACGCGGAGTCCGCCACCACCGCCGTCGTGGTCTCCACATCCGCATCCGGCGCGATCACAATCGGATTCTTCGCGCCGCCCTGGCACTGCACGCGCTTACCGGCCGCCGCCGCCCGGGCGTACACGTGCCGCGCCACCTGGGACGAACCGACAAAGCTGATGGCTTGCACGTCCGGGTGATCGAGAAGCGTATCCACCGCGGCGCGCCCTCCGTTCACGCCGTTCACCACACCCTTCGGAAGTCCAATCTCCTCGAGGATCGTTAGGATCTTGGCCATCGTCATTGGCACACGCTCGGAAGGCTTGACCACAACTGTGTTGCCGGCCGCGATGGCGTAGGGCAAAAACCAGAACGGAATCATCCCCGGAAAATTGAATGGCGCAATGATGGCGCACACGCCCAGCGGCTGCCGGATCATCAGTTCGTCGATGCCCGCGGCGATGTCTTCCGACACATAACCCTGCGTGAGAATCGGTGCGCCGCAGGCCACCTCTACGTTTTCGACTGCGCGGCGCAACTCGCCTCTCGACTCGGCCAGCGTCTTGCCGCACTCGAGCGTAATGGTCCGGGCCAGTTCCTCGAACTGGTCCTCCATCCGCGCCTTGAGCCGGAATAGAAACTGGATGCGGTCCGTCACCGGCATGCGCCTCCAACCGGGGAACGCAGCCGAGGCGGCTTGAATTGCCGCAACCACTTCGTCGCGGCTGGAAAGCGGAACTTCGGCCAGCACCTCGCCCGACGCGGGGTTCAGAATCGGCAGGCGTTCGGCGGCGGAAGTTCTCCATTCGCCGCCAATGAAATTTGGGATCGTGGACATCTTGAATGGAAGGCCATTATAGCCCTCCTCCAATCCTATAATCCGCCTCGCACGGCGTTCGAAACCGGATCGATTACCAGCTTGTTGGAAACCCGCGCCGGCAGCGAAGTCAGCAACACGAACACGGTATCTTTCTCCGGATCGGCCCAGCAGAGCGTTCCCGTGGAACCGCTATGGCCAAACGGCTTGGGGTGCAACGCCCAGCCTACGCCGTAGGAGGGCTTCTTACCGCCCGTCTGGTCCGTCAACATCCGCCGCGCGGTCTCCACTTTCAGCGGTTTCCCAGCCGGCGCCAGGAATGCGCGCAGGAACTTGGCGATGTCGGCCGCCGTAGAGTGCGCACCGCCCCATGGCGCGCCAAGGTTGCGCCAATACGGGCTGTTCCAATCCCAATGCTTGGTTTCGAGAGTACCGCCCTTCGGGTCGGCGTGCTCCACCTGGCTCGGTACCACCTCTCCCGGTCTGAACCGGCCCATGCCCAGCGCGGTCCGTGCCATGCCGAGCGGTTGAAAGATCTCGCTGGCGAGGAAATCCCGGAACGGCTTCTTCGTAATACGCTGCACAATCTCGGAGGCCAGCAGGATCCCCATGCTCTGATAGCTGACCTTGACGCCTGGATCAAACAACAGCGGCGTCTGTAAGGCGCCGGCCACGAACCCGCTCAGCGGCGCGTTGCGTTTGCGCAGATCCTCGTTGTCCGGCAGCATGTCCGGAAGTCCGGATGTGTGCGAAAGCAGATGCCGGATTGTGATTCGTCCGTCCAAACCAGGCAGATACTTCGCCGCGTGGTCCTCCAGCCGCAACTGACCGCGGTCGGCCAGCACCATGACGCCGGCCGCGGTCATGGGTTTGGTAATGGAGGCGATCAGAAAGGGCGAATCGGTCTTCGCTGCGCCGAACGCGCGCTCGTGGACCTTGCCCTTCGTCTCCACGCGCAGCACGGCGGCGCGCAACTGGCCGCTGGCAACGGCCTTTGCAAGGATCGAGTCCGGCGTGTCGCTCGCGCCGGCCAGCGCGGAGGCGGATAGGAGGAAGTTCCGGCGGTTCATAGGATCGCTTCGACGCTACTATATCCGATGAAATCCCCGCAGGATGTCCCGCGTGGAGTAGCGAAGCGCGATCGGCCGGCCGTGCGGGCAGTTGGTCGGATGCTCGCACTGCCCGAGTTCGGCAAGAAGCCACTCCATCTTTCGCTGATCCAGCTTGGTGTTGATCTTGATTGCGGCCCGGCAGGCGATCGTCGCGCACACGTTTCGCCGCACCTCATCGAGCGATGCGCCCCGAAGTTCTTTTTCCGAGTTCTCCAAAATCTCGAACAGGATCTTCTCGATCTCGCCGGCGCCCACGGCGGCCGGTGCCGCCGCGATGGAAATCGTCCGGTTTCCAAACGGCTCGCTCTCGAATCCGGATAGGCGGAGTTCGTCGGCGATTACCGCGTATTGAATCTGCTGCGCCGCCGTGAGTTCTATGACGATCGGCAGCAACAGTTGCTGCTTTTCCACGCTGCCGGCGGCCCGTTGGCGCAGCACCTGTTCGAACAGAATCCGTTCATGCGCCACGTGCTGATCGATGATCCAAAGGCCGTCGCGGCCAGCCGCTAGGATGAAGCTCTCATGGAGCTGGCCCAGCGGCCGCAGGTCCTTCAACGCGCCCAGCGAATCGAAACTGTCCAGCGCGACACCGGACGGCATGGCCGAGTGCGTGTCGGGGATCCTCGAAGATTTCGGCGCGGCCGGAGCGGGTTCGGAAAAATCGAACCGCTGCGGCGGTGGTGGCGCGGCTTGCAGCGTAAACATGGGCAGGTCGGCCTCCTGCACGCCCTGTGCGTCGTCGCGAACTATGGGCAGGGAAAACCGGACGGCGGCGTCCTCCACGCGTTGCGAGAACTCGGAGTATGGCAGCCGGGCCCCTGGCTGCGGCTCCGCGCGCAGCGCTAGCGACGACACGGGGCGGCTCTGCACGATCGTGTCGCGAATCGCGTCGCGGACGAAGTCATGAACCCAGCTTCCATGGCGGAACCGCACTTCGGTCTTCGATGGGTGCACGTTCACGTCCACCTCCTCGGCGTCGCAATCTAAGAACAGCAGCGCGAATGGAAACGCGCCTGAAGGCATCAGGTTGTGATAGGCCGCCGTCAGCGCGTGCAGCAGCAGCTTGTCGCGAATCAGCCGGCCGTTGACGAACAGATAGATCGAGTTGCGGTTGTACTTCTGCACCTGCGGGCGCGAGACGAATCCGCGCAGCAGGAAGACGCGCGAACGCTCGCCGTCCACCGGTTCCGGCAGCGGCAGCTCCTTCTCGTGCCCGCCCAGGTCGATCAGATCTTCCAGGGTCTGATCGCCAAAGACTTGAAACACCCGTTCACGCAGCGTTTCCACGGGCGTTACGTTCAATAGTTCGCGATTGTCGCTGCGCAGCGCGAAGGCCTTGTCCGGGTGGGCCAGCGAGTAGTGCGTCACCAGCGACGCCACGTGGGCCAGCTCGGTTTGATCGGAACGCAGGAACTTCTTCCGTGCCGGTACGTTGAAGAATAGGTCGCGGACCGTGAGGATCGTTCCGTTGGCCAGGGCCGCCTCTTCGCAGCGAATCAGCTTGCCGCCGTGGATCTCGACAACCGTGCCGGTGGACTCCTCGGCCGCGTGCGTCTCGAGAGTCAGCCGGGAAACGCTGGCGATTGACGGCAGCGCTTCGCCGCGGAACCCGAGTGTGGCGATCGAAAAGAGGTCTTTGACGCTAGAGAGTTTCGACGTGGCGTGGCGTTCAAACGCCAGCATCGCATCGTCGCGCAGCATCCCGCAGCCGTCGTCGGCGATACGCAGCAGGCGCCGGCCGCCCGACTCGACTTCGATTCGAATCTCCGCGGCGCCGGCGTCGAGTGAGTTCTCCAGCAGTTCCTTGACGACCGACGCGGGCCGTTCCACCACCTCGCCGGCGGCGATCTGATTTGCGACGGCGTCGGGGAGAACGCGAATCCGGCCCATTCATCCGAGTGTAACTTGGGTGGTAAAATTAAGGCCAATGCTCAGGAACTTCAGATTTCTCGCGACCTTCGCGTTGCTGCTCATTGCCCCGTTGCAAGCGCAAAACTTTGCAACTATCACCGGTTTGGTTTCCGATAAGTCCGGCGCCGGCGCATCGGGCGCCAAAATCACGGCGTTAAATCTCGACACCCAGATTGCGCGTGAGGTCACCGCCGACGAAGGCGGCCTCTACACCTTGCCGCTGCTGCCGCCTGGCCGCTACAAAGTCAGTGTGCAGAAGCAGGGGTTCCGCCAGGCCGTGCAAGAGAGCGTTTCGCTCGAAGTCAACCAGACGGCGCGCTTCGATTTTCAACTCGAAGTTGGCGCCGTGACCGAAACTGTCGAGGTCAAAGCCTCGGCGCCGCTGTTGGAGAGCGACAACTCGGCCATCGGCCAGGTGATTGAGCAGAAGGCCGTAGCGGAACTCCCGCTGAACGGCCGGAACTTTGTGCAGCTTGCGACGCTTGGACCGGGCGTGACCGGCGTGGGCTTCGGCGCGCGCGGCACGATCATGAGCGGCACGCGGCCCGACGATCTGCGGCCCGGCAGCGAGATCTTCGCCAACGGCAACCGCGAGGGTTCGAACAACTTCCTGTTCGACGGGATCGACAACAACGAACGCCTAACGCTCTCCATCGTCCTTCGTCCTTCCGTCGAGGCCGTCCGCGAGTTCAAGATTCAAACCAGCCTGTTTAGCGCCGATCAAGGCCGCAACTCCGGCGCCACGGTGAATGTCATCTCCAAATCCGGCTCCAACGAATGGCACGGCAGCGCGTACGAGTTCATCCGGAACGACAAGACCGACGCCCGCAACTTCTTCCTGCCCAACAAGCCGACCCTGCGCCAGAACCAGTTCGGTGCCAGCTTCGGCGGCAAAATCGTCAAGGACAAAGTCTTCTTCTTCACCAACTATGAAGGCTTCCAGCGCCGGCAGGAGCGGGCATTCGTCAATAGCGTCCCCACCCCGCTCATGCGCACCGGCAACTACTCGGAAGTGCGAGACATCTTCGATCCGAACACGCTCCGCGCCGCTCCCGGTACCGCTTCCGGCTTTACGCGCGATCCGTTCCCGGGACGCACCATTCCCACGAATCGCTTCGACCCCGTCATGGGCCGGATGATTCAGGCGTATCCGCAGCCCACGCGCCCCGGCATCGTGAATAACCACACTTCGTCGCCCAAGGAAAAGCAGCGATGGAACCAAATCGATGGCCGCGTCGATTGGAATCTCAACGAGAAGAACAACCTGTTCGCGCGTTACTCGCAGCAGAATACGGTCACCACCCGGCCCTCAACCTTTGTGAATTCGACGATCCCGGGCCTCGACGGGAAGTTTGGACTCGGCAACGAAGACACGTTCGCCGGCGACTCTTCGCTGAAGGCTTTTCACAGCGTGATCAACTGGGTGCGTACCTGGAAGCCCACCTTCGTCATGGAAGCCAAGCTCGGCTTCAACCGCTTCGATCTCGTCTTCCTCCAGGAGGGCGCGGCGCCCGGCGCAAAGCTCGGCGAGAAACTGGGCGTCGCCCGTGCCAACCAGGGGCCCAATTCCGACGGTCTGCCCATCTTCAGCCCGGCCGGCTACACCGGTATCGGCCAGACGCGTTCCCTCCCGATTATCCGTTTTGAGGACACGATCAATCCCGCCTTCGCCTTCACCAATCTGCGCGGCAAACACACCATCAAGTACGGCACCGACTGGCGCCAGCGCCGGTTGACGCAATACCAGACCAACCGCGGCAATGGCCGCTTTAACTTTGGCCGCACCTTCACCGACAACCCCAACAACGCCGCCGCCACCGGCGACGCGATGGCGGCGTTGCTGCTTGGCACCGCCAGCTTCATCGAACAGGACTTCACCCTGTTCGAACCCCGCATCCTCCAGTGGGAATGGAATTTCTACGTGCAGGACGACTGGCGCGTCACCGACAAGTTGACGCTCAACGCCGGATTGCGCTACGAGGTCGACACTCCTACGCGCGAAATCAACAACAAGTGGACCAACTTCGACGTCGTCACCGGCAAACTGCTTATCGCCGGTTTCAATACCGATTCGGCCACCGGCGTTGTATCGGACAAGAACAACTGGGCGCCCCGCTTCGGTTTCGCCTACCGGCTCCGGCCGGGCACCGTCCTCCGCGGCGGCGCCGGCATCTTCTACAACCCGGCCGGCAGCGAAAGCGTCCTCATGCGCCGCCACCGCCAGTTGCCCTTCGGGCCCATCAGCACGGTCGATATCAATCAGTTCGTGGCCAACCCGCGCCGTGTGACGCAAGGCCTGGACCCGATCCCGAACCTCGATCCGAATGTGGTCGCCAATAACCCAGTCGGCGGCATGCTCGCGATCGACCCTCGCTTCCGCAACGGCATCGCGCAGCAGTACAACTTGCAAATCCAGCAGAGCCTGCCCAAGGATCTCGTTTTCAAGGTCGCCTACGTCGGCAACATGGGCCGCCGCCTAGAGACCTCCTTCGACTTCAACCAGCCCGAACCCGGCGCAGCGCCGCCGGCCCAGCGCCGGCCGCTGCGCTTCATCGCGCCGGGCGTGATTGGAGCGACGTTTAACGTCAGCGACGGTCTCGCCGCCTATCACTCGCTGCAATCGACCATCGAACGCCGGTTCGCCAACGGAATCGGCTTCCTGAGCGCCTACACCTGGGCCCACTCCATCGACGACGTCGCCAACCAGTTTGGCGGCGGCGACAACGGTCCCATTCCGCAGGACCGCCGTTTCCGGCGCAACGATCGCGGCAGCTCCGGCTTCGACATGCGGCATCGTTTCGTCCACTCGATGAACTACGAACTCCCGGTCGGCAAAGGCCGGAAGCTCGGCGGCGGCATGAGCCGCGCGGCCGACCTGATCGCCGGCGGATGGGACATGAACCTCATCGCCACCTTCCAAACCGGCCTGCCCTTCACTCCGGTTCTGGCCAACTCCGTCTCGAACGCCGGCGGCAGCCGGCCGGACCGGTTCAAGGACGGCACGGTCTCCAACCCCACGATCGATCGTTGGTTCGACACCTCGCTCGGCACCGCGGCCTCCGGCGCGGCTTGGGGAACCCCGGCGCAGTTCACCTTCGGCAACGGCGCGCGCAACCCGCTCTATGGGCCGGGCCGCGTGAACTTCGACTACTCGGTGTTCAAGAACTTCATGCTCACCGAAAGGTTCAAGCTCCAGTTCCGCACGGAGATGTTCAACGTGTTCAACCACGCGCAGTTCGACCTGCCGAACACGGCGGTCGGCAATCCGGCGGCGGGTACTATCCGCTCCATTGTCGGCACGCCGCGGCAGATGCAGTTCGCGCTGCGCCTGTCGTTCTGATTACCACATGTGATAGTAGCCGTCTTCGACGGTGAGTCTCACAGGAGTCCGGAACAGCTCACCGAGCTTTGCCTCGGTGAGCTGTTCCGCTTTTGGCCCATCGCTGTACAACGTGCCGTCGCGGAGGCAGATCACGCGATCGATCTCCGGAATGATGTCGGGCAGGTGATGGGTGACCAGGATGATCGCCACGCCGTTTTGCGCCAGTTTCCGCATGGACTCGCGCAGTTCGGCCATGGCGCGGATATCCAGGGAATTCGACGGTTCGTCCAGCAGCAGCGCCTTCGGCGAATGCGCCAGCGCGCGGGCGATGACGGCGCGGCGGACCTCGCCCGAGGACATCTCCGTCATCAACCGGTCCCGCAGCGGACGGAGGTCCAGGAAGTCGATCAACTCCTCGGCCTTGGTTTCCATCTCCGCTGTCACCGGATGGTAGGGCCAGATGCCGATGCTCGAATGAAACCCGCTGAGCACGGTTTCAAAGACCGAATACGGCTGCGTGCATTGCGCGACGAGATCGTTGGTCACGATCCCCATCCAACTGCGCAGCTCCCAAATGTTCCAGATCTGCTGGCCGAGAATCTTCATTTCGCAGCGCGGCGGAGGCCAGCGCGTGTAGCACTCGCGCGTGATCGTCTTGATGAGTGTCGACTTCCCCGAGCCGTTCGGCCCCAGGATCGCCACGTTCTCACCGTGATGGATAGCCAAGTTGATTCCGTCCAGCGCAACGATCTCGTCGCGGCAGACGGTTACATTTCGCCATTCGACGAAGGTTTGATCTGTACTCATGTCTAGGTATTTAGTCTCGTATACTGGGAGGAAGCCTTTCGAGGCTTCAGGAGAAAAATCAGAATGCACCAAGTCTGTAGGGTAGGAGCCCTGTTGCTCCTAGGGTCGCTTGGATTGTTCGCACAGTCGGACAACGCCGCCATCTCTGGCGTCGTTAAAGATCCCAGCGGCGCTGTTGTCAACAACGCCAAAGTCACGGTTCGCAACGAGGATACCTCGTTCGAGCGCCAAGCCACAACCAACGATTCCGGATTCTTCACGGTTCCCAATATTTCGCCCGGCTATTACACGGTGTCGGTCCAAGCCGCCGGCTTCAAGAAAGCCTCCCGCACTCGGAACAAGCTCGACGCCGGCCTTCCGCTCGCCGTCAACTTCGAACTCGCCGTCGGCGCGGTGACGGAAGTCGTCAACGTCGAAGCCAACATCGCGCAACTCAACACCGAGTCGGCCGCGGTCGGCAAGACGGTCGAACAACAACAGATTCAAAACCTGGCGCTCAACGGCCGCAACCCGCTGTTCCTTGCCATGTTGAAGCCCGGTGTCCGCCGCGGTTCGCCCATGACCGGCTTTAGCTACGGTCTCGATTCGGGCGGATTCAGCATCAACGGCGGCCGCTCGCAGGATCAATTGATTACCTTTGACGGCGCCGTCGGTGTGCGTACTCGCGCGAACGGAACGTCGGTCGGCACTGCCGACGCCGACACCGTTCAGGAAGTGCAGGTCTTGACCGCCAACTACTCGGCCGAATATGGCCGTTCGGGCGGTGGCCAGATCCGCATCGTCACCCGGTCCGGCGGCAAGGACTTCCACGGGTCTTTCTACGAGTACTTCCGCAACAACGCCCTCGATGCAAATAGCTGGGGCAACAATGTGATCGGCAACCGTAGACCTGCCCTCAGGTTCAACCAGTTCGGTTACAACCTCAGCGGGCCCGTTACGATACCTGGCAAGTTCAACAAGAACCGCGAAAAACTGTTCTTCCTCTTTGCACAGGAGTACGTTCGCCGCCGGTTTGTCGACACCTCGTCGCAGCGCGTTCCGACGGCCTTGATGCGAACGGGTAATTTCAGCGAACTGCTAGCGCCAAGTATCTACTACAACGCTCCGCGTATCATCAACGATCCGCAAAGCGGCACACCGTTCCCAGGCAACATTATTCCCACCAATCGGCTCAGCGCCAACGGAATCGCTTTCCTGCGCACCTATCCACAGCCGAATGGCAGCTTCGGCAATAACAATTTCTTCCAGCAGCGTGGTGGCTGGCAGAATCAGCGTAAAGACACCTATTCGGTCGATTACAATCCAACCCAGAATCAGGTCTTCCGCTTCCGTGGCAGCGTCTACACCTACACCGCGCTCGACACCTTCCGCGGCGGTTTCGACTACGCCATCACCGATTGGTCGCGTCCGAACAAGACGGCCAGCCTTGCTCACACCTGGACCCTCGGGCCGACGATGATTAACGAATTCCTCGTTGCCGCGTCGAACGACGTGGTCAAGATCGGCATCGACCGCACCGGCGAACGCTACCTCCGTAGCCGTTCGGGCATCAACTATCCGTACATCTTCCCGCAACGCAAGGAGATCTTCGACAAAATCCCGACGATCGTCATTCCGAACGTCGGCGGCATCGACGGCGGTCCCTACCCGGCCAGTTCGTCGGGTCCGATCTACAACATCTCGAATAACTTCACCAAGATCTCCGGCAACCACACGTTTAAGTTTGGAGGCATCTGGGAGCGCTCGGGCCAGAACGACTTCGACCAGATCAACGTTTCGGGCGTTCCCGGCGGCACCAACAACCAGAACGGCCGTTTCGAATTCAACGACGTTCGGCCTGGCGGCGCGCCCGGCACCGGCACCGGCTTGACCAACGCAGCGCTCGGCCTCTTCTCGGCGTACGCCGAAATCGGTCCGCGCGCTTACACGCCTTACCGAAGCCACATGTTCGAGTATTTTGGACAAGACTCCTGGCGCGTGAATCAAAAGTTGAAGTTCGAACTTGGCTTCCGCGGCACGTGGATGAACGGTTACGCGAAGTCGCTCTGGGGCAATATCGCCATGTTCCGGCCAGACAAGTACAACACCGCACAGGCCGCCGTACTCGACCGGGCAACCGGCAACGTTCTTTCCGGCAACCGGTTTAACGGCGTCGTAATTCCCGGTTCGTCGTTCCCCGACGCCGGCAAGGGCCGTGTCGCCGCGATCGACGGCGGCCAGTTCAACAACCTGTTGGACGGTGGCACGCCGTACGCGGCGCCCAATCAGCACAACATCGTTCCCCGGCTCGGCATGGCCTACTCCATCT
>Ga0194119_10000563_pt1 | contig 71148 bp, 59 predicted proteins | sample TA2MahC100mmetaG_FD_148620 | JGI IMG/M metagenome (GOLD analysis project Ga0194119, IMG submission 148620) | Freshwater microbial communities from Lake Tanganyika, Tanzania - TA2015018 Mahale Deep Cast 100m | ecosystem: Environmental > Aquatic > Freshwater > Lake | place: Tanzania: Lake... | reverse complement strand
CTTTCAGTATCGCAATAATCCGATCTTCTTTGACCCGCTTACCTCGCATAATAAATCTCCTGTTTCATAGAGTTCTATCATGCCGGTACTCCAATTGCAATTGGTACTGTTTTTGGGGGGAAGGTCAATGGAATAGGAGTTATTCATCTAAACACTGAAAATCCCAGAAAGAGTGAAATAATCGTATCGGCAAGACAAAAAGAGGTTGCCGATATTAATTTTATGAATTTTTTATCAGATCTTAATAAGGATTATTACAATTTCATTGAAACCACAAGGCAAGTCGTTAAAACAAAGAAAATCGACAACAAATTCTTTGATAAAATAACGGGGTAGATATGAAAAAGAAAAAATATCGCGTAAGCATACCGATAGAAACATTCGTAAATTATGAAATTGAAATTTCTGCTCAATCGGAAGAGGATGCGTTTGATATGGCATTGAATCGATACCATAAAGGCGAATATGATGATGACAATATTACTGACCCAGATATTGTAAACGCCAGAATAGATGACTCTTATGAGAACGCACATATAGAATTGGTAGAATAATGGAGTTGCTCGACACGCCAGACATAAACAACTCAGAATTTACCAGCTTCCTGGAAATCAACGAAGGGGCATTCTGGAAGATTAAATCCAAATCCAGCCGGCTGGTTCGTCTGTCGTCGGCCAGGAAATAATAGCGTGAAGAAAAGAGTTGAAATTTGAGAGACAGAAGGATTTGAGATTTCAGAAAGGGGCTATTATGACATACGAGCGGTTTGAGGATTTGCCGGTGTGGAAGGCAGCGATGGAAATTGCAGTGCGGGTGTATGCGTTGACGCGGGATCGGTTTTTTTCTCAGCCGGGCGACTTGCGTGACCAGTTGCGTCGGGCATCGCTGTCGATTTCGAATAATATTGCCGAAGGATTCGAGCGCGGCAGTACGGCGGAATTGTTGGCGTTTCTCTATATTGCCCGGGGGTCTGCAGGAGAGACGCGGTCGATGTTGCATTTTGCGGAGCGTCTGCCGGAGGGGGGACATTTGAAATCTGAGATTTCAGATTTGAAATCAAAGACTGAAAGCTGTTCACGGCAGATTCGCGGCTGGACGGATAGTCTGCAAAATTGCGATATTAAAGGCCAGCGGCATCTGAATGATCAGACACGCGAGCGATACGAGGCGAAGAATCGGGCCGCGGCGTTTGAAAAACAGCTTCAGGAGATTGTCCGCAAGGCTCGTCCGCAGGATTATCCGAAGCAAGAGGAGGAAAAAGAATCTCAGATTTGAGATTTCAGATTTGAGATCTCACAAGAAAGGAAAAAATTGCGTATGAAAGAAGGCGGTGGATGGCAAGATAAGCAGATAGTCGAAATTTCTTCCTTTATCAATTATTCAGACAAAGATATTTCATACATCAGTTTTCTGGACGGGACATATTTCAATAAGTTATTCTTAAAAGCTGCAAGAGGTAAGGTTTTGGTACAAAGAAATCAAATACTAGAATCTCTTCAGGAAAATCCCAATAACTATTTTCTGAACACGGCGGGCTTTCTCTATTTTCTAAGTAAACTTAGAGCAGAAAGTTAAGATGCTTGCTATTTTCAGGGAGAATTTTTATGCCTCTGTTTGAGATTAAAAGCCAAAAGCTAAGCCCTGTTGAAAAAAGCAACTTCAATCAGGAAAAAGAACTTCAATCGCTTATCGAACGTAATCTTGACACGGTTTTTAGCTGTCGCCTTATTGCGTCGGAGTTTTCCACGGGTCAGACTCATGCCGGGCGGATTGATACTCTGGCCATATCAGAAGAAAATAATCCGGTTATTATTGAATACAAGAAAGTCGAATCTTCCGAACTGATTAACCAGAGTCTTTTCTATCTGAACTGGATTTATGATCATAGAGGCGATTTTGAAATCGCTGTTCAAAAAGCCCTTGGTAATAATGTTAAAGTGGACTGGTCTGATGTCCGGATTATTTGCATCGCTCCCAATTTCCGAAAATATGACCTTCACGCCGTCCAGATGATGGGGGCCAATATCGAACTCTGGAGTTATCGTCTTTTCAAAAATTCAACCCTTTATCTGGAACAGGTTTACGGGAAAAATTATTTTCCAACTCTTGTCGATGCTGAAACGAATAAAAAAAACCCTGTTATGATTGCTGCCGGCAAAAAAGCTGCGGCTACCCGAGCTACAGGTTCTTATACCTTTGACCAGCATGTCAAAGGGAAACCAGAAAAAATAAAAAGTCTTGCTATCATGGTGCAGGAATTTGTTCAGGGTCTGGATTCTGCTATTATAGAAAATCCAAAGAAATTTTATGTCGGCTATAAAACATCTCAAAACATCGTCTGCATGGAAGTAAAGACGCAGAAGATCATATTGTTTGTCAAATTAAATCCAAAAACCCTAGGGCAACTACCTAAAATCGCAAGAGATGTTGCGAATATCGGCCATTATGGAACGGGTGATTTAGAATTTTCGATTGCAAACGAAGCAGATTTTGAGGTTGCAAAACAATATATCGAACAAGCTTATAAACGTATTGGTGGATAAAATCACTATTGTCGGAAATTCAGATGAGTCTCAATGAAGGCGATCTATCGAAATAAATAAAGCTACCAGCGCCCAGCTTACAGCAGCCAGCGAAAATGGAGAATACTGGATTCCGGATTAAATCCGGAATGACACGGTATGAAGGCAATATATAAACACAAGACATCCGGCGATATATTTGCGATAGAGACAGACGAGCAGGGGGCTGTTATATCGACGTGCGGGCCGCTGCTGTTTAAGGAGCTTGACCCGAAATTGCTGGATTATGATGATTACTGGAATATGGAGATTGCGGCAAAGCTGGAAGATTTTGAGCGGGTCGGCCGGGCTGATTACCGGGAGATGTTAATCAAAAACGGGTTTGTGATCCAAAGTTCACAGCGATATCTGTTTTAAGGAAAATCAGACATTTCGGACTCGCAGGACGTGCAGGACCTATCCTTCGCCAAGGCTTCCTCCTTCGCACAAGGCTTCCTCCTTCGCACAAGGCTACGGAGGACAAGACGGAGGACAGGCCGGAGGGGAGGCGAAATGGACGGGGTGGACGAGGTGGACGGGGTGGACTATGTGTCGCCCCTTCGGGGCTTTAGGGAAGAGAGTGAGAGAATCGGTTCCGGCGGTTCACACCGCCGGCTATTGTATATCGTCCCTTCGGGACTCAGGAGAGGAATCCGCTCCCCGCCATCGCGAGGACAGGCTGCGCGGATGGAAATTTACCCGAACCGAGACGGTTTGGCTACGTTAACTAACCCTACATCGGGCGGCTTGCGCCGCGGCGCTTCTATTTCGAGGCGGCAAGGGAAACCGCAAAATTGAGAACTGAGAAATGGAGAAGGGATTGACGATTGGGGGAATGGGGGTAATAATTGTCTTAATAGATGTAAAAAGTGGAATTGCCGCCGGGAATGGCCGATATTGTAAGAGACAAGAGTCAAGAGAACAGAGACAAGAGATAAGGGCTTCGGGACAAGAATGGTAACATTGGCGGTTTGGCGGAAATTTAAGCAGCAGGTTGAGCACCTTGGCCGGTTCTCGCGTTTCAGCGGGTCGGCGTTTGGTGCGATGGGTTCGTCTATTGCGCACCCGAAGACATATCCATTGGTCTGGACGCAGATGAATATCATTGGTGTTAAGAGCGTTCCGGTGATTATGGCGACGGGTGCGTTTGTGGGGATGATACTCGCGGTGCAGGCGTACAGTCAGCTTGCGGCGATGGGGCTGGAAGAGCGGCTTGGGGTGCTGATTAATATCGCGGTGGTGAAGGAGCTTGGGCCGGTGCTGGCGGCGGTGATGCTGGCGGGGCGTGTGGGAGGGGCGCTGACGGCGGAGCTTGGGACGATGAATGTGACGGAGCAGATCGCGGCGGTGGAGAGTATGGGGACGGACCCGATTAAATATTTGGTTTCGCCGCGGGTGCTGGCGTGCCTGCTGCTGACGCCGGTGCTGATTGTGTATGCGGATTTGCTGGGTATTCTGGGCGGGTATTTTGTGAGCGTGATTCAGTTCAAGATTAACAGCGGGGCGTACTGGGATTACAGCGCGATGGGGGTGGAGTTGTGGGACGTCGGGACGGGGATTTTCAAGGGGTTCTTTTTCGGCGGGGCGATAGCGCTGATTAGCTGCTATAAGGGCTTTACCTGCCGGGAAGGTGCGCAGGGCGTTGGCGAGGCGTGTACGGAGGCGTTTGTGGGGTGCTTTATCTCGATATTGGCGCTGAATTATGTTTTTGCGGTGATATTAGATGCGATTTATAAAACATTCTGGCCGCTGCGGCCGCTGCTGTAGGAGTCGGCAATGACGCGTGTGGAAGTCAAGCCCGGAGACGGGATTTTAGTGACGCGGAATCTGACGAAGATTTACGGCGAGCGTGTTGCGCTGGAAAAAGTATCGGTGGCGATTGAGAAGGGCAAAACGACGGTCATCATCGGGCAGAGCGGATGCGGCAAGACTGTGTTTATGAAGCATCTGATTGCGCTGGAGCGGCCGACGGAGGGCGAGGTTTTTTTCAAGGGTCAGCGCATCGACCAACTGCACAATCACGAACTGGCCGAGGTCCGCACCAGTTTTGGATTTTGTTTTCAGATGGGGGCGCTGTTTGACAGCCTGACGGTGTATGAGAATATTATTTTTCCGATTCAGCAGCATCGCGAAATCAAAGATTTCAAGGTGCTGGGCGAGCTGGTGAAACTGAAATTGGCGCTGGTGGGGATGGACGGCTACCAGCATCAGTACCCGGCCAGTCTGTCTGGGGGACAGAAGAAGCGTGTTTCGCTGGCGCGGGCGATAGCGCTGAATCCAGAGGTAGTGCTGTATGATGAGCCGACGACGGGACTGGACCCGATTACGTCGGATGTTATCAATGAGCTGATTATCAAGCTGCAGCGGGAACTGAAGATTACGAGCGTGGTGGTGACGCACGATATGAAGAGCGCGTACAAGATTGCGGACCGGATTATTATGCTTCACCGGGGCAAGATTGCGGCGGATGGCGACGCGGATTATATCCGCAATCATCCGAGCGAAGTTGTGCGGCAGTTTATTGAGGGGCGTATCGGCGAGGCGGATTTGGCGGCGCTGCGTCTTGGGGGGACGAAATTTCCGACGCAATTTCAGCCGGAGGATTTCAGCGGGACGTAAGAGTTATGGGACCTGCAAGGGTGTTGGTGGGGTGTAAAGGCTCAAGAAACTCTCTGTGTTATGTCGATAAATCCATAGTTAAAAACGAATTATCGCAGGAGATAAGAAATGATAGAGTTTTTGCTGGCTGCGGCGGAAACGGCACCGCAGGGCGGCGGTCAGACGCAGATTGTGCCGCTGGATTTTATATGGGAGCAGATAACGAGCCTGACATGGCTGCAGGCGGTGATCGGGATTTCGTTCGGGATGGTGTATCTGCTGTACGGGTGGCGGATATTCCGGATTATGGTGGTCATCTGTTTTGCATTTGCCGGGATGTATGCCGGGATGCTGGTCGGTCAGCGACTCGGGGGTCAGGGGAGTGAATTGTGGGGCGGCGTCATTGGGGTCTGTGCGGCGGCGGCGGTGTCGATGAGCCTGATTAAGTGGGGCGTATCGGTGCTGGGTGCGGCGGCCGGCGGTATTGTGACGGGCGGTCTGTGGTATGCGTTTGGTCTGCCGGAACAGTATATCTGGGCGGGTGCGGTTATCGGGATTGTGGCCGGGGGGCTGATGTCGTTTATCCTGCTGAAAATTTCAGTGATGCTGTTCACGAGCCTTGGCGGTTCGGTGATTCTGGGCATCAGTTTTCTTGCGCTGCTGTATCAGTATCAGACGAAAGTGATGAATCCGCCGAGCGGTAATATTCATGAGATGATGTTCGGCAAGACGTGGTTTCTGCCGCTGATTATTATTGTGCCGACGATGATCGGGATGGTCGTGCAGAACAAGCTGATTAAGAAGTCCAGTGAGTGGGACTTTTGAAAATCAAAAGTTAAAAATCAAAAAGCAAAATTATTGAATCCGGCGTTGCCGGAAGACCCAATTTATGGATTACAAGTCTGGCAGGGGCGTTTGCCGGAGTTTATCGCTTCTTCCCGCGTTCCATAAGTGACTCGCGTGTTATCCTGAATACGTTTTGCGTGCGGGCAGGCGGATTTGTGAAAGACCTTGCCGGATTTAGAAGCGACGAAGCCTCCGGCGGGGGAGGATAACGGAGAAGAGGTCGGGGCGGCTGAGACGCCGGGGGCGGATTTTGGGATGATGATTTTTTTGGCGTAGCCTTTGTCCACCAGCATCTGGGCGAGATCGTGACCGTTGATTTCCACATCCGCGATGAGGCAAAATGTCTGGCCTCGCTGGATGTGTTTGAGGAGAATTTTGGGGGCGGCTGGCCGGTTGGGGTCTGAATTGGCGATGGAGTCTGAATTTATCGCGGCGGTTAGCGTTTCGAGGATAAACTGGCGTGTGGGGATATCGAAGGATTGCTGGGCGTCGAGGCCGCGAATCTGGATGGGAATTTCTCTTGCGATAATTGGGGGCCAGTTTTGGATGTCGCAGAAAATCCGACATTGGGAATCGACGCGCAGGGTTTTTTCGACGACGGCCTGGCCGTAGTCGTCGTCGGCGGCGGATGGGGAGGGGTTGTCGCCCGGGGCGGTTGAAAGAATAGACAAAATCAACGTCAGCACAAAAAACGCAGGGTATTGTCGGTTCATTTTTACCTCCATAAAGGTTCCCTTAAAAGCTCTTCAAACGACGGGGGGATTATACCGGAAGCGGGCGGGAATTTCCAGTGAGATTTAGCCGTTTCTAAATATAAGCAGCGGGCCGGCCTTATGCAGGAAAATTCTTGACAAGAGAGACCCTGGAATGTATAATTCCCACCCTCGTGATATGAGGGTTTAATTTTTCACAGAAAACAAGGGAGATAGTGATGAAAAAGCTGAGTTTTGCCCTGATGTTGTGTCTGTCCTGCCTGTTTGGTTCCAGTCTTTACGCGGCCTACGGCGGCGGTAGCGGAATTGAAGAAGATCCGTACTTGATCCAAACCGCCGAACACATGAACGAAATCGGTCTGCATTCGGAAGACTGGAGCAGCTATTTTGTCCTGATGAACGATATTGATATGTCCGCCTACGGCGGTACGACATACAACATCATTGGCAATTCCACGACAAAATTCACCGGCAATTTTAACGGCGCCAGCCATGTCATCCGAAATTTTACTTATGCCACTGCAGCGGCAGCCGAATATACCGGCCTGTTTGGCTACATTGGTCCGGCCGGGCAAGTTGGAAATCTGACTCTGGCTGCCGCATCGGTTCAGGGCGATTGGGATGTTGGCGTGCTGGCCGGGTACAATGCCGGCAGTATCACCCATTGCTCCAGTACAGGGGTAGTTGACGGAGATGAATTTGTCGGCGGCCTGATCGGTGAAAACGAAGGTTCCGTAATAAAGAGTTATTCTCTCTGTTCTATCGATGGTTGCGACAATTGCGGGTGATTAGCGGGTTCAAACACAGGGAATGTCAGCCAATGTTATGCCGGCGGAAATATTCTCGGCATTTGGGATACGGGCGGATTGGTTGGCGACAATACCGGAACGGTTATCGACAGTTATGCCGCAGGAATGGTTACAGGTGATAACAGTCATGGGGGATATATCGGTGGATTAATCGGGGTTAATTCCGGGCCTGTCAGCAATTGTTATGCAGCGGGAGCGGTTTCCGGTTTTGCGTATGTGGGCGGGTTAATCGGGGATAACGGCAGTACTGTGGGTAACTGTTTCTGGGACACGGAGACGTCCGGCCAGGCGACCAGCGCCGGGGGAGAGGGCAAAACGACCGCCGAAATGCAGACGCTTTCGACGTTTGCGGACGGGGGGTGGGATTTCAGTGCCGACGACGGGGATGCGGCTGACTGGCTGATGCCGGCGGTTTCTTATCCCCGCTTGGCGTGGGAAAAAATTATTACTTTTTCTCCCGACGGGGGAACGTATCTGAGCAAGCAACATGTGATAATCACCTATCCGTCACCGACAGCGACAATTCATTATACGGTGAATGGCAATACCCCAACCGAAAGCGATCCCGTGATTGCATCCGGCTCCAGTGTGTTAATCAGCAAATCTATGACGCTGAAGGCGAGAGCCTGGGAAGAAGGTTTGAATCCGAGTGAAATCAAGTCGGCGAATTATCAAATCGATTTGATTTGTCCGACTGCGGATTTAAACGGCGATTGCAAGGTAAATTTAGAAGATTTTGCTATCCTGTCCCAATGGTGGCTGGGAGTCTGCAATGTAACCAACGGCTGGTGCGGCGGTGCGGATTTAGACGCTTCAGGCCTGATCGACACCGACGAACTTGAGGATGTGACGAGGGACAATCTGGAGGAAGAAGAGGTTGCCAGCCATATCAAGGAGCTTACGGTAATCGCACAGCGGGATTATGGAGATGCCCATATTCAGCAATATTACGGCAAGACAATGACGTATGACATATATATCCAGGTCAGCACCGACGCAACAGTAACGGCTGTTGAGTTTACAACACCTGCAGGAAATACCTTCAGCATACCTGCGACCGTTTATACATGGAGAGAATCGCATCCGGACGGATTACTTTCATATGGACTGGGAATAATCAATCCCGATTGGCTTCTCTGGGAGTATGAATATAAATTTTTCAATGAAAGCTCGCTGGATGCATACGGGGACGGGTTATATACCTTTACCGTCCATTATACCGACGGAGGAAGTCAGCAGACTACCGCCTGGTTTGGCATCCCAGAAACAACGGATCCAATTCCAACGCCGACACAGATTCCGACATTTACCAGCTTTGTGAACGGTCAGACGGTCAATTCTCCGGTTACATTTACATGGCAGGCCTGTACGGACCCGGCAATTCAGGCTATGGCAATGGGTATTGTGTATGTCGATTTCTGGTCATTTGAGGATACGACTGCAACCGGACTTGCGGCACCGATCTCGTTATCCGCAGGCGAACATGATGTCTGGCTGTTATTTGAGTCTTATTACGGCTATGACAATGAAGACGGTATTTCAGTCGGCGCCTGCAAACAGAATCAAAGCCATTACAAGATTACAGTCAACTGACAATTAAAGATTGTTGGATGATTCAGGTTTTTCACAAAGGCGGGGCTTTTTATGCCCCGCCTTTTTTGTTTTTGAGGTCGTCGTTGATTGCGGTGAAAGAGGGGGGCTTTGGGGGTGTTTTTGGGGCGGGATGGGGTAAAATCAGGGGGAAACGGGGAAAAGCAGTTTTTTTAGAGTAATGAGGATGAGTTATGTGTGTAGTAATATGGAACGGTCGTTTCTGTTAAGGGTTTTGGATGCTTGAAGATGCACTGCTCATTTTGAGGTTCCGGTACGGCAGCGCCGAAGCGCTTGGCCGGATTTATGAGAAGTACCGGCATTACCTGCTGATTTATTGGCTTGACGAGATGCACTAAGGGTTCGTTTCTATTTTGTTTTCAGATACTCATTGATTGCGGCGGCGGCGATGCGTCCCTGGCCCATCGCCAGAATGACGGTTGCAGCGCCAAGAACGATGTCCCCGCCGGCATAGACGCCATCGAGGTTAGTTTTGCAATTGTCATCGACGACGATATTTCCCCACTTGTTAAATTGCAGATTCGGCGTGGTCTGCTGGATAAGCGGGTTTGAGCCGTTGCCGATGGCGACGATGACGGTATCGACATCGATTGTAAATTCGCTGCCGGGGATTTCGACGGGCCGGCGTCGGCCGGAGTCGTCGGGTTCGCCGAGTTGGTATCGCAGATTTTCGATACCGATGACACTGCCTTTGTCATCGCCGAGGATGCGTTTTGGATTTTGGAGGGTGCAGAAGATGACGCCTTCTTCTTTGGCGTGGTGGACTTCTTCGACACGTGCGGGCATTTCGACTTCGCTGCGGCGGTAGATGAGATAGACTTTTTCTGCGCCGAGGCGGACGGCCATACGCGCGGAGTCCATCGCGACGTTTCCGCCGCCGAGGACGGCGACTTTTTTGCTTACGGCGATGGGTGTGTCGGCGCCTTTGCCGAAGGCGTAGGCTTTCATCAGGTTTGCGCGGGTGAGATATTCGTTTGCGCTATAGACGCCGACGAGCTGTTCGCCGGGGATATTCATAAATTTGGGGAGTCCTGCGCCGACGCCGATATAGACGGCATCGAATTTGTCTTCCGTCATCAATTCATCAATGGTGCGGGTTCTGCCGACGATGAAGTTGCAGACGATATGGACGCCCATTTTTTCGAGGACGTCGATTTCTTTCTGGACGATGGCCTTGGGCAGGCGGAATTCGGGGATACCGTAAATCATTACGCCGCCGGGCTTGTGGAAGGCTTCGAAGACGGTGACATCGTGTCCCGCACGGCGGGTGTCTGCGGCGGCGACGATACCGCCGGGGCCTGAGCCGATGACGGCGACCTTTTTGCCGGTGGCGGGGGCGACCGTGGGGATACCGCCGTTCTGGTCGAGGTCAGCGACGAAACGTTCGATTCTTCCGATGGAGACGCTCATCGCGACGTCTTTGTATTTTTTGCCTACGGTGCAGGTTTCCTGGCACTGGACTTCCTGCGGGCAAACGCGTCCGCAGACGGCGGGCAGGAGGGAATTTTGTTTAATGATTGCCAAAGCTCTGGCGAAATCGCCGTCGGCGACGGCTCCGAGGAAATCACGAATTTGGATTCGCACGGGACAACCTTCGACGCAGGGAGCGTTGGCACACTGGAGGCAGCGAAGGGCTTCGAGTCGCGCCTGCGTTTCGGTATAACCCTGGGCGACTTCTTTAACGTTGCTCCGGCGGGCGTGTTCATCCTGCGAGGGCATGGCCTGCGGGGGGATCATATAACGGTCTTTGGCTTTTAATTCGCCTTTGGCTTTTTTCTCGAGCATTTCCTGTAATAATTTTTTGCAATCCACAGTACGATTCCAATCGTCAATCGAAAATCATCAATCGTTAATTACTTCAGACCGATTTTGCATTTGTGCTGCTGATACTGTTCGAGGGCCTGTTTTTCGAGGTCTTTGTAGGCGTTCATTCGTTTGGTCATTTGTTCGAAGTTGACGAGATGGCCGTCGAATTCGGGGCCATCGACGCAGACGAATTTTGTTTTGCCGCCGACTTCGACGCGGCATCCGCCGCACATGCCGGTTCCGTCCACCATAATCGTATTCAGCGAGACCTGCGTCGGGACGTTGTATTTTTTCGTCGTTTCGCAGCAGAATTTCATCATAATCGTCGGACCGATGGCGACGGCGAGATTGGGTTTTGGGTTGCGCCGGCATATTTCATCAAGAGGCTGGGTGACGAGGGCTTTTCGGCCATAGGAGCCGTCATCGGTGACGACGATGAGTTCGTCGCTGACGGCCTTGAATTCGTCTTCGAGAATGAGAAGGTCTTTTGTTCTTGCGCCGAGGATGCTGACGATTTTGTTTCCGGCCTGTTTCATCGCCGCGGCGATGGGCAGCAGCGGCGCGTTGCCGATACCTCCGCCGACGCAGACGACGGTGCCGAAATTTTCAATGTGTGTTGGTTTTCCGAGCGGGCCGGCGACATAGCCAAGAGATTGTCCGGGCTGAAGGTCGGCCAGTTGCGTCGTGGCTTTTCCGACGCGCTGGAAGATGAGGCGAATGGTGCCGTTATTTTTATCCGCCCCGGCGATAGTCAGCGGGATGCGCTCGCCGGCGTCGAGGTCGGGCGAAACGATGACGAATTGCCCGGCCCGGCAGGTGCGAACCACGAGAGGGGCTTCGACGTCCATCAGAAACACGTTTTGGGACAATTGCTTTTTTAGTACGATTTTGTACACTTTTTATTCCTTAATCCGACAGTCCGCAAAAGGCGGTTATTGTATCCGAAGTCGGGGTAATTTCCATCTTTATTTTATTACCAGACTTGGCGTGCGATAACGTACATAATTCTTCTAATCGAAGACATCTGTTTTTTTAATGACGCTGTAAAACAAAAGAGGCTTTGAGGAAGTTGTCCCCAAAGCCTTTGGACGGGTTTGATGTCTGTTATATGGAAAAGCCGGAATCCAGCCATTCGCTGATTAACTGTTCGAGGTCATCGGCGTCCACCTGATGGGTTTTGTTGTAGTCGCTGTCGTCGCACCAGTAGGGTTCGCCGCAGGTTTGCAGCCAATGATCTGCCAGGAGGGCGAAATCGCTGAAGTTCACGTAGCAGTCCCTGACGCCGGCCCATTCGGGGCCTGAGATGTCGGCAAAGGGGCAAGTGACATTGCTGGTATAGCGTACCTGATAGTATGCGCCGTTTATATACCAATCCCGGTTTTCGATTTTGAGGTAGTATCGTCCGCTGACGGGACAAGTCCAGCAGAAGCTCATCATGGAGCTGGAATAGCGTGCGATTTCATAGATATCGTCATTCCCGTTTCGGCCGTGCAGCGAGAGGGCGAAATAGGTTTCAGTCGTAGGCTGCAGTTCGAAGCAATATTCGGCGCCTTTAACGGCGTCAAAAGCGAAAACAGCCGTGCGTTTTGAAACCTCATCGAGTTGTCCATCCATCCAGACGTCCTGCTGGAGAACAGGCGGATTTTCGAGGACGAGATTGACATTTTTGAGCAGCGGATACCGCAGATACGCTTCAACAACGCTTTCTATCGTGATGGCGTCCAAATCCGTCAGATTCAGGCCGAACAGCGGAGTAAAGGCACGAACATACCCTTGCCAGCCCAGCGGGATGCCATCCAGTTGATAAGGACCGGGGGCGGCAATCATTGTGGAAGCGACGACGCTTTCGTCGGGATTCTCCAGGTCAACAAAGGCCTGAATGTAAATCGGCGCGCCGATATAGCCGTTATAGGAAACGGTTCCGGACAATGTGCTGCAGGTGCCGATTTGAATCTGCGTTTCGTTAATATCTTTTGCCGTATAGTACCAGTCTTCCCATCTCCGCCAGAAACTGTTGAGCGAAATATAGCGACCATTGATACCGGCCGGGATTATCCAGGAGGGGACGCGGAAGCAAATACGATTATCGTTCAGAAGGACTTCGATTAAAGCAATATTACTCCACATGGCGGCAGGGGAAGCGTAGTGTATTCCCGGACCCCCGTAAATCTGCAAATCGGCGTGAATGCCGTCGCCATAGACAATATGTATGCGGAGTGAACCGGGGACTTCGGGCTGTGTGGGACAATAACTGAGTATTACATCATAGACATAATAACCATTTTCAGGCATTTGGTCGCAGGTGATTTCGCCTTGGAGGTAGTTATCCCAGTCGTATCCCATATAGAGCGCGGCGATGTCCACGCCGGGGGGACAGTTTTCAATATTTTCATCGTCCCATTGTACGTCGCCGAGGGGGTCTTCAAAGATTAATTGCTCATTGAACCAGAAGTACGGCCATCCGTGTACCAATTGCCATGTCGGGATTTCCTGCCAATCAAGATGTGCGGTTGGCTGGGAATTAAACATCAGGTTCCAGTCGAACTGGGTCATTTCGGGCAGGATGCCGCCGAGTGTGGGGTCGTCCGCGAGGCCGTAGCCCATAGTAGAAGGAAGGGGCCGATTCCACCACGGGTTAAATTGCGGCGCGAGATCCCGCGGATTGACAGGCTGCGGATAACGGGGCGTCGAGCCAAGAAGCGGATTGAGGTCCAGCAGGAGGTTTTGTGTCTGTGTTTCCTGCGGCACGGCGGTTAAATTATTGAGAGAAGCGTAAGGCTGGCCCCAGAAGGACAACTGAAGATTATTGATGGAGCTATCATTGGGGTCGATTATCCCGCTGAGATAACCCCAGCTCCAGGCATTCCAGCCACTTGTGAGATAAATGGTTGACTGCCAGTTTCCATTGCCGATGCCGACATAAGGGGAAAGGCTCTGATTCCCGTAACCGTAGTCGAAACGGAAGGAACCATTGCGGTACAGAACGACGGCGAAATTGCAGGGGTAGGATGTGTTATAGTAATGTGCGGCCCATCGGATAACGAGCTGATCGGGGTCGGGCTGGGCGATATAGATATCGCCGCCAGCCAGGTCGGTTCGCAGATTATATCCGAAAGGTTCGATACGGATGCGGTCCGACAGATAATCATAATATGAAGGTTCGGCGCCGGTGAAATCGATGAAGCCGTTAGAGGAGACATAGATTTGCGTGTATGTTGTGCCGAAGAAGGGGAACTCAAACGGCAGCGTGTAAATCCACATTTGGTCATCGGCGTGCCAGCCTTGGGCGGTACCCATCTCACTGAACAGGCAATCCGGCAGGACTTCGACGGTGTATGCGGGACTGCCCTGACACTGGGGTGGAGTAAACAGCACAGAGGGAGCGTAATACAAATTCCCGTTCCAGCAGTAATTGTAAGCGGGGTCGGAGTAAAGATGGCGGAGTGAGGCGGAGATTTCAGAGTCGATGACTTCAATATCACTCAATTCCCATGTGGAGGGGATACCGGCACATTGTATTGTTTGGAGAGCTCCATCTTCGGGCTGTTCAAGAATGTCCAGATTTAAATCAAGCCGTCCGACGGCCGGTTCATCGCAGCCGGCGCATTCGATATTATAGGTTCGCAGGCTTTCATAAACATAATTTTGCGCGGTATCGTTTTGCAGGGAATCCAGCAGTTGGGCCAGGCGTTCTTTGAGTTTTTGGTTTTGTGCCCGGTCTTCATTTGCGATATAGAACAGTTCGTCATCCTGGGGGTCTGTGCCTTCGGGATTATCTTCCTGGTCCATCGAATCCATCGCCAGTTGATAATAGGTCAGGGCTTCAATCCATGTCTGTCGGGCCTGTGCAAGAGCGGCTGCGCCGTCGGCGGGCAGGACGTTCATAAATTGGGGATTTGGCAGGAGGAGGTCATTGTTGATGCTGAAACATTCACCATAGAGCTTTTGCACGATTTTTTCTTTGTTAGCGGGGTTAAGGTCGTAGGCTGAGAAGGTCTGGATGCCGGCCTTGACGGCGGAGAGAATGCCCTTGAGCATCAGCACATCCGTGTAGTCCACTTCGAGGTCGTAACTCAGCGGCGGCGACATCGGGTCCATAAAGGCGTGCGTTTCTTCGGGCGTTAAAAATATCCGAAAGCGATTTTCCGGCGTTTCGGTAATGCCGTCGAGTTCGGCAAGGACGGCATTGATTTCCGTCAGGCCGTCGGTGCCGAGAGAAACGGCAATATTCAGGATAATGGCTTCGAGATCGGCGGGGAGGTCATAAGCGTCGCGGCGGTTGATTTTCCAATCGCTGGAAAATTCGATTTCGCTGAGCATATCACCGGTCAGATGGAAGCCGTTCTGTTCGGCCAGTTCCAGTGCGCTGTCGGTTGGAGCGCCGTCATTGCGTACAGCCCACATTGCCATTCGTGACAGGGCGTGGAAGAAAATCAATTTCCGGCTTGAGGCGCAGTCGGGGCAGGCGGGGTCGTTTATGCCGGTTTTAAAGATGTCGTATCCTTCACGAATTCCCGACAGGGAACCGTTAAACAGATGCAGCCTGCCGGACGCCACATATTCGTCGGCGGTTGTCGCATACGCTGCGCCGCAGGCCAGTACGGCCAGCGCCGCGATTGTCCATGTTATCACCTTCGTCTTCATTTTATTTTTCTCCTTTGTTTGCGAAAGTTCTTCGCTGTTCGATTTTTTTCAGCGCGGGGTCGAAACACCCACCCTGTCCTTTTTTCATTTGATTTGCGCAATGTATGATATAAGTTCCCTGCACGTCGAACGTCTGGTTTTGAATGTCCCAGCGGACGCAATTGCTTTCAAGCATTGCCTGCGGCGTCTGCAAAATAACGTGTCCCTGCAGAATGATTTCGGCGGATTTACCGGGTTCGATAGAGACCTTTCTACTCTGGATGGTTAATGGGATATTTTGTCCTTCGAGAAATCGGCACTGGAAATCGCTGACGCGTATCTGCACCAGATGGCTGAAATCCGGCCAGGGTATCCGCAGGGAGTCATCTTTATCGGCAGTCTGTAATGCCACTGTTTCGAGGAATGATTTTTTCCAATTTCCGAATGTGCCGGCGGAAGATGAATTATTCGAAGAAATTACCTTTGAATCTGAGACGGAAGAAAGGGGATTTCCGATGGCGTCGATTTTAAGATTCTGATCTTTGGCGGTATCTGCGGAGGAAACGTTATTCGCGAGGATGGATTTTGGATTCGAGGCGAAAGAAAGCGGATTTCCGATAATATCGATTTTGAGATTCCGGATGATCATCGCACGGCATGCGGCGGTTTTGAAGAAGCCGAGGTCGGCGCTGTCTGTTTTCAGATTTTCAAAAGCGACCGAGCCGAGAGGATTTTTGCTGTCGGGGTCGTAAAATTCGAAACGGCAGCATCCCAGTTCGTTTTTGTGGGTTGAAATGGATGAAAGGACTTTTTCGACAGCGGGGTCAATAGTCGAGCGTCTGTTGTAATCGCTGCTCAAGACATACAAAACACTCAGCGATACCAGCCAAAAAGCAAAGACAAAAACAACTTTTTGTATTCCCTTTCGGGAAACAAAGATACCCTTATTCCCGCCAAACATAAAGGTTTTCCCTTCTCCGTTAAAACACCATAGTATATTTATTGCCGTGTCAAAAATCAAGTATATTCACAAAAAGATATGGCGTGTCCTGTTTTGTCTTTCAAATACTTCTCTTTCCGGCGTTTCTATTTGACTGGGCGGGGTAAAATCAGTAAGACAGCAGTAATGGACACGCGAATGATTGAATTATTGGCACCGGCAAGGGATGCGAAAACCGCGATAACGGCGATAGAATGCGGTGCGGACGCGGTGTATATCGGCGCGCCGCGGTTTGGTGCCCGGCAGGCGGCGGGCAGCAGCCTTGACGACATCCGCCGGGTGGTGGAATTTGCTCATCCGTATTATGTGAAGGTTTATGCGGCGCTGAATACACTGCTGTATGATGAAGAGCTGGCGGAGGCGGAGAAAATAATTCGCCAATTATACGACATCGGTGTTGACGGGGTGATAGTTCAGGATGCGGGCTTGCTGGATGCGGATTTGCCGGCGATATCGCTGATTGCCAGTACGCAGATGAATAATGATTCGACGGAGAAGGTGAAATTTCTGGAGGGGGTGGGGTTTTCGCGGGCAATTCTGGCGCGGGAATTGACGCTGTCGCAGATTCGGGAGATTCGGAAGCACACGTCGATTGAGCTGGAATGTTTTATCCACGGCGCGCTGTGCGTGGGAGCCAGCGGCCAATGTTATTTGAGTTATGCCATCGGTGGCCGCAGCGGCAATCGCGGGGTCTGCGCGCAGCCGTGCCGGAGGATATATACGCTGAAGGATAAATCCGGCGGTGTTGTTGTGAAGAATAGATACCTGTTGTCGCTGAAGGATTTGAATTTGTCGGGGTACCTGGAAGAGATGATTGACGCGGGCGTCTGCGCATTCAAGATTGAGGGGCGATTGAAGGATGCGTCTTACGTGGCCAATACGGTCGGATTCTATCGACAAAAATTGGATGCGATTCTGGCTAAAAAGGGATTGCGGAAAAGCTCGTCCGGCGGGGTGCGTCTGAATTTTACGCCGGATTTGGATAAGACGTTTAATCGCGGCTATACGGATTATGGAATCGCCGCCAAATGCGAAAAGATGGGGGCAATGGATACACCCAAGTCCGTCGGTGAGTTTGCCGGCGTTGTGTCGCGCGTGGACAAGGGCGGTTTTGTTTTGGACGGCAAAGTAGAACTGCACAACGGCGACGGAATATGCTTTTTTGATACGCAAAATAACCTGGGCGGGACGGTGGTCAACGGCATTGAGGGACGTAAAATTAAGCCGCAGAAGATGGAGGATATCCGTGCGGGGATGAAAATCTATCGCAATTACGACCACGCGTTTAACAAGCTGCTGGAAAAAAATCCGGCACAGCGAAAAATTTTAATTTGGATGGTTCTGCGTGATACGAATGAAGGCGTTTCATTGACTGCCAAAGATGAAGACGGCAATGAGGCGATAGTGGACATTAAAATAGAGAAAATACCGGCGCAAAAAAAAGACGCGGCGATGGAAACGATTCGGACGCAGTTGAAAAAATTAGGCGGTACGATTTTTGAGTGCGTTGAGGTGCGGGTCGAGACGCCGGAGGTTTATTTTTTTGCGGTTTCGGCGATGAATGAATTGCGGCGGGCGGTGGTTGGAAAGCTGCTTGAGGCGCGTGAGCAAAACCGGCCGAGGAAACGGGGCGGGGCGATACGCAATGCCGTGCCATATCCGGAAAAGCATCTGAGCTATCGGGGCAATGTGCTGAATACCAGGGCGCGGGCGTTTTATCTGCGGCATGGCGTGGAGACGATAGACCCTGCGGCGGAGACGGGACTGGATTTGACGGGCGGGGTGGCGATGACGACGAAATATTGTCTGCGACGGGAGCTGGGATTGTGCGACGGCGCCGGACGCCAGTCGGAGGCGATGATTCTGGAGGATGAGGACGGCCAACAGTTTGAAGTAAAATTCCGCTGCGGTCCCTGCGGAATGGAAATTGTTCCAAAGTGAATTTAAAATTCGAAACTTAAAAACCAAAACCAAAATTTAAAAATTTTAAATAGCTTATTTCTGTTTAATATTCAGCCCGAAGGGCGGCATTATTCAATCCAGATAATGTTGCGGGTCATAGTCGATGCCATGCCGTTCCAAAAATGATTTCAATTCATCGGCAAAGCTGACTATCTTGTGATGTTCCTGTTGATTTTCAATATATTGCCTGACGCGATTGACCGATGATTCACTCACGGTAAAGCTGGAAAATCCGTTTTGCCATTGATAACCAAGAGGGAGGTCAAATCGCTCCTTGAGCCAGCGGGATGAATTGGCTTTCAATTTGCCGACGAAATCCGAGACGGCCAATGCAGGTTTGATTTTGGCCAAAAGATGAATATGATCGGAGACGCTGTTAATTACAAGAATAACGCTTTCCTGCGATTGTGCGATACCGCAAAGGTAGCGGTGTGTTTCGTTGCGAAAACGGTCTTCTATGATGCCGCAGCGGTCTTTGGTGCTGAAGATAATATGATAAAGATTGTTTGCAAATGTGTGTCCCATGGAATCTCCTTCTGTCGCCCCCTGCGGGGGCTTGAAATAGTGAGTTGGTTCTCCTTTTTTTCCACGGGCTAACGCCCGTGGCTACACTATATCGCCGCCTGCGGCGGCTCGAAACAAATAATACTATTTTTTCCACGGGCTAACGCCCGAGGCTACACTATATCACCGCCTGCAGCGGCTAAAATAAAAAACAAAATTGGTTCAGAGTTTTTCTCTCATCCATCCGCCACGGGCTAACGCCCGTGGCTACATCATGCCGCCCTGACGGGCTTTTAATTTGTTTGTAATCGATTATGTCTTACCTTTGTATTCGCGGACAATATATTATAGTTTCATCCACAGAGTGGAAGTAAAAAACCGGGATTATTCGTTTTTTAGCTCGTAGAGCGACATATTGCAGCCACACCCACAAGGGTGTGGAACAAAAATATCTCATAAACAAATTGAGTCCCCGCAGGGGACGGCATAGTGTCGCTATGAAGCGGTAATTGCCTCTCTAATGATGTTGCTCAATTTAAACCAGAAATCTTGAATAGTTTTAAGTGAACGCCAGCAAAAAGATGTTTCGATAAGAAGTTGTTTTTCATCTATTGTGATCCCGTCAGTTTCTTCAATAAAATCTTGCAAGCAGTAGATATCTTTCCCTTTGTCGTCGCAGCGTCCCAGATTGTGGGCGATGACATTCCGAATTTTGTATAGCTTCTCTATGGTATTCCAGTCGCAGGAAGAAGTATCGGCTTGTATGGCTTTTTCTATATTTTTTTGAATGCAGTCAATTGTTGATTTCCCCTTTTTCTCCCCAATTCCCTTGTACGACAAAAGATCCCCATATATTCTCGTCAGGTATGACTCGAAATACGAAGTTAAAGATAATATAAATGTTTCTTTCCACATTTCTTGAAAAAAGGTTTCCCAGTAGTGCGGATAATTCCATTCAAAGAATTCATCGCGTTTGTTCTTAGGTAATCTATTGAGTTTTTCTGTAAATTCGGTGCCGGACTTTTTGGCCTGTTCGGCCATGAAATCTTCTACTGTCTTGAAGTAAAAACGGAGTTCCTCTATCGCATCGTTAAAAAAACTACATTGAATGTCAAAATGTTCAAGACATCCACTGCGATTATCGCCAAACATGTCGTCTATATCTTCGGTATTATCCATGGACTTCTAAATTCACAAAAACGGGAGTATGTCCTTTACTTATCTATTGTTTTTCCGTCAATGATTTTCCAGGGCAGGCCGTAGAGGTTGAGGTCGGCCATAAAGGGGTCGGGGTCGAATTGTTCCATATTAAATACGCCCTTGCCTTTCCATTTGCCTTCTAAAATCATCTTTGCGCCAATCATCGCAGGGACGCCGGTGGTGTAAGAGACGGCCTGAGCTTTGGTTTCTTTGTAACATTCGGCGTGGTCGCAGACGTTGTAAATCATCATCTTTTTTTGTTTGCCGTCTTTGACGCCGTCGAAGATGACGCCGATGGAGGTCTTGCCTTTGTAATTGACGCCGAGCGAGCCGGGGTCGGGCAGGACGGCCTTCAAAAATTGCAGCGGGATGATTTTGTGGCCTTCGTATTCGACGGGGTCGATGCGGGTCATTCCGACATTCTGCAGGACGCGGAGGTGCGTCAGATATTGTTCGCCGAAGGTCATCCAGAAGCGGATGCGTTTGAGGCCTTTGATATTCTTAACCAGCGATTCGAGTTCTTCGTGGTAGAGCAGGTAAGAGGCCTTGGGGCCGACTTCGGGATAGTCGATGTCTTTGCGGATGCTCATCGGGTCGATTTCGACCCATTTGCCGGAGTCCCAGTATTTGCCTTTCTGCGTGACTTCGCGGATGTTGATTTCAGGGTTGAAGTTGGTGGCGAAGGGGTGGCCGTGGTCGCCGGCGTTGCAATCGACAATATCGACATAGTGGATTTCGTCGTAGTAATGTTTTTGGGCGTAGGCGCAGAAGACATTGGTAACGCCGGGGTCGAACCCGCTGCCGAGGAGGGCCATAATACCTTTGGCTTTGTAGCGGTCCTGATAGGCCCACTGCCACTTGTACTCAAACTTGGCCACATCTTTCGGTTCGTAATTGGCCGTGTCGAGGTAGTCCACCCCGGCCTCAAGACAAGCGTCCATAATCGGCAAATCCTGATATGGCAGCGCGATATTGAGCACCAGTTTGGGCTTGTGTTTGCGAATCAGAGCGACGGTCTGTTTGACGTTGTCGGCGTCCACCTGCTCGACCGTGATGGGCCGGTTAATGCCGGCGGCGATATCCTGACATTTTTTAATTGTCCGACTGGCCAGCACGATTTCCGAAAAGACCTGCGGTAACTGGGCACATTTGTGTACGACGACGTTGCCGACGCCGCCGGCGCCGATAATCAAAACCTTTGCCATCCTAAAGCCTCCGTACTGTAAAAGGTTATTTTCTGCAAGAATCCGTAAAATCAACGTTAAGAGTATATTCGGCCGGGCGGTAAAATCCAGTTTTTTTGTAATGTTTTCCAGGGCGGGATCTAAATAGGTTCTTCTGATGTCCTTTATAATTACAGCTTATCTTAAGACTGCAAAATATGTTTCTTGATACTATTATAGCGTTTTTTGACAAAATTCGGAGGTGAATTCCTCTTCAAGAGCGAAACTTATGAAAACCCCTTGTCCCTGCAAATTTAATTTGGTAGAATGCCCTCCGCTTTATGCTGTATAAAATGACATAACCACTGCGGCTTTAAGGGAGAATGAATCGATGGACCATGTATCAATACAACCGTCCGGCAGCATCGGCAGGAATTTCATCCCGTCAGAGTTTCTTCCGCCCGGCAAAGACGAATACTATCTTCGCAATGAGCAAAATAATCGCCCGGCCGGGCAGTGGCGACAATTGCGGGCCGAAGAATTGGAGCAACTTGTCAAAAACGGGAACACCTCCAGCAACTGGGACGAACTTCTTGTCTCCGAAGAATTTGACCCGCAATTAATTCGCAACACGGATTTCTTCGGACTGGTGCGCATTGGTCGGCTGCGGAATGTGATCCTGGAACACCACGAGCTTCAGATTTCCGCCGGCATCAGCAACAGTGTTATTGTCGCCTGCGACATCGGCGACGACGCGGCGATTCACGGCGTGCGATACCTGGCGCACTATATCATCGGCGACCGATGCATTCTGGCCAATGTTGACGAGATGCACACGACCAACCATGCCAAATTCGGCAACGGGATTGTGAAGGAAGGCGAGGATGAAAATGTTCGCGTATGGCTGGACCTGATGAACGAGACGGGATGCCGGAAGGTGCTGCCGTTTGAGGGGATGATTCCGGCCGACGCGTATCTGTGGGCCAAATATCGTGACGACAAGGCCCTGATGGCCAAATTCAAGGAGATGACGCAAAAGCGGTTTGATTCGCGTCGCGGCTATTACGGAACGGTCGGCGAACAATGCGTCATCAAGAATTGCCGGATTCTCAAAGACGTCAAAATCGGTTCATACTGCTATATCAAAGGCGCCAATAAGCTTAAAAATCTGGCGATTCATTCCTCGGCGCAGGAGCCGGCGCAAATCGGCGAAGGTGTGGAATTAGTCAATGGGATTATCGGTTTCGGCTGTCATATTTTCTACGGCTGCAAGGCGGTGCGTTTTATCCTGGGCGACAATTCCAACCTGAAATACGGCGCTCGGCTGATTAATTCATTCTTGGGCGACAACTCGACGATTTCGTGCTGCGAGGTGCTCAATAACCTGATTTTCCCGGCGCATGAGCAGCATCATAACAATTCGTTTTTGATTGCGTCGGTGGTTTTGGGGCAAAGCAATATGGCCGCCGGCGTGACGGTCGGGTCCAATCATAACAGCCGGGCCAACGACAACGAAGTGCAGGCGGGACGCGGATTCTGGCCGGGGCTGTGCACCAGCGTCAAACATTCCTGCAGGTTCGCATCGTTTACGCTGCTGGCCAAGGGCGATTACCCGACGGAGATGGATATTCCGCTGCCGTTTGCGCTGCTCAATGACAATACTTCCGACGACCAGCTTGAGGTGATGCCGGCGTTCTGGTGGATGTTCAATATGTACGCGCTGGCGCGGAACACCTCGAAGTTTCTGGGCCGGGACAAGCGTGTCAATAAGATTCAGCATATTGAGTTTGAGTCTCTGGCGCCGGATACGGTGGAAGAGATTTTTCACGGGCGGCGTCTTCTGGAGATATGGACGGGCAAGGCCGAGCTTCGCCGGGCGGGGAAATACAAAGACAGCCTGTCGCAGGATGAGTTGGCCCGAATCGGCAAAGACATCCTGAACGGGCCGCAGGAGCGTGCGGCCGGATTGGAAATTCTCGGCGAAAAGATGGAAAAATCGCAGCGCAAGGCGGTCATCGTCAAGGCGTGGGAAGGTTATCATGCTTACGGGCAGATGCTGTTGTACTACGCCGTTAAAAATCTGATTGAGTATCTGCGGTTCAATACCAGCGCGAATTTTGGTGCGATGCAAAAGGCCCTGAAGGGTCCGCGGGTACGGGAGTGGGGCAATCTTGGCGGGCAGCTTGCCCCGGCCAAAGATATCGACCAGCTTCGCGCGGACGCCGGCGGCGGGAAACTCGCTTCGTGGGACGACATTCACAAGCGATATGATGCGCTGTGGGCGGCCTATCCGCTGGAAAAGCAAAAACACGCGATGGCTTCGCTGTGTGAGATTTACGGCGCTGCAGAATTGAAAAAAGAACAATGGCAGGATGCCCTGCAGAAATCCGTCGGCGTTCAGGAATACGTTCGCGACCAGGTTTATATTACCCGCAAGAAAGATTTTGACAATTCCTTCCGGCAGGCGACGTTCCGGAATATGGACGAGATGACGGCTGCCATTGGAACGATAGAAGATAACGGTTTTGTCAAGCAGGTACGCACCGAAACGGAACAGTTCAAACAACAGGTCGCTGAGATACTTCAGCGGGGTTGAAAATGAAAAGCGAAAAATTTATTTCTACGTAAAGGAGAAGAACGCATGAATTTACAGGACACCAAGTACGCCAAACACGCACTGGTTCAGGAAATGATGGACACGGTCAAAGTCGTCAAATCGTTTAACCTCAACCAGACGAAAGAAGTGGCCGGGCAGATTAAATCCGCCGGCCGACTGCTGATGACGGGGGAAGGTTCCAGCCGGATTTTCCCGGCCAAGAACGCCATCCGAAAATCGCTGAAGTGGGGCATGGGGCTGAACATTTTCACCGAAGGTTCTCGTCAGGCTGCGCAGTATGACCTGGCCAAATTCGCCGTATTCTGCGCATCCAATTCCGGGCGAACCAAGGAAGTGGTTTTGTTGGCGAAGAAACTGGCCGAGATAGGAAACAAAAACCGCTTTGGTCTGACGGCCAACGAGGGCACGATGCTGGCGGAAGCCTGCGCGAAGACATTTGTTCTGACCTGCGGGTGGGAACAGGCGGTTGCCGCGACCAAAAGCGTTATCGAGCAGGCGTTGTTTTATGAATCCATCCTGCGTCATATTACGGGCACGATTGGCGCGGTGGACTGCAAGAAACTTTCCAGTCAGGTTGAGACGGCGCTGACGCTGTCCGTTCCGGCCGACATCGTGAAAACAGCCGTGAAGGCACCGACGATTTATTTCGCGGGATACAACGACGGCGTGGCGGAAGAACTGACGCTCAAGACCAACGAGATTACGCGGAAAAAGTCGGACTTTCTGGAAGGGACATACGCGGTTCACGGCATCGAAGAAGTGATGAGCCCGGCCGACATCGTTTTTGTCGTTGACCCCATCGAGGAAGAAATCGGCAAATTCCAGGAAGTGCTCAGCAAGGGCGTCGGTCTCAAAGTGGTGGCCATTGCCAACCGCGAAACGCCGTTTCCCACGATTCGCGTTCCGGACGCCGGAGAATTGACGCCGTATGTTTATTTGTGTGCCGGCTGGAATGTGCTGGTCGAAATCGGATTAGCTTCAGGCATCAATCTGGATAAGCCGGAGCGGGCCAGAAAAGTCGGCAATGAGCTGATTGTATAAGTTCCGGCAGCGGCGAGAAATTCCGAATCAAAAAGAAAAAGAGCCATTCGTTTTAACGGGTGGTTCTTTTTTTGTCTTACATTCCGCGTGTGATGTGTGTGGTGAGTTTATCGATGCGGCTGCGGAAGTTGGCGTCGGATTTATAAAGCTGTTCGACCTTGGTACAGGCGTGCAGAACGGTGGAGTGGTCGCGTCCGCCGAGGTGGCCGCCGATTTCTTCGAGGCTGTGACGAGTGAGCGTGCGGGCCAGATACATACACAACTGTCGCGGCAGGGTGATACTCTGGCTGCGTTTTTTGCTTTGCAAATCCGTGATGCGAACGTCGAAGGATTCCGAGACGGCGGCGATAATATCGCCCATGGACAGCGATTTGGCTGTCGGGTTGTCCTGGAATCCCAGCGCCTGTTTGGCGAGGTTCAGCGTAATCGGGCTTTGGGCGGTCCGCGCAGTGGCGTAGATGATGGTCAGCGCGCCTTCCAGCTCGCGGATGTTGCTTTTGATGTGTTCGGCGATTAATTCGGCGACGCCTTCGGGCAGGTCGAGGCCGCGCAGCGAAGCCTTTTTCTTGACAATGGCGATGCGGGTTTCGTAGCTGGGTGCATCGAGACGTGCGACAAGTCCCCATTTGAACCGGCTGATGAGACGTTCCTCCAGCGACTGTAAATCGGCCGGAGCGCTGTCGGCGGTCAGGACAATCTGGCGACGGTTGTTATAAAGGGCGTTGAAGGTGTGGAAAAATTCCTCCTGGCTTTGTTCCCGCTGCCGCAAAAACTGTACGTCGTCGATAATCAGCACGTCCACCGAGCGATACAGGTTCTGGAAATCCGCCAACTGGCCTTTTTCAATGGCGCTGATGAATCCGTTGACGAAGACTTCGCAATTGAGGAACTGAACCGACAATGTTGGTTTATTCCGCAGACTTTCATGGCAGATGGCGTGCAGGAGGTGTGTTTTACCCAGCCCGACGTTACCATATAAAAAGAGGGGGTTGTAAATGGCGCCGGGATTCTGGCTGACGGCGATACAGCTTGCGTGAGCGAGCCGATTGCAGGGGCCAACGACAAAATTGTCAAAATTGTAATCGGGATGGAGTTTGACGCCGGATTGGACTGTGGCCGGGATGATGGGTTCGGCGCCGACACGGACGGGCCGAAACTGGACGCTCACGAGATGGCCGGTGACATTCTGAGCTGCCTGAGTGAACGCGGCAAGGCAGCGGTCGTGCAGATACTGGGCAATCGCGGCATCAGGGCAGCCGATGTGCAGGATGCCGCCGTCAAAACTTTCCAGCACGAGGTCGTCGAACCACTTGCGGGTGTTGGCGGGATCCAAAGCTCTGGCCCGTTCGAGAATATTTTCAAATAATTGCCTGGAATCTTGTGTTTTTACCACGAGTTCTCCGGCTCCTCCGGCTGCTGCGATGTTCTTCCATTTTTTTTGACACACCCGGCGTGATAAAACCTCATGAACTACCGGGATAAACACTCTACCGCCGCGGTCCCGTGCTGTCAAAGGAATTTCATTATCTGCTTCCACGGAGAATGTCCGACGGAATTTGAATTGAAGACTTGAAAAGACGGGTGTTTTCTGCGACACTGGCGGTTTATAAGATGATGATTATGGAGAGATTATGGGTTTTTTCTCGAAGACGGTACAATTTTTACGAGAACATCTGGCCAAAACGAGGCAGAAAATCGGTTCGAGCCTGTCGTCGATATTGACGATTGGACGTAAAATCGACGCTGAGCTGCTGAATGAGCTGGAACAGACGCTGATCAGCGATGACATTGGTGTGGAGACGACGGAGCGGCTTATCGAAGACCTCCGGCAGGCGTGGAAGGCGGGGGAAATCAGCGCCAGTGAGGATATCGTTCCTTTTCTGAAGGAGCAGATGAAAAAATATTGGCCCGCGCAGGACCGGCAGCTTCGTCTGGCCGAGACGGGGCCGACGGTGATATTGGTGGCGGGCATCAACGGTTCGGGCAAGACGACCAGTATCGCCAAGCTGGCGTATATCTTAAGCCGCAACGGGAAAAAAGTAATTGTGGCGGCGTGCGATACGTTCCGTGCCGCGGCGGTGGAGCAATTGAGCATCTGGGCCAAGCGCATCGGCGTTGAGATTGTCCGCCATCAGCAGGGCTCGGACCCGGCGGCGGTGGCGTATGACGCCTGCGAGGCGGCGGTGTCGCGCAACGCGGATTATTTGATTTTGGATACGGCGGGGCGGCTGCATACGCAGAAACACTTAATGGATGAACTGGGCAAAATTCGCAGTGTCGTGGTTCGGCAGATTCCCACAGCCCCGCACGAAGTACTTTTGGTGCTGGACGCGACGACGGGGCAGAATGCGATTATGCAGGCGAAGATGTTCACCGAGACGGTGAAGGTCAGCGGGATTTTTTTAGCCAAATTAGACGGCACGGCCCGCGGCGGCATTGTCATTGCGATTAAAGACATGCTCGATATTCCGGTTAAATTCGTGGGGCTTGGCGAACAGCCCGAAGACATCGCCGAATTTGACCCCGATGAATTTGTCGAAGCATTGTTTGCGTGAGAAGCCTCGTAAAAAATAATCGAATCATTCCACAGGGATTAATACTTCGTTTCGTCTTAAAAACCATAGTTGAAATGGCGGGTCATAGCGGGCAAAGACAGGTTCTCCTGTAGAAGAGAGTCCTTTCTTTTGTATAAACTCATTTAATGAGGCTTTCTTCGCCTCATAACGTTTCTGGCTCCATGTTCCTGAATAGCGGATGGCGGCTATTTTCCGAACGGGGACTTCTTTAATTACAACGGCTTCATTCGATGGTACGGGAAGGGTTTCCAGGGTGTATTGGGAGGGCATCAGAAAACTTACGGCATATTTACCCTGTGTTTGCTGCATATTAACCGGAGCCGTCATTGCAATCTTTTCAGAGGTACCTGTTTGGCTTACCGGAGCCGTCATTGGAATCGATACCTGTTTTCGGTTATCGCCCGATATGTATTTGAACAGCCGTCCAAAAGCGATGTTTCCCGCCTTGTTGAAATCGGCATCGACGACAGTTTCGGCAACCAGACAGGAGGGATATTGTCGGAGTTCAAATTGTCCCTGTTTTTCAAGTATCGTATATTTTGGCTTTTCTATTCCCACAGCACATGAATATAATAAAAAAGGTAACGAAAGTAATATGGATAACAGGATGAGTCTGTTTGTTTTCATAAAAACCCCTTTCAATGATTGACTGTTTTTCTTTCAAGAACTGTTTTGGCGTTTAGTTCGGCTCGCTGTTTTAGAGTCGCCGGCTGTCTGATTTGAATGTCTCCTCATAAAGGTACTTTTATGTTTTTGAAGCATACAGACTATTATATAGAATTGTCTCGACAGGAAAAGGATTTTTTGAGGATTTTGGCGAGACCCCCTTTTTCTTCAATATTGTGGACTTTTCGGTCGATAAAAGAGAGGGTATCGTATTTTTTGAAGATGCGGAGCAATTTCGATGGAAACATCGTTTGGACAAAATAGCGTAGAGGCCGGGAATTTCAAGAAGTGCCCGTATTGCGCCGAGCAGATTCAAAAAGAAGCGATTCTGTGCCGGTATTGCCACAAGGAATTGGCGCCGCCGGACCTGTCGAAAGACTGGCGATATTCGACGCTTGTAGTGGTACTGGCGCTGTTGACGCTGGGGCCTTTTGCGCTGCGGTTAATCTGGAGACATCCGCGTTATAGCAAACAAACCAAATGGGTCATAACTGTTGTTACTATTATTCTGACGATTGTTCTTATCGTTTTGACGGTCGTTATTTGTTATCTCTTTTACATCTGGGTTATAGTTCCTCTTCTTGAGAAGATGAAGCCCGGAATGTAGCGTTAAGACGGAATAGTTCAGATACCGCACTCCATAGTTTTATACCCGCCGGGTTTTATTATTCAAAGAGCAATAGATGCTCAGATAGAAGCCGGGCCGCCGAAGACAAAACCTTTGGCGGCCCATTTTATTTTCCGGCTTACGGGTGTACGATTTGAGAGAATTGTATTACGTGGTCATCAATTCGTTCAATTGCGCCAGCGCGCTGCGCTGAATCTGGCGGACGCGTTCGCGTGTCAGGCCGAGTTTTTTGCCAATCTGCTTGAGTGTCAGCGGCTCTTCGCCGCCCAGCCCGAATCGCAGCCGCAGGACTTCCGCTTCGCGGGAATCAATCTGGCCGAGCAGTTCAACCGCCCGATGGAGTTCCTCGTCGGAGCCGAATACATCTTCCGGCATCGTGATTTTATCGTCCTCAATCGACTCATTGAGACCGGTGTTTTCTTCCGCCGAATCATGCTGAAATCCATCGTTGACGACGGCGACAATATCGCGAATGGCGACGGCTTTACGAACGGAGACTTTCATCGCGGAGGCCATTTCTTCCAGACTGACCGTCCGGCCGAGTTTGGTTTCCAGTTCGGCATAAGAATGACGCCACTGATTGATCAGTTCGACCATATAAGTTGGAATATGAATCGGCTGAGAATTATTCAAAATGGCCCGTTTGATGGCCTGTTTAATCCACCATGCCGAATAGGTGCTGAATCGTACGCCGAATTCGGGGTCGAAAGTATCGACGGCGCGCATCAGGCCGAGATTGCCCTCTTCAATCAGATCTCCGAGCATCAGACCCCGGCCGGAAAATCGCTTGGCGATATTGACCACCAGCCGAAGATTGCTTCGCACAAGGCGTTCGCGAGCCTCCGGGTCGTTGGTTTCCATTACCGCTTTGCCCAGTGTTTTTTCTTCTTGCCAACTCAGCAGCGGCGAGTTATCAATTTCGTGCAGATATTCCTTGATTGTCACATCGAAAATCATCGTAAAACCCTTTCACCCTGGCACTTATTATTTAAAAAAACAAGACCACAGAGAGCAAGAACAAAACCATCCTTATTCTCTGTGGTCTTTATCGGCCTGCAGAGACAGGCGACTTAACCCGTCTCCGTAAAAATACGGATGCCTGCAAGGCCTTTTAATTATTATTGTACGAGGGGTCCATCGAGTCCGCCACGGCGTTGCGGGTTGTTGTCTTTCTCGGACGTTTCTTCAGTATCGGGAGCGGCGGCACTTTGCTGGGCATGGCTTTGCTGGTCCTCAGCGGCCCACTGTACCCGTCGCAGGCTCAACCCAATCTTTCTGGAATCCGTGTCCACCCGTAAAATCTTGACCTCGACTTCGTCGCCGATTTTGACTACATCCTGCGGCGATTCGATTTTCTGGTCGGACAGTTCGGAGATGTGCAGCAGCCCTTCCAATTCCGATTCCAGTTCCACAAATACGCCGAAGTTGGTCAGCTTGGTCACTTTGCCGCGGACAATTTGGCCGGGGATGTATTTTTCTGGGATGGCGTGTACCCACGTATCTTCGGTCAACTGTTTGAGTCCCAGCGAGATGCGATGCTTGTCTTCATCGACTTCGAGCACGACACAGCGGATTTCCTGGCCTTTCTGAAGACATTCGCCGGGATGATTGAATTTTTTCGTCCAGCTCAGGTCGGAAATGTGAATCAGTCCGTCGATGCCCGGCTCGATTTCCACAAACGCGCCGTAATTGGTCAGGCTGGTGACGGTGGCGGCGACCATGGTGCCGACGGGATATTTCTGCCCGGCGACCGACCATGGATTGGCTTCGAGCTGTTTGATGCCCAGCGAGATTTCCTGTTTTTCCTTGTTAACATCCAGGACGACGATTTCGATTTCCTGTCCGACCTGAAGGATATCGGAGGGATGACCGACGCGTTTTGTCCAGCTCATTTCGCTGATATGGACGAGGCCTTCGATGCCTTCGTCGAGGCGAATAAACGCACCGTAGTTCATGATGTTGACGACGGTGCCTTTGACGCGGCTGCCGACGGGGAATCGCTGTTCGACGTTTTCCCACGGGCTGGGAGTCTTTTGCTTGAGCCCCAGCGAGATTTTTTCGGTGGTGCGATCCACGCCGATGACCATACACTCAATTTCCTGGTCGAGTTGTACGACTTCGGAGGGGTGCGCGACCCGGCCCCAACTGAGGTCGGAGATATGCAGCAGGCCATCGAGGCCGCCCAAATCGACGAATACACCGAAATCGGCGATATTTTTAACAAGCCCTTTACGAATCTGACCGACTTCGATTTCGCGCAGCAGGTTTTCTTTGCTGACCTGACGGTCTTCTTCGATGAGTTTGCGGCGGGACACCACGATGTTATGATTTTCTGTGTCGATTTTGAGGATTTTGCATTCGATTTCCTGGCCGATGAACCGGCTGATGTCGCCGGGCTTTCGGATATCGACCTGCGAAGCCGGCAAAAAGACTGGTACGCCGATATCGACCAGCAATCCGCCTTTGATGCGTCGGCTGACGATACCCTTGACGACGTCGCCTTCTTTGTTGGTGGCGATGATGCGTTCCCATCCGCGAATGCGGTCGGCTTTGCGTTTGGACAGGACGATGCCGCTCTCGGCGTCCACTTCTTCGATGAGCACTTCGATTTCTTTGCCGGATTCGATTTCTTCCGGGCTGTCGAATTCGGAGGCTTCCACGACGCCTTCGCTCTTGAGGCCCAGTTCGACCACGACGTCGTTTCCGATTTGACTTACGATTTTGCCCTGTACGATGGTGCCGGGAACAAGCGCTTCGATTTTCTTGTCCAGGACCTTCTCGAGCATGTCCCGATGTTCCTGGGTGTACATTTCATCGAGCTGCTGTTTGAGTTGTTCGTCCGTGAACCCCAGATTTTTGATTAAATTTCTGTCAACCATAAATAATCTCCTGTGGCGTCTGTTTGGCTTCGTTTGCGCCCCACATTTACGCAAACAAGCGTACAACCTTAAAAAAGGTTAGTCATAAAAACGCATCGGCCCACACAGCCGACACTTTGGCCTATAGTTTTGTCATTCGGTGAGTTGGCCTCCACCGGCAAAATTCAGATTTGCCTGAGCTTATCGACGAACTCTTTGATGACCTCATCCGGGGTGGATGCACCGGCAGTGACGCCGGCGATACGCTTGCCGGAAAGGATACTTATATCAAGTTCGTCCCAATTTTGCAAATGCCAGGTTTGAGAATTGTGTTTTTTGCACAACTCGGCCAGTTTGCGGGTGTTGGCGCTGTGCAGGCCGCCCAGCACAAACATAATATCCACCTGCCGGCAGAGCTTGACGGCGGCTTCCTGCCGGGACATTGTTTCACGACAAAGCGTATTGATAATCTTGATTTCAGAAAATTCCAGACGGCCGATATGGCCAATCATATTTGCAAAGAAATCAGGGCTTTGGGTGGTCTGGCAAATTACTCCTAATTTCTTGTATTTACTTAGCTTATCGAGGTCTGATTCGTCGCCGACCACTTCCACATCCGGCGCGGAGCCGACAACGGCCTTGACTTCAGGATGGTTTTTATCTCCTATTATGACAACCTTGTAGCCTTCTTCGTGGAGAACGCGGGCGATTTTCTGGACGCGTTTGACCAGAACACAGGTGGCGTCAACAATATTGACTCCCTTTTTTTCAAGAGCCTGGAGTTCTTTTTGTGTAGCGCCGTGCGAGCGAATCAGGACCGTTCCGGTAGAAATCTGGTCAACGGAATCAATGGTTTTCAGCCCGGCTTGGGCCAATTGCCGAACGACTTCCTCGTTATGAATGATCGGGCCGAGGCTATGAACCTCTTTTTTTCCCTGAATGGTCTTTTTGGCCAGGGTGATGGCATTTCGCACCCCCGGACAAAATCCGCATTTTTCCGCCACAAGTACTTCCATCTTTTCTATCTTTCTTTCCGCCTTGTAGAAATCTTCATTTTTCAGACCCCGAAGGGGTCAAATAAAATAGCAAAAGACACGATGCGCTATCTTATCGCATTTCAGGACGGACTTCCACCTTTTGCTTTTTCATTCTGCTCCTTCCCATTGCGCGATGGTCTCCAGCCGGCGCATAATATCGAGGTGCTGTGTGCAGGCCATTTCGCAGCGTCCGCACTGGACGCAGTCTTTAGCGTCGGCCCGGCGGTCGGCCAGAACCCCCCATTTTTTTTGAAAGTCCAGCTCTTTGGCCATTTCCACGTCGGTCTTGCCCGTCAGCACTTTGGCGTTGTAATACTGCATAAACGACGCCACCGGAATATCCTTTGGACACCGCCCCATACAATAGCCGCAGCCGGTGCAAAGCTGGTTCATATTTTTCGTGATGTGCCGGCGGATGCGCTGAATGTCTTTTTGTGAAAATGCCTTTGCCGCATCCGCGACCCGGCAGACGGCGTCGATGTGTTCCCGGGTCGTGAAGCCGACCAGCGTAACGGTAATCTGCGGACAACTGACACAAAAGCGAATCGCGGCCTCGGTCGGCGTTTCGCCGGGATCGGCCAGAAATGCCAGTTGTTTTTCATTTTTCGGGATGACGCCGCCGGCCAATGGATTCATTGCCACAACACCCATCCCCGCCTGATGTGCCGCTTCAACGCCCTGCCAGCGGTAGAGGAAGTTCAGAATATTGACGCCCAGCAGGATACCTTCAAATTCACGATTCTGGATGATACGGACGATTTCCGGCCCGCGAAGATGAGACGAAATCACAATGTGCCGAATCAGACCTTTTTCCTTGCATCGCAGGAGGCCTTCATATTGTCCGCCGGGGCGCATCGCCAGTTCGTACTGTTCCGCCCGGCGGATGCACCAGACGTGATAGAAATCCAAATAATCGCATTTGAGCCGCGATAGCGATTTTTCCACGGCCGCCACGGCCTTGGCGGCGGTGTCGTGGTCTTCCGGCATTCCCTTCGTCGAGACATAAAATTTCTCCCGCTGCGATTTCATTTTCGATAGCGCCAGCCCGAAGATGTCTTCGCTGTGGTCCTCACAGTAGCCGGGAGCGGTATCGAAATAATTGATGCCGCGGTCGAAGGCATAATGCAGCAGCTTGGCGTTATCCTCATCCCCTCGGCTCACGTCAAACCGCATCCCGCCAAATCCCACTGCGCTGACGGATAGCCTCGTCTTGCCGTATATTTTACAAATCAATCTGTACTCCGCCAGTATTGTCTTATGTGAATCTGTTTTCCGCTTACAATCATACGCGAAAACAAATCCGGGATAAATGTTTTTTTGTATATTGCTGATAAAAGGGGAGCATCGCGGCCAGGATGTTGCCGTCGGCGCATAAAAAAAGACCCGCACCCGCTCACCGGCTCAGGGTCTTGAGTGTGCGAAATAAAAACTCGTATTTACGATGTTTTGGCGTGAGCCTTGCCGTCGCCGTTGCCGTCTTTCTGGACGGGAACCACACCTGTCCCGGCTTCCAGTTTTTCCTTTTGAATGGCCAGATAGATTTCCTTGCGGTGAACGGATATCTCACGCGGGGCGTTGATGCCCAGCCTGACCTTGTCACCGCGGACGTCAACGACGATAATTTCCACATCGTCGCCAATCATAATCGACTCATCCTTTTGCCTGCTTAAAACCAACATGTTTGTCTCCTTGGCCGCATTTGTCTTCGGATTACTATTTCCATTCCTTTCCGAATACGTCCGGCCTATCTATTTATACGTTTTTCAAACGCATCCGGACGCAACATCCTTCGGCGATTCTTGTCCGGCAGGTCTTTTTTCGGCAGTTTTGGATGGTGGGGTAATTCCTTTATCATTCCCGGGAATTTTTTTAAAAAATGGGTTTTATGGGTGAATTTTAAGTAATTGTCAAATAAGGACTTGGCGGAACACGGACAATTTTTTGTTTGAGCTGAATTTTGAAAAGCAGGAGGTTTATCGGACGTAATCAGGCTTGTTTTTGTCGTTCGAGGATTTTTTTTGCGGATTGGTATCCGGTAAAAGCCCCTATAGCTCCGAAAGCGGTCATTTGCAGGGGCAGAACGGCACAAACGGAGTTTGCAAAATAGGCCACCGACCAGTTGCGGACCATATTTTCGAGGACGGCGGGCGTCGCGGCGTAGCGCATCGCCAGATAAACCGCCGCGGCCGTGCAAAGCGTGGGAACAAAATAGCCGATTTTGGCGAAGTATTTGGCGACAAACCCGGCGGCCATGAATGAAACAAAAACGGCAAAAACAATTTGGCCTTTGCCGGGCTGACCGATAACCTGTCCGAGTTGTGAATCGGCCTGGCGAACGTCCTGGGCGAAGATGTTTATAATCAACTGTGTGATGATAATAGACGCCGCGATGGCAACCGCGGCCCAGAAAGGTTTTCCGTCGGCGGTCAGCGAGGCCGGAGACAGCGATGGTTTTTTTCGGTTTTGAATCATCCAGCCGACCCAGACGCCAAGCAATCCGGCCAAAACGGGCAGAAGCCAAAACAGGCCTTCCCAGCCAAGCGTTGCAAACACCTTTTGTCGTTGTGCCACGGCGGAATGATATAGCAGCAGCGTACGCATATCGCCGGAGGCGAAGACCCAAACCGCCATGCCCGCCGGCGCCGCCAGCGGGGCGGTCAGAAGCCCTTTGGGCCAGCTTGTCAGATACGCGATAAGCCCTGCGGCAAACGCAAGGCCGCAAAGACAAACCGTTTCGCCGGGTGTGATCAACCCATCGACCAGCGTAATCGCTCCCAGCGGGTCTTCGGGTCGAACCATAGGCCAGCCCATCCAGCCGAGAAGAACGACGCCGATCAGCAAGCTCAGGATTGTTCGTATGCGGGTCAGCCAGTGAACGTCAAAGAGACTCAGCAGCAAATAAACGCCTACCAATCCGCCGCCGATTCTCAACAGGATGTCATAACTCAATTCCATAACCGTCTTTCCAATTCGGCCATACACTATCACTGCCCCGGCAACAGGTCAAGACAAAACAGAAATGACACTCCCATCAACCCCATCAAATCCTGTGGAATTATTTGCTTAACGTGGCGGCGATATATTACTGTACCGCCTCCGGCATGGTCGCACCGAATTAGAATTTCCCGTTGCCGGTCTGTATCATTATCGCTTTGCAAGGCTTCCAATTTTCCAATATCGACGATAACAAGACGATGCTTTCAAGCTCAATCACACTGCCGCACGATGAACAAAAGGATTGGCTCATTATTGAAGATGCTCTCTTATTGGTTCTGTTGGCCCTAATTTTTCCAATCGCGGCGTAAAAAATGCAATTTTTTCTGTATTGGCGCAAGTGTTTTCCATGTATGGAGTTACGCCGAAACAAAAAAAACAATAAAAATGAAAGACGCAGCCAGTTTTTGACATAACTCTTTTTCTATAAATAAGTAATAGCATTTTCCTGTGATTTTAGAAGTGCTGTGTAACAGCGGGGTGAAAAATTTTTATGATTTTATGCTTGCAGAGGGCCGGTGCTTTAGTTATTATGCCAGCGCCAAATCTTGTCGAGGGATAATAGCAGGAAATGACGGAGGATAGAAGAGAGAGATGGCGGGAAAGAGAAAACAAAGCGCAGTAGTGGTTTTTGTTTTTTGCCCATCCGGTGTAAGACGGAGTGGTTTCTATGCACGCCTGAGCGATCCCTCTTTTATTATGTCCAGTGAGTGAGTATGTGTACACATTGCGTGCGGATGGTCCGTGCGTGATATAAAATGAATGTAAAAGCGTGAGGTCGTGATTTACTTATGCTTAAAGGAAGAGAAGAGAGTTTTTGGTTTTAGATTGGAGGATGGAGCCATGAGAAAAATGATTTTTGTAGGAATGCTGCTGTTGGCGGGTGTCGCCAGCGCAACACTGACAGGCCTGGCGACCGACAAGATAGAACCTGTGTGGCGAGGGCAGGCCAACACGACCCTTCAGGCGTGGAGTTTTGATACGCCAGATAACCCGGCTCTGGTAACGCTGGATGCAAATCCTTTCGGCACGCCTTCCGCGGAAGTTCATTGGCCGGACACGGGTTTCCCCAAGCAGACCTATTGGATGACTGAAAACGGTAACGGCCACAAGTGAGTATGGCGCATCTACGGCGACGACTATCTGCTGCTGCATCTTCCGAACAGTCAAGAGCCCAACCCCGCCAAGATAATCTGGCTTCAGATTACCTACTCGGCCGGCTCGATTGACAGAAAGCCTCAAATACAGACGCTTCCGCAGTATGCATCGATTCATGCCGTCCAATCCACGACCATCGACAGTCTGTATTATCACGACATCTTCCGTATTGTTCTCAAGCCAAATCCCCCGGAAGAATGGATTGCGATTCAGCCTCGCGACTGCACTCTGTATATTGACGAAATCGTGGTGGATACCATTTGCATCCCCGAACCGGCGACGATGCTGATGTTGGGACTGGGAATAGTTCTTCTGCGAAAGTTCAAATAAACAAAAAAGGTGTCTTTCAGCGAAAGATGAACTTTACAAAATAAGGGCCTGCGAATAGCGCAGGCCTTTTTTATTTGTTCCGATCTTTCTTCTCTTCCAGCAGTTTGGTCTGCAGATAATGGGCGGTATGGCTGGCGGCGTTTTTGATTAATTGTTCGGGAGTGCCCGTGGCGATCACCTGTCCTCCGGCCTGTCCGCCTTCGGGTCCGAGGTCAATGATGTAATCGGCGGTCTTAATCACATCCAGATTATGTTCAATCACGACCACCGTGCTGCCCATATCCGTCAGGCGTTTCAAGACGTTGAGCAGATTATGAATGTCGGCGAAATGCAGGCCTGTCGTCGGCTCATCGAGGACGTACATCGTATGTCCCGTGCCGGGCCGTCCGAGTTCGGCGGCCAGTTTCACCCGCTGCGCCTCGCCGCCTGACAAGGTTGTGCTGGATTGGCCCAGCGTCATATAACCCAGTCCCACGTCGCACAGGGCCTTAATCAGCCGCACGATTTTCGGGAAATTGGCGAAAAAGTCGCGGGCTTCTTCAATCCGCATATCCAGCACGTTGGCGATGTTCCTACCCTTGTAGGTGATTTGCAGGGTTTCGGGATTGTATCGCGTTCCTTTGCACTCCTGGCAGACGACATACACATCGGGCAGAAAGTGCATTTCGATTTTTTTGGTTCCCTGACCCTGGCAGTGTTCGCAGCGTCCGCCTTTGACGTTGAAGCTGAAGCGTCCGGGTTTGTAGCCGCGGATTTTGGCCTCGCGTGTCAGAGCGAACAGGGAGCGAATCAAATCGAAGACGCCGGTATAGGTTGCCGGGTTGCTGCGGGGCGTTCGGCCGATGGGCGACTGATCGATTTCAATGACCTTATCGACATTGGACAGGCCGAGGATATTTTTATGTTTTCCGGGCTTGTCGCCGGAGCCGTGGAGTCTGCGGCGCAGTCCTTTGAGCAGGATTTCGGTGACGAGCGTGCTTTTTCCGGAGCCTGAGACGCCGGTGACACAGGTCAGGACGCCGACGGGAAACCGGACATTGATATTTTTGAGATTATTTTCCTGCGCGCCGCGCACCTCGATGCAATGCGACAGGATGACGCGGCGGCGGACGTCGGGGATTTCAATGCGTTTTTGTCCGGACAGGTATTGGCCGGTCAATGATTCGGGATTGGCGCAGATGTCGGCCAGGGTTCCCTCGGCGATGAGTTTTCCGCCGTGGTCGCCGGCGCCGGGGCCGATGTCGATGATGTGGTCGGCCTGAGCGATGACGTCTTCATCATGCTCGACGACCAGCACGGTATTACCGATGTTGCGCAACTGCTTGAGAATTTCCAGCAGGCGGTCGTTGTCGCGGCGATGCAGACCGATGGTGGGTTCGTCGAGGACATAACAGCAGCCGACGAGGCCTGAGCCGACCTGGGTGGCCAAACGAATCCGCTGGGCTTCACCGCCGGAAAGTGTTCGGCTGGCGCGGTCCAGCGTCAGGTACCCCAACCCCACGTCCGTCAGAAACTTCAGCCGGGCACGAATTTCCTTGAGGGGTTGAGCGGCGATGAGCGTTTGTTCTTCGTTAAAAGTCAAACGGTCGAAAAACCGCTGTACCTCTTCGACGCTGATGCATGTCAGGTCGCTGATATTTTTGTCCTGGATGGTTACCGCCATTGCCTCGGGACGCAGGCGGGCTCCTTTGCAGCTTTTGCAGGGCTGTTCGGACAGATACCCGTGCAGCCGTGCCTTGACATATTCGCTGTCGGTATTTTGCCAGCGGCGTTTAAGATTGGGAATGACGCCTTCAAATTCCACGCCGAGGCGGGATTCGTCTTCGACTGTGGTGCCGTAGAGAAGAATTTTGCGAATGTCGGCGGGGATGTCGCTGTATGCTGTGGAGGGGCTGACGTCGAAAGCCCGGCAGAACCGGCGAATCAAACGGTTGTAAAAGATGTTCATTCGTTTGCCGCCTTTTCGCCATGCGTCCACGGCGCCGGTTTCGAGAGTGGCGGATTTGTCCGGCACAATCAGGTCCGGGTCGAATTCGAGAATTGTCCCCAGGCCGTCGCAGGCGGGACACGCGCCGTAAGGGCTGTTGAAACTGAACAGCCGCGGCGACAACTCTGACAGCGATGCTTCGGGATGGTCGGTGCAGGCGAATTTTTCACTGTAAATGATGTCCTGCCAGTGGTCATTGGAACCATTGGTATTTTCGACGGGATGATTCGGGTCGGGTTCCTGCAGCATCGCGACAAGCAGGCCATCGCCGACTTTCAGGGCGGTTTCGACCGAATCGGCCAAACGCACCCGAATGGAAGGGCGGACAATCAATCGGTCGATGACGGCGGCAATGTCGTGCTTTTTATTTTTGTCCAGCATGGGGACGCCGCGAATATCATAAACCTGCCCGTCCACACGAACACGAACGAAGCCTTCTCGCAGAATGCGGGCGAAAACGTCCTTGTGTTCGCCTTTTTGTCCGCGAATCAACGGCGAGCAAAGCTGAAGTTTTGTTCCTTCCGGGCGGCTCAGCAGCGAATCGACAATCTGTGTGGCGTGCTGACTGGAAACCGGTTTTCCGCAGACCCAGCAATGCGGTTTTCCCACCCGTGCAAAGAGCAATCGAAAGTAGTCATAAATTTCCGTTGTGGTCGCCACGGTGGAGCGGGGGTTGCTGCCCGCGCTGCGCTGTTCAATGGCGATGGTCGGCGGCAGGCCTTCGATATGCTCGACGTGGGGCTTTTGCATCTGTTCGAGGAACTGCCGGGCGTAGGCGCTGAGCGACTCGACATATTTTCGCTGTCCCTCGGCGTAAATGGTGTCAAAGGCCAGGCTGCTTTTGCCGGAGCCGGAGATGCCGGTGATGACCACGAACTTATCGCGAGGAATATCAATGCTGATATTCTTCAGGTTGTGTTCGGATGCCCCGACAATCCGGATATATTTGTTATCGTTGGCCGTCATTTTGCCTGTTACGTATTCCTCTCTTGTTAAAGCAGAAAATAAACAATAAGCCAAACTTGCCATTCTACACCAAAACGTCTATAAAGTACAATAGTTTTTATGTCGGATTTTTCCTAAGAATATGCACATACGGGAGTTACATCCGTGGGATTTGACGGTCGCAGGAGCCGTCCAATTGCAGCGACAATTGGCGCAAACGGTGATTTTGTCGCCGCTGCGTTCAAAGCCCCGGTTTGTCGCCGGGCTGGATTGCGCGTTCAGCACGGATACAAAACGCATCATCGCGGCGGCGGTGGTGCTGGAACTGCCGGACTTTCGATTGGCGGAAATGACCGAGGCGGTATTGGATGTGCAATTTCCGTATGTGCCGGGTTTGTTATCGTTTCGAGAAGCCCCGGCGTGTCTGGAGGCGATGCGAAAACTACGAACGATTCCGGAGGTGGTTTTGATTGACGGGCAGGGCATCGCTCATCCGCGAAGGCTGGGGCTGGCAAGCCATTTGGGGTTGTTTCTGGACACCCCGACTATCGGCTGCGCGAAAAGCAGGCTGATTGGCGAGTACGGCGATTTGCCGACGCAAAAGGGGGCTTGTGTTCCGCTTCTGGATAAAAATGAGAGAATCGGTTCTGTGGTGCGGACGCGCACGAATGTCAAGCCGCTGTTTATTTCGCCCGGCCACAAAATCACACACCATCAAGCGGTGGAAATAGTTTTGAATTGCTGTATCCGCTATCGTCTGCCGGAACCCACCCGTCTGGCGCATCAGAAAGTTACAAGCCTGCGACAAAAAATGATCGGATAGAAAAAAAGGTGAAAAACATCTGATTATTCGGCTAAAATCGTGTAAATTTTCACAAAAAGGAATTCTGCAATAAACGATTTTGTCCATGCGTCTCAAACACGGGTCATTTCAAGCAACGCGTTGCGGATTAAATATTGAAAGGGATTTTTATGTTCAGAAAAAGTATGAATTTTATGACAATTGCGGTACTGTTGCTGGCAGCCTGTGTCAGCGCCAAGGATGTCAAAAACATCGTGGTGATCGGATGGGATGGCTCTCAGAGGAATCATGTCAAGGAGATGATTGAGCGTAAGGAACTGCCAAATCTTATGGCGCTGAGCAAGGAAGGCAAAATGGTCGATATCGATGTCACCAGCGGCGCCACCGATACCAAGGCGGGATGGACGCAGATTCTGACCGGTTATCGCTGTGAAGTGACCGGTGTCTATAGCAACAGCAGGTATCAGCCCATTCCGGAAGGTTATTCGGTCTTTGAACGGCTGGAAAAACACTTCGGCCCGGACAAGATTGATACCGTTGCCATTATTGGCAAGAAAGGTCATGTCGATAATGATGGGCCGCAAAAAGTGCATTACGAAAAATGGCTGGCCAGAGAGAAAAAACAGGAAGCGATCAATAAAAAAGCAGCCGGACTTGGTAACATGCAGGGGGGTAAAATTATTGAAGAAAACGGCAAGAAGTTTGTCGAGACGCCCGGCAAACCCTGGTATCTCGCCAGTCAGCATATGGATTTGTTTGAAAACGGCCTGATAGAAAATGAGAAGGTCGGCACCCGGGCGATGGAAGAACTGGAAAAGCGAAAAGATCACCGGTTTTTCTTTTTTATTCACTTTGCCAATCCAGACCATGATGGCCATAAATTTGGTGAGAACTCGCAGGAATATACCGATGCGCTAAAATCTGACGATGAATGGACGGGCAAGATTGTCGCCAAAATCAAAGAATTAGGGCTGTATAAAGATACTCTGGTCTATATTGTTGTTGACCATGGTTTTAATGAAGGCGAAAAAGGACACAGCTATGCACCGTATGTGTTCATGGCCACGAACGATTCGAGAGTTAACCGCGATGGCGACCGGATGGATATCGCCCCGACAATACTCAAGCGATTTGGCCTGGACTTGTCTAAGGTCGAACCAAAGTTGGACGGTACGCCGTTAGATGAACCTGCCGAACGCAAGATTGCCCCGGCGGAAAATCCGAATCCAAATTCAAATAAGAATGCCGCAGGTCTGGGAAAGGCAACTGGTAAGAAGAAGTCTGGACAGACGACAGAAAAGAACGCGGCTGAGTCTAAAAAGAACGGCAGGAGGAAAAGCAGGGAAAAACAGCAGGAAGCTGCCGCTGCCAACACAGATGTATAACAGAATGATTTAACCCTAAGCGGGGTAAAGTGTCCCCGCTTTTTTTATTCGCATAAGCAAAACTTTTATTGGCCGCAAAGACTACCCAATCCATTGCTTGCCGGAGCCAGATTAACCGACGGTTATTTGGACTCGGCAGGTGCCGGGGCAGCAATGAGCTTTGGCGGCAGGGTCACTTTTTCAATCTTAAAACATCCCAGTGTATTGACCAGCGAGAAGAAATCCGTGGGATTGCCGTCGCCGCGGGCCAGCGTAATATGGCCTGCGGAAAAGCCGTTCGGCGCCCGCGTCGGGTCGATTGGAAACCATTTTCCGTCCAGAAAAACCTCGGCCCACATGTGGGCGCCGAAGACATTTTTCTTTGTTCCTATCGCATCGGTATAGACTAATCCGCAGACGACTCGCGCGGGAATCCCGGCCGAGCGGCACATCGCCGCGGCCAGGATGGCGTGTTCCGTGCAGTCTCCCTGTCGTGTCTGGGCCACTTCCGCCGCCGAGGCATAGCCGACGGACATATCTTTTTTCGTGATGTAGCCTTTCACAAAACTTTCAATCTTCTGGGCCGCCTTGAGAACATCATCCGTGCCGCTGACGGCGCGCTTTGCCAAATCCACGACTTTAGCGTCTTTGGTTTGGAGATATTCGGTTGCCTCAAGGGCTTTTATGACTTCTTTGTCTTTGCCTGCGTAGGGAAATTTCACCCTGCTGGGCGGCTGAATCGGACCCACGGTGACTTCGAACCGGCCCGGCGTGATTTCTTTTACCGCCTGCGTATCGGTGTTGGGCAGCAGGAGAGGTTTGCTGGTTGTGGCCGTCAGTTCGTAAATAATCGGTCCGGCAAAGCTATCGCTGCCGATTGGAGTGGGGCTGGCCACGCAGAGTTTGTCGAGGAAATCCACAATGTCGTCCTGGCTCAGGGCGAAATCTTTTTCGCAGGCGATCATTTCCAGATTCATTCCCATCATGGGAATAATGCTTTTAAGAGCCATGAAATTTTCATCCACGTATTCGGTAAAAACAATAGCCTGCTGCCCGACCTGCATATTGATTTTGACTTCGCTGAGTTCCCGCATTCTTCCGAGCAGATCGATACTGGTTTTTTTGCCCACTTCGACTTTTGCGGGCAAGGCCTGAGCCATGTCAGGCCTGAAGAGCAGGGCGTCGTAAAGTTGTCCCGGCTGCAGGCCTTTTTTGACCTGGAGCAGTCTCAATCCTTCCGCCATTAAGGCGCCGACGGGATACGCGATGGTGGACTCCGTCGATGTCGGGCCGTTTTGAAGAATCATTTTTATCTTGCCATTATTAACCGTCCCTTTGCGGGTTTGTTCCATACCGCTGATATTCTGAATGGTTTCAAAGGCAATGGGTTTTCCGGCGATACTTTCGATATTGACTTCCCGTCCGGTGTACCGAATGGCCGTTGGACCCCGGCCGATCAGCATATTCATATCGTTGGTGGTCGTCACCTGCGCCCCGTCAACTTTGCGGGCATGAATGGCGTAGCCGATTTTATGGCCGTCCAGGAGAATCGCCATATAATCCGTTTCCTCCGATGGCGCGGCGAATATAGTACTGGTCAACAGAGATGAAAAAAGGATTGCTGAAACAAAGAAGTTCCTTTTCATTGGACATCCTTTCCTGAATTTTTGTGGTTTCACGATTCAAAAAACCGAAAACAAGTCATATAATATAATTGCTTTTTGGGATAATGCCGTTTTCCGCCGGCACAAAGGAAGTATTGTACCGTTTTGTACCGGCCGGAGCAATAGAAACCCGGCTTTTGCGGCAAAGACAGCAGCCATAGCCGGATTTTGTTGAAAAAATGGTGGTTTTGTCCGCCCGCGGCGGAGTTCATTTTTACGCGACAGGAATTTTTATGACGTTTACACAGCTTTTGGCTTTAGTAGGATCGCCGGCCGCCGATATCGGCGTCAGCGCCGATTCCCGCCAAATTCGCAGCGGCGATGAAGTTTCCGTGAAAGTTTATGCGGACTGCGGCAATCTGGTGTGGTCGCAGACCTATGACGGAAACGATATTGCGTATTCTATCCCTGCCGAGATTACCGGCCAGCATGAGATTGATTATATTAATTTTGATAAAGACGATGGAACATCCATTACCAAATTTACATCTCAAACACTTCATCTTTCTAAAAGTGATCCTAATATTAAAGCTTTGATAATCCTTCCTGATACATTTTCGAGAATAGGAGATATTGTAACTGTATCAAAGGTTCAAACAGCTTTCAAGAACAGAGGTATTAAATATCAAAAGTTATCTTTGTGGTCAGCTACATTTGATAATATTGCATGGTTTGCTCAGAATAGAAATATCAAATATATTTACCTTAGTTCACATGGACATTATATCGCGGATGACAGCGGAACTTCGAGGACAACCGTAAAATTATGGGATGGATGGGCTGTTTCTGTCAAACAATCCGATTTCCCTCCGGGCCAGGCTCCTTCTTGGTGTGAAAGACTTTCCGGCGATTTGGAACTAACAGCAAAAAGTTTTGCCTCGATGGATTTTACATCTCTTGAATTTGCTTATTTTGACTGTTGCTACGGAGGAAGATTGAAGATAAGTTCTCATGGATATTTGATTATGGGTGGTTCGGGACAAATAGGTCTTCTTTTTGATGGGCCCCATTCCGACATGAGTATTGCTTTAGGCATGAATGATACCTCAAAGAGCCGTGTTTATCAGGGTTGGTATGATATGTCATCAATGACTTTTTGGTGGACAATCTGGTCAGCATCAGAATATCAAAAATGGACTCGGCTCGAATGGGAAAGATTAGGCGCAGGAGATAATTTGTATGATGCCTTAGATTATACAATTAACCATCAAACTGAATTTGACCCCAACAAAGCTCCGGTGAACAATTACCGACTGAAAGGACAAGGGTCTTTTACAGAGATAAAATTAAGATCAAATTGAGGAGAGCAGAAAGGAATATTATGCGTAAAAATATTTCACAATGGTTTTTCGGGTTGACCGCATTTTTAGCAATCTGTTTAATAGGTTTATGGTTATATCCGTCAGCCATTTATACAGACGTCTTTTACAAAATCTGCGGCTATACAATAACCAATGCTTTTATTCTTATCGCCAGCTACGTCTTATTACGGAAACTCAGGTTGCTTGCTTTGTGGAGATTTATAGTATATCTTGTATCTATTGTGGCGGGAAATATTTGCATCGACTTCATTCTGCCTATGAGGCAACTTTGCCCTTCTCCTTTTATGGCGTCTAATTATTTTCTGTTTTTTGCTTTCGGTAATTTTGTACTCCTCGCTCTCTTTAATTTTATGCTCTCAAGGTTAATTTTTTTCATGAAGATCAGAGACGCTATTGTATTCGGTGTAATTATAAGCTTAATCAACAATGTATTCTGCATGGGACCGTATTACAAATAACTGATTAGAACAACCCAATCGCTCTGTCCGGCTGATTCAGAATCTGGCCAAATGAAATGCCGGTTTTCACCGCAACGGGATTGTGGATGAGTGGGATTTGGAACTGATGAATCTTTGTATGGGCGCGGTCAGCGACCCCAACATTGTCCGGCTGGATATGGATTATGACGGCCGGGTTGATATGCCGGATTTCGGGCAAGCATTGGTGGAACCTTGATGAAAAGAGTAGGGTATTTTCCTATTTCAATCTCCAGGAGCTGCTGCCTGATGACTGGGATCACAGGGGGTTTAGTTTATGGAGTATCGGAATGCATGATACAGTGAACAAATGGATTGTCTTTGTGGATTGCTGCAGATCAGCGGCGTTTGATACGTTCGATGTACAGCCGGATATGGCACGAACCTTTGGAATTTTTAACAGCGGCAATAACAATCAGATATATATAGGATGGCATTACAAGATTACCACAACTCAGAGTGGACACAGAGAAATCTTTTCTCCCCGAAATTTTGAAAAATACAAAACGAAAATCGATCCCGGCATTATACGGTTCTGGGAAAAGATGGGGACAGGCAGTACGGTAGAGCAAGCGCTGGAAGCAACAACTCAAGCAAGTTATCTGGGCGAGGATACGCCTCTCACGCTGTGGGGTTCGAATACGAAAATGGATCTTGCCGTACCAAACAGTGATGATAGCATCCGTGTTTATGGCAATGGACTGACAAATAAATTAAGCAACAGCAATTAGCGAGGATTAAAATGAAAAAGATGATTTTCTATGCGCTATTGGTTTTGATGACATTGGAGTGTTCATCCTGTCAGAAAAGACAGGAGAGAACTTCTTTGCCAGTTGAGGTTTGGGATGGTAAAAGTTTTTTACGAGAACGTGGGCTTCCTGTAAGTATTGTCTGGTTTAGAGGGCCGGGCGCAGAACTACCTCATAAGGGGTTTTGTCATGCAAAAGAGATTAAGGAAATTGTAGATCGGCTGCTGTGGCCTGAAATTCCAGGTTCACCGCCGGATATGTCCTTAGTGCCGGAAACTCGGAATCTGTTGTGTTTATCTTTTTTTGAGGCAGGCCAATATTATGTTTCGCGTGTAGTGGTGGTTGATTTTGATATTGATAAAAATGGCGTTTTCCTCGGGCCTCGCGGCAAAAGCCCGGCGTTGGGCAAACTGTTGCAGGAAAAGGAGGAATCCGGCTTGAAAGGGTATTCTGTTTACGGCAGTCCTGACACTGAAGAAGAAATGATCGACAGAAGTGAAACAATAAAACGTTACATGCAAGACCATCAAAAACGTTACGAGGAGGCCGTAGCACGCTACGAAATCCTCGGTGTTACGCATCCATTTGAGCTTGTGGATATAACCATTGACGACCTTTTGAAAGACACCCCCAATAGCTTTGATGGCGTCCTCATTCGACGAAGCAACGACCCTGATCCGAACCATGTGATGGCGATAGCCGGAGAACTTCGTAGTGCGCAACCCATTGTTGGCCACAAAATTAACGCCGATAAAATATTGGGGTATCCCTGGCCTATCCGTATCTTTGAAGGATTCCAAAAGGCCGACCGAGTAAAGCTTCCCGCCATGGACAACTACCAGTACGAAGTAATCTTTCTAAATGGCAGTAATCGAAAAGGCTACAGGATTAAAATGGCCGTCGATAAGAAGTATGTCTATGGCGCAGGCTATCGCTCCAAACAGCTTCGCAAAGACTTTGCGAAAAGGGGGTTATTTGAGACAAAATAAGAGAGATTTACGATGCTATTTTCCGATAGGCGTCCAGGGGAGCTTCGGGATACCGTCCAGCCCGGCGGATTTTAATCAGGACGGGATTGTGGATACGCAAAAAATAGATAATCATTCTCTGGCATATAAAATTTCAAAGCAGGGGACTGAAACGCTCCTGCTTTTTTTATCGCGTTCACGAAAAGCAGGGCTTGTAATGTCGTGTAATTTTGATTAAATAGAGTTTAAATACAATTGTCATAATCTTTTGCGGGAAAGACGGGATGCGTGGCCGAATTTTGCTGAAAAAAAGGCGGTTTTGTTCGCCCGCGGCGGAGTTCATTTTTACGCGACAGGAATTTTTATGACGTTTACACAGCTTTTGGCTTTAGTGGGATCGCCGGCCGCCGACATCGGCGTCAGCGCCGACTCCCGCCGGATTCGCAGCGGCGATGTGTTTGTCGCCGTACCCGGCGTGCACGCCGACGGGCACAATTTTATCCCGCAAGCGGTCAAAAACGGCGCTGCATACATCGTGTGCCAAAAACCCGTCGATTGCCGTCCGGCCCAGATGGTTCTGGCCAACCGCTGCGCATACGCTCTTGGCCTGCTGGCACAGGCGGCCCAGGGAAATCCCAGTTCCCAGCTTACCAATCTCGCCGTCACCGGCACAAACGGCAAAACCACCGTCAGCTACCTGACCCGCTCGGTCATTGAAACCGCCGGCCTTGAGGCCGGATTGGTCGGCACAATCATTCTTTCGGCCGGCAGGGCCGTTCAGGAAGCCGCGATGACGACGCCGGATGCCGTGACGATTGCCAAAGCGGCCCGGCAAATGGTCGAAGACGGCGCGAAATATATGGTTATCGAGGCCAGCTCCCACGCCCTCGACCAGGACCGCCTGGCCGGGATTTCCTTTACCGCCGCGGCGTTCACCAATCTGACCGGCGACCATCTGGATTACCATAAAACGATGGAAGACTATCTTGCGGCCAAGACGAAACTGTTTCTGGATTTGCCGCCGCACGCCATTGCCATTTTGAACGCCCAGTCGGAAGCGTCTGAAAAAATCGCCGAAAAATGCCGGGTTCGTATCCTTCGCTATGCCATTGACGAACCGACCGACATCACTGCTCACGTCCAGTCGATGAATGCCGCCGGAAGTGTATTCTCGATTGAATTTAACAATTATATGGAAAAAGTCCGCACGCCGCTTCCGGGAATGCATAATATCAGCAATCATCTGGCTGCGGCGGGTCTTTGCTTAGCGGCGGGGTTTGATTTGGGAATGGTTGCTAAGGGGCTGTCGGCGCTGAAAACCGTCCCCGGCCGGCTGGAACCGGTAATTTGCCCGGCCGGGCAAAAGGCCGGCATCGGCGTTTTTGTCGATTACGCCCACACTGACGACGCAATGCTTAATGTCCTCAATACGCTTAAACCGTTGTGCAAAGGCAAGTTGATTACGGTTTTCGGCTGCGGCGGCGACCGCGACAAGACCAAACGCCCCCGCATGGCCGCTGTGGCCGAGCGGCTCAGCGATTCGGTCATCGTCACCAGCGACAATCCGCGAACCGAAGACCCGCAGCAAATCATTGCCGACATTCTGGCTGGATTTTCCGATTTGGCGCGCCGGCAAAAAATTCGTATCGAAGTGGACCGAAAAAAGGCGATTGGACTTGCAATTTCCACCGCAAAAAGAGATGATATTATACTGATTGCCGGAAAGGGACATGAGACGTACCAGATTATCGGGACGACCAAGACCCATTTCAGCGATCAGGAAGTCGCCCGCGAAATGATGGAAGCGATTTTGTAAAACGGGAAAATTTCAGACAGCGTTCTGTTTTGGGAAGCGGAACAAAGGTGGTGCGAATATTGACGTTGGTGATTTGAAAAGTGGATTTTGTTCTATGATTGATCTTCAAACGCTGCGGCAAGTTCTGGGCGCCCGCCCCAACGGACATGATAAAGACGCCGAGATGATTATTCACGGGGTCAGCACGGATACCCGTACCATTCGGCGAGGGGATTGTTTCTTTGCCGTCATCGGGCCGAATTTCGACGGGCATAATTTTGTCGTTGGGGCGCTGGAAAAAGGTGCTGCCTGCGTCGTAGTTCAAAAACAGGTTGCGCTGCCGTCGGAATTACAATGCCGGGCCTTGTGGGTGGAAGATACGGTTAAATCGCTGGGACGGCTGGCGGCGTGGTATCGCGGCCGGCTCAAAGCCAAAGTGGTCGCCATCACCGGCTCGGCGGGAAAAACCACGACCCGTCATATCATTCATCATATTCTCAGCCGTCGTTTCAATTGCCATCAGGCGACCGGCAGTTTTAATAATCACATCGGGCTGCCGCTGACGATTTTGTCGGCGCGGGACGAGCACGATGTGCTGGTTCTGGAGCTGGGGACCAATCACCCGGGTGAAATCGGTTATCTGACCCGGATTGCCGCTCCGGATATCGCGATGGTTCTTAATGCCGCCCCGGCCCATCTGGAAGGGTTTGGGTCGATTGATAATATTATCCGCGAAAAATTGTCTATTCAGGAAGGATTGGCCGGCGGCGGACTGTTCATCCTCAACGGCGATCAGCCGGAGCTTGTCGCATACGCCAAAACGCTGAATCGCCCGTTTATTACATTTGGCGTTTCACCGACCTGCGACATTCGGGCGCAAAATCTGCAAACCGACGGCGACGCCGGCCAACTCACAATAGAAGGGCGGACAATGACTATCCCGCTGCCCGGCCGGGCAAACCTGCTTAACGTGCTGGCCGCATGGGCCATCTGCAAAGCCGTCGGTGTTTCATTGCCGGACTTCGCCGAAGCGTTATCGAGTCTGCAGCCGGTGGTGATGCGGATGAGTGTTGAATCCGTTGGGCCGATAAAAATTATCAACGATTGCTACAACGCCAATCCCGCCTCAATGGCTAATGCCTTGGATTACCTGGCGACGGTATCTCAAAAAGAGCAGCGCCGAGCGGTTTTTGTTGCAGGCTGTATGGCGGAATTGGGTTCTGCCTCGGCCAAACTGCATTATGAATTGGGACAAAGAGCCGCTCAGGCCGGCATTGGATGTGTTGCTGCCGCCGGAGCGTTTGCGTCCGATATTATCGCCGGCGCCGTCGGTGCTGGTTTCGATGCCTCCGCCTGCCAGACGTTTACGACCACACAAGCGCTGTGCGATAATCTGCACAATTTTATCCAGCCGGCCGATATAATACTGGTCAAAGGTTCCCGTGCGGCGGGCATGGAAAAAGCCGTGGAGCGATTGCGGAGCTTGTTTGGCTCCGCCAATGGAAGACATCCGGCTTTGTGTGAAAATAAAAAATAAGAGTCAAATCAAAGATAGAAGATGTAATTCGCCCGCCGATTGACAGAGGGTCCCTTTTTTTATGGATGTCTGATTATTCAGTGTCGTTTTTTTAAGGCGATGTTTTTTCAGGATGTGTCGGCTTGCTGTATCATTTTTGCCATTACTCTAAAGATTTGATGTACGCAATCGGCTTTTACGCCTGGGAGGATGTTCTGTTCCGGGCGATTATGGCGGCGATGGCGGCGTTCGCGGTTGCCGTCTGGATGGCGCCGCGAACCATTTGCTGGCTGATGCGGATGAAAATCGGCGACCGCCCGGAGTTTCATCACGCCGCGCTGAATGAGTTGATGCGCGAACGCGCTAACACGCCGACAATGGGCGGAATCATTATTTTGACGGCTATCGCCGTCGGCACGCTGCTGTGGGCCAATTTAACCAACCCCTTTATTCACAAGGCGCTGTTTATTCTGATCTGGTTTGGAGGCATCGGCGGCGCCGATGACTGGCTTAAGCTGACCAGCAAGACCCGTCAGCGCAGCCGCGACGGTCTGCGGCCGTGGGAAAAATTGGCCTTTCAGTTCGGCGGGGCGATGCTGGTCGCATATTTTCTCTATTCCGACTTTCGCAATATCGAAGACGCCAAACGATTATGGCTGCCGTTCTATAAATACGGCATCCCGCTGGCAAGCTGGATTTTTATCATCTTCAGCATCCTGTATATCTCGGCCACCAGCAACGCCGTCAACCTCACCGACGGGATGGACGGTCTCGCGTCCGGATGTCTCGGCATCGCCTCGACGACGCTGGTGATTTTGTGCTATATCGCCTCGGAAATGATGAGCCGCTCCAGCCGGATGAGCTGGGCAGGCTATTTATTATTGCCGCATATTCCGCAGTCGGGAGAACTGTGCATTTTCTTCGGCGCCTTCACCGGCGCCATCCTCGGATTCCTCTGGTACAACTGCCACCCCGCGCAGGTCTTTATGGGGGATGTCGGCTCGCTGCCGCTGGGGGCGGCGCTGGGCTACGGCGCGATTGTGACTCGCAATGAAATCCTCCTGCTGCTTATCGGCGGCGTCTTCGTCATGGAAATGGGCAGCGTGATATTACAGGTCTGGTACTTCCGCCGCACCGGCGGAAAACGCATCTTTCGCTGCGCCCCCATCCATCATCATTTTCACCTTGCCGGCTGGTCCGAACCGCAGGTCGTTGTTCGCTTCTGGCTGCTGTCCATCGCCTTCGCCGTCATCGCCTTAGCAACCCTCAAACTGCGATAGCTGCCGAACTGGACAGCGATACAACCGCGGACTACGACGACTTTAGTGTCTTCACCCAATACCGGCAGGACTTCTGCCCCAACGGCTGGTAATTTTAATGAGGACTTTTGTCGAAGGATTGATAACTGTAAACTCAGCATATAAAATGCTTTACGCTATAGTTTTTGGGTAGGCACGGTTTCGCGTTTTTTTAACGTCGGACTGCTTTTGATCTTGACTATTCGAGTCCATTTTTATACAATATTGGCTGTTTTATCAGCGTTCTGCTGCTTTGCGTGGTTTGGTGGAGTGGGTGCGGAGTGGGGTATGAAAGTCGATCGGATTGGTTATATATGCCTTATCCTTTTTTCCCTATTCCGAATACAAAGAGAAATAATTTGTCGATGCGGTTGTATGGTTAGGGTAGAAAATGGTTTGAAAAACCGCCTTTGGAAATAACAAATATTTTGTTATGGAGGTGTTTATGAGAAGCAAAACATTCAGTATTATCATTTCAGCTCTGATGATTTTTGGGAGTCTGTCACAAGCGGCACATCTGACGGTGTATACTGAGAATAGCGGGCTTTGGGGACAGGTGGACCGCTACATCAGTGATTCGAACTCAGTACTGTCCCATCAACTTGAGACTTTTTTAACATAACTATTTAATCTATACGATGTTACAGCAAAAAACAACTGTTATCGATTTGAACGGGCTGTTATCCTGCGGTGATATTTTACTATCCTCAGTCAGGAGAAGTACAGCCAATGAATACCGAACGAACAGTGTTTTCGCAAATCCTCGATTTTATTCCAAAGCATCAATTCAGAACCTGTGTCAATCGTTACAACGGCAATTATCGAACCAAATCTTTCTCATGTTTCGACCAGTATCTGACGATGGCTTTTGCGCAATTAAGTTATCGCGAAAGTCTAAGAGATATCGAAACCTGTTTAAGAGCTTTGCATCAAAAACTATATCGCTGCGGCTTTCGTGGAAGCGTTTCCCGCAACAATTTAGCCAACGCCAACGAGAAAAGAGATTGGCGAATATATCACGACTTTGCACAGACACTGATCAAAAAAGCAAGACAACTCTACGCCAACGAAGACTTTGGCATTACATTAGAAAATACCGTCTATGCCTTGGACGCAACCGTAATCGACTTATGCCTGTCACTGTTTCCATGGGCTCAGCATCGCAGACACAAAAGTGCAGTAAAGCTCCATACGCTGATGGACCTCAAAGGCTCGATACCCACGTTTGTACGTATCACAAGCGGCTCCGTGCACGAGACGACGGTTTTTCGAAACCTGCTTTTGGAACCCTCGGCCATATACGTCATGGACAAAGGTTACACGGACTTTGCAATATTACACACTTTTTCAAAGAGCAACTGTTTCTTTGTTATCAGGGCAAAAGAGAATACAGTTTATTATCGCAAGTGTTCTCATCCGATAGACAAGAGCACCGGTTTAAGAAGCGACCAGACAATAATGTTGACCGGTCCCAAAACCTCGAAGCTTTACCCGATACCACTGAGACGAATCACTTTTCGGGACGAAGATCAAAACCGAACTTTTGTTTTCCTGACCAACAATTTTCAACTGGATGCATTGACGGTTTGTCAGCTTTACAAATTGCGTTGGCAGATAGAACTTTTTTTCAAATGGATCAAACAGCACCTGCGAATAAAATCGTTTTTCGGAACTTCTGTCAACGCCGTCAAGACCCAGGTATGGATCGCGATCAGTGTTTATGTGCTTGTGGCGATAATCAAAAAGGAACTGAAACTGGAGCGTTCGCTGCACGAAATACTCCAAATTATAAGCATCTTACTTTTCGAGAAAAGCACGCTAAAACAAGCACTTACGGGAAATTATTGCAATTTAAAAGAGCAACAAAACTACAACCAATTGTCTTTATTCAACTTATAATGGGACAGTACTGATTCGAACTCAGTAATTCCGTCAAGTCCTATTGCTGATGCCGGCAGTACGTCGGCCTATGCCGGCATTTCCGGAGCCACAGAGTATTCAATCGCACAGGGAACCATATCCGGCCAGGTTACTTCGGCCTCGTACTGGGGCGAAGAGATCGGCACGGCTTTACTCATGAGCTCCAATTCAGCGTGTTTCAGCAGTGATGCGGCTGCCGAAGTATGGGCCTATGGCGATGTGTCTGCCGTAGTGCCGGGCAACACCGGCGGTGTATTCTTCACTCTCGAACCCGATGCGGGAGAGACTGTGGGTACAGCCATACGTATCCAGTTGCACTGGTACATTTCGGTCCAAAGCATGCAGGGCAATACCCAGATCAATACAGGGTCGTTTGGCGGCAATAAGATATTCGTGACGCGAAATGTTTTGCCGCCGGTCAATGACCCGCCCGCTACCGGCATTGTCTGGAGCAAGGAGGTACCTGAGCTTCCCGGTCCGGGTGGAATGGAGGAAACCAGCTCGTTTGTCGCGCAGATAGGCGACACCATCGGCGTATTCATGGGTGTTCACACCAGAGTCGATCTCTCTGGAGCTGGGGATGCCGCCGCGGATGTAAGTACAGGTATGGAATTGCTCGCCGGCGAAACAGTGCCGACGCTTATCGAATATCCATACGCGCCGGGTCTCGTGTATGACCCCGACCAGAATATCACGTTTCTCAAAGACTGGTCCTCCGCCGGAGGTCCGATGAACTGGGACGATGCAAACGCGTGGGCAGAGAATTTCACCTTCAGCTCAAATGGCGTGACTTACTCGAACTGGCGTTTGCCTGTTACGACCGACGAGCAGGGCGCACCCATTGGCGAATTTGGGTATCTGTTTACGCACTACGGTATCAGCGAACAGTATTTCGGACCTTTTGCGAATATATCGGCGGGGGATTACTGGACCGCGCCGCAGTTTTCGCGTGACCCAGACCCTGACATCGCCTACGCATTTACCTACAGCACAACATACGGTCCGGCCCAGTGGTGGTCCTGGCTAACCAGTGAGTGCTACGTCATACCCGTCTTCGATGGTCCGCCGACGGAATTCTGGTGTCCGGCTGATTTCAATAATGACGGCATAGTTGACCTCAAAGATTTTGTCACATTTGCCTCATACTGGCTGAATGAGCGGCCGTAAGTCCTGTGCAGCCCGGGCGTTTTTTTGCCATAACCAAGCCGGCGGCAACCCCGTCGGCTTTTTTTATGTGTTTTGGACTGCCGGCGGGGTATAATGACGCCGTACTGAAAAATAACGTGGAGGTATTTGAAAAGCGTTGGAAAAAATGCGTGAGCAATTACAGGTTCTTCGGGAAAAGGCGTTTCTTGTCGGCGCCTATCTTCGTGACCAGAATTTCGATAAAAGAGAGGACCACCTGCTGGAGTTAATGGCTCTGACTGAGACGGCCGGGGCGATTGTAGTGGGGCGGACGCAGCAGCGACTTAACCGAAGGCATCCCGCAACCTACATCGGCTCCGGCAAGGCACAGGAACTGGCCGAAGCCGTTGAGCGATTGGGGGCCGATGTCGTCATTTTTGATAATGACCTGTCGCCGGGGCAAATCCGCGAGCTGGAAGAAATCATCAAGACTAAAGTACTGGACCGCAGTGAACTGATTCTGGATATTTTTGCCACGCGAGCCCAGACTAAACAGGCCAAGCTGCAGGTCGAACTGGCCCAGCTTGAATATACCTATCCGCGTCTGACGCGGATGTGGTCGCATCTGGATACGGTGACGGCGGCGGGCGGCGGCACCGCCGTCGGCGGCGTCGGCGGCATTGGCACACGCGGCACGGGCGAGAAACAGCTCGAAATCGACCGCCGGCTTGTCAGCAAGCGCATCACCGAACTGAAGCGAGAACTGGAGACCATCGATAAACGCAAGCTCCGCGAAATCGACGGGCGAAAAGATTTTTATACGCTGTGCATCGTCGGCTACACCAACGCCGGCAAGAGCACCCTGATGAACGCGCTGACCAAAGCGGATGTTTATGTGGAGAATAAATTATTCGCCACGCTCGACACGCGCACGCGAAAATGGCAGGCCGATTCGGGCGTCGAGGTTTTATTGAGCGATACGGTGGGTTTTGTCAGCAAGCTGCCGCATCATTTGGTCGCGTCGTTTAAGGCAACACTTGAAGAGGCTCTCAGCGCCGATTTACTGCTGCATGTCGTGGACGCCTCCAGTCCGCAGGTGTTTGAGCAGATTCAAAGCGTCGAACACGTCTTGAAGGAAATCGGCTGCGGCAAGAAAGAAATTCTGACGCTGCTGAACAAATCCGATACGATATGCGACCGTCGATTGTTTGATACGCTGCAGACGGTCCATCCGGAAGCCATCGCCATTTCGGCAAAAACGGGAATGAATCTGGACCAGTTAGCGGCGGCGGTCGCGAAGAAAGTGCGCGGCGGGCACGTTCATTTTCGCGTTCGAATCAATGCCGCCGACGGCAAGCCGCTCAGTTTTCTCCGCGCCCACGCACAGCATCTGAATGAACGCTATGACGGCGATGTTGTCGAAATCGAGGCCACACTTGGCAAAAACCAACTCATCCAGTTGCGCAAGCTCGGCGTGACGGATTACGAGCTAATATGATTGCTGTTTTATGAAAGATCAAATCCCGGCCCGGAGGGCGAGTTTATTGGCGCCGTCGATAATGAGGATTTTGACGGCGGGGTTTTCTTTGAGCCAGCCGTCGATGACTTTTTGCGGGCTGTCGGCGGGGGTCATGTGTGCGGCGACAACCTGGTCATCCGGCAATTCCGAATACACCCATAGTTTTCGCAGCCGCTGAATCAGTCGGGCGAAACGGTAGGGCTTATGGCTGAATAATTTATATTCGCCTTCAATGGCATGATAGATTTCATCAAACGGTCGAATCAACAGATTCCAGAAATGTTCTAATGATTTTTCCGGGCCAATGCCGTGCTGACAGGCCGAGACAAACAAGATTTCGCCGCCGTTGCAAACCGCCTGTTCGGTCAGTTCGAGTGCCCGCTGGGCGATATATAAATCCATATCATTGGGAAAGCCGCCGGGCGAAACAATCAGCCGTTCGACGGGTTTGACCGTATGTAAATTCCACAGGTCGGCCTGCGTGAAAGCTTTTTGGCAAACATCCCGAATCGGCCCGAACGCCGCCCATTGAATCGCCTGATGTGAACTGATGGTCGTCAGGGCATAGACGGGCCGGCCTTTTGTGATTTTTTCCATCGCTTCGACCTGATCGGCGGCCAGAGGCTGATTTTGCCGCACGGGGTTGGAATGCCACGGATGGGCGCAGAAAGTACTGGCTGCATTGAGCGTCAGGCTGTGATTGCCGCGAGCGGTTTCATAATCGCAGATTCCCGGCACGAAGTTTTTGACAGGGTTGGAGTAGCCGGCGAAATAATGGGGTTTAATGTCACTGAAGACCAGAAAGATATCCGCATTCTGGGCTGCGGCGTTATAACGAACAGGTGTTCCGCGGCTTGTCAATCCGGCATCCAGAAAGCGGGTCGTTTGGCAATCGTGAATGATGACTTCGAAATTACGCAGTCCATAGTCGCCGCAGATTTTCTGCACCAGCCGGCACAGCGACAGATTTTCTTTTGTCTGTGCGGTATGTGTGCCGGTGCAGAGAATAAATTGAACGGTCGAGCAGGATTTAAGTTGCGGCGCAATGGCATCGAGACAATCTGCCGTCGGCAAGTCTCGCGTTGCATCGGCCAGCAGAACACACAATCGGCGTTCCTGGATTATCGTTTGAAATTCGGGAAAGCAGGGCGTTTGCAAAGTCTCGGACAGAATCTGCGTATTGCGGGTCCTGTCGGCCTGTTCCTGTTGCGGCACAATCAGGCCGGACAAATTATCTTCGGGCACCTCGACGGGTACTTTTGCCGTATCGTAATGTAAAGTAATTCGCATAGAGTCTTTTATACGTCAAATGGACAGTGTCAGGCAAGACTATTTTTCGGCGCAAAGAAACGGGCCTGTTGCGTCACAGGCCCGTGGGAATTTGCTTCTGTTGGAGCAAAAACCGATTTTGTTAGCTGGGTTTTACGTTTGTTGCTTCCATGCCTTTTTTGCCTTGCGCGGCTTCGTACACGACTTTCTGTCCATCCTTGAGAGTGCGAAAGCCTTCTTCGGTGATATTGGTGTAATGGACAAACAGGTCCTCACCGCCATCATCCGGGGTAATGAATCCGAACCCCTTCTTCTCGTTGAACCACTTTACTGTCCCGCTGCTCACATTGATCTCCTTGGTCCGCCTGCAGACCACATTGCAAACCCCTCGTTATTTCAAGCTGCCCGCGCCCCGAGGGAACCCGGCACGGCCTTGTTCCATTAAGAAAAATACCTGAAAAGGGCGGTCTTTGTCAAACAGGAAATTGTTTCTGTGCAAAAACCGGTATTTTTCCGGATAGGAAATATTTTCATGAGAAAATGGCGCAATATCTTGTTATTAAGAAACTTAATCATTCTCAAAGCCGATACGAGCGGAACGATATTTCTTCGTCACGGCCCGGCGTTTTTTCTGCTCCAGCCGTTTGCGTTTCGCCGCGGCAGGGGCCTTAGTTGGCTTTCGGGGCTTGGGTTTTATCAGGGCCGACGCGACAAGTCGATTCATCCTATCGAGAATATCCTGTCGATTGGCCTGTTGCGAGCGAAGTCGGGAGCCTGTGATTTGAAGCTGCCCCTGTTTGTCGATGCGGTTGGCCAGCCTTGTGAAGAGCAGCGTTTTCTGCTCGGGCGAGAATAATTCGCAGGATCGAATGTCAAGAATGACAGTGACCTGGGTGTTGACTTTGTTGACATTTTGTCCTCCCGGCCCGGAGGAACGGGAAAAGATGAATTGAATCGCATTTTCGGGAATATGGATTTTTCCGCTCATACGTTTCTTATCGACAAAATGAGCGCACAATTTCACAAATCCGTGCATACAGGCACAAGAGCACTCGATGAAAGCGGAAAGAAGGGACTTGAACCGACGGTTAATTACTCCGCTTGATTCTCATCCGCCGACCACAGCCATAGAGCGGCCAGCTCGTATAAATCTTCCTGATTGACCAGTCTGTCGCGGTTAATATCGGCCGGGCAGGATGGAATTTTATACATCCAGTTTTGCGATAAAATAACAAAATCACCGCCATCCACTCGTCCATCGTGATTGATATCGGAAACACAATAAGGTTCCAGGTCCAGGCCGGCCAGTTTCAACACCGGCAGATAAGACGTCGGACTCAAATACGCAAGCAGCGGTTTGCCGGTATTGTCAAATGCCAGCCTGATTCTGTGTTCCGGCGAAGGCAGTGTACTATCCACCGGCGTATGTGTCCATCCTCCGCCGATATTGGTTGCGTAGTATAATTGATTAATATTGCCTTCGATTTTGAAATAGGCAATTCCGGCGACACCGTTTTGGTTATGGTCCAGGGCTGTCACAGTTCCCGCAGTCGCCCCTGTCGGAGTGATTACCCAGCCGATCTGGGCATCGGGATAGACGGCATAATTGACGCTGTTGTCCTGCGATAAATAGGCGACCGCAATCATTCCGTCGGGAAGAAATGAACCGCGGATCCATCGGCCCGCAGGACCTGGCAGGGATGCCCACCCGCCGTTTTCACGCACGGCGATAACATAAGAGATCGGAGTTCTGCGATAGACCGCAAGGATACGTCCGTCGTCGGCGCAGTCGATGTCGGCCGGCCAGGGAGAAACGGCTGTGTCCAGCAGTTCCTGTGTCCAATGTCCCGTCTGGATATTGTAGCTTACATAATAAAGCAAACCGCCATTGTTTATCAGGAGGTGCGGCTGTCCGCCGCCGGATAGCGTCATCGCACAAACCCGCCCGGCGGGCAGCAGACTATAGAACCAGTCATACCAATCCGCCTTGCTGCCGAAAACAGAAGAAGGCCCGGTTACAAGACCAAGGCTCAGCGCAAAGTCGCCGGTTGAGGCGATTGCAAAATAAGGATTTTTCTGCAGCAGGTAAGGATTTTCGGGAAACAGTTCATAACTATAATTTTCCGCGGCGGCGACGCAATGCGTCAGAGACCAGCCTGCGCTGCCATCGCCCCGGGTATAAACCAGATGAGCAATTCCGCCGCCATCGACGGCCAAAGAAAAATCCGTTCCCACGCTGTCGGATTTATCGAAATCCACGACATTGCGGACAAATCCTTGTCCATCAGCAGGAATACCGATGGACATCATTCCCATAAGGCATAGAAGCCCAACATATCGCATAAACCCTCCTCCAAAAAATTACCGCGGTTTGCGAAGACGCAGAGAAAAAGCTCCGCCAAGCAGCAATAATGCCATCGTGGCCGGTTCTGGAACAACAAACGGGTCGTATGCGATCCATATTCCATTGCTGGTGTTAAAAGAAATCACCGGGTTGTTTTCCATATCGAACGTAAGGCCAATGCTCTTGTCGGACAAAGGCGATGACACATCGAGGGGGAGTATATTATTCCAGAGATGTTCCGTCGTCCAGGTACCACTGCCGTCGTTATAGGCGTAGCCCAACGTTATTCCGCTATCGCCATCTGTGAGATATACCACACCAATGCCACCTTGAAAATCGGCGGCCATGCAGAAATTGTCAGAAGACATCCCGTCTAAGGTGCCATTTGTCCAGCAACCCTGGAGGCGATCGTATGTTGTGTACGATAAAAGGTTATTGGCTCTGTAAGCTATATAGGGGAGATCGTTGGCAGTCAATTGCAAATCCACCGGGCCGTTTATGGGGGGCAGATTCATAATCGGTTCGCTGAAATTCCATTGATTGCCTGTTAAGACTCCTTTGGTTCCGTAAACCAATGTGCTGTTCTGATGGAGTACCACGTTAGCCTGATTATAGCTGTCATAGTCCAGCGCAAAGAAATCCGCATCCCGTCCGGTAGAATTCGAATACCATGTATTTCCGCTGCGGGTGGATAACGTAACCTGCATATTTTCCGCGGAGCGATATAACACGGCGGGGCTGTCGTTCTGGGTAAATGCTACGGATTGCCGATAAAATGGTCCGCCACTGGCCACATTATTATAGCGATAACTCCAGCCGGAGGAGCCGAAGACCGCTACGTTTCCCAGAGAGCCGGCAACGATAATGCTCTGTCCATCGTGTGATGTGGCTGCGTCCAGAGTGCCCTGCGGACTGATACCGCCGGAACTTTGTGCCCAGCCTCCCGGAACCATCGCGGCAGTTCCATCGTTGGAGACGACGACCGGCCATGTGGCATCACTTCGCATTCCAATGGTGGTATTTCCGCCGCCGATAGGATTATTCATGGAATCCACGACATGCTGATAATACCATTGTCTGCCTGCCAGTACACTGCTTGAAGAAATGATCAAAACAAAAAACGTGATGAATACCCAAATTCGGTTTCTCATGATAACCTCCTTTAAAGATGTTTTTGACGAACAGAAAAACAGACTAAATCCACGTTATTGTTTCCGCCCGGCAAGCGTGCTCAATGAATACCCTCTCGATGACTGATTCAGCAAAGAACAACCGCGCGAGCAGTTCAATACCTCTGATATCCTTAATTCGTTCAAAAACAATTATATTTACAAAAAGCACTTTTGTCAAATAAAAACGGTAGAAATTCACAAAAAATAGGCATTGCAGACAAGAGCAATTGAGACATCACGGGGTGAGAATATGGCCGGGATGAAGCCTTATCTTTGTTGCAGTCAATTTTCCTCTGCGGGTTCTGTGGGGGATTTTGTTTTTTGTTCTTCTTTGGCCAGCAGGTCGTTGATAGTCGGTTTTTCGAGCGTGCCGTTATTGAGAATGATTTTAACATCCTCGGCGTCGAGGGTTTCATATTTCAGCAGGGCGAGGGCCAGGGCTTCCGTCTTGTCGCGTTTGGTTTTCAGCAGGTCCGCGGCGTTGGTGTAAGCTGTGTCAATCAGTTTGCGTATCTCTGCGTCGATCATCTCCGCGGTCTTTTGTGAGTAATCCGGCCCCATTGGTATCATATATCCATCGGAAGCGGCGTCCGAGGAATAATTGACCGCTCCCAACTGTTCGCCCATCCCCCATTCCATCACCATTTCGCGGGCCAGCTGCGTTGCATGCCGGATATCCGATTGTGCACCGCTGGTGATGTCCTGACAAAACATTTCCTCTGCAATTCGTCCGCCGAAACAAATCTGGAGTTCCGCAAGGCAATACTTTTTAGAATAATAGAGCCGGTCTTTTTCCGGCAGCGCGAAGGTCGCCCCACCCATGGGGCCTCGCGGAATAATACTTACTTTGTGAAGCGGGTCGGCGTCTTTGAGCAGCGACTGAATCAAGGCGTGGCCGGCTTCATGATATGCAGCGAGCCGTTTGTCCTGTTCATCGGCGGCGCGGCTTTTCTTGGCCCGGCCCCATCGGACTTTATCGCGGGCCTCTTCCAGGTCGCTTTGCTCCACATAGTCTTTATTCTGCATACTGGCGCCAATGGCGGCTTCATTGATCAGCGCTTCCAGTTCCGCGCCGCTGAACATCGGCGTTCCGCGGGCCATCCTTTCCCAATTGATGTCCGGGCTGCACTGGACTTTCTGTGCATGGATTTTCAGGATACTCAGGCGTCCTCTTAAATCCGGCAACGGAACAACGACCTGCCGGTCAAATCGACCGGGACGGGTCAATGCACTGTCGAGAATATCGGCGCGGTTGGTCGCGGCGATGACAATCACCTGGTCGTCGGTGTCGAAGCCGTCCATTTCGACCAGAATAGCGTTGAGCGTCTGTTCTCGCTCATCATGCCCACCGCTGACAAAGCCGGGGCCGCGTTTCCTGCCGATGGCGTCGATTTCGTCGAGAAAAATAATGCAGGGAGCGTTTTCTTTGGCCTGACGGAACAAATCCCGTACCCGGCTGGCCCCGACGCCGACGAACATTTCCACGAAATCGCTGCCGGAAATGCTGAAAAACGGGACATCTGATTCGCCGGCGATGGCTTTGGCCAGCAGGGTTTTTCCGCAGCCGGGAGGTCCGACCAGCAGCACACCGCGGGGGATGCGTCCGCCGATTTTTTTGAACTTTCTCGGGTTTTTCAGAAATTCGATGACCTCAGCCACTTCTTCCTTGGCTTCGTCAATGCCCGCGACATTCTTGAACGTCACTTTGCTGTCTTTGCCGGCGCGGACACGATGTTTACTGCGACCGAAATTCATCAGCATTCCGCCGCCGGAGCGCATATTGCGAATGAAGAAGAAATAAATTAATGCCGCAAACAGAAGAATCGGTCCCAGATTCCATAAAAATGGCACCCATATATTCTGTTCGACGGTGGAATAACCGACATTATATTCTACAAGGAGTTCTTTTAATTTTTCGTCTTTTCCCGGCTCTTCGGAAATCACTTCGAAATTAACCGGGTCTTCGGGTTTGCGGGCGGCCTTGCCGGCGTCATTGAACGTCCCGGTAATCCGGTCGGACTTGATTTTCACCGATGTAATATGTCCCTGTTTGACGTGATTGACGAAATCCGGGAAATAATCAATTTTTTCTACCGGATGCCAGCGGTTGATCGTCATAAACAGGGTCATAATCACCATCGCCAGCAAAAGCCAATTGAACGGTCCGCGATGGTATTTCGCTAAGCCAGAAGGCTGTTGAAGATTGGGTTCTTTGTTTTTAGGTTCCGCCATAAGATTCCAATTTTATATCCGACTGTTAAAAAACACTGGTTATTCCGGTTTGTTCTGCAATTTCTTTTTATTGACGATTGAAAAAAACTAAAATACAACAACTGGATTTCCGCCTTCGCGGGAATGACAGATTATTACCAGGGCTGTTCCATCAGTTCAACGACTTTCTGAGAGACCTTATTGATGGCCCGATCGGCCGAATAATCTATCGTTTGCCCGACCTGGGAAGAATAACTGGATGAGCCGTAAACGTTCTGGCGGTCAATCAGCACCTGTCCGGTTTTAAGATTTTTCCATGTGACGTTCACGGCAACCATTGTTTCCTGTTCCAGCGGTCTTCCCGTCCATCGCTCGCTGGCCAGTATGCCGACACCGAGGGACACTGTGCCGCTGAGAATGGTATCGGCGACATTGCGGTCAGAGACGATTTTATACGGCGTCTGGGCTTCGATGCGCTTGCAGATAGCGTCGGTCAGCGTGAATTCGTATCCGCGACGGAAATCGCTGGTATCGAACATTTCCACATACACAGTGCTTACGTCCTGCCGGTGCAGCCATGAATTGGAATATCCCTGACAGCCGGTCAGCACGCAAAGACACCATGCCATGCCTAACACGAACACACTGCGCTTCCTGCTCATAAATTCCTTCCTGTCTGATTTTCCGGCCATGGTCAATCCTCCTTGTATTTGCCGGTAAAAAACCCGATTCCAAAGCCGCTGTCCAAAAATTTATTGCCCGCGTCAAACAGTCTGCGGCGAAAGGTTTTTGCGTGCCCGCGTTCCTGCTGCTGCGCCTGCTCGGTCATCCGTGCCGAGCGTGAATCCGGCCAGGTATCCAGCACATACTGGTAATACAAATTTGCCGCCGGCAGATGGTCGGTCTTATCGTAATATCTCGCAACCGTGTAATTTTTATAAGCCTGCTGCTCGACAATGACGCCGATTGTTTCGTCGGCGTTAATCGCATGGGCTTTGCTCGGGTAACGATTGCGAAAATCTTCATAGTACGCTTTGGCGCTGACCAGCCATGAGGCATCATAGAGCGGCCCTTTGTACGCCGCGTGCAGGCACTGGGCCATCCGCAGCAAAGCTCTTTCGCCGATGTCGCCGGTGGGCCATTTGTCGGCCACTTCCGACCAGACCTCGTACGCCTCGGGATAACGTTTCTTTTTCTCATACGTTTCAGCCAGTACCGTCAGCGCCCGCAGTCCCATCGGGCCTGTGCCTGCGCGGTCGGCGATATCCCGCATGATCGTGACACCTTCATCGAAGGCCGGCAGCCGCAAAACCCACATAACCTGCCGCTTCTGTCCCTGTAAAAACGCAGTGCCGATGGAAAACAGCCGTTCGTTGGCGCTGGTATAAAAGGGGCTTTCCGGCCAGGTTTTTACAAAGGCCTGGAATTTTTTGGTTGCCTTGGTCCAGTTCTGTCTGGCGTACAGCGTCTCGGCCTCAATGTAAGCATCGAGGTCCGGCCCACCGAAATCCGCGAAATCCGCCTTGAGTTTCTGAAGAGCTTTCAATGCCTCGCCTTTGCTGCCGGAACTGAGTTTTTGCTTTACATCCGACATTGCCATAATGTACTGGCCCTGGGGGTCGTTGGCGAGGTTTTGCCATTGGCCTTGCGGGTTGAGGCGCATAGTTTCGGCTTGACAACAAAGAGCCGCACCCAAAAATAAAATGACTATCCCTTGTCTGGTTCGCATATCCCTATTCCTTGCCCGACTGTATTTAAGATACCGAAACATCCGGCATTATAACCGCTTATTCCGCCTTTGCAAACCCCTATTTTCAGAAGGGTGCCGTGGTTCTGAAATTATACTCCATAAGGGGTGTTCCGTGTCCAGTAAGCACCTAAGCCGTTAAGCAAAAAAGAGCGGAAGTATATTCAGGTGTAAATTCATTTTTTGGCTGGAATTGGCGGACAAAGCGGCTATAATCTGCCAACATAACCGAAAGTAAGGATGCTGCGCCTCGAAAAGTTTAAATAGGAACGGATTGCGATATGACAGGGCTGGTATTATGGATGGCAGTGCTGGTCGGCGGGTTTGCGGCCAATGACGGGTCTGATTCGGCCCAATTACTGGCCGGGGAAGACCTGCACATACAGGCGCCCCGGATGTGGGCCTGTCGGCAAACCCAGACGCCGGATGAGCATATACTGCTGTTTGAAAACGGATTTTCAATGTCCATCGGGGATAACCAGTTATCCAGCCGGAATGCCGTTGTCTGGCTCAGGGCCTGGGGAGGGGGGCAGCCGGGCTTTAGCTCTCAGACGTATTATCAGGCTCAGGTTTATTTGGAAACCGATGTGAGCTTCCGGCAGGGCAAGCGAGCGAAAACAACAAGCCTCGAACAAGTGATTATGGAAGATGGATACAGTCTTCTGGTTCGATTTTTAGTCAGCGGCGAGGTGTTCGCTACCGCCGACGAGCAGAAAGAACTGGCTTGCGAGGAACTTCAAAAGCAGGATTTATATCAGCGTGGGTCCGCCGAAGCCGTCAAAATTCATGACGGTCCTGAGATTGCGAAAAGTGCGCAGGTGCCGGAGTTGCCGGTAGTGCCGCAGGGGCAGACGCCGGCAACCGTCGTGGCGGCGGCCGGTCAGGAAGCAATGCCGGCTGTGGTCAGTGCGGCTGAAGCGGCGGCATCGACGGTTGTGACGGAACCGATGCAGCAGCCTAAACAGAAAGAGCCGGTCTTTACTTATCCGGTTCATGTCTCGGCGGTATGGGACCCCGAGCCGACGGTAGAAAAAATGACGAAAACGCCGGATGAATGCGATGTGATAACCGTGTCGGGCCGGTTTTATCTTTGGCAGCGGCAAAGCGCCGACAGCCTGCTGGAGTTTCAAGCCGACAGCGCCGTGCTGTTTTTCCAGTCCGGACAATTTGAGACAACGCGGCAGCAGGGCGGGCGGGATTTGGCGCAGGGCAATATCGAGTCAGCGTATCTGCGCGGCAATATCGTGATGACGGAAGGTCGGCGGACGATTCGCGCCGACGAAATATATTATGATTTTCTGAAAAAACAGGCCGTCGTCGTCAATGCCTCGATGCGGATGTTTGATGAAAAACGCGGACTTCCGATTTATTTGTCCGCTCAGCGGCTGCGGCAGGTCAGCGATTCGCTTTTCCAGGCGGAGGAAGTCGCGCTGACCAGCAGCGAGTTTTATCTGCCGCAGGTTTCGGCCAATGCCAGCCGGATCGTGGTGATGAAAGATGAAACGGTTCAACAGCGGGCCGAGGCGATGGAACGGGCCCGGTTGGCCAATACGGCCCAAGCTGCCGGGGAAAAAGATGATGAAGCGGCGAAATATGTCGGCACGATGTATAACATGAATATGAAATATTATAATACGACGGTGTTCGGCTGGCCGAAGATTCGCAGCCGGTTTGTGCGTCCGGATATCCCGCTGAGCCGGATTGCCGTCGGCAATGATTCGGAGTACGGGACTTCTGTTGAAACGCGGTGGCATTTATTCCGTCTACTGGGCCTGAAAGAACCGGCCGGAATGAATGCGGAACTGGCGGCCGATTATTTCAGCAAACGCGGCGTCGGCGGCGGCGTCGAGGGCGAATATGAGTTTGACCATTCTTTTGGCAATTTCATCGGCTATATTCTCAAGGATCGCGGCACCGATGATTTGGGACGCACGAATGACCGAAGAAATCTGGATTCGGGTCAGGACCTCCGCGGACGGCTTGGGTTTCGTCATCGGGAGTATCTGCCGGACGACTGGCAGGCGACGGTGGAAGTGGGTTATCTTTCCGACCGGAACTTCTACGAATGGATGTATCGCGAGGAATTTTACACCGACAAAGGGCAGGAAACGCTGATTCATCTCAAACAGCAGAGGGATAACTGGGCTCTGGCCATTCTGGGCAAGGTCCGCATTAATGATTTTGAAACGATGACCGAAGAAATGCCTACCATTGAATATCATCGTACGGGGCAGTCCTTCTGGGATCATCAACTGACCTGGTACAGCGATTCGCGTATCAGCCGGCTTCGTGACCGTTATGACGACGATGCGCCGGGGCATCCGAACCAGCGGTATTACACGTTCGGTTCGACTCGCAACGAGGCGGACTGGCCGTTTATGATTGGTACGGCGAAAGTTGTGCCGTTTGTGGCGGGGACATACGCGTATGAAGACCAGACGGGTTATGACCTGGCGCTGAACGGTGATGATAAAGGTGACGATAACTACAGCGGGACGATCGTCGAAGGCGGTGTTCGGGCATCGACGATGTTTTGGAAGGAAGACCCGACGGTTCGTTCGCGGCTGTGGGATCTGGATGGGATTCGTCATATTGTGATGCCGCATTTGGAAGCGGTGACATACGAAGAGAGCGAGACAGGTCTTGCGCAGCGTGATATGGTCAACCTCGGGTTGTCGCAGCGGTGGCAGACGCATCGCGGCGAGGGTGAGGATCGCAGAATCGTGGATTGGCTGCGGCTGGATGTGGATTCGACATGGTTAAGCGACGATGAGTCTTCTCCTATCGGTCCGGCGGGAACATATGGGCCTGCAGGTTTTATTTTCAACAACCCTTCTATTCCGGTGTTTCTGCGTCGAAACGACCGTTATTTCGGTATCGTGCGTAACTCCATTAATGCGGATGCGGAGTGGCGTCTCACGGATACTATGACCGTGCTGGGTGATATGAATTACGATACTCGCAGCGGTGTGGTGCAGCAATTGGATATGGGACTGTCACGGTATGTCTTCCCGGATTTAAGTCTGTATCTGGGAAGCCGGTATCTGCGTCCGATTATTATTAATGCGGTGGACGACGGCAAGCTGATTCATGAAGAAGGTTCCCATTCGGTGGTGGCGGCGGTGACCTATCAACTGGGTCAGCGGTACTGGCTGACGTGTTCGCAGGAATACAACTTCGATTTTGGGCGTGCGGTACGGAGCAGTTTCGGCGTCGTTCGTCAGTATCACCGGCTGTTTTATTCTCTGGAGGCGTCGTTCGACCAGTCATTGAAACGTAACGGCGTGGTATTCAGTGTCTGGCCGGAGGGTGTCGAGGAAATGTCTCTGGGATCGCGACGTTATACGGGGATAGTCGGCTCACGAATGGCACAAATGGATTAGGCGAGGTGTGAAGCAGTTAATCATCCGATAGGGATGAATAGAACTATAGTTTGTGTAATGACAATTTTTTTTCAGAGGAGAAAATTATGCCGTTGGTAACAACCAAAAAAATGTTTCAGATGGCGTATAAAAATGGATATGCCATAGGCGCCTTCAATGTCAACAATATGGAAATCACGCAGGGCATCGTGGATGCCATCGTGGAGGAACAGGCCCCGCTGATTCTACAAATCAGCAAGGGCGCCCGTGAATACGCCAAGATGAGCTATCTGCGAGCGATTATCGATGTGGCCGTGAAAGAAAACCCGCAGATTCCGATTTGTATGCATCTCGACCATGGCGATACGTTTGAGCTCTGCAGGCAATGCGTGGATGACGGATTCACCTCGGTGATGATTGATGCGTCGCATCAGTCATTTGAGGACAATGTCAAGCTGACAAAAGAAGTTGTCAAGTATGCCCATGCCCACGGTGTTGTGGTGGAAGCGGAACTGGGACAACTTGGCGGCATTGAAGAGCATGTCAAAGGCGTCGAAGATGTTTCGGCTCATCTGACCGACCCGAATCAAGTGAAGGAATTTGTCGAGAAGACCGGCTGCGATTCGCTGGCGGTGGCAATCGGCACCAGCCATGGCGCCTATAAATTCAAGGCTGCGCCGAAACTGGCATTTGACGTCGTTGAAAAAGTCAGCAAACTGCTGCCCGGCTATCCGCTGGTGATGCATGGTTCCAGCAGCGTTCTGCAGGAATTCAAAGACCTCATCAATAAATATGGCGGCAAGATGCCCGACGCGATGGGCGTGCCGGAAGACGCGATTACCAGGGCTTCCAAGATGGCGGTCTGCAAGGTGAATATCGATACCGACCTGCGGATGGCGCTGACGGCCAAAATCCGCCAGGTCTTTGCTGAAAAACCCGGTGAGTTTGACCCTCGCAAATATCTGGGGCCGGGTCGGGAAGCCATTAAGAAAATGGTCAAGCACAAACTGCAGATTTTGGGTTGTGCAGGTAAGGCCGGCGAGTGTAAATAAAAATTCAAATTTAAATTCTAAAAAAATCCGCCGAAAGCGGATAATAGATTTCATCGCGGCAGGATGACGTGACAATCGTCCTGCCGCGTTGCAGTCAGACAAGGGTGGCATGAATTCTAATCGTTCTGATTTCAGACTCTGCAAGCAGAGGCCTTATTGGTTGTGGATATGGCTTCCGGTCCTGGTAGGAGTTGCGCTGACGGGGTGTAAGCCGACGGTGGATGATGGAAGCGCTGTTAATACTGCCGAGCCTAATGCGGCGACTGCGCCGCAGACGCCGTCCGTTGAAAGTCAGCCGGTTACGACTGTGGATACGGTGGTCGGGCGGATTCTGACGGGGGATTTTGCCGGGGCCGAAGAGGCGTGCAAATCCGCGACAGAGGAAACGGATTCCCGTTTGGCCCAGATGGCTAATATCCTGGCCCGCTATGACGATTTGCAGAAAAGACGCGAAGAGAAAAAACAGTTGACAATCGCGGAACAGCAAAAAGACCTGGAAAAAAAACGAGAAAAACTTAAACAGATCGATACGGCGGAACCCAACAAACTTGATGACGCCATGGCAACGGTGATTCGTTTGCGTGAGTTGGCGTCGCCGGCGGGGAAAGGGGATTTTCTGCGGGAACCGTTTGTAAAAAAAGTTATTGACCGGGCCAGGCAGGTGGCGCAGGAAGATGAAAAGAAGGGCAAATGGATTGACGCCTACGCGCATTATTATTACTGGATGACGCTGCTGGATGAGGGCAATAAAGAATATAAAGATTACGCCGACCGACTGGCGGAGATGGCTTCGATTGAACTGTCGCTCAAGAAAAATGACTGCGGACGGATGGCTATTGAGCGGTACAAGGGGATTGAGCCGTTTATGTTTATGCGGGCTTTACAGGCGCTGGAGGCCAATTACGTCAACGAGCTGGACTACGCGGGAATGTGCGAAAAGGCCATCGAGCGATGTCGTCTGCTGAGCCGGGTACTGGCCGACAGTAAGGAAGAATTGGCCTGGCGCGCGGAGCCTAATCAATTGACGGAATGGGCGACGCGGCTGGATAAACTCGAATCGGAGCTTAAAGAATCTCCCGGCCCCCGAACACTGCGGGATGTGGCGCGATGTTTTGACGAAGTGATGAATATAAACGAAGCGACGCTTCACTTGCCGCAGGAGGTGGTCATTGCGCATTTTGCTGAGGCGGCATTGTCGGCGGTGGACCCGTTTACTGATCTGGTTTGGCCGTGGAATGTG
>Ga0194119_10000551_pt1 | contig 71888 bp, 67 predicted proteins | sample TA2MahC100mmetaG_FD_148620 | JGI IMG/M metagenome (GOLD analysis project Ga0194119, IMG submission 148620) | Freshwater microbial communities from Lake Tanganyika, Tanzania - TA2015018 Mahale Deep Cast 100m | ecosystem: Environmental > Aquatic > Freshwater > Lake | place: Tanzania: Lake... | reverse complement strand
ATCTTTCATGGCTATACTCCTTTCCTTGTTTTGGATTTGACCAACTTGCTTATTTACCAAACAAGAAAGAGTATAGCCACCCTTTTACTGGCTATCCCTGCTCTCCATAATATAGCAAGCTCCCTTTGCTAAAGGGAGAAGAAAGTAGTTTCTCTCTTTGGTAATCTTTTCCCCCGAAGAAAACGGGGCAAAGGGGGATAAAGGGGGATTTCATAATGACTTTTTCGATTATTTGATATATATTTTTAAAATATTTTAATCCGTTGGCCTTTTGCTAATCACTCATCAATCTTTTGAATGAAATTGATCAATTTTGCGGAATCCTGATCCAGAAAGAGAGTAGCGTTCTTATGTTTTCTTAAAATACTGGCTGGACAATCTGTAGTGATTGGACCTTCCAACGTCTTTTTCACAGCATCGGCCTTTGAAGGACCTGGGACCATGCAGTAAATGAATTTCGCTGACAAGATCGTTGGGAGTGTGAGCGTCATCGCCTTCTTTGGGACTTCTTTGAGAGTTCGAAAACAGCCATCATTCACTTGTTGCTGTCTTGAAGTCAAATCCAACTCAACGACTTTGACCAACTTGGGATCTTTAAAATCTGCAACAGGGGGATCATTAAAAGCAAGGTGTCCATTTTCTCCGATTCCAATACAGGCAATATCAAAAGGCTGATTTTTGAACAGGGCCGCATAACGCTCGCATTCCGCCTCAGGGTCTTTTGCCATTCCATTTAAATAGTGAACCTTTCCGGGATGCACTTTATCAAACAATGTTTCTCGAAGGAATCGCCCAAAATTCTGAGGGGCAGTTTCTGAAAGGCCAACATACTCATCAAGGTGAAAAGCAGTGACCCTCTTCCATTCCAGGCCGGGGCTTTTGCTCAATGTTTCAAGAAATTCATTCTGGGATGGAGCCGAAGCAAAGACCATGAAGAGATCCTTCTTTTGAAGCATCTCCTTCATCTTGGAGGCAACGGCCTGTCCGGCTGCCCGCCCCATTGTTTTTCTATCTTCGAAGATATCCACCTTTAATCGATCCACCTTGAAAGAACCTTTCTTCATCACCATTCATCCGCTCTCTGTTCCAGAATTGGTTACAATCATACCTTAATCCCGATTTAGGGAATTGTCATTGCGAACGAAGTGAAGCAATCTCGGCTTTCTCGATGAGATTGCCACGCACCTTTCAGGGGCTCGCAATGACGGAATAGGAAAAGGGTTTCTATTTCTAAATTGGGATTTGGGATCATATAAGAATCTTGACATTTTTCAGAGACATTATACAATGCGACTATCGGTTTTCAAATATTTTTAATAAGGAGGGCACTATGAAAAGAAGCTGGATCATTTTATGGACGGTATTATTCATTCTCTCCACAGTCACCGTGGCCTCGGCGCAGTTCAAATTTGAGAGGCCTATCACCATCATCGTCCCATGGGCCGCAGGAGGCGCATCAGATCAAACCGCACGTGTTTTGGCAGGGGAAATGGAAAAGGCCTTAGGGCAGAAGATCGCTGTGGTCAATCAACCAGGAGGATCGGGCTCCATTGGCCAGAAGGGAGTCTATGATGCCAAGCATGATGGTTATACCTGGGCTGGAAATGCAGATGGAAGCGTCGTGACGTACCAGACCCTCGGTCTTCTCGATTACCCCTCTCACAAGGATTGGCTCCACTATTATGCCATTTTCACTCCAATAGTGATCACCGTTCCGGCAGATTCCAAATTCAACTCCGTCCTTGATCTGGCCGCCGAAATGAAGAAAAGACCGGGCGAAGTCAAGGTAGCTTCCGCAGGTGTTGGAGCCGGCGGTCATGCAGCAGCCGAGACGTTCAGGAAGGCTACTGGTATCGAATATAAACATATCCCTTATAAGGGCGGCTATCCTGCTGTTGTGGCTACCGTTCAGGGAGAGACAGACGCAGTCATGCAGCTCTCCCTGGAAGTAGCGGACATGCTCAGGGCAAAAAAACTGAAGGCCCTTGCCGTCATGTCCACTGATCCGCTGGTCATCTCGGGCTACGGAGAAATTCCTCCGGTGATGAAATTCATCCCCAATCACCTACCTCTCGGTTATCTCTTCGGCCTCCAGATCCCAAAGGCCATTCCTGATGCTGTGAAGAGAACGATTGACGACGCATTTGATAAGGCGGCCAAATCAGAATCTCTAAGCCGCCTGGCCGACCAGAAGGCATGCAAAGCGGTGAACATCCGTGGCAAGGATGCAGATGAAGCCATCGAGAAAATCGGATCGATCGTCAACTGGATGTTCCAGGATATCGGGCAGGCCAAGAAGTCCCCGGCGGAATTTGGTTTTAAGAAACCTTAATCATCGCAGAGATAAACACTTTGGCAGGGATTCTGACAGTTAGAGAATCCCTGCTTTCTATTCTTTTCCCCGGAGTTAGGCAATGGATGAAAAACGCTTGGCCAAGGCCGATTTCATCACTTCGATCTTTCTTATTCTCCTTTCCATCCTCATTATGCTTTATACTGTTTTCAGTTTTCCGAGATTTCCGGAATGGGGGGGGATTTACTCAAATCCGGGGTTCGTCCCTTTTCTTCTCGGCCTCTCCCTCTTTTTGATGAGCCTCTACCTCCTGGCCCGTTCTCTGAGAAGACAGGGTTACCCGATTCGTATCTCACGGGAGGGGCTGAGGCTCTTTATCCATTCTCCGGTCGTGATTCGTTTTTTCATCTGTTTCGGATTGTTCATCCTTTACTATCTCCTGTTAGGCCGTATTCCGTTTATCATCAATACAGCCCTTTATCTCTTTTTTTCGATCATGATCTTCGGCCGTGGAAAATGGTATATCGCTCTCATCATATCTGCAGCCACTTCCCTGGCTGTCTACCTGATTTTTATAAGGGTTTTTCTTGTCCCCCTGCCCTGAAGGAGCGTGTTGAATGGGTCCTGTGATCTTGATCCAAGAATTGTGGAATTTGATGACCCCCTCCATTCTCTTCGAGGTCTTCTGGGCGACATTGCTCGGGATCACGGTCGGAATGATGCCCGGTCTCACTGCCACGATGGGAATCGCCCTCTTAACCGGCCTGACCTTTCAATGGGCGACAAAGGATGCTATTCTCATCCTCATCAGCATGTATATCGGGGCGATCTACGGCGGGAGCCGTTCAGCCATATTGATCAATGTTCCAGGAACCCCGGCGGCAGCGGCAACGGTTTTTGATGGCTATCCTCTTGCACGAAGCGGTCGTGCTGGGGAGGCTATCGGCCTTGCGACCACAGCCTCATTTCTCGGCTCGATCATCGCCCTTTTTTTTCTCTCTTTCTTCACGCCATGGCTCGGGAGGATCGCCCTTGAGTTCAGGTCTTTTGAATTTTTCTGGTTGAGTCTCTTCGGTGTGATCATCTGCGGTAATCTGACCGCTCCGAAAGATCCGCTCAAGGGCTGGATGTCAGGGATATTCGGCCTTTTTATTGCCACGATCGGAATGGATGTAATCCAGGCCTATCCGAGGTTTACCTTCGGAAGCATTCAGCTCTCTGGCGGGCTTTCACTTATCCCTGCTCTGGTCGGACTTTATGGCGTCCCCGAGGTACTCACTTCCCTTTCTGAAATTCAGAAACAGGAAAAGGCCATGCAGATCAAGCGGGTTATCCCCAGGCTGAGAGACCTCTGGTTTAATCGTAAAAACATCGTCCGTTCCGGAGTGGTCGGTGTTATCGTGGGCGCCATTCCCGGAGTCGGAGAAAATATCGCATCCTATGTCGCCTATGATTTCGCCCACAGAGCGAGCAAAACTCCTGAAAAATTTGGGAAAGGTGCTGAAGAGGGACTTATTGCGGCAGAGACTGCAAACAACGCCTGTGTGGGCGGCGCCATCATCCCTGTCCTGGCGCTGGCAGTTCCGGGAAGCCCTCCGGCTGCGGTTTTAATGGCGGCCATGTGGCTTCATGGAATGCGGCCCGGTCCTCTGCTTATGATCGAAAGTCCGAACTATGTCTATGAAGTCTCTGCCATGTTCCTGATGGCTACCTTTGCCATGCTGATCCTGGGTCTCTCCATGGTGAGAACCATGGTGAAAATATTAAACATCAAAAATGCAGTTCTGATGCCCATCGTCTTTATCCTCTGCGCCATTGGCTCGTTTGCGATTAGCGGAAGGATCTTTGATATCCTGGTCATGCTGATCTTCGGAATCATCGGGTATGGGGTGAGAAAGATGGAATATGCCGATGCACCGCTCATTCTCGGCCTGATCCTTGGAGACATGCTGGACGAAAATCTCCGCAGAAGCTTGATGCTGACATCCGGCTCTTTAATCCCTCTGTTTACCCGCCCCATCTGCATGGTCCTCATCATTTTGATTGGATTGACCATCGTTGCCAGGAGTCAACATTTTAAAAGCATGATGAGCGGGACCCGCGAGACCGTGTGGCGGGGACTTGGAATCAGACAGAAGAAAAAATAGGAGAAAAGGAGAAATCATTTGGGTAAAAGAAAAGTTCACGAATTTCTTTCAAGATCTGAAATAAAAAAGATCCATCAATCAAGCCTGGAGGTCCTCGCAGAAACCGGCGTCAAGATCACCCACCCGGAAATACGTAACCTCCTCCTCCAAGCAGGAGCAAAAGAAAAAGACCATTCGATCCTTCTTATACCACCCGATCTGGTAGATCGTTCGGTTAAAAAGTCTCCCCGTACTGTTTCTTTCATGGATTTGAAAGGAAACAAGACCAAGGTCAAACCCGGGTCCTCTCCCCTCTTCTGGGCAGGAAACGCCATGTACTACCTACGCGGGTCGGAGAGGAAGGAACTGACCAGAGAACTCTATGTGGAGTTTTGCCGTGTGGCAGATCGCCTGCCTCATCTTCATGCTATTGTGGGAACCAATCTATCGGACTACCCTGCTTCGGCAAGAGACTTTGTCGGTTTCCGGGCTATGGCAGAGTATACACAGAAACATCTGCGTCCCGTCATCTTCACACCTCGAGGGGTAGAAGTGATCCTTGAAATGGCCGATGTCCTTCTTGAAGGAAGATCCTTGAAGGACCATCCCATTTTCAGCCTTGGATTTACATGCGTCAGTCCCCTCCGCTGGTCCGATTCTGCCCTGGAGGTATTTCGTGTCTCTTCGGGATATGGCATTCCCCTCATGATCAATTCAGAGGTCATCTTAGGAGCAACGGGTCCCGTAACTTTGGCGGGGTCGCTTATCCTCGCCAATGCCGAAGCACTCATCGGGGTAGTGATCGCACAACTCCTTGAACCTGGGAGGCCTGTTATCTTCAACCTGGGCTTCTCACATACGTTCGATATGAAGGTAGGCGAAACCCTGACCGGTGCACCCGAGGGAGGGCTTTTAGGTGCAGCTGGAGGCGCCATCGCCAGTTTCCATCATCTTCCATCAGCTTCATGGATGAGCACTGAATCAAAGATTCCTGACGCTCAGGCGGCTTTTGAAAAGACGCTTTTGGGCCTCCTTCATGCCCTCGGTGGGGTCAATCTCATCTGGGGGATCGGAAACCTTGAATCCACCCTCTCTCTTTGCCCGGAACAGGCAGTCATGGATAATGAGATCGCCGCAGGGCTTTTCCGTGCTTTCAGAGGGGTTGAAATGGATGCAGAACGTATGGCGCTCCCTTTGATCAAAGAGATGGGACAGAAGGGCGACTATCTCCAGAGCGATCATACCTTCCGGTACTTCAAAGACGAGTTGCGCATGACCGATCTCCTGAGCCGGGAGCGATGGTCAGTCTGGGAAACAACAGGTAAAAAAGATTTACTTGAAGTGGCAAGAGATCGTGTTAAAATGTTTCTAAAGGATTCGCCCTCCGGACATTTGAGCGGGGCACAGAAAGAAAAACTTGAACGGATCGAAAAAAAGGCATTAGAGAAAATAACATGAAGATCTCCATTTGCAATGAACTCTTCCAGGGATGGCCCATTGAAAGGGTCTTCGAATATGCTGCACGACTGGGATATGACGGGATGGAGATTGCACCCTTCACCCTGGCTGATTCCGTGACCGAAATATCAACGAAAAGGAGAAATGCGATCCGCCGTGCTGCAGCCGATAACGGGATTGAGATCGTTGGCTTACACTGGCTTCTCGTAAAGCCCGAAGGGCTCTATATCAATCACCCCGATGAGTTTATCCGTATTCAAACGCAGGAATATATCGAGGCCCTCATCCACTTCTGTGCCGACATCGGAGGACAGGTTCTGATCCACGGCTCTCCCCACCAGAGAACAATCAATGAAGGATGGGACGCCAAAGCGGCATGGGAGTATGCAAAAGAGACGTTCCGGGTGAGTCTGAAAGCAGCCCGCCAGAGAAACGTGATCTACTGTATTGAGCCCCTCGCTCCTCCCCAAACCAACTTCATCAATACCATCGATGAAGCCATCCGGTTTGTGAGAGAGGTGCGTCATCCCAATTTTAAGATGGTCTTCGATTGCAGGAGCGCTTCAGCTTCTGAGAAATCGCTGACCAATGCCCTGATCCGGACCCTCGATTCCGGATATCTCCGCCATGTCCATGTCAACGACGCCAACGGATATGGTCCTGGATTCGGGAAGACGAAGTTCACGCCGATTCTAAAAACATTGCTTAAAAATAACTACAAAGGTTATCTTTCAGTGGAAGTCTTCAATTTCGATCCAGACCCTCAGACCATTGCAAGCCGCTCGATTGGTTATCTGAAAGGCATTCTGGAAACATTGATCGAAAAATAACCATACCGCTTTTTCCTACCCTAAAATCATTTCATAGCTTCGATGACGTTTTTTGTATTTAGGCCTGACCTGGGAGATCATTCAATAAATTGTATATCCCTAACTATTTCAATGAGTTAGTATTTTTCTCTGAAATTGGCACAGGTATTGCGAACAATGAATTCTAAATGCTTTATCGATCCTAAATCTCTTCAACCAGACCATTTGAGGGAAAGATGAAAAATAATCATGAAAGGTCCGAAAACATATTTTTTCTGTCTTCCCAGGCTGATCACAACCCATCTAAGTCAGCGGAAAAGGATTCACCATCCAATCAAAATCCAGGCTCTCTCCTTCCCTTTTTTCTTGAGTTAACAGATCGCGTCAGGGGAAGCATGGCGGCCATGAAGACGTTGGCTTTTTATTCTCGGCAAAATTTTAAAGACAAAGAACTGGGGGAATATTTTTACAGGGTCGTAACGGATGATATAGAAAAAACGATATCTGTCTTGGACTGTTTTTATGAATATCTCAACCTCAACAATCCCATCAGAAAAACGAATACCATTAACACCATGCTGGAGGAGATTTTAAAAGAAAAACAGGCGGAGTTTGAAAAGAAAAACATCAGAATCATTAAAAAACAGTATGAAGCGGAACTCCCTGAAACCACTCTCACCGATGAACAATTAAGTTTTATTCTCAATTCTATATTTGGTTATATTCTTTTTTCAGCCCCCCTGAATGGCGCTATGGGTATTCTGACGAGGACCATTGAATCCAACAAGTGGTACCGTGAGGAAAACGACCGTCTGCAGAAAGATATGAAATATATCGAGATACTCATCCTCACAAAGTATGTCGACTCTTTACGCCAGTCTAAAAATGCTCTTACCTCTATGCCACAAGGAAGCCAGGAAGAAAGTATGGATTTAATACTACAATTGGTGAAAAAGACCGTGGAAAACCATAGAGGAGCGATGAAGACAAAGATGACTACCAAAAACGGAATGAATTTCATCTCTATGGTCTTGCCTATTGAAAGAAGAAATGTGTTCCAGTTCGCCTCGCCTCTCGGCCGCCCCAAAATAGATTGATCTATTTAAAGTCCCAAAGAGCCTAAACATTAAACGACGCAAAGCATCCTGCTAGTCAAAGATAATCCTTTCCCCTAAATTTTTTCAACTTTTTCAACTTTTTTCTTGACTTTCCATTCATCTTTCTATAATATCGAATGAAAATTAAATACAATAAAAGGAGGTGATGAAGGTGAAACGATCATGGAGAAAGTATGTTGCTTCTTATCTGGTCATAGCTATGTTCATCATTGGGATCACACCGAGAGTCTATGCAGGATTCTCACCTTCCGAAGGCATTTCAATGCTATCTTTCGACAGAGCTTCCGATCTTGAGAAGGTTCGAAAGGTACTTGAAATGAAAATGGTCGGGGAAAAGTTAAAGGAACTGGGCTTCACTCCTGAAGAGGTCGAGAAGAAATTAAGTCAACTCAGCGACCAGCAGATCCATCAACTCGCCCTGAACATCGATCAACTCCAGGTGGGCGGTAGTAGCGGTTGGGTGATACTCATTGTCGTCCTGCTAATCGTCATCATCGTTGGTGTCGTTATTTATGTTTCCGGGCACCGGGTAGTTCTCGAAAAAGAGAAGTAGCAAGGGTACCGATCTTGTCCAGGACGCTCTTTCGGGGAGGCGCTTCCATTTGGAGGTACCTCCCTATCCTTTTGGCAACTTTATTCAGTCTCTCCTCTTGCGTGGCATCCCCCCAGTTAAACGGTTCCCAATCTTCTCAACTGATTCAAAATGTTCCATTCTTTCCCCAGGAGATATATCAGTGCGGCCCAGCCTCTCTGGCCGGTGTGTTGAATTATTGGGGAATCTTGGTCACCCCCGAAGAGATCGCTTCTGAGATATACAGCCGGTCAGCCAAGGGGACACTGAATATTGATATGGTCTGGTATGCTGAGATAAAGGGCCTGAAGGCTGATTTCTATAAAGGGTCTGTGGAAGACCTGAAGCAAAAGATTGATTCTGGGTTTCCCCTTATTGTAATGGTTGATTATGGTTTCGGGATGATCCAGCAAAACCATTTTATGGTGGTGGTGGGCCATTCCAACGATCGCATCATCGTCAATTCTGACAGGGAGCAATTGAAGAAAATCTCCATGAAAAGTTTTACTAAATCATGGAAGAGGACGAAGTTCTGGACTCTTTGGATCACCCCTCGATCATAGGTAGCTGTGTTATGCTAAATAAAAGGATATCCCCTGCCCTTTATCTTTCTTTATTTTTTCTGATGCTTCTCAATGGTTGTTCTCTGCCAAAGGTGGTCATCCCAAAGGACTCGCTTACCCCCGAAGAACATTTAAATCTCGGGGTGGCCTACGAGAAAAAGGGTCTATTTGATTCTGCCATCAAGGAGTATAAACAGGCTGCCAAAAAACTTCCGATTGGCTATCTTTATCTCGGCAACGCCTATTTTTTAAAAAATGAGTTAGACAAAGCAGAAACTTTCTACAAAAAGATGATCAAGAAAGACCCCAAAAATGGAGACGCTCATAACAATCTTGCCTGGCTCTACTATGTCAAAAAGGAGAACCTGGATGTGGCGGAAGAATATGCCTTGAGAGCCATAGAACTCAACCCATTAAAGGCAGATATTTACAGGGATACTTTAGAAAAGATCGGGGAATTAAAAAGGTCTCAATAACCAGACTGGGGTTGTGGCAACGCTTCGACCCTCTCCTTCCCCCTGTCAAAAGCCGTCATATTTTCATTCATCATGCGAGAGGGAAGCAAATCGATGGTTACCGACTCGAAAGCTTTCCTATCAATGGGCAGAACATTGATGGCAGAAAGCGCGCCAAGCATAACAATATTGGCAAAGATGGGGTCTCCCATCTCGAGGGCAATCTCCGTAGCGTTAAGGGTCCAGACCCGTCTGCTCAGTTCCTGTATTGTTGCGATTACCTTTGACACCTCAGGATAAGCGGCATTTCCAGAGATGACATCAATGGGATAGATCGGCCTTGTATTCAGCAACGTCAGGATCTTTGGGTTTCCATAAGGGGCGAGTATTCTGAGTCCTTCAACCGGCTCAAGGGCAATGAGAAGATCGGCCTGGCCTTCTGGGATCAGGGGAGAAAATGGCTCTTTCCCCGAAACCCGCAAATGGCTCATGACAGAGCCCCCCCGCTGTGAAGCACCGTAAGTCTCCCCGATCGTAATGATATATCCCTTGGCAATAAGCATCTCCCCAAGAATCTGGGAGGCAAGAACATTTCCCTGTCCTCCAACCCCCCCGATAATGACATTAAATGGATCTTTAGGAAGAAGCATCAATATAGCTCCTTTTTTTATCCTAACTCAATTAAGCCAGACAGTTTGGCGACTTTAAAAATCCGAAATCCGAATATCGAAGCACGAAATGGTTCGACTTTGCTCACCATCCTGAGCTTGTCGAAGGACAAATTCAAATTTTCAAAATCTAAATGTCTTAAACTTTTCTTGTTTCGAACATTTGAGATTTGGGTATTTGAGATTGTTTCGAAATTCGTATTTCGTGCTTCGAATTTAGATTACGATCAACCTTAATATGTTGCTCCAATTTTACAATAACCTTCCATTATGAACGACGAATGGCTGAGGCAGGGCAGATTCCTGAACAAACTCCGCATCCATTGCAGATTGCCTTGTCAATCCGCGCTTTGCCGGCCGTTTGATCCCATATCAAACCAGGGCATTTGAAGATCCGTGTGCAGAGACGGTTACAGCCGCATACTTCTCCCAGGCATCGCTCCTGATCCACTTCAACCTGAAAGAGCTTTTTCTGACGCTTACCGCTGACCAGCGCACATTCTCTCTTAAGAATGAGGACTCTGACCCCGTTAGAAATAATCTTCCGTTTCTCTACCTTATGGTTTGATGATTCACTCAGTTCCGAGTCGCAATGATCCGAAGAATTTCTAACGGGGTGAACCCCTCTTTCCATTCGAATCAGTCTCAGCATCGTCTCAACTGCGATTTCTGTGTCAAAAGGATCAACCACCTCCACAAATGCTCCTAACGCTTCACAGATCGCTTTGAGATCAATAACCGGCGCTGGTCCCCCTGTTGCCGTCGAGCCGGTCCCGGGGTGAGGCTGAAAACCTGTCATGGCCGTGGCGCTGTTATCGAGAAGAAGTAATAAAAAGCTCGCACTGTTATAATGGGCATTGGCCAGGGCCGGCATGGCTGCATGATAAAAAGTGGAATCTCCGCAAACCACCACTACCGGCTGATCCATACCAAAACGCTCAAGCTGACCGAATCCGCACGCCAATCCGACTCCAGAGCCCATGGCATGAAGTGTCTTCATCTGAAAAAAACCGGCAGGCCCCATTCCCAGCGAATAACAGCCGATATCGCCTAAAGTAAAGCCGTCCCGGCCATCCAGAGCCAATGCATTCTTAATGGCCCAGTAAGTCGCCCGATGGGGACAGCCAGCGCAGAAAATGTGCGCCCTGGGCGGCACCAGGTCACTGATCGCTTCGTAGGCACGGCGTCTATAATCTTCAGGCCTCGGAACATATTGAATATTTAAGAGCTTCTGGATTGCCGATGTGACAATTTCAGGGTTGAGATCACCTACATCCGGAATCGCTTGACTCGCCTTCCCGAAGAACCGTTTCGCTCCTAAATCAACACAATGCTGGGCAAAAACTTCTTTTACATTGTTCTCGAGAACTGGGTCCACTTCCTCAATGAATAAGAAATTTTCCGCTCTCTGTAAGTGTTTCAGTAAAAAATCTTCTGGCAGAGGCCAGGTCGTTCCTATTTTGAGGATCCCTACCCTTTCTTCAGACTTCAAGTTCTTCACGGCTTCGAGGGAATACATGTATCCGCTTCCGCTCGTGATCACCACTAACTCGGGCTTTTCAGGTCCCCTGTAAAAGTTGAATGACGAGTCTGTAAATATCTCCTTTGCTCTTTTTAGCTTTTCATGAAGGATCTTATGGTTTGCCACAGCAGGGACAGCACAGCATGGTCTGGAAAGGTCAAACTCTGGTTTTGGGCTGGACTGAGGGAGTTCATCCAGAGTGACATTTCCTCTGGCGTGTGAAACCCTGGTCACGCTCCGAATGACCACAGGAAGCCCCAGCCGCTCTGAGAGATTGAAAGCCTCTCTGGTCATCTCCTTGGCTTCCTCGAAATGAGCAGGCTCCAACAGTGGCAGATCCCCTAATTTGGCGTAGAGGCGTGAATCCTCCTCATTACTCGAAGAGATTCCTGAAGGGTCATCCGCAACGACTACAACCAGTCCTCCTCGGGATCCGGTCAGATTGAGATTGAGCAGAAAATCAGAGGCAACATTGAGCCCGTTCTGCTTCATGGCGCAAAGACCCCTGAGCCCCGCCAGAGAGGCCGCCGCTGCCACCTCCAAAGCAACCTTTTCATTGATTGACCACTCTACGTGGAGCCTAAATTCATCAGCGACTTTCGCAAGAGAACCGATGATTTCAGAGGAGGGGTTTCCAGGATAGGCTGCACAGACCTTCACCCCTGCCTCAAGCGCTCCCCGTGCGATGGCTTCATTCCCCATCAAGAGGACTTTTTTACCAGGTCCATTTTGAGCAATATGACTCATCTGCTCTTGCCTCTTGATTGCTCTCTTTCTCTGATATTGTTAATCGCCCGCTCTTTCTTGAGGAGGGATGCTTCCTTAAGATGTTCCAAATGATCCTCCGGTAACAATTGACATTCGATGATACCTTCCTCTTCAGCCTCTTTAAAAAGTGCTTCCCCTCGATCGGACCTGATGATCACCGTATTCCATCCCTCAATCCCTTCAACTGTACCTGCAGAAATATCCGAGAACTCAGCCGTCATATCTGAACACACATGACAACCCTTCCGGATGAAAGGCCGGATCTCATCAATGGGAAGGGGATGCAACTGACCATTGGTATAAACCTTAAGAAGCCTTTCAGGAGGCGGAGTAATTTCCAATTTATGGATAGGTGATTGTCCCAATTTTCCCTTTAAAAAAGTGCTAAATTGTTCATATTCGAGGGCCCAGGTGCAGAAAAGACCGATAACCAACTCTACTTTATCAACAGGCGTTCTTTTCTCAAGTGAAGAAGACCTCATCCTTGTAAGGGCGAGTGCCTGACAGGGAAGACCCACCACTCCGATCTTCTCTTCTCCCTGCCAGAGACCTTTATGAAGTGCTTCGAGGGTTGGTCCAGAAATATAACTCGATCCGGCACAGGTTAAAATGTCCTCACGATTCCTGACAATTCGACCTCCAGGTAGGATATCCGTCTCCCTCTGCGTTAAAATCGCAGCATCAATGGCCTTCTTTCCGAGAGCAAAGTCAATAAGCGCTGAAACCACTCCTCCACTCTGAGCCTTTTTTGCCCAGATAGTGCCCTTTGCCCTAACCATCAAAACTTTTTTCACGGGTCCCATCTCAATTTTTTTGTATTTTTGGTTAATCTCTTTATGATCGATTCTTTCGAGGTCAATCTCCGCTTTCGGGCAATAGGCAAAACAACGTCCCTCATCAAGGCCGCAATCGTGAAGCTTTACCACCCTTCCCTGCCAGGAACGAAGGTAGGGACAGAGCGAGAGGCAGGCACCGCATGAAACGCAGAGACCTTGCGATAACACTCTCTCTTCTAAACCTTTAAGCCCCTTATTCATCTCGAATTCGTCTCTATCGAAATTGACCTTAAACTCGCTATAATACAACCCTTTCAAAAAGTAAAGGAGAAATTTACTTTTTGTAAAACCGGGGTTTCGGGATTTGGTATTAAATTAGTTCAAAGTCGACATGCCAATTTTTGCTCAGTATACATCTTATTAAATAATTAAAAAACATATATTTTCAAGTAACTACAATATGTTATGCAAACATTGGTCATTTGGCATCGAGTATGCATATAACCTAAAAACAAATACATGAATTCATTTTGGGGAGACAGATATGAACAAAAAAGGGTTTACGCTTCTTGAAGTGCTTGTAGGCCTTGTTATTCTGGCGGTTGGTCTTTTAGCCATAGCTGGATTGCAGATCACTTCCGTCCGTGGGAATTTCTTTAGCAAGAATATCACCGAAGCAAGTTATGTGGCCCAGGACCGGATGGAGTTTCTGAACAATCTTCCGCTGACGGCGACTGAACTGCAAGTCGGAAACTACAATGAAGGCCCCCAGACCTACGCAGGGGTAGCTTTCAATCGGTCTTATACGGTGGCAAACACAGCCGATGGAAGACTCATCAACTACATTGTGAGATGGAACGATGGGGTAGATCGCAGCATTACCATTTCTACAATGAGGGCAATATGAGAAGTGATATGAAAAAAATAATAAAAAAACAGAATGGAATTACTCTCATCGAATTGCTGGTCGCTCTGGTGATCACCGCTGGTCTTATTGCCATTATCTATCGAACTTTCATCGGTCAACAAAAGACCTATGTGGTCCAGGAGCAAGTCGTCGATATGCAGCAAAACATGAGAATAGCGATCAATCGAATGATGACAGAAATCAGAATGGCAGGATTTGGTAATCTCTCCATGGTACTGCCTGTCACTATTGCTGGAAACACATTCAACAACGCGATCAATGTGAATACCCCGACTGCTGGAGCGCTTACTATTGTTTATGCAACCGGAGGAACCGCCACCCTGACGAATGCAACTACGGCCGGGCAAAATCAGGTCGTGGTCTCAACCCTGACGGATACACATGGCAACCCCCTGTTCGACACGGGCAACCGGCGATATATCTGCATTGGAGGGTTGGAGAGTCACACCATTACCTCCATCGATAACGGCACCAGAACCATTACTCTTAACGGGACGCTTCTCTTCAATCATCTCGTTGGGACATCTGTTTTTACTATAAAGGCACTGAGTTACCAAGTGGCAGTCGTCGATGGTATCCCCACTCTATTAAGAGATGAAAATCTTGGAGGTGGGCCACAACCACAGGCAGAACATATTGAGAATCTTCAATTTGCAACCTTCGATGGCGATGGAAATCCAACGGTGAACCCTCCCGCTATTCGCGTCATCCGGGCCAGTTTGATGGCAAGAACAGCAATGTCAGACCCTGAATTAAAAGGGACTGATGGTTACCGGAGGAGAGAAATCGCTTCAAACATTCATTTAAGGAATATGGGTATTTCGCCCTAAAGGAGAAAAATTGCGATGGAAAAATTGCATTTGGGAGACCAAAAAGGTATGGCCCTGGTGATCGCGCTGGTCATATTACTTGTTCTAACCCTTATTGGTATAAGTTCGATCAACACAACCATTTTCGAATCAAAAATTTCGGGAAATGAAAGATGGGGGAGCGTGGCATTTTATGCTGCAACAGGAGGGCTGGAGGTCGGAATCAATAAAATTCCCGACCTCACAGTTTACTCAGGAAATATCGGCCCGGATGCGACTTATAGGAGTGGAAGGATAACCGATGCTTCTCCTCAACCTTCAATAAGTTTGGGGTTAGCGCTCAAATCGGGTTATGAAACGAGCTTTGAGTTCAAACGATTTCAGGTTTCCGCAACGGGATCCTCCTTCGGTGCACTAAAGGAGGTCGAGGCTCAAATATTACTTGGGCCCTACCCCGCCGGAACCTCCTACAATAATTAATGCAACAAATGAGATGCTGAAAGAATTTCAGCATGACAAGAAAAAGTATGTCATTCCGAACTTGTTTCGGAATCTCGAATTAGGCAATGAAATAAATTATTTGTTTTTGCAATATTAATTTTAACGGAGGAAAAAGATGAAACGATTGATTCTTGCACTATTGATGGTAACTGTGACAGGCCTGGGGGGCCAGCTCCTCTACGCCGATGATACGGAGCTCTTTATGATCCAGGTCGCCCCGGACGTTTTAATTACACTCGACCTTTCCGGCAGCATGGGACTGCCCCCACAGGGAGAAACCCTGTATATTGCCGACGCTGAGACTTGCGGCAATGACGTGCCCTATTACGGAAGTCCCGGTCCGGGCCGCAGCAAGAATTGCAACACGAGGTCATCCGGATGGCCGAAATGGAGCGGATCCGCATGCACCGACCCCTACTATAAGACTTCCAGGGCGGGAAGCACGACGGATTGCAGCCGTCTGGCGATTGCCAAAAGGGTCATCAGAGATGTACTTGACCACAACAACAGCGGGAGCATCAATTCTCAGGATGAAGCACTTTTAAACGTCAGGTTTGGCTACATGAGGTTCTGGAATTGCGGCAGCGACACCGGAGCCGATTACAACAGCGGTTGCAACACCAAGATCAAAGACTTCAACACTGCCTACAATCAGATCAATACGGCAGTTCAGGGTGAAACGAACAGCGGCGGGACAGCCCTTGCTTATTCTTTAATGGAAGCTAAAAAATACATAGAGGATTCTAAATCGGGCGATACAGCAGCCGCATGCCGGAAAAAATTTGTAATCCTGATCACGGACGGAGAGGACACCCTGGCTTGCGGAGGGACCGGGACCATTAACCAGCCTGGAGACTACAAGAGGAGACGGGAGACCGTGGCCAAAGCCAAAGCGCTTGCCGATGCCGGATACAACGTCTTTGTGGTAGGTTTTGGCGGGGACATGCCCCACTTTCTGAAGAACACGCTTAACTGGGCTGCCAAGTTCGGAGGTACTGACAATCCAAAAATTTCTAACACGGGCAATCTACAGGGATACAATCCATCTCTTGTGACAAGCTGCCAAGACTCGGACGAGCTCCAACACGATATTGACGGGGATGGACTCCATTATTACGCCAATTCCAACGATCCGGGTGAAGCCGGCCTTTCCGGATATGCCTTCCTGGCGCAGGATGCCGTAGAGCTGGCTAATTCTCTGACCACAATCCTTAAATATATCCAGGAAAAGGCTTACTCCTTCACAGCACCCACCATTCCACTCGTTCGAATCATGGACCAGGAGATGGGTTATGTCTCCTCCTTCATTCCGAACGACACCCGGTTCTGGAGGGGTAACCTGAAAGCCTACACCCTCAACCCGGACGGGACCTTTCCCGTGGATGCGGATGGCAATCCTCTCAATGCCAACCTCGTCTGGGATGCGATCGAAAAATTGAATCAAGTTTCTCCAAGCGCAAGAAGAATCTATACTTATAAGAATAACTCATTGACGGAGTTTACCTACAATAATATCACAAACGCCGATCTTGACGTTTCATCGGATACGGACCGGGCAAACCTCATCAAACACATCCGCGGGATCGATGCTTTCAACGCCAATAACAGCGAAACATGGACCGGAAACGAGGAAAGGCTCTGGAAACTGGGAGACATCTTCCATTCCAACGGGGTAGTCGTTGGGGCTCCCAACAAGTACTTTGAGGCCGAAGGATACAGCGGACCGGGAGGGTTCTACGAAACGCAAAAGAACCGGACTAAGGTCATCATCGTCGGATCCAATGACGGGATGCTTCATGCCTTTAATGCCGCGACCGGAGTCGAGGTGTGGGCCTTTATCCCGCCGTCCGTCCTGAAAACATTGAAGCTGATGCTGCCGGGCAACCCCCATGCATACTATGTCGATTCGTCTCCCAAGGTCTCGGATGTGTGGATCCATAGCAGCATGACTGACACGACAAAGAGCGAAAGCGAGTGGAGGACCATCCTGGTCTGCGGGTTGAGAAAGGGAGGAAAGCAGTATTTCGCCCTTGACATCACCGATACGTTGAACCCCGTGTTCCTCTGGGAATTCCCTCTTTCCAATGATTCGGCCACCCTTGCGAAAGTCGGACAGAGCTGGTCCGAACCGGCCATCGGAAAGGTAAAAATTGAACACAATCCAGGGACTGGAAATCAGCTTTACGAAAGGTGGGTCGCCTTCATCGGAGGAGGCTTCGACCCCAGCGAGACAAAATCGAACAAAGCCACGATCGGAAGAGCCTTCTTTGTAATCGACCTTAAGACCGGAAACGCCATCTGGGAATACTCCAGCGACCCATCGACCACTTATGATAACACCGATCAACGAAAATACATGACTTATGCGTTGGTCGCTCCTCCCACGATGACAGATCTGAACGCGGATGGGTATGTGGATAGGGTCTATATCGGCGACATGGCCGGACAAATGTGGGCCTTCGACGTCGTCTTCGACCCCATCAATAAGGTAAGCGAAACGCTCTGGAGTGCAAAAAGGTTGACCGAACCTCCAGCTTCCAATTCAGAAAAACACCCTGTCTTTTATCAGGCCGCTGTCGCCTTTGACGAATACAGAAAACCCTGGGTTTACTTCGGGACAGGAGACCGTGAAAATCCCACGGATACGACCAACCCTGCGGAGTACTTCTATGCCGTGAAGGACGACGGCGTGGGCGTCTACCCCGGAGGGAGAATCAAGAATTGCAGGAAATCAGCTCAATCAATACCTTCGTCGTCAACCCGGCTAAAAAGGGGTGGTATTATATCCTGGAGCATTCGGCCCAACTGGTGGAGAAAGTGCTGGCAAGGCCGGTGGTTTTTAATAATCTCGTCTATTTTACCACTTATGCCTATAAAGGCAATGCCACGGGCTGCTCCATCGAGGGAGACGCTAGGCTCTATATTTTGAAATATGACACCGGCGGCGGAGCGTTAAACGTCGATGACTTAGCCGACTTACAGGGAACGCCCTCCGCTCAGCGTTTCAAAAAGATCGGCCAGGGAGTTCCCTCCAACCCCGTTCTCTCGACCAAGATGAACGGGAAAACATCGCTGATCGTCGGGACGACAAACAGCCAGGTGTTTTCACAGGAGGCATTTACTTCTGAAAAAGGAAAATCGCTCCTTTACTGGCGGGAGGTTATAAGGTAACTCCATCAAAAGCGGACAGGACGATCACCAGACGCCCGGAGGAAGGTTATACTTTTCCTCTGGGTGCATTAATCTTTGGAAAGTGATCCATAGATCTCTTTAAGGATGGCTTTCCCTCCTGAGTTAAGAAGCCTTTCTGCGAGCTTTTTACCGACAGACTCAGGATCTTTGGGATCTCCTGAAATTTCATCGCTTACTAATTTCTTCCCATCGATGCTGGCTATCAATCCTTTCAATAATAGGGCCCCATTCCGGATCTCTCCATAAATCCCGATGGGGACCTGACATCCGCCTTCCAGTTTTTCGAGAAAAGCCCTCTCGGCCCGTACCGTCATGGAAACATAAGGGGCATTGAGGGGTTTAAGAATCTCATTGATGTCGTTATCCTCTTGCCTGCACTCCAGCGCCAAAGTCCCCTGCCCCATGGCAGGAAGGCAGAGATCAAAGTCCAGGTACTGGGTAATTTTCTGTTGTAATCCCAGCCGGATGACGCCTGCTGCGGCAACAATAATCGCATCAAGTCCTTCTTCGCTCAGTTTTCTCAACCGTGTGTCAAGATTACCTCTCAATACTGTCATCTTCAAATCAGGCCTCACATGGAGCAGTTGTGCCTGACGGCGGAGACTGCTTGTGCCAACCTTTGCCTCGAATGGCAATTCATCTAACCGTTTCCAGCGATTAGAAATCATGACATCCCTTGGGTCTTCGCGTTCGGTGATCGCAGCAATATGAAGGGTATCAGCCAGTTTCGTTGGAACATCCTTCATGCTGTGAACGGCGATATCGATTCTCTGGTCAAGCAAGGCTTCCTCGATCTCTTTCACGAATAGGCCTTTTCCTCCCACCTTTGCCAGAGCGACATCAAGAATCTTATCCCCAAGGGTCTTGATGATGACAAGTTCGACCTTGACCTGGGGAGTCTGTTTCTCGATTCTCTCCTTCACCCACTCTGCCTGCCAGAGCGCCAATTTACTCCCTCTTGTCCCAATGCGTATTTTTCTCATAATTCTCCTTTTTACTATAGTGAACGACATTGAAAAGTAGTCATTGCGATGAGCGAAGCGACGTGGCAATCCCATGAGATTGCTTCACTTCGTTCGCAATGACACATGGTGGATGTCAACTTATTTAAGTCGTTCACTATAATGTTCAAAACTCAATTCTCATTGCCTTTGGGATTGAAAAAAATCTAATCGATATGATTCCCATTGTCAAACCAAGCACAGGTGTAAAATATTTCTTCGAAAAACCTTTTGATAGGGCATGGGTAAGCCTTATCCTTGAAAGGTCAATTCTCCTTTCTTTTCATGATAATCACATTTAGGTTTTAGAAAAAGGCGGGCTAAATCAGGTATTCGGCGATATTGATGTTGTATTCGTTCGGGTCAAGGGTCTTCACAATGCTCCACTTGTATTCACCGGTGGTCTCGTCTTTTTCCGCCAGGTTAATGATCCTGCCTTTCATGTATTGCCCATCTTTGTAAAAGAGAAGATTGACTTTCGGCCGATCGATCAACTCGGTTTCATCCTGGATTTGAACAACGATCCCCATTTCATTCGTATTGAGAAGGATGAGGGTGCCCAATGGAAAGACTCCGATCATATTGACGAAAACCTTGGTTAGGACAGGATCGAACTCCTTTCCGGCTCGTTCCATCATCAATCCAAGAATCTTCTCTGATACATAGGGAAAACGGTTATAGACCCTTGGCCTACCCAGGGCGTCATAAAAGTCGGCGACCGTGATAATCCTTCCAAAGAGGGAAATCCTTTTCTTGCGTGTTAGTTTCGGGTACCCGCTTAAATCAAACCTGAGATGGTGTTCAAAGGTGCCGGTGATCATCCGGGTGGAGAGTTCTCCCCATTCCTTCATTCTCATCACCATCTCAGTCCCTATGACAGGATGGGACCGGATCACTTCCCATTCCTCAGCGTTCAATTTACCTGTTTTATTTAAAATCTCCTTGGGAACCGATGTCTTACCGATATCATGGAATATGCCGGCCATGCCTAAATGGGAAAGGTGTTTTTTCGGGAGTCCGATCCTCTGTCCGATAGCAATGGCATAGATGGCTACATTGACCGAGTGATTAAAAGTATATTCGTCATAATTTTTTATATTGGTCAATCCCAGCAGGGCTGAATCGTCCTGAATGATGGCGTTGACTGCATTCTGCATCAGTCGCTTCGCCTTACGGATATTGACCATTCTCTGATTCTTAATCCCGTCCATCACCTCTTTGACAAGATTGATCGACTTAAAATAAACATCCTTGGAACGTCGTTTCTGGTCTTCAGAATCAACATAGATCTCCTCATCTTTGAAAAACTCCAGCTTCGCCACATGGATATGAGGGATCCCCCTGTATCCCAGCTGTTTCTCCGCATAGAGGTAATTGCTCTCATTATTTTCCTCCAGCCCCGAAATAAGGAAGACAAAATCCTTTAAGTGTTCTGTAGTCGCCATTTCTGAGAACTCGATCTCTCCGATCCACCGTTTCTTCAACTCATTGACGAAACCCTTAAAGATGGCATAATTATCCACCCTCACCTGGATCTTCACATTATTAAGGAAACAGTTGTCACGAACAATCTTGAAGAAGAGACTATCCTCTGATTTCACCACATGGTTAATGGTCTGGAGGCACTCCTGGGCGTATTGATCCATCACGACATTATTTCTATCGTAGATGGTTGCGCCCTTGAGGAGACGCGAAAACCGGATAACAAATTCGGTCCCCATTTTGGAGGAGAGATCGTCTTGTGAGGAGAGCGGTTTTTCAGGCATCAGACGGAAGACTCCTTTGATGAAATAGTTCTCGACAAAGCCTGCTGACAGACGCTTCGAATCGACTCGTCTTTTGAATTTTTCCCTTTCTCCAGAATATCTCTTGCCTCTGGCGTTCCGATCATCGCCAGCGCATTAGCTACCCCTACACGGGTTTCGTCCTTCTTTCCCATTCCGAAGAGGCTTTTCCTTTCCAACATCTGTTGAAGCACCGGAAGGGCTTCATTGGATCCGACCATTCCAACAGCATCGAGAAAGGCCTTCATCTCGGCTGGCTCTTTTTTCTGAAAGTCTTTCGATTGGATTGTTTCGAGAAGAGCTGCCAGGCCGACATTCTTCCCCATCCTTCCAAGATTGATGGCGGACATTGCTCTGATTCTCGTGTCTTTGTCGTTCAGGGCTTTGATGAGCAGTGAAACAGATTTAGGACCTCCGAGCAACCCAAGCGCCTGGACAGCTTCCCGCCTCACCCGTAACTCCTCATGATTGTATGCTTTCTGGATATGGGGGAGCGCTTTCTCTTTTCCGATCCGGCCAAGAATATAAGTGATATTCCGAACGAGATACCACCGTCGGTCATCAATAAAGGGAGTAAATAGTTCAACGGCGTTTTTTCCGATTTCGGACAAAGCGTCACAGAGGACTCTCCGGGTTTTCGAATTCTTCAGTTCTCCTAACAATTTGATGAGAGGTTTGATCGAGCTCTGTTGAAGCAAAACAAGATAATCGTTCACATCCTCCATTCGAATTCCGGTGTCTCTCTCAAGAATTTTACCGATTCTCTCAATCCTCACCTCATCGCCGGCGTTTTCAATCAACTTCTGTAAAGCTGCACCCTGCCAATCCTTGAGTTCATAGGTTTTAATCATGATATAGAGGCGCTTCAGTAGATCGCTTGCTCTCTTGAACTCACCCAGGGTGAGAAGACCATCCAGCATCTTCATAAGGAGATTGGCAGTATCCTGGTAAGGCTCCTTTTCCTTTTCCAATCCCAGAATTTCAAAAAGAATCTCGATGGCACTGAAAACGAAGGCAGGATCAATCTCATTCTCAACCTCTGTTTTTAAGCGATCCAATTCTTCAGAGGTAAGAAAATAGACATTTCTGTCTCGGACCGGTTCTTCTATAGACGTTTGGGAGATCAGTTTGTCCAGGTCAGGTTCGTCCTCTTCCATCAAGTCCACCTGGACATTATAGGCGACAGGCTTAAAGATCATTTTGCTTCTGAATTGATCGACATTTTGAGGAATGAGGATAGGATTCTCTTCAAGGAAATCGTCGGTCGCAAGGTAGCTGATGTGAACAAAATCCCTCTCCCAAATCATGGTGACGAGGTCATCTTCCAATTGATTGATCGTCTCGCTCCCCCTGATGACATCCATCAATCCATGAACTTCCCATTCCTCCAACCCTTTTGCAAACCGGAGCTCCCTTAACCCATCTTTGTAAAGTAAAAATGCAAGGCTTGACTTGGCATCCCTGTTTTCGTACAGAATTCTATCTTTAAATGAAAGTGAGAATTCGCCGATCTGCAAGATAAAAATAGGGTATTTATTTAAAAAAAACTGTAATTTTTTAAAGAGTTGATCTCGGAATCCTTTGATGGTTGGATTATCAGGCGGATAAAAACGAATGGCTTTAAATGTCTTGAGGAAAAAACTGGTCAGATCCCTCGCCAGGAGGAGTTCCTCATCTGTCTCCACCCCTTCGACAAGAGGCATCTCTTCAGTGAGATCAAGCGTTTTCCTGTCAGGAGAAAATTCTTCTGGCACGAGTTTCCCATCTCCAACATTCTGATACTATTTCTATTTATTGTTTTTGGCGCCAATTGTCAACACTTTTTTTTAAAGATTTCTTAAAAAACCAAAAATCTTTGATTACAACGATTTAAAAAGATTACGGCTATTTTGGAATTAAAATATTTTTAGAAATTCATTTTTATCTCTGCCCCTCTTGATCGATCCTCAGATAAGTGATATGGAAGGGTGTATGGATCATTTCAAGACAAATGGAAAAAAGGGGATCCTCTATGTGGTCTCCACTCCCATAGGAAATCTTCAAGACATCACTTTGAGAGCGCTCCAGATATTAAAGGAGGTAGACCTCATTGCAGCAGAGGATACGCGCCATACCCTCCTCCTTCTTAGACACTTTGATATCCGTGTCCCGATGACCAGTTTTTTCGAGGGCAATGAACTAAAAAAAAGGGAATTCATCCTTTCCCGATTGAATCAGGGCGAGCGAATTGCCCTGGTCTCGGATGCAGGGACGCCCGGTATCTCCGACCCAGGATACCGCCTGATCCGATTGGCCATTGAAAACGAGATAGCGGTCATCCCGATTCCAGGCCCTTCCGCAGCGATCACTGCTCTCAGTGTCTCCGGCCTTTCCACGGATGCATTTTTCTTTAAAGGATTTCTTCCTAACAAACCAAAGAAAAGGAGAGATTTTCTGAAAAAATTGGAGGAAGTGAAGGAGACCCTCATCTTCTATGAATCTCCTCACCGTCTCAATGAAACCTTGAAAGATATCTTTGAAGTTCTCGGAGACAGGGAGATGGCTCTGACAAGGGAATTGACCAAGATGTATGAGGAAGTTCGTAGGGGAAAGGTGAGCGAGATCAGAAATCAGATCGGCGAAAATAAATTGAAGGGCGAAATCACCCTGGTTGTATCCGGAAAAACACGGAAAAAAATTGGGGAAATGGGGGGTTAACGCCAAAAGGGACGGGTAAAGATTACCAGAACGGTAAAAATCTCTAAACGTCCAACCATCATTAAAAAAGAAAGAATCCATTTCCCCAGGGCAGGAATCTGGGAATAATTCTCCACAGGCCCCACTGCACCGATTCCAGGCCCTACGTTCCCAAGAGTAGCGGCCACTGCGCCGACCGAAGTATCAATATCGAGACCGAGTCCGCTCATGGCCATCACGCCTAAAAAAAAGAGCAGAATATACAGAGCAAGAAAACCGATAATATTCAAGACTAAACCTTCCGGAACGGTCCTGTCCCCCATCCGGATCGGAAAGATGCCGTGGGGGTGAAAGAGCTTTTTTAATTCCGACCCCAGAAATTTAAAGGCAACCAGAATTCTCACATTCTTCATTCCTCCGCCAGTCGAACTGGTGCAACCTCCGATGAACATCAACGCAAGAAGGATGATTTGGGTTACAAAAGGCCACTGTTCATAATCATGAGTAATAAAACCCGTCGTCGTCACGATCGAAACCGTCTGGAAGAGCGTACTCCTGATAAATTCCTCCGAAAAGGTGTCTCCCCTGGCCAAACGAGAGGCCATGATCAATCCCACGGCCAGGACATTGATTAAAAGAAAGAAGCGAAACTCGGGATTGGTAAAATAGAACTGAAGCCTCCCCTTGAGCGCCCAATAATGCAAAGAAAAATTACTCCCTGCGATAAACATAAAGACGATAATGACGTAATGGATGAAAGGAGAAGGAAAAGCCGCAATGCTCGCATTGGTCGGAGCGAACCCGCCTGTAGCCAATGTCCCGAAGGTGATACAGACAGAATCGAAGAAAGTGAGTCCACCCAGCATCAGGAGAAGAACCTCCACGACGGTGAACAGGAGGTAGATGCCCCATAGGATCTTCGCGGTTTCGCTGATCCGAGGAGAGATCTTATCTTTGATGGGACCCGGGGTCTCCGCTTTGAAAAGTTGAAATCCCCCGACGCCCAGAAAAGGAAGCACGGCCACGGCCAGAGCGATCACTCCCATTCCACCCAGCCAATGCGTCGTACTCCGCCAGAGGAGGAGACTTTTCGGGAGGGCTTCAATATCGGTGAGGATGCTGGCCCCGGTTGTGGTAAACCCTGACATCGTCTCGAAATAAGCGTCTGTGAGGTTTGGGATGTGACCGGAGGCCATGAAGGGAACAGAGCCAAAGAGGGAGAAGGTCATCCAGCTTAGGGTGACGGTCAGAAAAGCTTCCCTGATGCTGAGCTCTCTTGGCCTTTTGATGAGGAACCGAAGGGTCAAACTTAGAAGACCCATCCCGATCATTTGGGCAATGTAAATGAGATGAAAGCCATCCCGGTAATAAAATGAAAACCCTAATGGCAGGATAAAAAACACGCTGAGGAGTAACCACAGGCTGGACAGTGTATAAATGATATTAGAAAGCTTCAAGTCCCCCTCTTTATTTAAAACAGCCTTGTGAGAAATCGTCTTATAACCCCCCTCTAATCCCCCCTTAAGTTAAGTCGTTGCGACTCGAAACCGAGGGAGGAGAAAGGGGGTTATGGGAAATCTTCAGAAGAGTATGTCTTTTCAACGATGGACTTATGAATCAATATGTTGTTCATGAAAACCTTTTTTCGATTGCTGGAATTGCTTTGGGCAGAGCAAACACGATCACCTTATCCCCGACCTCCAGGTAACTATTCCCATGGGGAATGAGGACATCGTCTTTTCGAATGACACCCGCAATCAGAGACCCCTTTGGCAGCCCGAGGTCTTTAATCGGTTTCCCGGTTACTTTATTCGACTTCATCACCTCAAATTCGATGGCTTCCGCATCGATCCCGTGAAAGGTGGCCGCAGAAAGGATGGCGCCTCTTCTGATAAATCTTAGGATGGCGCTTGCGGTAGAGAGACGGACATTTACGGTGGAGTCGATTCCGATGACCGGCAGGAGGGGAAGATAGGTCTGCTTATTGACCAGAGCAATAGTTTTATGGATTCCAAGATGCTTGGCAAGCAAACAAGACAAAATATTGTTTTCATCATCTCCGGTCACTGCGATGAAGGCATCCATATTGAGGAGACCTTCTCTGGCAAGTGTATCGATCTCCATCCCGTCCGCTTGATAAACAGCGGTCCGCTTCAGCCGTGAGGCAATCTGAACCGATTTCTCCCTATCCGACTCAACGAGGGTCACCTCGACCTGACTCTCCAATTTCTCGGCCAACCCCCTACCAATCTTTCCGCCTCCGAGAATCATGATCCTGTCGAGTTTCTGGTCTGCTTTTCCCGTAAGGGAAAGGACATGGGGAAGGCTGTCTCTCTTGGCAACGACAAAGATCTGGTCATTCTTGCTGAAAAAATCTTCGCCGGTGGGGATGATCGTCTTCTCGCCTTTCAGCATGGCCACCACCCGGATATTTCTCCTTTCATGCTCGTGTCCAATTTCTTTCAACGGCTTGTTTAAATTCGGGCATTGAGCATCCAGTTTCAGCCCCACCACCAGGATCTTTCCGCCTTCAAACTCAACGACCTCCGAAGCCGATGCCCGCATGAGGAGCCGTGTGATCTCCTCAATAACCTCCTCTTCTGGGTGGATGAAAAGGTCCACGCCAAGATCTTCCGGTTTAAGGATAGACGATTTTTCGTAATAATCCGGATTTCTCACCCGAGCGATCTTCCTCTTCACTCCCATCTTTGAAGCAATCATACAGGCGATCAGATTAATCTCATCCACGCCCGAAGCTGCAATGAGCATATCCGCCGATTCCAGACCCGCCTCTTTCAGAATATTCTGACTCGAAGCGTTTCCCTGAACCACTGAAACATCGAGGGCTTCCTGGACATGGGCGCATTTCTCCGGATCGCTATCAATGATGACCAGATCATGTTTCTCGACGGAAAGTCTCTGGGTCAGGTGGAATCCCACCTCTCCGGCTCCAATGATGACGATCTTCATCTATTCCTCATCTCCCTCTTTCTCTATCTCCTCATCTGACTTTCTGAATATCCTCCTCTTTGCCGATGACGACCAGTACATCGCTGTCCTTGATGATGAAATCGGCCCGGGGAACCATCCGGATCCGATCAGGAAGAACCTCTCGCACAGCGATCACCTCGATGTGGTACTTGGTTCTGAGATGAAGCTCTCCGATCGCCTTTCCCATAAAATCGGCAGGAGGGACGAGTTCGCAGATCGTGTAATCCTCTGAGAGGGGAATATAATCGAGGACATTGGGTGAGATCAAGCCTCTGGCTACTTTATCCGCCATCTCTTTCTCAGGGATGATGACGTCCGTTGCCCCCACCTTCTCTAACACATGTTTGTGGTCCTCATCAGGGGCTTTGACTATGATCCGTTTCACCCTCATCTCCTTGAGGTGAAGCGTGAGGAGAGTAGCAGCTGCCAGATCCTCTCCGAAGGAGACGATGACCACATCATTTTCCTGGATGCCGATCGATTCCATCACCTCTTTGTCCGTCCCGTCAGCCAGGATCGCTTTGGTGGAGTGGTCCCTAATCTTCTGGACGACCTCTTTGTCTTTATCGATGGCCAACACTTCAAACCCATTTTCATATAAATCTTTTGCAATATTAAAACCAAAAATCCCCAACCCAATCACCACCACCCGTTTCATTCTATTGCCTCCTCCACTGTAGGGGCAATTCATGAATTGCCCCTACTCAGAAATCCACATTCCGCAATCCGAATTCTGAAATCCGCAATTGCTTTATCCCACCATCCCCCCTTCTTCTGCATAAATCAAGTTCTTCTTTCCACCTCCCCGCAACAGAGAAAAAGCGAGGGTTAATGGACCGACCCTTCCTGCAAACATCATTAAAACGTAGCATACTTCTGCAAATCATTCAGCTTGGAAGTAATCCCCATAGACAATCCCACGGTGCCAAAGGCGGATACTGTTTCGAATAGATATTCAACGAAGAAATGGCGGGTTTCGACAGGAGCCAGCCTGCCCCCTCCTGCAATAAGGAGGATCGACCAGACGATGGCTACTGAAAAGCCCGAAGCAAAGATAATGGCGATGGTTCGACCAATGATCTCCCTCGGGATCGTCCTGTTAAAGGCATTGACGTCCTCGTTTCCCTTCAGGCGATTCCAGATTAACAAGCCGAGAAGGGCTGCGCTTGTCGTCTTTATGCCACCGCCCGTCGAACCCGGCGAAGCGCCAATGAACATGAGAACGATCATTAAAAGGATTGTTTCGTTCGTCAATACCCCAATGTCAACCGTGTTAAAACCAGCGGTCCTCGGGGTGACTGACTGGAAAAAGGAGGCCAGAATCTGGGTCAACACCGGAGCACCCTTCAGGATGTGGTTCTTTTCAAAGACATAGAAAAGAATAGCGCCGGAGAGAATAAGAATTGCCGTCGTAATCAGTGCGATTCTGGTATGTATGGACAGTTTTTTCTGGATTCCTCTCAGTTTTGAAACGATTTCGTATTGGACAATGAAGCCAATGCCACCTTGGACGATCAGCCCCATAATCGCTAAATTTACAATGGGGTCACTCTGATATCCGACCAGATTCCCGGTGAATAGTGAAAAACCCGCATTATTGAAGGCTGATACAGAATGATAAACGGACTGAAACAGTGCATTCCAGAATGGAAAGTCTTGTGAAAAGCGGGTAAAGAGGAATAAAGCCCCTGCCGATTCAGTAATGACGGTAAAGAGAATGACCGCTTTTGCAATCACCAAAAAATCTCTTCGAGGGGTATGGAGAAATGTGGATTGTACGATTTCCCTACCTTTAAAAGATAGGCTTCTTCCCATCAGGACAAAAAAGACGGTGGAAAAAGTAATGATTCCAAGCCCTCCGATCTGGATTAAGATCATCGTGACCATCTGCCCTGCGAAAGAATAATCTTTCCCGATATCGAGGACGACCAGACCCGTGACGCAGACTGCTGAGGTGGATGTGAACAAGGCATCGACAAACCGGATGGGTCCTTTTGCCGCGGAAAAAGGAAGCCAGAGGAGAAGGGCTCCCGTGAGGATCACAGCCAAAAAACTGAGGATGAAGATTCTGGGAGGAGACAGGTACCTAGAAATGAAGTTTTTAACCCTGACATAGTTCTTCATCGGCAAAATGACCCTTCTAAGTCCTCATCTCCTTGCGGGATCTCCCGCCGGCCTATTTGATAATGAAGGTCATGACCAGAGCGAACACGGCATAGGTTTCAGGCATGGCTCCTGACACCATCGCGTTGGCCAGGGTATTCCTTCCTTCCAGGATGCTCCGGATTCCGGCGGCACAGACAATCCCTTGATACCAGGCGCTGAAAAACATTGTAAAACCGAAGGCAGCCGCCTTCCCGGCAACTGCATAAGGGTCAATATCAAAACCGCCCATGTTGGCAAACAGGACGACGATGGAATAGATCCCCTGGGTGGAGGGCATCAGTGCAACCGCGATGTTCTTAAAATAATTCTCGGTGCCGCCGCCCAGAAGAGCCGAGAAGGAAATGGCGAGACCGACCGCAGACCCCGCAAGACCCAAAGAAAGACTGAAACCCATTACAATTTTAGCCACAAGGATTCCCCAATCCTTCTGCTCCGCCGCCGTCTGGGCGAAGGCACTGGAAACGGAAACCAGCCCTAACATCCCCATAAAAAGACCCGCAAGAATGATTCCTTTCTTATTCATGTCAAGAACCCCTTTCCACTTTAAATGGTTTAAATTCGTTTCCTCCTCCCTCAAAAAAGTTTTTGAAGGCTTCAACGAAATGGAGGCGTGCGGAGTGAATGGTGCTGCCCAGGATAGAAAGAAGCAGGTTAAAGGTATGGCCTACGATCAAAAGAAGAACGGCCATTCCTGATCCGACCATCGGACCCGTCGCCTCATAGACCATTCCGGCAAGCCGATTCATGACCGCTGCGATTGCAGTGGTCGCAATCCCTAAACCGAACAGGCGGGCATAGGAAAGCAGATCTCCCATGAGTCCGGTCAATCCATAAAGATTCCAAAAACCGAGTCCGATCCGGACCGCCCACTGTTTACTGTCGGATGCAAACCAAAACGTCAGAAAAAGCCCCAGGCCCAACAACCCCCATCCGGCATACAGGAGAAATAGATTTACCGCTGAAGCGGGGTCGGAGAAAAAGATATTCCGACTCACCAGGAGCGATCCTCCCCAGAGGACTCCTACCAGGCCGAATTTCTGAAACTTCTCATGCCGTGCCTTTGCCTGCAACACCCCCAAAAGATAGGAAAGGGTGAGATGAAGCAACCCCAGCCCCAGGCTTCCGTAAAAAAGAATCATGGGGTTTCCGGCATCCAGATCAAGGTCCACCAGCACCCATCCCCTGTTTTGGAATTGATAGCCGAAAACTGACCCGGTGAGGACCCCGATGAGAATTGAGGAGATGGAAAACGCCTGGCAAAGGCTCATGGCGAGAGGCAATTCCCTTGAAAGATGCCCCCATCTTTTCTTAACCCAGATCGAGACCAATAAAAAGAGAAGCCCATAACCGGCATCTCCCAGACAAATTCCGAAGAAAAGGATCATAAAAGGAGCAAAAAAGTAGGAAGGATCGATGCTCCGATACGAGGGTAACCCGTAGAGCTTGAGAAGGGGCTCGATACGGCGGATAAACCAATTATTTTTTAATAAGGTGGGAGGAACCTCTTCCGGGAGCGGATCTCTTGTCCTCGCCAGCAGGGGAAGACCTGATCTCTCCAATTGTTCCATGAATGCTTCTTCGAGATCTACCGGCACCCACCCCTGGACGCCGAATAGAATGTCCTCTGTGTAAAGGGTCCCGAGATGTTCCGTATAACTGGCCTCATTGAGGGTATCCAGATACTGCCTTTTAAGGCTCTCGACCCGTTCGCCTGCGCCGGCGAGTTCAGCCATCACCTTCTCTTCTTTTTCAAAGACCTCCTCGAGTTCTTTCCTGGCCTCCGATAGCCCTTTTTCCGCAGGACGAAGCTGAGTGGCCTGTGGAATGTCGACTGGACGATCAAGCCGGATCGTGAAAAAGTGAGGGACTGGTTTTTCCGACACCATCTCCACGAAGGTGTCTTCGGGGGGCTTCAGGGCAGCCGTTGTTTTTCCATCCATCCGGAATCGCTGGACGAAAACCCCTTCCCGCTCCAGGGTTCTGAGTTTTTCCGGGTCAAAATCTCCCCAAATGTCCAGGTCTGAAATTAGTTTGACGAGAGACTGTTTTCGATTCTGAAGTTCCTGCAACGCTGCCAAACGCTCTTCACAAAACAGAAGAAATTCGGAATCCGGTACAGAAACCGGAATCTTCTTTTTTCTACTTCGAAATTTAAGGATTCCCTCATAGGTCTGTCCCACCCTTCGCACCTCCTGAAGGATGGAGGCATTCTTCTTCTCCAGATCCGCTGTCATCTTGGTCGCCGGTTCGACATGGATCACCCCGATTTGCTGCAGGAGCCTTAACGTCGTTTCTTTCCGGTGGGAGGGGCCGATGATAAACACCCTCTTCATCTTAGCCAGTGCCAAAGGAATCCTCTTTTCCTTGCATCCATTAAAGGACAATCATTAGATAGAAAATAGTGTTCGCGGACGACCCCGTGGCCATTGGGAATTAGGTTGACAGATGCCAGAACCGCTGTGACAATTTTGTTGAGTTTCTTGTTACCGGCTGACGCCATAATAAGACGCCTCCTCACTGAGGGCCTTGGCCACTTTGGCGACTCCCACGGCCGCCGCCTGCTGGTCCTGGAGGTATACCGCGATCTTACGAATCGCCTCCCTGCACCCCGGGATGAGCCTCTGTTCATAGAGGTTGATCCGTTGGCTCGTCTTCCGAAACCCTTCTGACAGGATATGCTCTTCTTGCTTGAGAACCAAAGTTTTCTCCCGGATGAAGATCGCTTCACGGGTTTTTTGAACCACCTGGTCGAAACTGTAGGGCGTGGCGAACAGACTGTAATGGGGCTCTTCAAAAATAACGGATTGAAATTCCGGGACTTTCAATCCAGCCACGTTCCTCCATATGATTTTGACCTCCCGAATGTGAATAAAGAAGGGAAGCATTCCTTCCATATCCCAATACAGGGGCGACCACAAGGAAATCGCATTCATCTTTTCATTCAAGACCGCTTCCTGTTCTTGAATCTCCTTTCGAACAACCGCCAACTGCATCAAAAACTGCTGTTTTCTCGCCTCCAGGGCCGGGAGGAAACGTTCATACATGGCTAACTTCTGTTTCTGTTCCCGGAGCGTTACCTTATTGAGCTTGATTCGTTCAGCCATTGAAAGAGTCTCGTCTCCGCTCAGGATGGTTTGGGCCAATACTGGTCGATCACATCCTGTTTGATTCCGACTTCATCAGGATGAAAACATTCTGACAACGTCCTCCAGCCGAGATCGAGCGCCTCGTTTAATCCGATGTCCACCTTCAGATTCATGAAGCGGTCGTAAAAAAGTCCTCCGTAACGGAGATACCGATCGTCATCGGCTGTCTTGTCAAACCCCATGGCCAGCTTTTGTTCTACTTCGCGGCTTTTGGCGAAGAGCCGAATCATGCTGTTCATGATATACCCATGGTCGTTACGTGTTACTTTTCCGATCACAAGCTGTTTCAGGCGAGAGAGGGAGCCAAAGGGTTCGATAACCCCCTTCCGAAGATAGAACTGACCCTCGGTGATATATCCCGTATTGTCCGGAACGGGGTGAGTGACATCATCCCCGGGCATGGTGGTCACGGCAAGGATGGTGATGCTTCCCGCTCCTTCAAAGTCAACAGCCTTCTCATACCGGGAAGCCAGGTCGCTATAAAGTGACCCCGGGTATCCCAGGTTGGATGGAACCTGATCCATGGAGATAGCGATTTCTTTCATGGCATCCGCAAAAGCCGTCATGTCCGTCAGCAAAACAAGCACGCGTTTCCCGGCCACCCCGAACTGCTCGGCAACGGCCAGGGCCATATCGGGGACAAGAAGTCGTTCCACAACCGGATCTGAGGCGGTATGAATAAACATGACCGTCCTCGACAGCACCCCAGCCTCTTCAAAGGAGAATCGAAACTTGAGGTATTCGTCAAATTTAAGGCCAATCCCCCCTAAAATCACAACATCGGCGTTTGCCCTCATCCCGACCCGGGCGAGAAGTTCATTGTAAGGCTCCCCGGCCGCCGCGAAGATGGGTAACTTCTGGCTTTCGACCAGGGGATTAAACACATCGATCATGGGGACCCGTGTCTCAATAAATCCTCGTGGAATCACTCTCAAAACGGGGTTGACCGATGGACCGCCGATCTCCAGCCTGGGCAGGGCTTTTAAATCCGGACCGCCGTCAATCGGCTCTCCCGATCCATTGAAAATTCTGCCGAGAAGGGCATCCCCAAAGGCGACCTGCATGGGGTGGCCGAGGAAACGGACAAGATCCCCTGTGGCAACCCCCCGTGCACCGGCAAAAACCTGGAGAAACACTTCATCTCCTCTGAGTCGGATGACCTGCGCCAGGGAGGTCCTGAGCCGGCTCTTTACGACGGCGAGCTCACCGTAATGGACCCCTGTGGCTGGAACGGAGATGATGTCTCCCTGGATGCGTGATATTTGTGAGTGTTCGATGATCATCCGGAAATCACTCCTTTTCTGAGGATGGACTCGATTCCCCCTCGATATCTCTGGTAGGGTTCCCCTCTGAACGGACAATACTTCAATTGGAAGAAGAGGTTCTGGAGATGGGTCATCTCTTTTCGTGCTTCTTCCTTGTCCTGGAAGGAAAAAGAATGGTGAACCACATCCATTAAGAGAAGGAAATCGGACACCTGTCTCTCCAAAGACGTAGCCCGCTCCACGGGGTCGAACGAATCTTGCTGAAGACAGACCGCATCCATGATTTCCGACTTAAGGTAAATCACCAGATCCTCCACGCTCACCCCTTCCTCACCGACGACGAGCATCATCTGGTGGATTTCATTCCCCCGGAACAGGAGGTTCTGAGCTTCTTCGACCAAGGAAACCCAATGGGGATGACGACTGTTCAAAGATTCCTTCATCTGGTTCAGATAGAGGCTCCAGGAGATGAGTGGATCGATTGCAGGATAACGTCGCTGATCCGATCTTGTCCTGGAAAGACCATAAAAGGCGCCGACCACTTTAAGGGTGTTCTGCGTCACAGGCTCCTCGAAATTGCCTCCCGCAGGAGAGACATTCCCCACCAGGGTCAACGATCCCGTCAACCCGTTGTAAAGCCGCACCAGGCCGGCCCTTTCATAAAGGGCTGCGATACGGCTCTCAAGATAAGCCGGGAAGGCTTCTTCCCCTGGAATCTCCTCCATCCGGGCCGAGGATTCCCTGAGGGCCTGGGCCCATCTCGACGTGCTGTCCGCTAGCAGAAGCACCTTGAGCCCGATCTGACGGTAATATTCTCCCAGAGTCACCCCCGTATAGATCGATGCTTCACGTGCGGCAACCGGCATGGAAGAGGTGTTGCAAATGATGATGGTCCGGTTCATCAGGGATTTTCCCGTCTTAGGATCTTCGAGCACAGGGAATTCTCGAATGGTCTCGACAACCTCTCCGGCTCTCTCCCCGCAAGCCACAATGATCACAATATCTGCTTCAGCGTATCGCGAAATGATCTGCTGAAGCACTGTTTTCCCTGCCCCGAAAGGCCCCGGAATACACGCCGTTCCGCCTTCCGCCAACGGGAAGAAGATGTCGATCAACCGGCACTGGGTGAGAAACTGTACGTTGGGGAGAAGTCTCTCTTGATAGGTCCGGATGGGTATTTTAACCGGCCATTGTTGTTTCATCGTGAGAGTCACTTCACGTCCACCCTCTTTTCTCAAGACGGCAATGGGATCGTTTACGGTATAGGCCCCGGGAGGGCTGATATCGGCCACTTCCCACGCCCCCTGGAACGATATGGGAACCATGATATAATGATCGAAAATTCCTTCTGGAACCTTACCGAGATAATGCCCTCCCTTGACACGGGCGCCCCGGCCCACAAGGGGTGTAAAATCCCAGACTGTTTTCTCATTCAGCGCCGCCAGATACTGTCCCCTCTTCAAAAAATAACCTTGGTCGTTCTCCAGTTCTCGCAGGGGGTTTTGCAACCCGTCATAGATCATCCCCAACATTCCAGGCCCCAGTGTAACCGAGAGAAGCTCTCCTGAAAAATCCACACGATCCCCGACGCGAAGACCGGTAGTGCTCTCAAACACTTGCATGTCGATGAAACGCCCCCGGACTCGAATGATTTCGGACTTGAGAGGAATGCCGTTCCATATCGCATAACCCACTTCATTCATCATGACTTCCTGATCCTTGTAGAGTTCTACGGTCACCAAAGGACCATTGACGGCAACGATTCGGTTGTCCTTTGAACTTCCCAACGCTTACCTCCTCTCTAAGATCGCATAAACCTCATAGGGAATCGCCATCTTCTCCCAGCGACGAAACAGGCTGGCCCTTGCGAGGATGGCGAGAACGGCATCGACCGAAAAAGGATCGCTCCCTTCGCAGTGGAAAATTGCTTTGAGACGCTCCTCGTCGATCAACCGCTCAGCCATCAGGGGATTCTTCTGACTTCTCACCTGGCCGGCGATGGCCGAGAGATCCTGGCTGCTGAGATGAGGCAGGATCAGGTAATCCTCTCCCTCAATCCCTCTTTCCTTGGCCCTCATCATCGCCAGATGATTGCGCAATCCGATTTCCCATGAAAGATAACTCACCAGGAACTGACAGTTCCTTTCCTGGGCGAGTCTGTAGCTGAACTTATAATACTCCTCCCAAAGGGCGTCAAAAAGGTAAGGGCGCCGAACACCCCGATCTTTTTCCTCTAAAAAAATCTGAATAAACAGGGGAAGATCTGTTTTTCTTTCGAGCGCTTCCGGGGAGAGAATTCCCCCTTCGATAAAAAAGGGCCGGCCCTGATGGAGGGTTTCAAAATTGGCGACATCGATTGCCAGGAGCTGACTTTCGACCAGCGGTCTATCCTCCGGCTCGATATGACTCCCGACGATTCTCGAAATCTCCGCAAAAGGAAGAAGCAGCTTCTCTCCAAGGAGGGTGGGCAAGGGCGGAATGAGATTCACCAAACAGTAATACTTCCCCATCTAAGATCAACTTTCTTTCCCTGCAAAAAAGTGTTTACGAAAACGGGGAGAGCAGAATTCGGTAAAGGCTTCCACCAACCCATCCCCAAAGTTGAAATGACTTCCTCTTCCTTCCACACCGATTTTAAACCCAAAAGAGACTTTGTCAGTAAAATGCACGGCCAGGGGCCTGATCGCCTTCTGCCGAAACTTTTCAATGAACCAGTGCCCCAATTGATCTCTCATCTTCTCCGGAAGAAGAGCTTCGAGGTTGCTCTCTTCTCTCTCCAGCCTGCAAAACTCGGAAAAGAGTGTTTCAAGGGCCTTTTCCAGAAAGTCGGGCTGGTTCAAGAGGGGTTGAAGCTCCGCTTCAATAACCGGCTGAACAATGGTCTGCTCCAGCTTTTCCTGGACCATAAGGATAAAGTTTCGGGCGGCGGCGTTCATATCGCTCTCCATCTGCTTCATGGCCGCCTCCGCCTCTTTTTGGGCATTCTCCCTCATCCGCAAGGCTTCCCGTTCAGCTTCGAAGACGATCTTCCTGGCTTCCTCTTTGGCTTCCTGCAGCAGTCGCTCTGATTCGGCTTTGGCTGGAGCAAGGATTCTTTCGGTCAATTCGCTCGTGATATCGCCCAACGTCTTTGTCATTGGTCTGCCTCTCATCTGTTCCTTAAATTCTTCTTCCAGAAAAAACCCCATGACAGACTGTCTCCCCCCCAACCCCTTCTGACAGGACCATCGTGACATGGAGTTGAACTAAGGCGATTTTAATCAAACAAAAAACTTTTTGCAAGTTCTTGGAGTCGAGATATCCTATGGATATTCAAAAAATATCGGCGGAAAAGATATATATCTCTATGTCCTTATGCTTCCAGGAATCGGAAGGAAGTCCCGCTTTCTGGCAGGTATGTTCCAGGAAGGTCTTCCGGTCCCATTTATATTCTGTGGCAACCTGAGGAAGGAGAAGGCCGGCATTCCACCCCTTCTTGATATAGATCCCATGTTTTCCGACCTCAATCTCGTTGACATCGGTGATCTTTCTTAAAGGGGTAAGGACCGAGATCTCAATATCGAGGTCGGCCAACTCTTTTTCCACGACAGGTGTGAAACGAGGGTCGCGAAAAGCAGCCGCCTCAGCCATCTCTTCAATCGTCTTGTGTAAGGGTCCCCTGCCCTCAATGTATCCGATACACCCCCTCAGTTGTCCCTTCTTATGGAGGGAGACGAAGGCTCCCCGATTCTCCTTCAAGACAGGGGAGTCGATCTTAAATTCTGGGATCGACTTTTTTTTCGTTTTATTCTCGATCACCGTCTTGGCAATCTGATGAAGTGCCTTCTTCTCTTCCTCATTCAATCCAAGATCAACACCGACTTTTTTCTCTTCCTTCATCTTCGTTTGCCCTCCTGCCGCTTTGTAAAATGCGGCTGCCCCATACCCTACCACACGGCTCCGGTCTCCTGTCACATCGCCTGAATTTTGATACTTGAGAACCTTTCCCCTGTTGGCCCCCAAGGTCTTGGCAGCCAACATGACCGTAATCACAGGACCTCCGCCGCAGGCCTCACATCGGCCTCCTTTCAGATCACGGCTCAAACCTTCCGAATCAAACTGTTCAAGACGTTGCAGGACGATCTTGTCCAACTGGACAGCTTTCTCATAGGGATGGAAATGGGATAGGTCTGTGCTGGCCACAAGCAAGACGTTTTTTCCTCTTGTTGCATCTGCAATGGCCTGAGCAAGGAACTGGCACGTTTCGAGGCTCCAGTAGGGTTCCATCACAATGGGGATGAGCTTGAACGATTTTAAAACGATCTGTAAAAATGGAATCTGAACCTCAAGGGAATGCTCCTGGCTGTGGGCTTCCGGAAAATATCGGATTCCGTTCCACCTCTCCATCATCTTCTTCGATAGCTCCACATCAACTGGGACGAGGCCGAGCGGAGTTCGGTACGCCCCTCTGTCATAGAGAGAGGCCCCTTTAAAGTCAACCCGGTGACTGGGTGCAACGATCACGACCGAATCGAAATGTTTTCCCTCGATCAATTTATAAACATATGCCGCCACCTGTCCTGAATACATATATCCTGCATGGGGTGCGACAAGAGCGATAATCTCTCCATCTATCTTTTCCTTCGTTGCATGATCAAGATATTTCTTCACATCCCTGGAAAGGATCTCCGGTTTGTCAGGATAGAACATTCCGGCCACAGCGGGCTCCCTGATCTCTTTCATCCTTGCCTCCTCCCCTTCCCTTGGGGGCTGGGCTATTGCTGCAATAGACCCCGCGAGAAAAAAAGTCATTAAGAAAAGGGCATAAAAAGATCTTCGCGAATACATCTTTCTTTTCCACACTGTAGCGTCGGCATTTACTGCCGACGTCTGTTTCGCCCCCAGTCAATGAGGGCGCTACTATGGATTCTCCTTATCGCCTGCTTTCCAGGATGAGCGTGACCGGCCCGTCATTGATGAGGTAAACTTCCATCTTGGCCTGAAACTCTCCCGTCTGGACAGGGATGTTCTGTTCTCTCAATTTTGCGACGAATCGGTCATAGAGGGGTCTGGCAAGCGTAGGGTCTTCGGCTTCTGTAAAGGAGGGCCTTCTTCCTTTTCTGCAATCCCCGTAGAGGGTGAACTGGGAAACGACGAGTATTTCTCCCCCTATTTCTTTTAAGGAGAGGTTAAACTTCTCTGATTGATCTTCGAAAATTCTAAGGTCTGGGATTTTGGAAGTGAGAAAGGAGAGATCGCTCTCGTCATCCCCTCTGGCTACTCCGACGAAGACCAGAAGGCCTTTTCCGATCTTGCCGGATACGCGGCCATCCACAAGAACTTCAGCGGATTTCACTCTCTGGATGACAGCCCTCATGATGCACCAAAATTCCAAATGTCAAAGTTCAAAGCTCAAATTAAGCCCAAAATCCAAATGTCAAAAAGTTTTTTAACATTAAACTATTTTGACATTCCTTTGGTATTTGGATTTTGACATTTGAAATTTCATCTTTTCGTGATCAGTCTTCTTTCTCTTTATCCTTCTTGGCCTGGGCGATAACCTTCTCGGCTAACTGTCCGGGTACTTCCTCATAATGGGAAAACTCCATGGTAAAGGTTCCTCTCCCGCCCGTCTTGGAGTTGAGGTCTGGAGCGTATTTGAGCATCTCGGACATGGGGACATTGGCCTGAATCGCCTGATAATTTCCCCGTGCCTCGACTTTTAAAACTCTTCCTCTGCGGCTGTTTAGATCGCCGATCACATCGCCGATGTTTTCATCCGGGGCAGTGACCTCGACCTTCATGATGGGCTCCAGCAACACGGGATTCGCTTCTTTAACACCATTTTTGAAACACATGATCGCCGCAAGCTTAAACGCCATTTCCGAAGAATCAACCTCGTGAGATTTTCCATCGTAAAACCGTACTTTCACATCAACCACAGGAAAGCCTCCAAGAACACCGCTCTGCATGGCCTCGGCAACTCCCTTTTCCACAGCAGGGACAAAGTTTCTTGGCACATTCATCCCAACCAGGGCATTTTCAAATTCAAAACCTCCTCCTCTTGGAAGAGAAGAAACATCAAAATGGACCTCTGCAAACTGTCCCCTCCCGCCCGTCTGCTTCTTGTGGCGGTAAATGATTCCCTGTTTAGATCCGCGGATCGTCTCCTTGTAGGGAACTTTTGGAGTGGACAGGTTCACCTCCACCCCGAATTTCCTCTTCAGCTTCTCAACGATCACTTCCACATGGGTCTGTCCTACTCCGGAAAGAAGAATTTCTCCAGTCTGTTCATCCCGGCCCACCATCATCGTCGGGTCTTCCTCATGAATTCTGGCAAGAGAGGCTGCTATCTTCTCTTCGTCTCCTTTTGATTTCGGAGTGAGTGCATAGGAGATCATAGGAAGGGGTAATTTGGTCTCTTCAAATACAACAGGATTCTTCTCGTCGCTGAAGGCATCGCCAGTGGTCGTCTCCTTCAATTTGGCCACTGCCACAATATCGCCCACGCTGGCAAATCCCACAGGTTTCTGTTTCTTTCCTTCCAATAAGAAAATCTGGCCGATCCTCTCCTTGACCTCTTTTTTTGCATTGTAAACAGTTGAATCCGCATTGAGGCTTCCCGAATAGACCCTGAACAAACTCAGTTTCCCCGCAAAAGGATCGGCAATCGTCTTAAAAATAAAAGCAGCCAGCGGCCCATCTTCCTTCGGCTCCCTCGATGCGATCTCCCCCGTCTTTACGTTTTTTACCTGAATCGCCCCTTTCTCAACAGGGGAAGGAAAACAGCCTATCATCAGGTCGAGAAGGGGTTGGGTTCCAATATTTCTGGTGGAGGAGCCACAGACCGCCGGGACCAGCCTTCTTTCCGTTGTCCCTTTCCTGAGACACTTGAGGATTTCTTCATTAGAGACCTCTCCTGACTCAAGATACTTCTCCATCAGTTGATCATCCATCTCGACAACCGCTTCGATCATCTTTTCTCGAAGCGTATCTACCTCTTCTTTCAATTCAGAGGGAACCTCTTTCACTTCGAATTGCCCGCTGCCATCCTCACGGTAAAAATAGGCCTTTTTCTCAATCAGATCGATGACTCCTTTAAAATTCTTTTCAGAACCGATAGGACACTGAACCGGAACAGTAGACTGAGAGGGAAATCGTTTCTTCACATCCTCCACCACTTTCAGAAAATCAGCCCGCTCTGTATCCATCTTGCTCACGTAGAGGATCCGGGGAACCTGAAACTCATTGGCATATCCCCAAACGGTCTCGGTCTGTACCTTTACCTCTGAATTTCCACCGACGACGATCACCGCTCCATCCACCACTCTCATCGAAGCCTTTGCTTCAGCGATGAAGTTCGCATACCCGGGTGTGTCGATGAGATAGAACCGATGTTTATCCCATTCGAAATGGGCAAGCGAAGCACTGATGCTGATCTTTCGGTTGATCTCTTCTGGTTCAAAATCCATCAAAGAGGAGCCATCATCCACCCTTCCCAGGCGGGTATTCTCCCCCGTATTGAAGAGGATGGCCTCAACCAGGGAGGTTTTTCCCTCTCCGCCATGTCCAAAAGTCCCGATATTGCGGATGTGGCTCGGTTCAAATCGTTTCATCTTCTCTCCTTTCTCCTCTCCTACAAATGTGAATGCAAACAATGATATTAACTACATTATTTCCCAAATAAAATCAACCCATGTCCTACTCTGGGTAACTGGTTTAAGGCAATGGTGATGTAACTAGTTTCGGTCAAGATTAATCTCGTTTCACGGTGACGATGCTCGTATCGCCTGCCCCGGCCTATTGACATGGCGGGCCGGAGAAGTACGAAGCTCGAAACTCGAATTTCGAGTCTCCAGCACCGATATACAAGCATCGATACGAGCTTCGACAACGACAACCGTAGCCTTTTAATAATGATACGGGTATCGTAACCTTGACCAATAGACGGTACGCTTTTACATAACCACCTGACGTTGACACACCCAAGGGATTCTCTTAGAATTTCGTCACGGAGGATCATCTATGAAAAGTCAAGTCTTCTTCTCTGACTTGAGGACGGAACCGGAAAAAACGCCTTTGGAGATGCTTGATCTCCTCCTCAATCGGACAGACCTGAAAAGAAAAATCAAGGAGAAGGATCTGGTGGCCATCAAACTCCATTTCGGAGAGAAAGGTAATACCGCTTATGTACGGCCCATCTTCTTACGAAAAATTGTAGACCGCGTGAAGGAATATAAATCGAAACCCTTCCTGACCGATACAAATACACTCTACACCGGAACCCGAAGCGAGGCAGTCTCCCACCTCACCATAGCCTATGAACATGGCTTCACCGAACCAGCGGTCAACGCTCCGATCCTGATTGCCGACGGTTTGAGGGGAAACAGTGCAATCAAAGTGAAAATAGATAAGCCCATCTTCAAGACGGTCTCTATTGCTCATTCCATTCATATGGCAGATGCTCTGATTGGTGTGACCCACTTTAAGGGGCATGAGTTGTCAGGGTTTGGTGGAACCTTAAAGAATCTCGGAATGGGATGCGCCAGTCGCGAAGGCAAGTTGAGTCAGCATTCAAACATCTCTCCTAAAGTGAAAGGAAAGGCATGCACAGGTTGTGAAATCTGTCTCTCCTGGTGCCCTGCGGAAGCCATTTCAATGGCCCCGCCGGATTTGGAATCTAAGGGCAAACATCCAGTAGCGCTCATCGACTCAAAAAAATGCATAGGTTGTGGTGAGTGTATTCTTCCCTGCCCTGCTGGAGTCATTCAAATTCAGTGGAATGAATCGATCCCCCTTTTTCAGAAGAAGATGGTGGAACATGCCTTTGGGGTCATTCAACACAAAAAAGGAAAGACCCTCTATCTTAACTTCCTCACCCAGATTACCCCTGCCTGTGATTGCAACAGATTCTCCGACACACCGATTGTTAAGGACATAGGAATGCTTGCCTCTGATGACCCTGTGGCCATTGATCAGGCTTCCGTCGATCTAGTCAATCAGGAAGAGGGAAATCAATCTTCGAAACTTACAAAGAACCTGGAAACAGGTGGAGATAAATTCCGAGGCCTTTATCCAGAGGTAGACTGGAACATTCAACTCGCCTACGCAGAAGAAATCGGACTAGGCACAAGAAATTACGAGTTGGTTAAGATATAAAACTATTCCCAAAGGTTCATACCAATCTCAAATGAAACGATTCCCCAACAAACTCCCAACCATACCCTCTGAATACGGAGCCCCTCGGACAGAACCCGTAGTATTCTGCACAGACGGATAAACTTCTGCTATAAAAGCGATCGCTTTTATAGCAGAAGTATCAAGGAGGTCATATGAAAAGAAATCAGGGAGAAGCAATCAGAGAAGTTCCTTCTAAACACTCTGGATTTCAGACCCATTCAAAAGGTCAATTGGCTGATAATATTCTATCGATGATCAATGAGGGTCTCATCATGCCGGCGTCCCTTCTTACGCCTGTACTGCCTAAAGCCATACGCCCGTTGGTGCGTCAATTTTCGAAAAAGTGTCACTCAGCAAAGAATGAAAACTTTATCAAATCGCTTTCATACCTCAATAAGAGAAGATTGGTTTCCATCATCGAAAAGGATGGACAGCCAACCATCACCCTCTCCGAAGAGGGTAAAAAACGGATTCTACAATTTAATTTAGACCGGATGGCCATTCAAAGACCCATAAACTGGGATGGCTGCTGGCGTGTGGTTCTGTTCGATATTCCCGAACGTAAGAAGCAGGCGAGAGAAACGCTCCGATCCAAACTCAAACAACTTGGATTCTTCCAATTGCAAAAAAGTTGTTTTGTCCACCCTTTTGACTGCAAATCAGAAATCGATTACCTCTCCGAATTATTTGAGATCTCGCCTCACATCAATTTTATTGTAGCAAAGGAGATGGAAGGAACAGCCCAGCTTCGATCCATCTTTCAGCTTCCCTAAAATTATTGCCTCAATAGAATCCTGCTGTATTAACAGCTGCTGCTATAAATGCGATCGCATTTATAGCAGCAATTTGGTTTTATAAAGGCCAGAATGATCCCAACTTTTGCGCTCATCTACTTGCCTTACAGTCCTCTTGTTCAGTGAGTAAGGATGATGATAGCTAATGGAATTGGAATGGCCTAAAGGTAAAGTCTTCTTTTATTAATACTTCACTTCCTTTAAAAATAATCCATGGGCAGGGGCGGTTGGACCAGCCATTTTTCTGTCCTTTGATTCAAGAATCTTCTCGAATGCATCCGCATCAATCTTACCTTTCCCCACTTCGACCAGGGTTCCTACGATGGCCCTGACCATCTGTTTCAGAAACCCGCTCGCCTCAACCTCAAATCGCATCAAACCATCTCTGTCTTTTTTCCATTCAGCGCAGAATATTTTCCGGACAGCGGTCTTTGTTGGGGTTCCTGTTGAACGGAAGGATGAGAAGTCATGTTCACCGACCAATTTCTGAGTCGCTTTTTTTACCTCCCTCCAGTCCAGCCTCTGCGATATGTGCCAGGCATATCCACGATAAAATACCGACCGGATAGGTCGATTCAAAATCCGGTACTCATAGACCTTGCTCCTAGCCTGTTTCCGTGCATGAAAATTCTCTACCGTCTCCTCTATCCCTTTGATTGATATATCAGGAGGGAGAAGACTATTCAAAGCCCTCTGCATCGAAGAGAGATCTATTCCGCTTTTTGTTTTGAAATGAGAAACCTGTTCAAAGGCATGTACCCCAGCATCTGTCCTTCCGGATCCTGTCAAACGGACACTTTCTCCTGTTAGAAGTTTTAGTTTCTCCTCGATCATCCCCTGGATGGTGGGACCTTTCGCCTGTACCTGCCACCCGAGGTAGTTCGTCCCTTCGTATTCAATAAAAAGTTTAATGGTACGCATCTTCTGAAATCCAAGTTATCAGTTACCAGTTAGCAGTCATCAGTCCCATGCCAGTAATTTCTAACCACTGATCACTGGTAACCGATCACTGATTACTAAGCCTATGGCTTTCTGCTTACTAATTTCAGCCCCCATCCTTGTTGGATGGTGATTGCTCCTTCTGGACAAATCTCCTGGCAGCAGAAACATCGAATGCATTTTCCGTAATCAAACTCCAAACCTTTCTTATCGCCTTTGAGCGCCTTCGGCGGACAGATTTCAACACACTGGTGGCACAGTTGACATACTTCTTTTTGAATAACGGGCTTTGAACTCAGTGCATTTTTAAAAGGTTTTTTGACAAACCCAGGTAGGTACCAATCAAGCCGTTGTAAATTGGGAAGTTTAAAATCTGTTATTTTAACATCCTCAGGTTTTTCGCCCACCGCAACAACGCCATTTCTTCCTAGTCCCTGTTCAAGAGCGACTCGGTTTGTCATAAGTGAGTTTCTTGAAATCCCAAGGAGGTCACATACAATTTGATCCAGACAAAGCGGGTCTCTGCTTGCCAATATCAATCCCAAAGGAATCGGGTCACCACTGCCGGGGCCATTTCCTTCCATCCCTACGATTCCGTCCAGAATAGTAAGGGAGGGTTGGATCACCTGATACAGATCCACCAATACTTGAGCAAAGAGCTTGGCATCTTCTCCGCCCTTGAGGTGCCAGAGCGCCTTCCGCGTTCCTGGGACACATCCGAAAAGGTTTTTGACCCCAAGGGTCAGAAGCATCTGGGCATGAGTCTTCCATTTCGGAAGATTGATAATGACATCAGCTTCTAAGACGGATTGATCAATTTCAAAACTTTTAAAGACTTTTCCTTTTCTTTCGGGAGGCGAAACTGGCCGATTAAATTCCACGATAGGACAACCCAGCGAATCAGCTACCGCTTTGATTCCGGCCTTTTCGGTAACTCTCTTTGCACTCTCGATTCCAGGGCTGTCTCCAATGAAAGGAATTCCACCGGCTTCTTGAATAATCTGAATCACACCCTTAACCACGGCAGGATGAGTTGTCACTGCCTTCTCCGGGCTTTTACCATAAAGGAGATTGGGTTTGAGAAGAACGCGGTTCCCTCTTTTTACGAACGAATCAACCCCCCCGATCAAATCGATCGAGCGTCGAAGCGCTTTTAGAACCTCGTTTTCGTCATAGGTAGAACATTTGACAATGGAGACCTGCACTGCCATCTATCCAAGCCTCTGCTTCCCGGTCATCTTTTGGATAGAGATTTCGACTACAGCTGTTTTTTTCACGATTTCAGGCGCTATGGCCCCGTACCCACCTTCAGGCTGATGCTTTTCCATCAGCTTTTCGAGGACCTTCAATTTCCTATCATCATCTCTTACTAAAACAGCCTTTCCTTTTATGATCACGCTTCGATAGTAATATCCGGCCGCGCAGGCAGGTCCGATTCCAGGACCATAGGCAATCGGTTGGTCCAGTTCGAAACAGACAGGGCTTCCGCGGCTGATATCCCTGATTTTCTCTCCTTTTTTGGAGGAATGGATATAGATCTTTCCATTCCAATAGACAAAGTTGACAGGCTTGATCACGGGAAAACCCTGCGAGTTGATGGTAGCCATCCTGCCAACCAGTGATCGTTCCAATAGGTCGGCTATTGTTTTCTTGTCTTCAATCTTTCTTTCCGGTCGTCGCATCTTCTTTCCTCCCTCGATCTTCTCGCAATCATCGGGATCGAATCACCCCATCCCGGAATGTCGGAACAATGTCAATGATATCAACTTGAGCACAGTAAACAAGGTCAGCTTCAAATCCCTTAGCCACCAGGTCTTTTCCATGGATCGAAGCGTAAAATGCCCCAATTAAGTTAGCTTCAAATCTTTGGTAGAGAATATGAGCGGAGTAGGCTGCATCGGTTAAAGCAATGGCATCACCTTCTGTTTTAATCATCCGGTCAATCAACATCCCCCCGCACACGGTGTCTTCAAGAGAAAACCTCCCGCCATCGCCTGAAGGATAAATGAGAACATTCTGATTCCGATCAAGACAGAACTGAGTCATTGCGCTAATGTTAAAAAAACTTCCGGCAATGACTTCTCTCCCAGAAGATACAGAATGAAATGCCTTGGTCCCGTTGGTGGTCGTGAGGATTAATCTCTTCCCCCTCACCTTTTCGGCCGTATACTCCCTGGGTGAGTTTCCCAGATCAAAACCCTCAATTTTTTTACTTCCTCGCTCTCCCCCTAAAAGAGTGCTGCCTTGAGGAAAATCCTTTACCTCCTCAAACGCCTCCTCCACCGTTTCTACCGGGACAACCTCCAGAGCTCCCCGGGAGATCGCATGGACAATCACCGAAGTCGCTCGGAGCACATCGATGACAACCGCTGTTTTTCGAGAGAGAGCTAAAGGATCGGGAGGAACCGGAAGAAATTGAATGTCGATACGCATGAGAGAAAATTATCATACCAGATGTCCTATTTCAAGCGAGGCAGGAAAAAGGAGGTTTTTAGAAAGTGATAAAAAACTCTTGCATTTCAAATTTTCCTCTGTTATATAAAATTTCTGGGGGCTACATTAGCCCTCTTTTTTTATGATTGGACGTTGATTGATGGGCATTCAGAAAATAGTTTACCCCTTCATATCCGTTTTTTTATTGTGTCTTTTATTAACGGCCTCAGTTGGAGCTGCAGGGCAGGAGTTCCCTGTCCCCCCCCCTCCTTTTACAGAAGGAATGTTCCCTTGTAGCAATTGTCATGCTTCCCTGGAAACAAACCGGAAAAAAAGGGAACTGAAGGATGAGCATACAAAGATCCACATGCATCATGCGGAGACCATGCGTTGGTGCCTTGATTGCCATGACGCGAAAAACCGTGACAAACTCCGCCTTTATAACGGAGAACTCATCAACTTTACCGAAAGCCACCGGCTCTGTGGTGAATGCCATGGCAACCTCTATCGGGATTGGAAAGCAGGAATTCACGGAAAAAGGACTGGGGACTTTGCTGGAACCGGAAAGAGAACATACCTTCTCTGCGCTCACTGTCATGATCCCCATGAGCCAAAATTCAAAAAGGTGATACCGGAACCTCCTCCGTTCCGACCAACGGATAGACGAAATGTCAAATAAAAACTGTTCCCGAAGGGAATTCATCCGGAATCTTTCTGTCACCGCTCTGGCGGGACTCTCACTTCCCCTTCTCTCCTCCTGTTCGAAAGAGGAGGTTGAGGACTTCCTTCAGAAACATTTCCTTCAAATGACAGATGAGGAAAAGAAACAGGTCATCGCCAAGTTGGAGCGAAGATACCTCGAACAATTCGGGAGAAAATTTCAGATCAGCACCAAGGAGGCGCTACCGGAGACCTTGTGGGGCTATGGCCTCGAACTTTCACGATGCATCGGTTGCAGAAGATGTGTTTATGCCTGCGCCAATGAAAACAATACGTCGCGTTATGCCCGTCAGATTCACTGGATCAGAGTCTTAAGACTTAAACGGGGAAATTTGATCAACCTTGAGGATTCAGAACATTACTATACCCCCGAGACCGTTCCGGAAAAAGGGTTTATCTATCTGCCCATTCAGTGCCAGCAGTGTCAAAACCCACCCTGTGTCAAAGCATGTCCGATTCACGCCACCTGGCAGGAACCGGACGGAATTGTTGTCGTGGACTACAACTGGTGTATCGGTTGTAGATACTGTATCGCCGCCTGCCCCTATAAAGGAAGAGTCTTCAACTGGGCTGAACCGAATCTTCCCAAGGATGAGGTCAATCCCATTGTCCATTATCTTGGAAACCGGCCCAGAATGAAATGTGCTGTCGAAAAGTGTACGTTCTGCATCCAACGGGTAAGACAAGGCCGGTACCCTGCCTGCGTCGAAGCCTGTCCAACCGGATCAAGAAAATTCGGAAACCTGCTCGATCCCAAAAGCGAAATCCGTTACATCATTGAACGTAAAAGAGTCTTCCGCCTTAGAGAAGATTTAAATACAGAATCGAAGTTTTACTACTTCTTCGAATCATAGGAAAGCGATGGAATCTAACCAAGGACTGTTGAAGGAGACCTGGCATTTTTATAAAAGAACTCTGATCCTGGTATCCCGGGGGAGCAAAATCTATTATGCCTGGTGCTTCTTTCTGCTTGCCATAATCATCACAGGTCTTATCTTCTACTTGAAACAGCACGAAATGGGCCTGATTGAAACGAATATGACCGACCAGGTTTCATGGGGCCTCTATATTGCCAACTTTACCTACCTCGTGGGAATGGCTGCGGCGGCTGTTCTTCTGGTGATTCCTTCTTATATCTACCAATTCAAACCGATCAAAGAGATCGTCGTCCTCGGAGAGCTTTTCGCTGCCTCTTCCATCGTCATGGCGATTCTCTTCGTGATGGTTGACCTTGGAAGACTTGATCGGGTGTGGCACATGCTTCCCTTCATCGGATCGATGAACTTTCCGGCTTCGCTCCTGGCATGGGATGTCCTTGTCCTCAATGGCTATCTGATCCTAAATTTATTTATCCCGATCTACCTGCTGGTCAAGTTCTATTATAGGAAAGAACCCAACTGGAAATTCATCCTTCCTTTTATCCTCCTCTCCATCCCCTGGGCCGTTGGAATTCATACGGTCACTGCCTTCCTGTATAATGGCCTTGCCGCCCGTCCCTTCTGGAATGCATCAATTCTCGCGCCCAGGTTTCTCGCCAGCGCCTTCTGCTCAGGCCCCGCGATCATCATCATCATCTTTCAGATCATCCGGAAGGTATCCTCCGTCCATCTCGAAGACACAGCTCTTTATAAAATTGCGGAGCTGATTGCCTATGCGATGTTTCTCAATCTCTTCCTTCTCGGTGCGGAGATATTTAAGGAGTACTATTCCGGTACCGTCCATATGGCATCCTTCAAATACCTTTTCGAAGGCCTTCACCACCATAACGCACTCGTCCCCTGGATCTGGTCGGCCATGGCCATGAATGTTACCGCCTTTATCCTCTTCCTGATCCCGGCAACGAGAAAACGGTTAAGCACCCTCAATATCGGGTGCATTCTCATCATCATCGGCGTCTGGATTGAAAAAGGACCTGGGTTTGTCATTCCCGGATTCGTTCCCGACCCTCTGGGTGAAATTTATGAATATGTCCCCAATCTCGTCGAATTGATGGTTTCATTCGGGATCTGGGCAACAGGCTTTCTCATGTTCACCCTTTTAATGAAGGTGGCGATACCGATTGAGACAGGAGAATTCAGCCACACGGAATACGAAAAAGAGCGAACCTATTTAAAACATCATTAAAAGAGGGACATCAACAGCCAAAATTTTTATTGCGTTTAAAAAGAAGTGCTGTTATAAAGAATACCAGGGGGAAAAATCAAAGAAGGAATAAACTGTTGAAACCCTTCCTGATTGGATTGGCTATCGGGACCGCGGTCCTTTTCCTCTTCATCAACTTCGGGTCAAGCTTCAGATCTGAACAACCCATCTCTTTCAACCATAAAAAACATCAAGAACAAGGCGTCGAGTGCGCCGCCTGCCACTCCCATTTTAAGGAACAGACCTTCTCGGGTATGCCAAAAGTGGCCGTCTGCATGGAGTGTCATAAGGACTCCATTACCAAACATCCTGATGAAGAAAAGATCAGACAGTTTCAGAAAATGGGAGAGGAAATTCCATGGAGACGGGTTTACCAACAGCCTGACGATGTCTTCTTCTCTCATCGCCGCCATGTGGTGCTGGCTAAGATGGAGTGTAAGGCCTGCCATGGTGACATCGGACAGAGTGAAAAACCTCCGGCCAAACCGTCGGTGAAGATGACGATGAAGTGGTGTATGGATTGTCATACCAAGACAAAGGCAAACAACGACTGTCTGGTATGTCATGTCTAGAGGAGAAAATTCGAAATTCGAAGCACGAAATCCGAAACAAATTCAAATGACCAAAACGTAAAAACATAACTTAATATTTTAAAAATTTGAAAATTTGGATTTCGGATTTGTTTCGAGTTCGTCCGAAACGGACGCTTCGCCCGACATTCGAATTTCGGATTTAAAGATTTTCTATGAAAATCAACCGTAGAGACTTTCTGAAGGCAGGGGCGGGAGCTGGTGCCGCCGTTGCCCTTGGGGGTGGTTTCTGGAAATGGACCCAGTTTCCTCCCGTCGAAAAACCGAATGAACCTGACGTCGAAAAATGGGTTCCGACGGTGTGCGGCCAGTGCACAGGAGGTTGCGGAACACTCGTCAGGGTGGTCAACGGCTGGGCAGTCAACATTGCCGGCAATCCACTGAACCCGGTGAACCGTGGCACTCTCTGCCCCAAAGGGATTGCCGGACTTCAAGGGCTCTACGACCCCGATCGGATTCGCTCCCCACTCAAAAGGACCGGAAAACGAGGCGAAGGCCAGTTTCAACCTATCACTTGGGAAGAGGCTCTCCAGTTAGTTTCCGGATCTTTGAGGGACCTCCGGCAGAAGGGAGAGTCTCATCAGCTTGTGGTCCTGGGTGGAAGATACCGTGGACTGATGCGATCGCTCTGGGAACGTTTCCTCAATTCCTTCGGTTCACCGAACTATATCGACAATCAATTCAGATGGGAAGACCCGCCTTCGGAAAGCCTTTTTCTGACCCAGGGGATTCATCAGCTTCCTGCCTACGATATTGAGAATGCGCAATACATCCTCTCTTTTGGCTCAGGCCTTTTGGAATCCCCCCTGTCACCGGTTCAAATGCTGAGGGGCTACGGACATTTCAGGAGAGGGAGACCGGGTGTAAGAGGAAGGTTTGTCCAGGTCGAATCACGCCTTTCCTTCACCGGCATCAAAGCGGATGAATGGATTCCCGTGCTACCCGGTACGGAGGGAATCCTGGCCCTTGGGATTGCCCATATGATTATCAAGGAAGGTCTCTATCATAAGGAGTTCATCTCTGGCCAGACTTTCGGTTTCGACAGCTGGACAGGTTCGGATGGCCGGGTACATCCTGGGTTCAAAGAGTTTGTCCTCTCTGAATACGAACCCAATGTCGTATCCAAGAGGACCGGTGTGCCCATTGACCAGCTCATTCGCGTGGCCAGAGAGTTTTCATCGAGTCAACCTTCCCTGGCCATCGGCTACCGGGACCGTCCTTTTCATCAGATGGCTGTTGCCGTTCTCAACGGATTGGTGGGAAACATCGATGTTGCTGGAGGAGTCCTGACTCCCAGGTCCATCCCTTATCAATCCCTTCCCTCTCTCAGCGGAGATGCCATTGCTCAACGCGGAAATTCACAGACGAGGATTGACGAAGGAAAGGGGATTTCAGCGAGCCAGCCTTATCTCTTTGCTAAAAACACACTTTCGGGCAAACCTTATAAGCCGAAGGTACTCTTTCTGTACTACACCGATCCCCTCTTTTCCAACCCCAATCCCAGCCTGTTCGAAAAGGCCTTTCAGGAGACTCCTCTGGTTGTCAGCTTCTCCCCGTATATGGATGATTCCGCCCAGATGGCAGACCTCATCCTTCCTGACCACACTCCCTTTGAACGATGGCAGGATGATCCGAGCTTTCTTAATAACGGGTTTCCTGTCCTCGGTATCCGACAACCTGTTATCTCTCCCCTTTATCAGACAAAGGCGACCGGTGATTTCCTTCTCGCCCTGGCCAAATCTCTCGGAGGTCAAATTCAAAAGAATTTCCCATGGAATGACTTTAAAGAGATGATGATGTACAGCCTCAGAGGTGTCTTTGAGGCCAAAAGGGGCGATATCTTCGGGCTCCAATTCGACGAGGCCTGGACTCGCCTACTTCAGCGAGGAGGCTGGTCGGTTCCCTCTTACAAGAACTTCGAAGAATTCTCAAAACTCATCCTGGAAAGAGGGGGATGGTGGGATCCGGTCTATGATTTTGGAGAACGGGAACGCATCTTCCGGACACCATCTAAAAAATTCGAATTCTTTTCTCAAGGATGGAAAAAAACCCAACCCTCATCTTCAGAATTGAAAGATGCATCCTTCCTTCCCCACTGGGAAGAACCGAAGGTATCGGGCAACGGAAAAGAGTATCCCTTTCTTCTCCATGTTTTTAGAACCATGAGCCTGACTGGTGGAAGAAATGCGAATCAGCCCTGGCTTCAGGCCATTGCAGGACAACATCTGTTTGAAAGATGGAGGACATGGGTTGAAATCAATCCGGAGACGGCCAAACGGATGTCTATATCCGATGGAGATTGGGTCTGGGTCGAATCGCAGAAGGGAAAGATCAAAGTAAAAGCGAGGCTCTACAAGGGAGCCATGCCTGACGTCATCAACATTCCCTTTGGCCAGGGCCACTCCTTCGGAGGACGTTGGTCAAAAGGAATAGGTCAAAACCCTTACCGTCTCATCGGCGAGGATCTCGATCCTGTCACTGGATATCCAATCCATGGAACGACAAGGGTGAAGGTTTATAAAGCCTAAGAAGTTCGGAGTTCGGAGATGGGAGTTCGGAATTAAGACGGATAAGAAACACGAACACATAACACGGTGAAGAGAATGCATAAGTGGGGAATGGTGATTGATCTGGATCGATGCTCTGGATGCCAAACCTGTACGGTGGCATGCCACGCAGAGAATAATATTCCCATCATCGGACCGGAAGAATCGGCCATGGGACGCACCATCCACTGGATCGAACTCCTTCCTTATTTCGAAGGGACATACCCCCATATTAAAGCAAGGCTCCTTCCAAGGCCCTGCATGCATTGTGAGCATCCTGCTTGCATCAAGGTCTGCCCGGTCGGGGCAACATACCAGAACGAGGAAGGGATCGTAGGCATCGTATATTCAAGGTGTATCGGCTGCCGTTATTGCACCACGGCCTGTCCATACACCGTCCGAAGTTTCAACTGGTATGAACCCAGTTGGCCGAAGGAGATGAAGGGGTCTCTCAATCGCGATGTATCGATACGAAAAAAAGGAGTGGTTGAGAAATGTTCTTTCTGCCATCACCGTCTGCTCAAGGCCAAGGAAAAAGCCAAAGCCGAAAATCGGGAACTCCTTCCGGACGATTATATTCCGGCCTGCGTTCAGGCCTGCCCTGGCAATGCCATCTATTTTGGCGATCTCAACGACTCCTTCAGTATGGTATCGAAACTCTCCAGGGAAAGAAGGGCCTTTAAATTGCTCGAAGATCTTGGAACCGAGCCAAAAGTCATCTATCTTTCAGAGGGAATGTGATGGACGAAAAAGGGTTTAAGCTAGGGGATGATGCGATTTTGCTTCAACCCATCCAGAGGACGGGAAAATCCTTCTATCTGACTCTTTTCGCATTAATCGCTGTCATCCTCTGGGCCGCTGGCGCCTATATTTACCAATACCGGGACGGCTTGGGCGTCACTGGCCTCTCCAGACCCATCTACTGGGGCGTCTATATTACCAACTTTGTCTTCTTCATCGGCATCAGCCATGCGGGAACCCTGATCTCCGCCATCCTCCGGCTTGCCAAGGCTGAATGGCGAAGGTCAATCACCCGCTCTGCGGAAGTCATCACCGTTCTCGTCCTTTTCTTCGGCGTGGGAAACATCCTCATGGACCTGGGAAGACCCGACCGTATGCTCAATATTCTTCAATATCCTCACTTCATGTCTCCTCTGCTCTGGGATGTTTCGAGTATTTCTGTCTATCTAACAGCCAGTTCAATCTATCTCTACCTCCCGCTGATCCCTGATATTGCTATTCTCAGGGACCACGGAGGCAGATATCAATGGTTTTACCGGATTTTAGCGCTGGGCTGGAAAGGGACCGAAAGACAGCATCATCTCCTCGAAAAGGGAATTTCCTTTATGGCGATCCTTGTTATTCCGGTTGCCATCTCGGTCCATACCGTTGTCTCCTTCGTCTTTGCCATGACCATTCAACCGATGTGGCATACGGCTATCTTCGGCCCCTACTTCGTTGTTGGGGCCATCTTTTCAGGAATCGCCGCCCTGATTGTGGCCATGAATCTAATCCGCAAAGTTTATCACCTTGAAGACTACCTGCGGCCTGTCCATTTTAATAATCTGGGCGTCCTCCTTCTGGTTATGACCCTACTCTGGTTCTATTTCACCTTTACGGAATACCTCACCACCTTTTATGGAGGGGAGCCCATCCATATGGCCATCTTCTGGAATAAGTTCACCGGAAGATTCGCTCCCTACTTCTGGGGAATGTTTCTCTTCTGTTTTATCATTCCGTTGCCCATCCTCAGTCTTAATAAAACCCGGACGCCCTTTGGAACATTGATCGCATCCATTTCAGTGATCATCGGGATGTGGCTGGAACGATATGTTATTGTCGTCCCTACGCTCAGCAACCCCAGGCTTCCCAATGAGGCAGTTCACTATTTTCCCACCTGGGTGGAATGGTCCGTCTTCGCCGGCTGTGTCGCCTTTTTTATTCTCCTCTATATGATCTTTACCAAACTTTTTCCCATCGTCTCCATCTGGGAAGTTCAAGAAGGAAGAGAAAAATCAATGGCAGAAGTTCAGGAGCGAATCAAGACCTATCTCCCCGGGATTGGGGTGGAATAAGAGGAATGAAAATAACCAATCACCAATTTCCAATATCCAAATAATAACCAATGATCAATCACCAATCGTCAGATCTTTTTAAGAATGGTTGCGGTCATTGGTTATTGGATCTTATCTGGTGCTTGGAATTTGGTACTTGGTATTTGAAAAGGGAGCGTTTCAGATGAAGAGGAAAAGAACACTTTTTGCTGGAATTATCCTCGTTGCAAGCTTTACTTTCTCACCGGTCTTTGCTCAGACGCCTCTTCCGGACGATCCATCGCGGGGAGCCCGCCTCTTTGTGAACAAAGGATGCGTCAAATGCCATGCCCTTAAGGGAGAGGGAGGAAAGACAGGTCCGGACCTTGGGAAGATCGATCTTGGCGATACCCAGCTGGATCTGGTCGCCAAACTCTGGAATCATATCCCTTCGATGGCCGCTGGTATTGAGAGGGCAAAAATTTTGAAACCCGACCTCACAGGAGAAGAACTCGGCTCCATTGCCGCCTATCTCTATTTTCTCAAATACTTTGATGAGCCTGGAGATGTAACCAAGGGTAAATTCATCTTTAATGAAAAGGGCTGTATCGCTTGCCATCCCCTCTCGGGAAAAGGAAAGAAGGGAGAATCAGGCCTGGACGGATTTCCTCAAAACATTTCCCCTGTGTTCTTAAGCATGGAGATCTGGAATCATGGCCCCGAGATGATAGCCAACATGGTCCAACTCGGGATGAAGTGGCCCGAGTTCAAAGAGACCGAGATGATTGATCTTCTCGAATATATTAAAGCCAATGCCAAGGGACCGAAAGAAATTGCCTATATTACTCCAGGAAACCCAAAAGAAGGAAGAAAGGTCTTTCAATCTAAGGGATGCATAGAATGCCATCCTGCCCAGGGAGAAAAAGCATCTGGTAGTGGTATCGACCTTTCAAAGAAATCGAAAGCCTATTACCGTAGTCTCACCCGCGTGACTTCCACCATGTGGAATAAAGGACCAACAGTCTTAGCCAAAATGTCCCAGACGAAAAACGGCATCCCCAAGTTTACACCCAAAGAGATGGCCGACCTCGTCTCCTACCTCTACTTCCTTACCTTCATCGATGAACCGGGCAATGCAGTCAATGGAAGAAAATCATTTTCAGACCTCGGATGTGTTAAATGCCATGGCCTCGATGGAAAACGCGGCGACATCATGCACATTGACCTTTCTAAATACCAGAAAACAGTCAATCCCATGGAGATCGCGGCGGGTATCTGGAACCATAGCATGGAAATTCACCGGGCGATTAAACAGAAAGGAATGCAGTGGCCCCGATTTAAAAAGGGGGAGATGGCTGACCTCCTTGAGTATGTGCGGACCTCCAAGAAAAAATAGAAAGGGATGTAAAGATGAAGTACCTTTCAATGTTAGTGATTTTTCTTTTAATAGGGGTTGGATTCATTTCATGGGATCAAGCCTCGGCAGCTGACAATAGAGGTGGATACCTTCTCCCCGGAGAAGTCAAAGCAGGATGGAAGATTTTTACAACAAAAAGATGCGGAACCTGTCACTCCATATGGGGAGAAGGGGGAAAGGGAGGTCCTGACCTCGGCACCCTTCCGAAATCCTATGTCAGTCCGGCCCAGCTCGCCGCTCTGATGTGGAATCATGGACCTGAGATGTGGGGGAGGATGTCAACTCAAAAATTACCCCTCCAGAAGATCAACAAGAAGGAGATGGCCGATCTTTTTGCCTTCCTATACTTTATCCGGTATATGGATGAACCCGGCGACGCAAAAAAAGGCAAGACCCTGATGGAGGCCAAAGGGTGTAGGCATTGCCATCCCGTGAAGGAAGGAGCGAAGGGAGATCTCGGTCGCTGGGGTATGTATACCAATCCTATCCTATGGGCACAGATGATGTGGAACCATGAGCCTCAGATGGAACAGGAGATGAAGAAAAAAGGTCTGCCTTGGGTTGAATTCAAAGAGAATGAAATGGTCGACCTCATCGCTTATATCCGAACCTTGAGTGGAACCGTTGAGAAGATTTACCTCTCTCCTGGCGACCCCCGTTCCGGTGAAAAACTTTATTCCCAAAAGGGTTGCATTCGGTGCCACATCCCCTCGGGGGGAATGGATCTCGGAAGAAAAAAGGATTTTCCTCGGACGCTTGGACAACTGGCAGGGATGATGTGGAATCATTCACGTGAGATGTGGAAGGGAATTGAAGAAAAGGGGTTAGGCCGCCCTATTCTCATGCCCCAGGAGATGGCCGATCTCGTTGCTCATCTCTTTGCCACGCGATACTTTGATGAACCAGGCGATCCCATAAGGGGGAAAGCGGTGTTCTCTAATAAACAATGTAATCTCTGCCACGCGAAAGGAAAGAAACCCGATCTCTCTAACACGAAGGGCCAGATTTCTCCCATTTTTATGGCACAGACGATGTGGAACCATGGGCCCGAAATGATGGAAAAGATGAGAAAGGCAAAAGTCCCCTGGCAGAAAATCGACGGGAAAGAAATCGTCGATTTAATGGAGTATCTCAACCGAGGAATCCCATAGCTCAAATGAAATTTGAGCTAATTGACAAATTTCAAAATCCAAATGTCAAAGGAATGATAAATGACCTAATGCCAAAAAGTATTTTATAAGCTTTGTCATTTGAAGTTTGAGTTTCCTTTGAAATATGAACTTTGATATTTGAACTTCCCGGAGGGAAACATGATTACGGTGGAGTGGCTGAAAAAAACAGAGCTCTTTGATGGATTGGATGAAACCCGGCTCGGCAACCTTCTATCTGAATCTGTTGTCAAACCTTGTCTTACAGGGGAAATCATCTTCCGCCAAGGGGAAGAGGCGAACGGTCTCTACATATTGATCAAAGGGGCTGTCGAGCTAACGGTAAAAACACAAGAAAAAACCGACTTGATGACCTCAAAAATTGAAAAAGAGGGAGCGGTCTTCGGAACAGCTTCTCTAATGGAGCCGTTCCGTTTTAATGTATCAGCGGTCTGCCTGAAACCTTCAGAGGTTTTGGTGCTTGATGCCAACCTGATTCGGAGGAAGATGGAAGATGACCCGAAGATAGGGATGGAGATCATGAAAAAGCTGGCTTCAATCTTTTTTAACCGTCTCAATGATTTGCGGGCAGGAGTTTCGAACCTTTTAAAAATCTCAAATATCAAAACTCCGTAAAGGAAACCGGCTTGAACCGATTTCGTATTGAAGTTCCAGATCAACGCTGGTTTGAGGAGCATATCAGGTGTGAACATGCATGCCCAGTCCACACCCGTGCCCCTCAATACATCTCAGCCATTACCCATGAGGACTATGACCTCGCCTTTAAAATGAATCGGGAAGATAATCTCTTTCCAGCTATATTAGGCCGAATTTGTGTCCATCCCTGTGAAGAGAAGTGCCGTAGAGGACTCCTCATCGATTCTCCCATCTCCATCTGTTCTTTGAAGCGGTCTTCGGCCGATCATAAAACTTCATCTCCACAATATGATCAACCCCTCGTCCAAAGGGGGAAAAGAATTGCCGTCATCGGGGCAGGTCCTTCCGGCCTATCCGCAGCCAATGACCTTGCCAGGATGGGATATGGGGTAACGATTTTTGAATCCTTTCCCATTGCCGGAGGGATGCTCAACGTGGGGATACCTTCCTACCGCCTCCCACGCGAGGTGGTGACCCATGCGATCGAGGAAGTCAAGAGGCTGGGCGTATCATTCATCATGGATACCCCTGTCGGAAAAGAACTCAACCTTGAAACCCTGAGAAAAGAGTTTGATGCTGTCTATATTGCTGCTGGCGCTCATAAGGCTGAAAAATTAGGAATCCCGGGAGAGAATTTTCAGGGTGTCATCCATGGCGTGACCTTTATGCGGATGGTCAATCTTGAAGAACATTTCAGGACGGGTGATAAGGTAGCAGTGGTGGGAGGTGGAAATACGGCTATGGATGCGGCCCGCTCATCCTTTCGATTGGGCGCAAAAGAGGTCTTCATCCTTTACCGGAGGACCAGGGAAGAGATGCCGGTCGATGCAAGGGAATTGGATCAGGTCGAGGAGGAAGGGATCAAGGTCCATTACCTGACTCAGCCGGTTCAAGTCCTTTCAAAAGATGGGATAACCATTTCTGGCGTCCGATGTATTCGAAACCGATTGGGAGAAATAGGAAAGGATGGCCGGAGAAGGCCCATTCCCATTGAAGGATCTGAGTTTGATATTGACCTCGACCTTCTTATACCGGCTGTCAGTCAATCTCCAGATCTCTCCTTCCTCCCCGAAGAGATTGGTCTTGAAATATCGAAATGGGATCGGTTAGCCGTCAATCCGGAGACCTCCGAGACCAATGTCCCTGGCATCTTCGCCGGTGGAGATTTCGTCACCGGGCCCAGGGATGTGATCAGGGTGATTGCCGACGGGAGAAAAGCCGCCCTCTCCATTCATTCGTATCTCAGCGGAGAAGTGATCGAGAGGAGACCTGGTTATTTCACCCCTGCTCAGGAAATCGAGAGCGATCCCGACCTGGAAAAGATTCCCCGGCAAAAGATGGATACCCTTCCCATAGAGGAACGAAAATCCATTGAGAAAGAAGTGGAGTTAGGCTTTGCTCAGGCTGAGGCAGTCAAAGAGGCTATGCGATGCCTGAAATGTCACCTTTTTACGATATTCGATCGGACCAAATGTATCCTTTGCGGAGGCTGCGTTGATATCTGTCCAAAGTCTTGTTTTAGAATGGCAAGGCTCAATGAACTTGAAAGGGATAAGACATTCTCAAAATTGATCGAATCTCTTTATTGCGCTTCTGTTGAAGAGGCAGAGAAACTGAACCTTGCAACGGTCATGATTAAAGATGAATCCCGATGTATTCAATGCAGTCTCTGTGTTAAGAGGTGTCCCACAGGGGCAATCACGATGGAAGAGTACCGCCGGGAATCGCAGTTCTATAGGGGGGAGAGAAGATGAGGAAAGGGATGCTTCAACGCATTTCCGAATCGGCGGTTTGGCGATCAATCTTCAGGACCGGAATACCGGATACCGATCTGAAAAGATCGATGCTGATGTTTAATAATTTCTTCCTCCATATCTTTCCAGCGAAGATGAAGCGCCATGGCCTCCGGTTCTCATACACCTTCTGCCTCGGGGGAATTTCCTGTCTTCTCTTTATCATCCTCACCATTACGGGAATACTCCTGATGTTTCTCTATACACCCTCCATTGAAAGAGCCTATTTTGACATGCAAGCCCTGGCCCTTCTATTTAACGGGAAGATTCTAAGAAACCTCCACCGGTGGTCTGCTCATGGAATGGTCGTGACTGTATTCCTTCATATGGTCAGGGTGTTCTATACCCGATCCTACCGGCCTCCAAGGGAATTCAACTGGGTGATCGGCGTCGGGCTTCTTATTTTGACACTTGCGTTGAGCTATACGGGTTATCTCCTTCCCTGGGATCAATTGGCTTACTGGGGAATTACCGTGGGGACAACCATCATGACCTATACTCCTTTTCTGGGAGAACATCTTCGTTTTTTTATGCTGGGAGCGGATGAGGTGGGCCACTCAGCCCTGTTGAGGTTTTACGTCCTCCATTGTGTGGTTCTTCCTTTTGTCACCGGGCTCCTGATGGCCATCCACTTTTGGAGGGTAAGAAAAGACGGAGGAATCTCGGGACCGCTTTAACAAATGCGGATTTTAGATTTCGGAATACGGAATGAAAATTAGATATCTCTCCACAATCCGCAATTGAGTGAATGGAGTGAAAATCAAATGGAGAAAGAACAACCGAAAGTATTCATTAAAGATCCAAATAAAACCTACGGCTTGATGGAAATTGTGGATGGAACTTCGCCCATGACTGAGAAACGGGTGGAAGATACAGTGGAGACCTTTCCCCATTACATCATTCTTCTCACAATTTGTACCTTAGCCGTCGTCTTTATTCTATTGATTATCTCCCTCCTCTTTGATGCCCCTCTTGAAGAGTTGGCCAATCCTCTGGTCACTCCAAATCCGGGCAAGGCCCCGTGGTATTTTACGGGGATTCAGGAGTTGATTCACTATACGGACAGGCCGGTGATTCCTGGGATTATCATCCCTGTGTGTATTATCCTCTGGCTTTTTCTCATCCCTTATGTGGACAGAAAACCCGGAACCCGAATGGGTTCCTTCTTGAACAGGATCTTTATCGGTGGGGAAAAAAGGAAGATACTCCTTGTTCTCTTTACAGCCTTTGTTATAGGAGCTCTTGTCCTCACGGCTATTGGAGAACTATTTCGAGGTGAGAACTGGAATTTTGTTCTCCCCTGGAGGTGAATTTAATTATGATCAAAATCGAGATCCCGAACCAAGTCGGTACGACTCGAAACCGAGTTCGGGATGACAATGTTTATGATTCAACTTGTCATGCTGAATTTATTTCAGCATCTCATTCCAACTTAGGTAGGGATGGAAATGAATTCAACATTGGACTCTGACAAAAAATCTTTCTCCCGAAGAAGACTGATTGTTTATGCCTGGATGGGTGCAGCCGCGGTAGTAGCCGGCGAACTGATTGTAGGCACCTTTGCCTTTCTCTGGCCACGAAAGACACAGGGAAAATCGGAAAAAATTTTTATCGCTGGAAAGGTTAAGGATTTCAAGGTGGGTGAGGTTGTCTATTTTCGAAAGGAGAAGACCATCATTAAGAAAATGGAAGAGGGATTCCTGGCTTTTTCAGCGGTCTGCCCTCATTTGAATTGTGTCGTCAATTGGAATGAAGTGCTTAAAACATTCGAATGCCCCTGCCATGGGGCTAAATTTAACCCCAATGGGGAGGTGCTGGAAGGTCCTCCCCCGCGTCCTTTAGACCTTTATAAGCTCCAGGTCGTCGATGAAAAACTGGTAGTGGATACAGGAAGTCTCGTGATGAGAAAAAACTTCGATCCCTCTCAAATCGTTAAAGGGTGAGGAGATGATGGAAAAGAAAATCCTGTTGGCAACTATTTTGACCATAGCCATCGCTATCTATCTATCCATCTACTGGTTCATGGAACCCCGTCGTGTCCAGAAAGAGGCTGAACTCATGCGGCTCGAGGCAGTCAAAAAGGGCAAACCCCTTTACTTAACCCATTGTGCCAATTGTCACGGTGAAACAGGAGGGCCTCAAAAAAGGGTTAAGGCGATCAATTCCAAGAACTATCTTGAGGCAGTGGATGACACCCTCCTTATCAAAATCATCGAACGCGGAATCCCCCGAAGTGGAATGGTTGCTCTTGGAGAAAGGGAGGGAGGCCCCCTCAATCCCGAGCAACTTAAAAATCTGGTTGCCTTTATTCGGAACTGGGAAAAGACTGCACCAATATTAAAGGACGAGCCAGCGCCTAAAGAACGGTCCATTTTCATCCAGGAAGATGCAGCGTATACGGGCTCCGAATCCTGCATCGGTTGCCACGAAGGTTTGGATAAAAAGCATATTGATGCATGGAGAAAATCCTCCATGGCTAAGCATGCCTTTGTTCACATCCGTGGCGAGAAGGATATAACCAAGTGCACACCCTGTCATGCTACTGGATTTGACCCGGAAAAGAAAACTTATAAAGAGGAGAATGTGGGTTGTGAGGCTTGCCATGGTCCAGGAGAGAAATACCAGGATATGATGATGGGAAAAGATGCTCTGGATGGCGGAAAAATCGCCAGGGAGAATGGTTTAAAATCCTGCACCCGTTGCCATAAGGCACATATTCCAAAAGAGGAACACATCTCGTTGGCAAGAAGGGGATTGATTCCCTATCCGTAAAAAATGGGATGTCTCATTGATTCTTCACTGGATCCTATGTTAAATTTATTTACATAAAAAGAAGGGAAATCTACTATGTCCGGTTTCCCCTTTTTATTTGAATATAGAAATTAGAGAAGAATTTCTTTTTACTCTCCAAATCTGAGGATTTTAATTTTTTACATTGCAACACATCCTACAGGGGGGAAACCGTTGCTTCGGTTTACCCCCTTTTATTTTTTAAACGAACTTAGAGAAAGGAGGTTTGACTTGATGAAGAATTTATTGATATCCGTCTCTTTGCTTTTCGTTGCCACCCTGATCCTTAACCCTTCCTCGACCCTGGCCCAAGCTACGTACGTCGGGTCGAAAAAATGTATGTCCTGTCACAACTCCATCTACGAGATGTGGAAGGATACCCTTCACAATAAATCTCAGCAGATTCTAAGCCGAACAGATGATTCACTTGTGGTCAATTGGAAGGGAATGATCAAATTGAAAGCCGGGAATATCCCTGAAGTCATTGTTAAGTTGGAGGAAGCCCCCGGTCAGGTATATCAGGCCAAACTGGTGGATGCAAAAGATCCTTCTAAGGAAGTCACTTATAACGTAGTGAGGACCTATGGAGGATGGGGTTGGAAACAGCGCTATCAGGTCAAGATTGGAAATCATCACTACATTCTTCCGTTCCAGTGGAACCAGGCGACCTCCCGGTGGGTCCCTTATAACCTGCAGAATTGGTACAACGAGGATGGGAGTCTCAAGCAACCCGCTGTAGGGAAATCCTTTGAAATGAGCTGTGCCGGCTGCCATAATACCGGCCTTGAACTTAAAAAGGTTGATGCAGGTTATGAATCGAAATATACGGAGCTTAACACCGGATGCGAAAAATGCCATGGCCCGGGCTCCGAACATGTAAAATCTCCTAAGACCAAGGGGAAAATCATCAACCCGAGGAAATTGGAATATGAACGTGGGTTGGAGGTATGCGGTCAATGTCATACAAGAGGGGTCAGTGTTCCCAATGGAACATTTGAATACCCCTGGAATGACAAGGACAACAAACCCTATAAACTTGGAGAACCCTTGGCCAACTATTATCAACTTAAACCAGGAATCTGGGGAGACCCCCAGGCTCATTCCAAGTCCCATCACCAGCAATGGATTGATTTCCAGAAAAGCGGCCACTTCTATGCAAAGGTTCTATGTTTCGATTGTCATAATCCCCATGGAGGCCCCAGCCGATCTCAGTTGACTAAAGCCGACCACAACAACAATCTCTGCCTCTCCTGTCATGGCAAAGACAAAAAATTTGCCAATCCCTGGGCGATTCGGATCCATACCAAGCACAACTATGCGCCAGAGACCAAGGGAACCAGCCGGTGTTCCTCTTGCCACCTGGTAAAAACAGCTGCATCGGCAGAAGCAGGTGATATCCACAACCACGACTTTGGAATCATCAGACCTCGGGTCAGCCTGGAGATGTTTGAAAAAGACCCAAAAAATGTGGTCCCCAACTCATGCAACGGATGCCACACCGAATGGGGCAAAGATAAGGCAGGATACGAAAGAGGCGTAAAAGCCTATGATTCGTTCTTTTCAACGAAGAATTAACGAGCGAAAGATTTTTTCTAAATAAGGGGGAGAAAGGATAATCGAAATGAAAAAGTGTTTAGTACTCACTACCCTATGCATGCTTCTTGTTCCCGCTCTGTCCATGGCCCAGCTAACCTACCAGAAAGATGTTCGACCTATCATGGAGGCAAAATGTTCCAACTGTCATGGCCCTCAAACCCCTCTTGTAGATGAATTTAAAAAAGATAAGGATAAGTTTGTCAAACAGAACAAAGGCCCAAGGATGGACAGTTATTCCCTCCTTCTGGAATTTGTGAAAGGTAAGGATGCAGGCGCTATTATGAGGCGGCTGGATGACGGAAAAAGCAAAGATGATAAAAAACCCGGCAATATGTATATCTATCTTGGGAAAGATGAAGAGGAGAGACAGAAAAATCTGAAGGTGTTCAAAGAATGGGTGGGCTCGTGGAATTTAAAACGGAAAGCTGACCTGACTCCCGAAGAATCCAAAAAGGTCACTGCCCCCCAGTGAAATCCCCTGTTATATGAGAACAATAAAAAATGGGAAGCGGAAAATAAATTCCGTCTTCCCATTTTTTTTATTGACGGCACCCGGTAATCATAATAAATTGGAAACATCATTAATTCCGTCTTCTGATCGAATGCGAAAAAAAATGACTTGGAGGTTTGCTTGAAGGCCATCTATACGATAACACCCAGTTACCTGATCAAAAAGAAAAGAGAGTTTACAGACGGCATAAAAAATCTTGAAAAACTGGGATTCAAAATCCTGAATAAGAAACCCGTCACCAAACTTCCTTCTACTCGCCGGAAAACATCGCAACTCCATAACGCCTTTTTGAATAAAGAAGCAGACATTATCCTTGCCCATCGGGGCGGATATGGCTCCATGAAACTTCTCCCCCGCCTCGATTTCAACCTCATCCGTAACCATCCTAAGATCTTGGCCGGATTCAGCGATCTTAGCACCTTGCTCAACGTCATCTCAGAGCGAACCGGTTTGATCACCCTTCACTCTCCCATGATTATAAATTTTTCTCCTCCTAAAATTTTTACAATTCGATCTTTCTTAAACGCCGTGAATGGATTCCCTAACAGAAACCTCCTCGAAGGGGCGCCTGTGGACGTTTATCGGTCCGGAAAAACCCGAGGCCTCCTGAAAGGTGGAAACCTAATCACCCTCACTGCCCTTCTGGGCACGGAATGGGAAATCAATACGGATGGGGCAATTTTATTTTTCGAAGAAGTGAACGAAAAACTTTATGAAGTAGACCGGTATCTCACCCAGTGGATCCTTGCTGGAAAACTAAAAAAAGTGGAGGGGCTCATCCTTGGCAATTTCAGAGGGATTAAGAATCGAGATGTTTACGACATTCTATCCAGCCAGATGAAGATCGATTTCCCGTTGATAAACTGTCCCTACATCGGACATGTCAAAAACAAGATCACTCTGCCTGTCGGCGCCCGGGTGGAACTGAACACCATCAAAAAGACGCTTACCCTTTTATGAATACGATTTGGGTTTTACTCATCGTTATAAGCATCCTCTTTTCCTTCCTCAACGGCAGGCTGGGCGAATTTACAAAGTCCATTTTCGAGGGAGCAAAATCAGCGGTCGAGGTGAGTCTCTTTCTGCTGGGTATTGTCTCCCTCTGGCTCGGGATCACCAAAATCATCGAAGATTCAGGGTTGATCCACCGCCTCTCTGGCTTTTTTCAATACTTCGTGAGGCGTCTCTTCAAAAATATCCCTGGGAAGCATCCTGCAATCACCTCCATCACACTCAATTTTATGGCCAACCTCTTCGGGCTTGGGAATGCTGCAACTCCTCTCGGGATCAAAGCTATGCAGGATCTTAAAACTCTGAACCCAGAAGGCGAAACCATCACCTTTGAGATGATGGTTTTTATTGTGATCAATACCGCCAGCATTCAACTGATCCCTTTTACGGTCATCGGTATTCTGGCGGATTACGGATCTAAAGATCCATCGTCCATTGTCCTACCAACCCTTCTGGCGACTTTCCTCTCGGCCGTTTTTGCCCTCAGCCTCCTCTTTGCGGTCAGGAGGTTTTTCAAATGAAGACCATCAGTTTGATTTCACAACTCATCATTCCTCTCTTTATTCTCCTTACAATTTTGTATGGATGCATCAAGAGAGTGAGAGTCTATGACTGCTTCGTTTCCGGTGCAAAGGAAGGAGTGGGTGTGGTCATCAGAATATTCCCATACCTGCTGGCCATCTTCGTGGCGGTCAAAGCCTTTCAATCGTCTGGAGCTTTTGAATTTATCCAGGGATTGCTCCAGGGGGTCCTGGAAATCTTACAGATTCCTATGGATGTCGTCTCGATTGCTCTTATTAAACCACTCTCGGGAAGCGCTTCACTGGGCGTGTTTACAAATATCGTAAAAACGAGCGGTCCCGATTCCCTTGCTACAAGAATCTCTGCCGTCATCATGGGAAGTGCGGAAACGACCTTTTATGTCCTTGCGGTTTACCTGGGCGCAGTGGGAATAAAGAGAACAAGATATCTGATTCCAGTTTGTGTGATTGCCGATCTGGTTGGTATCATTATTGCCGTCGGTATCGTCAAACTCTTCTCATAACAAACTCCTTTAGAAAGTCTTCGACTTTCCAGCGGGATGGCTCACATGGGGCTTTAAATTCCGAGTTCGCTCAAAAAGGTAATAAATTCATCCCCGCTGACTTTCTAACGTGGTAAATGCCGAATTTAGGCTGTTAGGGCCCAAAAATGTCATATTTTTTAACTCGAATTGAGATTCTTCAATCAAGTATCCTTCTGATATCGGGAGGTTACGTAATTACACACACTAAATAAATTTGGTATAGAAAATGCATTTTTATATTTATTATCCTGAATAAGGAGGGGGGACAATGAAAATAACTATTCTGGCTTCATTTTTACTCTCTCTTCTCTTCATTTCTGCCGAAAATATATCCGCTCAGCAAATTTACAAATGGGTGGATGAAAAAGGAGTCGTCCACTTTTCAGACAGCCCAACGACCTCATCGGTGAAAAAAGAGAAAGACCCCCCAAAAGAGAATGGCTTGGAGGTATTGAAAAAACTTGACGAAAAAGGGAACACTCCGGGCTCAAGGGTTGAAAAAACAGGAGATTCAATAAGAATTATTACAAGTGGCAGCTCTGGCTCGGGTGGAGGTAGCAGAACAACCACAACAACCACCACAGGCAGGACCTGACGCAGGAGATAATCAGTGTCAAGGCTTGACACTTAGGACTTAATGCGTCTTCCATTTCATTTGAAATTCGACTTCCTCCCCTGAAGCGCTACGCTCATGTTCAACACTGATAAGGGCACCCGGCGGAATAACGATCCGCTCTCCAGCCACCTGTATCCGAAACCGTTTACCATGTTCAATACAGTCCGCAAGTCGCCTCAGTTTTCTCGCAAACTGCCTTGCTGGATAATTTCTCTCAATATCTCGTTTCCGTCTTCTCATTTGAACTGCCATTAAATATAAACCTCCCCGAAATAGATCATTTGATAACCTAAACATTATTTAAACTATCGGACGGTTGAGTCACATTTGACTTTATACCATTGACCAGGTTGTTTATCATCAATTGACTCCCGACTATTTGCTGGCCTTCATAAGGCGGCCGCTCTCACCAATATTGTTTTTTTCTCTAAGATATTTTTTCCAAGGTTGCCAATAATACTCTTTCCACCCAGTGTTTATCTCCTTGTACAAGTCGTCGGGTATATTCACATGGACCAATTCGATCACCGCTCCGTCCCGGGTTTTTTGGAAAATAATTGTTAGAATCGAATCTAATACACCAGCTTTCCAATCGCCGGCACGCCAGGATTGTACCACCATCTTTTTGGGAACAATCTTTAAGTTTTTTCCTTGAAGACCGTTCTTTCCAAAAACCCAAAAATTACCACCGACTTTTTTGCTAATCGAAGCTGATGAATCGACGGCCGCACTATGCTTTTTTGAATCCATATAAATATCAAATAACCCCTCAGGTAAAACCCCTTTGAACTTAACCTTTTGCCGTATGATCCTCGCCATAGATTTGTTACCTCCTTCTATTTTATCCGAATAATATTCGTAATAACCCGCCGAGCGAGACGGGAGAAGCTCGTCTGTGAGGTCGTGTCAACCACCGGTTAGGCCGGCTGTGTACGATGCTCATTCTGAGGACTTGACTGTTAGACGCGGATTCGAAGTGCTTACGCTGTTGTTGTCAACCGATAGACATCCGTGCTGAGATATCTCAAGCCCGAGTCGACAATGATGGTGACCACTGTGGCTTTCGGGCCCAGACGTTCGGCTACTCGTAGGGCAGCCACAACATTCGCGCCTGAAGAGGTCCCGGCAAAGATCCCTTCCTCCCGAGCCAGACGCCGCGCCATGCTCTTAGCCTGATCGGTCGAGACAGCAAGGATTTCGTTTACTCGGTCGGGTTCCCAAAGAGGTGGAATGAACCCGATGCCGATTCCCTCGATATTGTGCGACCCCGATGACCCTCCAGAGAGCACCGCTGACTCTGCTGGCTCAACGGCGACAACGTGAATGTCACTCTTGTGTTCCCACAACGCTGCCGTTGTGCCATGTATCGAGTGTGCTGTGCCTACTGCATGTACAAAAGCATTCACTGCTCCCCCACTCTGCTTCCATATCTCCTCCCCAAGCGCGTAGTAACCTTTGATAGCATCGCGATTGTTCAACTGATCAGACCACCAGTGATCTGGTTCTTGACTCATGATACGTGCCCTCTCGATCATCTCCTTGATGAGTCTCTCCGTGATCCCGTTGTTGTGGCTTGGCACGATGATGATCTCAGCGCCCAGGGCTCGCATCGTCAGCTCTTTCTCACCACTGAACGCGTCGGAGAACACGATGCGCAACCTGTAGTTCTTCGCGGCACAGACGAAAGCGAGGGAAACCCCGGTTGTGCCGCCGGTGTACTCCACAACCGTCCCACCGGGTTTCAGGTGTCCGTCGGCTTCTGCGCTCTCGATGGCGGCACGTGCCATACGATCCTTCATACTCCCAGTGGGATTCGCCCATTCAAGCTTGGCCATGATACGTGCTGATCCGGGCGGGACAACTCGCTTCAGTTCGACCAGGGGAGTATTGCCGATCGCACCCAGAACGTCCATGCCTCTACCTCCGTTCACTTCTCCTACTGGTCGGACCAAGTGACTCGATCCCATGAGCCGCCTTTGTCTTTTCTACAAACCCATTACTTCCAACAGCAACGCTCTCCGTCCATTTCGGTTGACCATTCTAATAAGGGGACTGTCGGCTCAGAGCATACCTAAACATTTCTTAAAAGGGTATTTTCATACATAACACTTCCAAGCTAAGCTTAAAGCCAAACTTTTTTTCTAATTTCATAGTCCGCTGTCAGATGACTACCGCCAGCAATACATTCAAACCAACGAGTCCACTCACTACCAAGCGGGGGAACCGCCTTAGCACGTATTTGCTGAATCCATAGCTCAGCAAGAGGGTTAATAGAGCCACAGCTCCAAACTTGACTAATGTAGGGCTTCCAACCCAGGTGTTCAAAAGCAACGGTAGCGTCATCGGAAACGCATAGTGCACCAAGTACATGTTATACGAATTGGTGGTAAGCTCCCTGTCAAGCAATGTGGCGTGGTTCCAACGCCTGGATCCAAACGCCGTGAATGCGCCGAGAAACGACAACGTCCACAAGGGGTAGAGCACCACAAAAGCCAACTGCAGTCCTGCCGAAGGTTCGGCAGCCCTGACCATGCTCCTGCCGACCAGCATGTTGATTACCATCAAAGAGAAACAGATCAGCCCCCACACCCAGGGTCGCCCAAAGTCTTTCCCGCTCGTGAACCACTTCCTGGAATAAGCATAGACGCCCAAACCGAAGTAAGGGACATAGAAAGCCAGTTTGGCAGTCTCGAATTGAACCAGATTTCCCAGTGAAAACCAAACCATGTCGAAAGGTTTGTCAGGAGAAGAGAGAAGACACTTGACCAAAGCAAAGAGAGTAACGTTCAGGAAACCAACAAATGACAGAGCAAGGTAGACAGACCTATTCGATGCCGTGTCCACCTGGAGGGATTGTCCCCGGGCTTGAATCCACTTCCTTCTAACAAAATAGAGTAGCCACAATACAACAAAGAACAGGAGCAGCAACGAAATAAACCACATATATCGCTGATAGAAATGCTCTGTCATATCCAAGTATTCTGACATCCTCATCGGACCGAGGAAAAACTCGGTGATCTTTTGCATGCTTAACCACCAGTGCACACCATAACTTTTCTGAGAAACTTCTCCATCTGTAGCTTGGAAAAAGTAGTGCACATAGTCCAGGACAGGCAGCACAAGGGTCGTGATCACCAGCCAGGGGATCCCCAGTTGCTTCAATTTGCCAGCCCAAAAACGCCCACCTCCCTTCTTCTGTATGGACGGGAGGGCGAAATAACCCGCGATGAAGAACAGGATGCTCATCATAAACACATCAAGCAGCAGCATGATGATGTCAACGACCTCAGTCGGGTTTGGATCATGGTAAGGCCAAAAGGCGACCAAGGATCCATAGCTGGCCCCAGAGTGAAAGATAAGAACCAGCATGACCATCAAATAACGCAAGTTGTCAAAGAAGGTTATGCGATTGGAGGATGCGTGTGCTCGATGCTCCATTGTGAAGAGCTCTCTGTTAATGGGGACGTTGGTTCAAATGCAACTTACGGATTGCTTCTTTGTCTAAAAGATTCACTGGAACCAGACGCGGCATATCGGTTCACCAAAGAAGTCGTGACACCCAAAAACCGTGCAACACTCGCCCCCGTATGTCCGTATTGCTGTACCGCCAGTTGACAAAATACTTTGATCCCTGCGGATACCTCCCTCCTTCTTCTTACCTTCTTCAGTTCCTCTTCGTCCAGCCCCTGTCTTCGAGCCACCTCTTTCAATACTGCGCTTAACTCTGGCACCTTCCGCCTCAATCTCAACGTCTCCCTCTCCTGCCTCTCCGTCTCCGCTATCACTCGCTCAACAAACTCACCGTTTCCCAGTATCCGCTCATCGGATGCCGTTCCCTGTCCCCTTCTCCTCATCGAGACGACTTGCGACCATCCCCCCACACTCCGTAATAATCCTCCTCCGACCAGGTCCTCGCGCTTCCCCCCGGAGATCCCCTCCTCAACATAGGCTAAGTATCTGTTGATCGCTCCCTTCCCTTCTCCGAAGTACCTTAGAATCTCTTCCGTATCCTGCCACTCCCTCTTCACGGTCCCCAGGATCGTAGAGTGACCGCTCCAGGGATACCTCCCCAGTTCTCCGATCGTTTTCACCATTCCTGCCCTTAGGGGATTAAGATGAATATAACGGGTCAGTTCCAAAAGATAGGGGTCTTTCTCGCATACGATTGATTTGTATCTGTTTTGAAAGAGATGGCCCTGTCTCCTATGTCTCCGGTTAAATCGGACGACGTATCCTGTCAGAATCTTCCTCATGCTCGTAGAAAGAAGACGGTTCCCTGTTCGAACAAGCAGGTGAAAATGGTTCGGAATAAGAGCCCAGGCGTAGACTTTTAAGGCCTCA